>Ga0189292_10070_pt1 | contig 59646 bp, 59 predicted proteins | sample UW1oraminimetaG_FD_130317 | JGI IMG/M metagenome (GOLD analysis project Ga0189292, IMG submission 130317) | Marine microbial communities from the Costa Rica Dome - UW179A-orange mini metaG | ecosystem: Environmental > Aquatic > Marine > Oceanic > Photic zone | place: Costa Rica: the Eastern...
CCCCGGTGCCTTCGAAGGCGCGCGGCCGGAAGGCAAGCTCGGCCTCCTGGAGCTGACCGCCGGCGGCACGCTATTTCTCGACGGCGTCGGTGAGATGAGCCCGCGGCTGCAGGCCAAGCTGCTGCGCTTCCTGCAGGACGGTGGCTTCCGTCGGGTCGGCAGCGATGAGGAGGTCTATCTGGATGTGCGGGTGATCTGCGCGACCCAGCTCGATCTGTCCGAACTCTGCGCCAGCGGGCAGTTTCGCCAGGATCTGTATCACCGGCTGAACGTACTGTCGCTGCATATCCCGCCGCTGCGCGATTGCCTCGACGGCCTGCAGCCGCTGGCGCTGCACTTCATCGACCAGGCCAGCCGGCAGATCGGCTGCCCGCTGCCGACGCTCTCGCCGCAGGCGCTGGAGCGCCTGGCCGGCTATCACTGGCCGGGCAATGTGCGGCAGCTGGAGAACACCCTGTTCCAGGCGGTTTCGCTGTGCGAGGGCGGCATCATCAAGCCCGAGCACATCCGTCTGCCGGGCTACGGTGCGGCGCAGCCATTGGGTGATTTCTCGCTGGAGGGCGACCTGGCCAGCATCGTCGGGCGCTTCGAGAAGGCCGTGCTGGAGGGGCTGTACAAGCAGTTCCCGAGCAGCCGCCAGCTGGGCAAGCGACTCGGCGTGTCGCACACCACCATCGCCAACAAACTGCGCGAGCATGGGGTGGGCAAGTCGGAGGCGTGATCGATGCAGGCGTTCAGCACGCGCCTAGGACGGTTGCGGTCAATGACCATGCCGTTCGCCGACAGACGTTTGTTGCTTCCTTAAAAGCTTCGGGCCGAGGTCGGCCGTCCTACGAACATCCCCTCTGCACTGCGATGCATAGCGAGTGGGAGGCGCGCCCTCGCGGCGAATGCAAGCCACAGGCCTGCCCGTGCCTCAACACTCGACGATATTGACCGCCAGCCCGCCACGAGCGGTTTCCTTGTACTTGCTCTTCATGTCGGCGCCGGTCTGGCGCATTGTGCGGATCACCTTGTCCAGCGAGATGAAGTGCTTGCCATCACCGCGTAGCGCCATGCGCGCGGCATTGATTGCCTTCACGGCGCCCATGGCGTTGCGTTCGATGCAGGGTACTTGGACCAGCCCGCCGACTGGGTCGCAGGTCAGTCCGAGGTTGTGCTCCATGCCGATCTCCGCGGCGTTTTCGACTTGTTGCGGCGTGCCGCCTAGCACTTCGCACAGTGCGCCGGCGGCCATGGAGCACGCCACGCCGACTTCGCCCTGGCAGCCAACCTCGGCGCCGGAGATCGAGGCGTTCTCTTTGTAGAGGATGCCGATGGCTGCCGCCGTCAGCAGGAAGCGCACGACGCCGTCTTCGTTGGCGCCGCGGATGAAACGCATGTAGTAGTGCAGCAGGGCCGGGACGATACCGGCGGCGCCATTGGTCGGTGCGGTGACCACGCGGCCGCCGCTGGCGTTTTCCTCATTGACGGCCAGTGCATAGAGGTCGACCCAGTCGAGAACCGTCAGCGCATCGCGCAGATTGGCTTGGGGGTGTTCGCTGAGCTGACGGTACAGCCCGGCGGCGCGGCGCTGAACTTTCAAACCTCCTGGCATCACACCTTCAGTGCGACAGCCCGCTTTGACGCATTCCTGCATCACTTGCCAGATACGCAACAGGCCAGCGCGGGTTTCGGCTTCCGGACGCCAGGCTGCTTCGTTGGCCAGCATCAGCTGGCTGATGGACAGCCCGTGCGTGGTGCACTGTTCAAGCAGCTCGGCGGCGCTGTGGAAGGGGTAGGGCAGTGTGGTGGCCTCTTCGACAATGCGATCGCCGCCGGCGGCCTGCTCGTCGATAACGAAGCCTCCACCCACCGAATAGTATTCACGACTGCGTACCTGCAGGCCGGCGGCGTCGAAGGCGCGGAAGATCATGCCGTTGGGATGGAAGGCCAGCGGCTTGCGGATGAATTGCAGGTCATTGCTGATATCGAACCGAATGGTTGTCTCACCCAGCAGACGCAGCTCGTGGGATTCACGCATCGCCGCCATGCGCTGGGGAATGCTCGCGGTGTCCACGCTTTCCGGTAGTTCGCCCTCAAGCCCGAGTAGTACGGCCTTGTCGCTGCCGTGGCCTTTGCCGGTGGCACCGAGCGAACCGTACAGTTCGACCCTCAGGCGGTCGGTGGCGGCGAGCAGTCCCTCATCGCGCAGACCCTCGGCAAAGCGCAACGCCGCGCGCATCGGCCCAACGGTATGAGAGCTGGACGGACCGATGCCGATTTTGAACAGGTCGAAGACGCTGAGTGACATGAGGTGCTCCGAGGCGAGGCTGGTATAAGCCTAGACCTTCAGTCGGTGATCGATGTAGATGAAATTCGGCGTCGCGTCGCGATCTGATTGTCGCCAGGAAGACGAAAGCCGATTCGTGTTTTGCCTAATTCGGCGCTGCGCCCACGCCACCCCAGGGGTTGGCTTCCAGGCTATTGTGCACTGCGGTCGCGGCCTGGGCGGCTTGCCCGATGGCGACGCTGATCTGCTTGAGCCCCATGGTCACGTCGCCGATCGCGTACAGCCCGTGCAGTGAGGTTTCGCGATGCTCGTTCACATTCACGCCGCCGCACTCGTCGCAATCGAGGCCGAGCTGCACGGCGAGTTCGGATCGAAAGCGTGCGCCCAGGCTGGGATAGATGATGTCGAAGTGGTGCCGTTCGCCGCCGCATGTCAGCAGCTCGATGCCGGTCTCGCAGGGGTGCAGGGACTCGACGCGGTCGCCGATCAGTCGAATGCCGTAGCGCTCGGCCAATGCGATCGCCTGCTCGCAGGCGTCCTGCTCACCATGCACGATCACGGTGACTTGGTCGGTGAAGGTGCGCATGAATACCGCATGGGCGATGGCTGTCTTCGCATCGCCATAGATCGCGACGTTATCTCCGTCGACTTCGTAGCCGTCACAAATCGCGCAGAGCCTGACTTTACCCTCGTCGATGGCCTTTTCGATGTCGGGCATGTCAGGCAGCGTGTCCTCAATGCCTGTGGCGAGAATGATCCGCCGTGCTACGCAGATGTGTTCACCATAGTGCGCGCTGAAGCCATCGGCATGGGGTTCGATGCGCTCCACGTACCCATGTTCGAGCCGGGCGCCATAGCCACTGGCCTGCTCGCGCAACCTCATCAGCAGGTCATTGCCGTTGATGCCAGGCGGAAAGCCAGGGTAATTGCGCGAACGTGGTATCCACGAGGCACGGCTAGAGCCCGCATCCACCACCACGCAGCTGCGCCGAAAGCGCGCCAGATACAGCGCGGCAGTGAGGCCGCCCGGGCCTGCGCCTACGATCAGGCAATCGGTCACTGCGGGGGGCGGGGTCGCTTGGTCGGTGGTCATCAATAGGGTCCCGGGCGGTGGTAGCCAATAGAAGGTGCGGGTAGCGAGAAAGTTCGGCGCGGCTGCTGGATGCAATGTTCCGTTTTGAGAGCTGGTTGGTCCTTCAGCCCTTGCGCTAGAGCTATTGATGGCCAACACTGCGCGGCTCGGTGACTAGGCGGATCAAATCCGTACTGATCGGTCACTGCCATTCCAATAAAGACCAGCCCGCGACTTCGTTCGACGTGCACTGGTCGCCTCGCTACAAACTGCGGCCATGCCACACCACGTGCCGGCTGTACCAAATCGAATTGCAAATACCACTCCAGCGGTGCTCACGAGGCGCCGTGGCGAGCTTATTTCCCGTGGGGGTAGAAGTGTTCAAGTCTCTGGTTGTTGCGCCCTGTACGGCGCTGTTTCTGCTGATCTCACCAATGGCTGCACAAGCCGCGGAACCCATCCTCATCAAGTTTGCTCACGTAGTGGGCGGCGACACCCCGAAGGGCAAAGGCGCGTTGCTGTTCCAGAAGCTGGTGCGCGAACGTCTGGCCGGCGCCGTAGAGGTCGAGGTCTATCCGAACTCGACGTTGGTGGGTGACGCTGACGAGATGCAGGCGCTGCTCGAGAACAAGGTGCAGATGCTGGCGCCCTCGCTGTCCAAGTTCACCGAGTATTCGCCAAAACTGGAAGTGTTCGACCTGCCGTTTCTGTTCGATGACGAGGCCGCTGTAGCGCGCTTCCAGAAGCGTGAAACAAGCCGTGAGCTGCTGCGCTCGATGGCTGGGCGTGGCATCTACGGCCTGGCCTACTGGAATAACGGGCTCAAGCAGCTGTCGGCCAATCAGCCGCTGCGCGATCCGGCAGATGCAGCGGGTCTGGCATTCCGCATCCAGCCCTCGCCGGTGCTCGAGGCGCAGTTCGCCGCGGTCGATGCCAAGGCGGTGCGTCTGCCGTTCTCCGATGTGTCCAAAGCGATGCAGAGCGGCACGGTGCAGGGTACTGAAGGCCCCTGGTCGAACATTCGCGGCCAGAACGTCGGCATCAAGCAGAACTACGTAACCGAAACCAACCATGGCGTGCTGAACTACATGCTGGTGACCAACTCCGAGTTCTGGACCAGCATCCCGTTTGCTGTGCGCTCCGAGCTGGACAATATCGTGCTCGAAGTCACCCAGACGGTGAATGCCGAGGCTGCTTCGATGAATCAGCGTGAACGCGAGCAGATCCTCGCCAATGGCGGCACCACGCTGGTTACGCTGACGCCCGAGCAGCGCCAGGCCTGGCGCGCGAAAATGCAGCCGGTGTGGAAGACGTTCGAAGCACAGATCGGTAGCGACGTGCTGCGTGCTGCGCTGACCGTCAACCGACGCTGAGATCCAGGCTCCGGCCCCGCTGCCGGAGCCATCCTCCCCAGGCCTGTGCCCAAGCCTTGCCTCGCTCCGCAGCCCGTCTGGCATCTTCCGCCAAAGTCTCATTTTGAGAGCTGGTTGGACTTTTCGCCCTTGTGCCGCGCTCGTTGATCACGAAGACTTTCGCTTGGCTGGGAACGGCTCTAGCGCCGTATTCGCCGCCAGCCACATTCCTATAAAAGCCAGCCAGCGACTGCCGTGATCGAGCTGATCTGGCTAGCTCAGAAAAAGACCGGCTGCGCTGCTGTGTTAGCCAGGCCTATCAATATTGATTAACCACTCGAACGGTGCTCACGAGGCGCCTTCGGGCTTTTCCCGTTGGGGGTCAGATGTACAAGTCTTGTGTTGCTGCGCTGATTGCAGCCCTGTATTGGTTGAGTGCCCCTGCGATGGCTTCCGACGGTGAGCCGATTGTCATCAAGTTCGCTCACGTCGTGGCGGACGATACGCCCAAGGGCAAAGGTGCGCTGCTGCTGAAAAAGCTCGTCGAAGAGCGTATGGCCGGCAAGTTGAAGGTCGAGGTTTACTCGAACTCGACGCTGGTCGGCGATGCTGAAGAGATGCAGGCGTTGCTCGACAACAAGGTGCAACTGCTGGCGCCATCGATGTCGAAGTTTGCGGCCTACACCAAGAAGCTGCAGGTCTTCGATCTACCGTTCCTGTTCGATGATGCCGAGGCGCTGCAGCGTTTCCAGAAGCGCGAGGCGGCTCGCCAGTTGCTGCGTTCCATGGCGGATCACGGCGTGTATGGCCTTGCCTACTGGAACAACGGCCTGAAGCAGCTTTCCGCCACGACGCCGCTGCGTAAGCCAAGCGATGCCAATGGCCTGGCGTTCCGCATCCAGCCCTCGCCAGTGCTTGAAGCGCAGTTCGCCGCTGTCGGTGCCAAGTCCGTGGTGCTGCCGTTCGCCAAGGTCTACGAATCGCTCAAGGGCGGCGTGGTTCAGGGCGCCGAGAACCCCTGGTCGAACATCCTCAGCCAGAACATGCACAGCGTTCAGCCGTACATCACCGAGACCAATCACGGTGTGCTCGACTACATGCTCATCACCAACAACGAGTTCTGGGTGAGCATGCCGTTCGCCGTACGCTCGGAGCTGGAAGGGATCATTGTCGAAGTCACTCAGGCGGTAAATCGCGAGGCCGCCGCGGTCAATCAACGCGACCGTGAGCGTATCCTCGCCAGTGGCAGCAGCCAGCTGATCACCCTCACGCCGGAAGAGCGCCAGGCTTGGCGCGAGCAGATGTTGCCGGTGTGGAAGACCTACGAAGCGGAGATCGGTGCCGATCTGATCCGCGCAGCGATGACCGTCAACCGTCGTCGTTGACACCTTTCTCCAACTCGTCGGCAAGGCACGCCGACGAGCTGGATCGATTAGACCGTTCCATCTGTCCCTCCAGCCATTCGGCCAGCACCCGCGCGTTATTGCGTTGCTCGTCGCGCGCCGCGTAGATCAGCGTCAAAGCGTCTTGTTCGGCCATCTCGAGCAGTGGCCACCAGTGTTCTGGGTGGCTCGCCAGCTCGCTCCGGTAACGTCGAGCAAACTCCTCGAAGGCCAGTGCGCCGCTTTTGAATGACTTGCGCAGTTCTGGCGAGGGCGCGAGGTCCGGCCGCCATGCCTCCAGCGCGAGGCCGTCTTTGCTGCATCCTCGCGGCCACAGCCGGTCCACCAGAACCCGTCGACCGTCTTTTGCCGCCGCAGGAAGATAGGCGCGTTTGCACTGAATCATCGTTGGGCCTCCGATTGCGTCACATCAAGCAAGCATAGCTGTGCATTGAGATGAGCATGGGTATAAATGACTCTTGGTGAGGTCATAAAAACCATGGCCATATTGGTTTTAATAACCCCTTTGTTGATATCACATTGATTTCATTGAGCAAGATAAGCGGCACGCTTCCTGAAGGGTATGTCTGGTGGCAACCCTAATTCGACAGGAGCAATGACATGAAAAACGCAACGGTTCTGATGGCAGCAGCAGTGGTTCTGGCAAGCGGTCTGGCCAGTGCGGGCGAGGTTCTGGAAGTGCACGAGGATCGAGCGGTCGGTGGTGGCTTCGGCGGGCTCAGTGGTTTCATGCTCGGCGCGGCCGCTGGTGGGCCGGTCGGTGCGTTGGTAGGAGGCGGCCTTGGCTATCTGGCCGGGCAAAGTGCACAGCAGGCCGCCGGCATGGACCAGACGCTGTACGTGGTCAAGCGCGACGATGGCAGCATCACCCGTATTCGGACCTCCGATGATCGTTTCTTGCAGGGCCAGCACATCGAACGCAATGGCGCACAGATTACCGCGTCGGCCAAATAAGGCTGCGCGGGTAGTACCGCGGCAGGTTGATGGGGGATGATCGCGACTGACTGTCACCAAGGAGGCGCTGATGAGTTATTCCGTTCTACACGTGGTGCATCTGCTGGCCGCGATCTTCTTTATCGGCACGCTGTTTTTCGAGGTGATGATTCTTGGCCGCATTCGCCAGCAGCTCGGTGAGCAGACTATGCCACTGGTGGAGCGTGCGGTCGGTGCACGTTCACGAGTGGTACTGCACTGGGTGGTGCTGTTCGTCTACGGCGCCGGTATTGGCCTTGGCTGGTATCACCGCCAGGCATTGGCCGATCCGTTTTCCAGCAGCTTCGCCACGCTTCTGTCGCTGAAGGTTCTGCTGGCTATCGGGGTGTTCTTCACCTTTGGCCTGGTAGCGATTCTGCTGCGCAAGGGGCGCATGACGCCGGCCCGCTACCGGGCCATTCATTGGGCGATTCTGCTGCAGATGATAGGCATCGTGCTGCTGGCCAAGGGTATGTTCTACGTGCATTGGTAAGGCGCCGCCGCATACCAGTTTCGGTGGTTGCAGTCATGACTACGGTCAATTCGACGGGCGCTTTGTTCCGTGCTTATCGGGCCTGATTCAGTCGTTGCAGTGTCGTTGCTTTCGCATCGGCGGGGTCTATGGTGGCTGCATCGTTTACCGATCAGCAGAGGTCGCTCATGGATTTCGCCTACAGCCCACGCGTCGAGGCGCTGCGCCAGCAGCTGCGCGCCTTCATGGACCAGCATATCGTGCCGCGCGTCGGTGCCTGGCATGCGGAGGTCACAGCCGGGCAGTACCCGGTGTCGTTCATGGACGACCTGAAAGCGCTGGCGCGTTCGGAAGGGCTGTGGAACCTGTTCCTGCCTTCGCTGCGCGAGGACGAGCCAGGCATGGGCCTGAGCAACCTCGAGTACGCGCCGCTGGCGGAAATCATGGGGCGTGTGCACTGGGCTTCGGAAGTGTTCAATTGCAATGCACCGGACACCGGCAACATGGAGCTGCTGCACATGTTCGCCACGCCCGAGCAGCGCCAGCGCTGGCTCACGCCGCTGCTCGAAGGCGAGATCCGCTCGGCCTTCGCGATGACCGAACCGGACGTGCCGTCATCGGACGCCACCAATATCCAGACGCTGATCCGCCGCGACGGCGACGACTACGTGATCAACGGCCGCAAGTGGTTCATCACCAACGCTTCGCATCCGAAATGCAAGCTCCTGATCGTCATGGGCAAGACTGACCCGGACGCCGATACCCATCACCAGCAAAGCATGATCCTGGTGCCGTTAGACACGCCAGGTGTCGAGCTGCTGCGCAACATCCCGGTGATGAACCACATCGCCCCGGAAGGCCACAGCGAGCTGCTACTGCGCAATGTCCGAGTGCCGGCGAGCAACCTGTTGGGCAAGGAGGGCGACGGCTTCCTGATGGCCCAGGCACGGCTTGGGCCTGGGCGCATTCACCACTGCATGCGCTCGATCGGCATGGCCGAGCTGGCACTGGAGCTGATGGTCGAGCGCTGCCAGGAACGCAAGGCCTTCGGCAAATACCTGCAGCAGTATTCCAACGTCGCCGACTGGATCGCCGAATCGCGCATCGAGATCGAGCAGGCGCGCCTGCTGGTGCTCAAGACCGCCTGGATGATCGACGAGGTCGGTGCCAAGGCGGCGCGCAAGGAAATTTCCATGATCAAGGCCCTGGTGCCGCGCATGCACACCAACGTGGTTGACCGCGCGATCCAGGTCTACGGCGCGATGGGCCTGACGCCGGATACGCCGCTGGCTGACATGTGGACCGGCGGCCGCGCCCTGCGCTTTGCCGATGGCCCGGACCAGGTGCATCTGCGCAGCATTGCGAAGATGGAAATCAAGGCCAGTGAAGCCAGCCGTGGTGCGACGGCGGCATATCTCACTCCGCCTGGCCGCCACTGAAAATGACTGTTGCCGGCCGTGCGCCACCCTGCGTTGCGCGGCCTTCTTCTTTCGTGCGCGCGCACTATTCTGGTGCGCATCCTTGCGTCTCTCTACTCCTGGCCTAGGCTGGTCATAACAACGTCTTTGTTCAAGGTCATGGTGTTCGTTGACATGGAACAACGAAAGTGGCCGCCGGGAGCGTCCTTGATTGCAGTCAAGGGGAGTCGCGTCACCGCTCCCCTACCATGCAGGTCACATCAACAGTACAAGCAGGTAATGTGATGCCTCCCCGCGAGTTCTGGTTGGCCGGTGCGTTAAGCACCTGGGTCAAGGGCCTGGTCATACTTCTGACCTTGACTGTCTGCGCGCTGCCACTGCAGGCCAAGGAATATGAAGCCGAGCGCCAGCGCATCGACCAGTTCTTTCCCGATGTGCAAAGCATTTCCGAGCCCGAGGGCGACTATCAGGTTCGAACGCTGCGCAAGGGCGACGAGGTCCTCGGCTACGCCTTCCAGAGCATCAACGTCACCAAGATTCCGGCCTATTCCGGCAAGCCGATCAACATGCAGGTGCTGCTCGATCCGCAGGGCGTGATCCGCGACGCCTATGTGCTCGAACACCATGAGCCGATCCTGCTGATCGGCATTCCTGAAGAAAAACTGCACGAATTCAATGCCAAGTACGAGGGCATCAAGGCCGACCAGCGGGTGGTCGTCGGTCGCTCGAAGGACAGCAATGCAGTGACCATCGATGCCGTAACCGGAGCCACGGTTACCGTGATGGTGGTCAACGAGGTCGTGATGCGGGCCGCCCATGAGGTGGCCGTGTCGTTGGGGCTGATCGAGGCTGGCAGCAGCGCGCGGCCCAAGCTCGCGATCGTTCGCCAGGACGTTTTCCAGCCCGCCGACTGGACAGAGCTGACCGGTAGTGGCGCGATTCGCCGGCTGCACCTGACCCGTGGTCAGATCGATGAGTCGTTCAAGGGCACCGAAGCCGAAGGCGTCGATGAGGCGACAGCGGAGACTGCCGACGACACCTTCATCGACCTCTACGTCACCCATCTGAACCCGCCCACCATTGGCCGCAATCTTTTGGGTGAAAACCAGTACCGCTTCTTGATGGAAGAACTGAAGCCGGGTGAGCACGCCGTCGCCGTATTGGGCAGCGGTGAGTACTCGTTCAAGGGCTCGGGCTATGTGCGCGGCGGCATCTTCGATCGGGTCCAGTTGCGCCAGTTCGGCGACATCATCAGTTTCCGCGATCTCGACTTTCAGCGGCTCAACGACATCTTCATCGATGGTGCGCCGCGTTTCAGCGAGATGGCCATCTTCGTTATCCGCGAGGCGGCACGTTTCGATCCGGGTTCCCCCTGGGTGCTGGAGCTGCTGGTACGTCGTCAGACTGGCCCGGTCAGCGGCATGTTCATCAGCTTCGAACTGCCGTATCAGATGCCCGAGCAGTACATCGAACGCCCACAGCCTACCGCCGAGGAACTGGCCGCCATCGAGGAAGCCAACCGCCCGGTGTGGGTCAATATCTGGTACCAGAAGACCTTCCAGATTGGCGTGATCCTCGCGGCCTTGGGCCTGCTGACCGTCATCCTGTTCCTGCAGGACAAGTTCACCCAGAAGCCGCAGTTTCTGCACTGGTTGCGCCGCGGCTACCTGGTGTTCACCGTGGTGTTCATCGGCTGGTACGCGCTGGGGCAGTTATCGGTGGTCAATGTGCTGACCTTCGTTCATGCGCTGTTCCAGGACTTCCGCTGGGAGCTGTTCCTCTCCGATCCGGTGATCTTCATCATCTGGACCTTCACCGCCGCCAGCATCCTGCTGTGGGGCCGCGGCGTGTTCTGCGGCTGGCTGTGTCCGTTCGGTGCGCTGCAGGAACTGATCAACGAGGCCGCGCGCAAGCTGAAAATTCCGCAGTACGAGCTGCCTTTCGCCGTGCATGAGCGGCTCTGGGCGATCAAGTACATCGTACTGCTGGTGCTGTTCGGGCTGTCCCTCGAGTCGATGATGATGGCTGAGAAGGCTGCCGAAGTAGAGCCGTTCAAGACCGCTATCACGCTCAAGTTCGACCGCCAGTGGTGGTTCGTTGCCTACGCGGTGTTCCTGCTGGTGATCAACATCTTCACCCGCAAAGTTTACTGCCGCTACGTCTGCCCGTTGGGCGCGGCGCTGGCGATCCCGACCAAGCTGCGCCTGTTCGACTGGCTCAAGCGCCGCAAGGAGTGTGGCGACCCCTGCCAGCTTTGCGCCAAGGAATGCGAGATCCAGGCGATCCATCCCGACGGCCGCATCAATGCCAACGAGTGCCACTACTGCCTCGATTGCCAGATGACCTATCACAACGAGAACAAGTGCCCGCCGCTGATCCTGAAGAACAAGCGCGCCAAGCGCGGCAAGAAGGCGCCGGCATCCGCTGAACTGATCCCCGTAGTGCAAGTGGTAGAACCCTGAGCCATCGCCGCTGGCGAGGTGCTCGATCGATGTGTTTGAAGCAGATGTCCCAAAGGAGCAAAACCCCATGAGTGACAAGAGCAAGAACAATCCCGAGGTGCTGGAGAAGAGCGGCATCAGTCGTCGCGGCTTCCTCGGCGCCAGCGCGGTTACCGGCGCGGCCGTAGCGGCCACCGCCCTTGGCGGCGCAGTGATGACCCGTGAGTCCTGGGCCGCTGCGGTCAAGGAAGCGCGGCAGAACATCCACGTCGCCCCCGGCGAGCTGGATGATTACTACGGCTTCTGGAGCGGCGGCCACCAGGGTGAAGTGCGCGTGCTGGGCATCCCGTCGATGCGCGAATTGATGCGCATCCCGGTGTTCAACGTCGACTCGGCGACCGGCTGGGGGCTGACCAACGAAAGCCGCCACATCATGGGCGACAGCGCCAAGTTCCTCAACGGTGACTGCCACCACCCGCACATCTCCATGACCGACGGCAAGTACGATGGCAAGTACCTGTTCATCAACGACAAGGCCAACAGCCGCGTTGCGCGTATCCGTCTGGACATCATGAAGTGCGACAAGATGATCACCGTGCCGAACGTGCAGGCGATCCACGGTCTGCGTCTGCAGAAGGTGCCGCACACCAAGTACGTATTCGCCAACGCCGAGTTCATCATCCCGCACCCGAACGATGGCAAGGTCTTCGATCTGCAGGACGAGAACAGCTACACCATGTACAACGCGATTGACGCGGAAAGCATGGAGATGGCCTTCCAGGTGATCGTCGACGGTAACCTCGACAACACCGACGCCGACTACACTGGCCGTTTCGCTGCTGCTACCTGCTACAACTCGGAGAAGGCCTTCGATCTGGGCGGCATGATGCGTAACGAGCGCGACTGGGTGGTGGTGTTCGATATCCACGCCGTCGAAGCAGCGGTCAAAGCTGGCGATTTCATCACCCTGGGCGACTCCAAGACGCCTGTGCTCGATGGTCGCAAGAAGGATGGCAAGGACAGCAAGTTCACCCGTTACGTGCCAGTGCCGAAAAACCCGCACGGCTGCAACACCTCCTCCGATGGCAAATACTTCATCGCCGCCGGCAAGCTCTCGCCAACCTGCTCGATGATCGCCATCGACAAGCTGCCCGACCTGTTCGCCGGCAAGCTGGCCGATCCGCGTGATGTGATCGTGGGTGAGCCTGAGCTGGGTCTCGGCCCGCTGCACACCACCTTCGACGGCCGCGGTAACGCCTACACCACGCTGTTCATCGACAGCCAGGTGGTCAAGTGGAACATGGAAGAAGCTGTTCGTGCCTACAAGGGCGAGAAGGTCAACTACATCAAGCAGAAGCTTGATGTGCACTACCAGCCGGGTCACCTGCACGCGTCGCTGTGTGAAACCAATGAAGCCGATGGCAAGTGGCTGGTAGCACTGTCCAAGTTCTCCAAGGACCGCTTCCTGCCGGTTGGCCCGCTGCATCCCGAGAACGACCAACTGATCGACATCTCCGGCGACGAGATGAAGCTGGTACATGACGGCCCGACCTTTGCCGAACCGCATGACTGCATCATGGCTCGCCGTGATCAGATCAAGACCAAGAAGATCTGGGACCGCAACGATCCGTTCTTCGCCCCGACCGTGGAAATGGCGAAGAAGGACGGCATCAACCTCGATACCGACAACAAGGTCATTCGCGACGGCAACAAGGTGCGCGTGTACATGACCTCGATGGCGCCGGCGTTCGGCGTGCAGGAGTTCACCGTCAAGCAGGGCGATGAAGTCACCGTGACCATCACCAACATCGACCAGATCGAAGACGTCTCCCACGGCTTCGTGGTGGTCAACCATGGCGTGAGCATGGAGATCAGCCCGCAGCAGACTTCTTCCATCACCTTTGTCGCTGACAAGCCAGGCCTGCACTGGTACTACTGCAGCTGGTTCTGCCATGCGCTGCACATGGAAATGGTCGGCCGCATGATGGTCGAGCCGGCCTAAGCTGTTCGAGCCATCGCCAATAAGCCGGTGATAGTTCAGCGACTGCGCGAGGAGCCTCGGTCCTGCCGAGGTTGTTCGCGCAGTGTTTACCCGCCTGGAAGCTGAAGAAGGTCAAAACGCAGTGTTCAAAGCTCAGGCTACTTTCTCGCGGTACTCAGCGGCAGTTTCGCTGCTGCTTTTATTCAGTGGTGCTGCCCAGGCGGCACCGCAATCGATTACCACCTTGCCGCTGCAGCCCGATGGTGAGAACCGCTGGCGCTTGCCTGCCGGTGAGTATCAAGGCCAGTTCACCATCGAGCAGCCCATGCAGCTGCGGTGCGAACCGGGAGCCGTCATCCAGTCGCAGGGGCAGGGCAGCAGCCTGCTCATCAGCGCGCCCGACGTCCTCGTCGAAGGCTGCACGCTGTACGAATGGGGCTCCGACCTCACCGCCATGGATTCGGCAGTATTCATCCTGCCTGCTGCGGAACGTGCGCAGATCAGCAATAACCGTATGCGCGGCCCGGGGTTCGGTGTGTTCGTCGATGGCACCAGAGACGTGCAGGTGATAGGCAATGAAATCGATGGCGACGCCGGCGTCCGTTCGCAGGATCGCGGCAACGGTATTCATCTATTCGCAGTCAGTGGCGCACGCGTGCTGCACAATCACGTACGCAATGCGCGCGATGGCATCTACATCGATACCTCCAACGGCAACCACCTCGAAGGCAACGTGATCGAGGATGTTCGTTACGGCGTGCATTACATGTTCGCCAACGAAAACAGCCTCATCGACAACGTAACCCGTCGTACGCGCACGGGTTATGCGTTGATGCAGAGCCGCAAGCTGACGGTGACCGGCAACCGTTCCGAGCAGGATCAGAACTACGGCATCCTGATGAACTACATCACCTATTCGACCATTACCGGCAACTTCGTCAGCGACGTGCAGCGTGGTGATACGGGTGGCGACAGCATGATCAGCGGTGGTGAGGGCAAAGCGCTGTTCATCTACAACTCGCTGTTCAACACCATCGAAAACAATCACTTCGAAAAGAGCTCGCTGGGCATCCACCTGACCGCCGGTTCCGAAGACAACCGCATCTCCGGTAACGCCTTCGTTGGCAACCAACAGCAGGTCAAGTACGTCGCCAGCCGCACCCAGGAGTGGTCGGTGGATGGCCGCGGCAACTACTGGAGTGATTACCTGGGCTGGGATCGCAACAACGACGGTCTCGGCGATATCGCCTACGAACCGAACGACAACGTCGATCGCCTGCTCTGGCTCTACCCGCAGGTGCGCTTGCTGATGAACAGCCCGAGCATCGAGGTGCTGCGTTGGGTGCAGCGGGCGTTCCCGGTGATCAAGTCACCAGGCGTGCAGGACAGCCATCCATTGATGAAGCTGCCCACTGAAAAACTCCTTACCGAAAAGCAGGAACCAACGTCATGAACGCCGTCGAGATCCAGGGCGTAAGCCAGCGTTACGGCAGCATGACCGTGCTGCACGATTTGAATCTGAACCTCGGTGAAGGTGAGGTGCTGGGGTTGTTCGGCCATAACGGCGCGGGCAAGACCACCAGCATGAAGCTGATTCTTGGCCTGCTCTCACCGAGCGAAGGCCAGGTCAAGGTACTCGGCCGCGCGCCGAACGATCCGCAAGTGCGCCGTCAGCTCGGCTATCTACCGGAAAACGTGACCTTCTATCCGCAACTGAGCGGCCGCGAAACCCTGCGCCACTTCGCTCGCCTGAAGGGCGCGGCGTTGACCCAGGTGGATGAGCTGCTCGAGCAGGTCGGCCTCGCCCATGCCGCGGATCGCCGGGTGAAGACCTATTCCAAGGGCATGCGCCAGCGCCTCGGTCTGGCCCAGGCACTGCTCGGCGAGCCGCGCTTGCTGCTGCTCGATGAGCCGACCGTGGGGCTCGATCCGATCGCCACCCAGGATCTCTATCTGCTGATTGATCGCCTGCGTCAGCGCGGCACCAGCATCATTCTTTGCTCCCACGTGCTACCGGGCGTCGAGGCGCACATCAACCGGGCTGCAATTCTCGCCAAGGGCTGCCTGCAGGCAGTGGGCAGCCTCTCGCAATTGCGTGCCGAGGCAGGGCTGCCGGTGCGCATTCGCGCCAGTGGTATCAGCGAGCGGGACAGCTGGTTGCAGCGCTGGACCGATGCAGGCCACAGCGCACGCGGGCTCAGCGAGTCGAGCATCGAGGTCGTGGCCGTCAACGGCCACAAGCTGGTGTTGCTGCGCCAGCTGCTGGGTGAGGGAGAGCCGGAGGACATCGAGATCCATCAGCCATCGCTGGAAGACCTCTACCGCTATTACATGGAGCGTGCCGGCGACGTGCGCGCTCAGGAGGGCCGTCTATGAACCAGGTCTGGAACATCGCCCGCAAGGAACTCAGCGACGGCCTGCGTAACCGCTGGTTGCTCGCCATCAGCCTGCTCTTCGCGGTGCTCGCGGTGGGCATCGCCTGGCTCGGCGCTGCCGCGTCCGGCCAATTGGGCTTCACTTCGATTCCGGCAACCATCGCCAGCCTGGCGAGCCTCGCCACCTTCCTGATGCCGCTGATCGCGTTGCTGCTGGCCTATGACGCCATCGTCGGCGAAGACGAGGGCGGCACGCTGATGCTGCTGCTGACGTATCCGCTGGGGCGGGGGCAGATCCTGCTGGGCAAGTTCGTCGGTCACGGGCTGATCCTTGCCCTGGCGGTGCTGATCGGCTTCGGTTGTGCGGCGCTGGCCATCGCGCTGCTGGTCGAGGGTGTCGAGCTCGGCATGCTGTTCTGGGCATTCGGTCGCTTCATGATCTCCTCGACGCTGCTTGGCTGGGTGTTTCTCGCCTTCGCCTACGTGCTCAGCGGCAAGGTCAACGAGAAGTCCAGCGCGGCGGGTCTGGCGCTCGGCGTGTGGTTTCTCTTCGTGCTGGTCTTTGACCTGGTACTGCTGGCGCTGCTGGTGCTCAGTGAAGGCAAGTTCAATCCTGAACTGCTGCCCTGGTTGCTGCTGCTCAATCCCACCGACATCTACCGCCTGATCAACCTGTCCGGCTTCGAAGGCAGTGGTAGCGCCATGGGCGTGTTGTCGCTGGGTGCCGATCTGCCGGTGCCCGCCGCAGTGCTCTGGCTGTGCCTGCTGGCCTGGATCGGGGTGTCGCTGCTGCTGGCGTATGCGATCTTCCGCCGGCGCTTGACCTGACTTTCATGAATCGAAAAGGAAATCCTCTATGAACGCACTGCATCGCATCGGCGCCGGAACGCTACTGGCCGTGTTGCTCGCTTTTGGCCTGACCGGCTGCGGGGAGAAGGAGGAGGTTCAGCAGTCGCTCGAGCCGGTGGCTTTTCACGACTCTGACGAGTGTCACGTGTGCAGCATGATCATCACTGACTTCCCCGGCCCCAAGGGCCAGGCGGTCGAAAAGCGGGGAGTGAAGAAATTTTGTTCCACCGCCGAAATGCTTGGTTGGTGGCTGCAGCCGGAAAACCGTCTGCTCGATGCCAAGCTCTACGTCCACGACATGGGGCGCAGCGTTTGGGAAAAGCCGGATGACGGTCATCTGATCGACGCAACCAGCGCCTACTATGTGGTCGGTACGTCACTCAAAGGCGCCATGGGCGCGTCGCTTGCAAGCTTTGCCGAGGAGCAGGACGCCAAGGCGCTTGCCGGCATGCACGGCGGTCGTGTGCTGCGCTTCGAGGAAATCGATCAGGCGCTGCTGCAGGAGGCTGCAAGCATGCAGCACGGCGGCATGCACGACCATGCGCCAAACGGTGCACATAACGCACACGCAGGCCACTGAGCAGCAGTGGTCTGAACAGCACACACAAGAAATCGAGGTAAGCACAATGATGGGTATCAGCGTCTGGCAACTCCTGATCATTCTTCTGATCGTCGTCATGCTGTTCGGCACCAAGCGCCTGCGTGGCCTGGGCTCCGACCTGGGTAGCGCGATCAATGGTTTCCGCAAGTCGGTCAGCGACGGCGAAACCACAACCCAGGCCGAGGCCGTCAAGCAGGAGCTGAAGTAACCGCCAAGCGGCCGCTTCCCAGCCTCTACAAGACTGCGCGCCCCTGGCCAGATCCGGCGGGGGCGCACTGCCGGCAACCCAACCGCTCAACAGGGACAGGCCCCTGCCGTGTCGCACTGCAATGGTGCGTCTTTGAGCGGCTTCTGCACGCCAACCGTCACTTTCCCGCCGCCTCAGCGAAAATCTGATCGCAATCAAGTCTGTTGTTGGCACCTACCCTGTAGAAAGTAATCCTGGCTCCTGCATATGGGAGCGATCATTCGTCCGGTGCGCCTCGTTGGCGCCGCCGGATATAGAAAGTTTGGAGGCCCTTCCGTGCAAGTTATCGATCGGCGAAAAGCCCTGAGTATCGCGCCCATCTGGCGGCTCGCATTTCGCCCGTTTTTTCTCGCCGGCAGCCTGTATGCGCTGCTCGCCATTCCTCTATGGGTCGCCGCATGGACCGGTCTATGGCCGGGCTTTCAACCAACCGGCGGCTGGTTGGCATGGCACCGTCACGAGATGCTATTTGGCTTTGCCATGGCGATCGTCGCCGGCTTTCTGCTTACCGCGGTGCAGACGTGGACCGGCCAGACGGCCCCGTCCGGTAATCGCTTGGTAGGTCTGGCCGCGGTCTGGTTGGCGGCGCGCCTGGGCTGGTTGTTCGGCCTGCCAGCGGCATGGCTGGCGCCATTGGATCTGCTGTTCCTGGTGGCGTTGGTCTGGATGATGGCGCAGATGCTCTGGGCCGTACGGCAGAAGCGCAACTACCCGATTGTCGTGGTGCTTTCCCTGATGCTCGGTGCCGACGTGCTCATCCTGACCGGTCTGTTGCAGGGCAACGATGCGCTGCAACGGCAGGGCGTGCTTGCCGGGCTGTGGCTGGTCGCGGCGTTGATGGCGTTGATCGGCGGCCGGGTGATCCCGTTCTTTACCCAGCGCGGGTTGGGCAAGGTCGATGCAGTCAAGCCCTGGGTCTGGCTGGACGTCGCGTTGCTGGTAGGTACCGGGGTGATCGCCCTGTTGCACGCCTTCGGTGTAGCCATGCGACCGCAACCGTTGCTGGGCCTGCTGTTCGTTGCGATCGGCGTTGGTCACCTGCTGCGCCTGATGCGTTGGTATGACAAGGGAATCTGGAAGGTCGGGCTGCTCTGGTCGCTGCATGTGGCGATGCTCTGGTTGGTAGTCGCCGCATTTGGCCTGGCGCTCTGGCATTTCGGCCTGCTGGCGCAATCCAGTCCTTCATTGCATGCGCTTAGCGTGGGTTCGATGAGTGGCCTGATCCTAGCGATGATTGCACGCGTGACGTTGGGTCATACCGGCCGGCCGCTGCAGTTACCAGCGGGCATCATCGGCGCCTTCGTGCTGTTCAATCTGGGCACGGCAGCGCGGGTGTTCCTCTCCGTCGCCTGGCCGGTAGGTGGTCTGTGGTTGGCTGCGGTCTGCTGGACCCTGGCCTTCGCACTGTATGTCTGGCGCTATGCGCCGATGCTGGTGGCCGCCCGTGTGGACGGTCATCCGGGCTGATCGTGCGGATCGTGCAACCGGGGCAGGGTCGTGCTTTACCTGCCCAATCCATTACCTAGCCTCAAAACCGCTGCCTCTGCCGAGGCAGCCTGTGACTCGGCATGCGTCGAGCTCGGAGATGATGATGAAAAGCGAGTTTCAGGATCGTCTGGCTGTTGTCACCGGAGCCAGCTCCGGGATCGGCCTGGCATTGTGCGCGGCCCTGTTGCAGCGAGGCGCACGGGTGTTGGCGATGTCGCGCAGCATCGGCGGCCTCGAGCCGTTGCTGGAAACCCACGCCGAACAGCTGCAATGGTTAAGTGGCGATGTCACCTCGGCCGATGACTTGGCCCAGCTGGCCCGTCGTGCCGCGCAGCTAGGGCCGGTGCATTATCTGGTGCCTAATGCCGGAATCGCCGAACTGGCGGATGGTCTGGATATGGCCGCGTTCGACCGGCAGTGGGCGGTCAACGGTGCGGGTGCGTTGAACACCTTCGCGGCCCTGCGTAACGAGCTCGCCAAGCCCGCCTCGGTGGTATTCGTCGGCACCTTTTTGATCCGCTCGACGTTCCCGGGGCTGGCGGCCTACATCGCCAGCAAGGCCGCGCTGGCCGCACAGGCGCGCACGCTGGCCGTGGAGTTCGCACCGCTGAATGTGCGCATCAACATGGTCTCACCCGGCCCGACTGCCACTGCCATCTGGGGCTCCCTGGGGCTGAATGACGAGCAGTTGGAAGCGGTTGCCGATGGCGTAACCAAACGCTTGTTGCCCGGGCACTTCCTCGAGTCCGCGGCAGTCGCCAACGTCATCCTGTTCCAGCTCTCTCAGGGCGCGCGCGGCGTGTTCGGCCAGGATTGGGTGGTGGATAACGGTTACACCGTAAGCTGAAATTTTCTGCTGTTCTGCTGTTCTGCTGTTCTGCTGTTCTGCTGTTCTGCTGTCTCGGGCGTCCTCACGGCGCCCGAGTCTCTTGGCAAGGGCGCTTCTCGGCACCTTGTTGCTGTCTTTCACGGTACGTCACTTAAATCCGTGCCTGTCTATGCATTATTTGAGTGCATTTTTATTGATGCATTCGCTCAAAAGTATTCGTTAGAGATTGATCATCTGCGAGCCGACAATGCCGACCGCGTCCCGCGCTGTGGCATTGCGTCGCAGTGCTCACGTTCATCGCCATCGTTACCGCGCCCGTTATGCGGCAGCGTCGCGCGCATCGAGCGTATGGGCGCTTTGCCGTGGCGCCGCTTTCAACGCGCACCTTCGTTGTACCGATTCAAGCAGGACACATGCACGACAACCTCATCGACTGGTTCCGCTCCTTCGTTCCCGCTCCCTTCAATGCTCCGCCGAAAGAGTGGCTGCGCGCTGCCGGCGGCATCGCCATCGTCATGTTGCTGACCGTGTTCAGCGGTTTCTGGCTGTTCGGCGTGCCGCTGACGCTGCAGTTGGTGGCGCCCGCGGGTGCCTCGGCGGTGTTGCTGTTCGCTGCGTCGTCGAGCCCGTTCGCTCAGCCTTGGTCGGTGATCGGCGGCAATCTGCTGGCCACTGTAATCGGTGTCAGCCTGGGGCTGACCAGCCTGCCGTCGATGGTCGCGGCGGCGCTGTGCGTGTGCCTGGTGCTGGTCTGCCTGTTCAGCCTGCGCTGCCTGCATCCGCCGGGGGCTGCGCTGGCGCTGGTCGCGGTAGTTGGTAGTCCGGAAATACATCAGCTGGGCTACGCACTGCTTTATCCAGTGGCGTTCAATTCGTTGCTGCTGTTGGCCGTGGCGCTGCTCTACAACAATCTCACGCGGCATCCGTATCCCAAACCACGCCTGCCGCGCGAAAGCCTGCATCACACCAGCGACCCGCAGCCAGGTGAGCGCATGAGCTTCAGCCACGACGACGTGGACCGTGCGCTACGCGAGTTCGGTGAGTATGTCGACGTCACCCGCGATGACCTCGAGCGGCTGATCAAACAGACCGAGAAGCACGCGCTGCGGCGCAGCATGGGCGAAGTCACCGCGGCGGACATCATGTCCCGGGATGTCTACTCGCACACCCCGGACACCTTCATCGAACAGGCCTGGAGCACCCTGCAGCGTAATCGCCTGCGCTCGTTGCCGGTGGTGAGCGATAGCCGCGAGCTGGTCGGCATTGTCACGCTGGTCGATCTGCTCAAGCATTTTCATCCGCGGCCCGGGCGGTTGAATTTCGGCCAGCTGAAGTTTCTGCGCGGCACGAAACTGCGCGCCATCATGAGCTCGCCGGTGGTCTCGGTGACGGCTGACACGCATATGGTCGAGCTGGTCTATCTGCTCTCCGACCGTGGCCTGCATTGTTTGCCGGTGGTGGATGCGCAGCGGCGCCTGGTCGGCATGATCACCCAGACCGATCTGATCGCGGCGCTGTACCGCAATTGGCTGCGGCACTTGCCGGACTGAAGCGAAGGCTCAGAGCGGGTAATACCAACGCGACCAGTCGTACTCGTCTCGGGCGACGTCGCGCAGGAGCTCCACCGCCTTGAGCAGCGCCGGTGACTCGCTGGCACGGGCATGCACCAGATATACGGGGTAGCTGAATTCCGGTGCGTTCTCGACCCGTTTGAGCAAGCCTTCGTCCAGATAGCGCTGCACCACCCGGGTACGGAAATACCCGCGTCCGCCACACTGCAGCAGATATTGCAGAGCCAACGGCCCGAGACTGAAGGTGAGCGCCGCACGGGTATGCTCGGGCAGAGCCTGATCGTGTTGCCGGCGAAACGTCGGGCCCCAGTCGATATAGAGGTAGGGCGACGGTTCCCGTACGTGTGCCACCTGAATCAGCTTTTCTTCCAGTAACTGCTCTACCTGCAGGCCAGGGCGGTACTCCGGCTGATGAACCAGTGCCGCATCCAGCGCGCCCAATTCGAGCTTGTGCTGCAGCTCGCTATCGCTGGCCACCTCACTGCGCAGGGCGTGACCGGGCAGAGCCTGGCGCAGCCGTTGCACCCAGGCCAGCATCAGCGGGTTGCACAGGCTCACCTCGGCGCCGAGCGTGAGCAGTTCGCCATAACCCCGTGGCAGCGGCAGGTCGCGCCGCGCGGCCTCCCAGGTCTGCACCAGCTGGCGGGCATAGGCGGCAAAGCGCTCGCCATCGGCCGTCAGCCGCGCCCCGGCGCGATTGCGCACGAACAGCCGGCAGCTCAGCTGGTTTTCCAGGTTCTGTATGCGCGCGGTGACGGCCGTCTGGGTGATGTGCAGGCGCTCGGCCGTGGCGATGAAGCTGCCGCTGCGAATGATCTCGAGAAAGGTGCGGGCGAGATCAATATCCATGGTCGACCTTAAATGCAGTGAACGTGACGGAACCGATGATTGTAGGGGGTTGTGACCGTCGTGGGGGCGCCCACCTTGAATCGGTGGGCGATCCGCTCACGATCAGTGCGAAGTGCCTTCGGCGAATTCGATCTTGTTGCCGACGTTGTACTTGCCGGAGGGCTTGTTCATCGGGATGCGTTTGACCTCCTCCAGCGTGTTGGCGTCGTAGACGAGGAGGGCGCCGTCGGTGTCCCAGACGCTGAGCAGGGCGTAGCGGCCGTCGTTGGTGAATTCGACGTGGGCGGCGTTCTTGCCCGGCATCGGGCGCAGGGTGTGGGCGACTTCCAGGGTCTGTTTGTCGATCAGGTGCACGGCGTCGTTGTTCGGCCCGAAGAATACGTCGGTCCAGGCATAGGGCGAATTGGCCTGGCTGCGCATGAAGAAGCCCGGGCCTTCGGTGGGGATCTCCTTGATCAGCTTCCAGGTTTCCAAGTCCAGCACCGAGATCAGTCCCTTGCTGACGTTGGGCGTGGCGAATACCCACTTGCCGTCGCGCTTCCAGTAGATGCCCGAGCCCAGGTGCGGCATGCCCGGCAGCGGGATGTCGGTTACGGCCTTGCCGGTGTCCAGGTCGATCACCTGGCCGCCGTGAGCCTTGCGCGAGGTGGCCAGCAGGTAGCGATAGTCAGGGGTGAAGGAGAAGTCGTCGAGATAGTCGGCGGCCTTGATCCGCCGCGGTTCGAAAGTCGGCTCGCCGGCATAGGAAAGCTCCCAGGCCTCCTGTACGTCCTTCAGCGCGACCACGAAGCTGTCGCGTGGCGGCGCGGTATACACGGCGCTGACCCTTGACGGCGTGCCGTCCTGGCCCACCGTCGGGATGTGCTTGATCAGCGACAGGTCGCGGGCATCGAGAAGCACCAGATTGCCCGGCAGGTAGTTGCCTACCAGAACCCAGCGGCCATCGTTGCTTACGGCCAGGTTGCGGGTGTTCAGCCCCGCACGGACCTCGGCGATCATGCATAGGTTGTGCAGGTCGTAGACGCTGATCCAGCCGTCGCGGGAGGCAAAGTAGACGAAGCGGCCGTCCGGCGAGAACTTCGGCCCGCCGTGCAGGGCGAAGTGCGACTGGAAGTTGGCCAATTCCTCGAAGCGATCGCCGTCCAGCACCCGCACATGGTGATTGCCGGCTTCCACCACGACGAACAGGTTGCGCGGGTCGGCACCGTGCTGCGGCGCGGTCGGCAGCGTGGCGACGTCCTTGAGGATGCGGTGACTGGCGCGGATGTCGGCGTCGCTCCAGGTCGGCGGTACGGCAGCGGGCTGATAGAGGTAGTCCACCAGGCCGGTGATCTGCGCGTCGTTCAGTACGTGGGAATAGGCGGCCATCTGGCTCGCTGGACGGCCGTCACGAATTACCGAATGTGCTTCTGCCGGCTTGATGCGGCTGAGGCTTTCCGGCAACAGCGCAGGGCCGGCGCCGCCGAGGCGGTTGACGCCGTGACAGCTCTGGCAGTGCTGCTCGTAGAGTGCCTGACTGTCGGTTGGTTGAGTGGCCGCGGCGGCCCGCGGTATGGCCAGGTCGAGGGCGACGAAGGTGGCTGCTGGCAGTGCAGCTGCCAGCAGCAGGGCGGGTATCAGTTGCATAAGGCCTCCGCTTTCGGGGCTGGATCACCATGCAGGCGCGCTGGGTGCTCGACCTGGCGGCCCGCGAACAGGCTGACTACTCGGCCGATGACGGTCAGGGTAGGCGGGGTGAGGTGTTGCTCGTCGGCCATGCTCGGCAGCTGACGCAGGGTGCAGCGGACCACCTGCTGATTCTCACGGGTGCCGTTGCCGATCAGCGCGGCAGGGGTGTCCACTGGCAATCCGGCGGAGATCAGGTTGCGCGAGATCTCGCCGAGGCTGGCCAGGCCCATGTAAAACACCAGTGTTTGTCCGCCTTGAGCCAGGGCGTCCCATGGCAGGTGCAGCTCGCCGTTGGTCTGCAGGTGGCCGGTGATGAACTGGCAGGAATGGGCCAGATCGCGATGGGTCAGTGGAATGCCGGCATAGGCGCTGCAGCCAGCCGCAGCGGTGATGCCTGGCACCACCTGGCAGTCGATGCCGCGTTGCAGCAGGAATTCCAGCTCTTCGGCACCGCGGCCGAAGATGAACGGATCACCGCCCTTGAGCCGCACTACGCGCTTGTTCTGCAGGGCCAGATCGACCAACAGTTGATTGATTTCCGGCTGCGGCAGGCTGTGGTAGCCGCTGGTCTTGCCGACGTAATGGCGGCTGCAGCTGGCTGGTAGCAGCGCCATCAGCCCGTCGCTGACCAGGCGGTCGTAGACCACCGCGTCGGCCTGTTGCAGCAGGCTCCAGGCCCGCATGGTCAGCAGGCCGGGGTCGCCCGGGCCGGCACCGACCAGAGCGACTTCGCCGGGGGCGAACGCGGCGCTCAGCGCGGCGGGAAATGTGAGTGGCTGGTCCATGCGGTGCTCCTGAATTCTCATCGGACTTACGGAGTGCTTTGCTGCGGCGCTTGATGGCCGCTTCGATTGATCAAATGGCGATGCTGGGTATGCACTGGGGTGTGGGGCGGCCGATTTCCTCGTCGGAGAGGTAGCAGCCCGGGTCTTCGGCCCACAGATCGCCCTGCGCCCAGGCGCGGGTGCGGGTGTTGCCGTTGCAGATCGCCAGCCAGCGGCAGTCGGCACAGCGACCGCCGACCGCGCGCGGATGCTGGCGCAGTTCCTCCAGCAGCGGGACCGGCTCATTCAGCCAGATGTCACTGAAACGTTGTCTGCGCACATTGCCGACGGTGTGTTGCCACCAGTAGGTGTCGGGGTGCACGTCGCCAATGTTGTCGATGTTGGCGATGCCGCTGCCCGAGGCGTTGCCGCCCCAGGCGCGCAGCATGCCTTCCAGGCGATCGCGATGTTCCGGCAGGCGGTCCTCTACCCACTGCAACAGCAGGACTGCGTCGGCGTCGTTGTTGCCGCTGACGAAATCAGTCTCGCGGTCGTGCTGGACGTCGTCCCAGGCCTGCTCGAAGAGCTGATGCATGGCGTCGCGGGTCATCTGGTGATGGGCGTCGGCCTTGCTGCTGCGCTTGCCGCGGCCGCTGTAGTTGAGGTGCGAAAGGTAGAACTTCTGTACATCGTGTTCGCGCATCAGCGCCAGCAGGGCCGGCAGCTGCGGATAGTTGTTTTGCGTCAGGGTGGTGCGCAGGCCGACGCGGATATCGCGCTGGCGGCACAGGTCGATGGCGTGCATCGACGAGGCAAAGCTGCCCTTGAGCTGGCGCCATTCATCGTGCACCGCTTCCAGACCGTCGATGCTGATGCCCACGTAGTCGAACTGTGCTGCGGCGATGCGTTCGATGTTGCTCTCGTCGATCAGCGTGCCATTGGTCGACAGCGCGACGAAAAAGCCCTTGTCACGGGCGTAATCGGCGAGCCGAAAGATGTCGGCACGCAGCAGCGGTTCGCCGCCGGAGAGGATCAGCACACGCACACCGGCCTCGTGCAGGTCGTCGATGACCTTCAGCGCCTCGGCGGTATCCAGCTCGTCGCGAAACTCGCTGTCGGCGGAGGTGGCATAACAGTGCTTGCAGGTCAGGTTGCAGCGCCGTAGCAGATTCCAGATGACCACAGGTGGGCGCTTGCCGCTGGCGCTGCGGGCACCGAGTACCGGTGTGGTAGGCCGGGCCAGGGCACGCAGGTAATGGCTGATTCTCAACATGGGGCGGCTCCGCTTCGGCAGCGTATCTCACCGGGCGCGCCGTGTTGGGCGCCCGCTCCTTGAGCAGCAGGATCACCGAGCGGGGTAGGGCTGGCCTTGACCGTAAACAATAAAAGTTGCGGGGGGCGCCCGGTGCCGGGGCAAGGGGCGTGGCGGGGCCTGCCGCTGGTCAGAGCAGCGTCAGCAGCACGCCAATCGCCATTAGCAAGGGCCAGCCGAGCAACAGCAGGCGCCAGGCGGGCGGGGCGTGGCGCAGTTCCATAAAACCGTCGGTGATCAGCCAGGCCTTGCCGAAAGCGGCAAGCAGAACGCCTGCGGCCAACGCCAGCGTTGCGCCGGCATTGCCCAGCAGCACGGTGGAAACTGACAGCACGGCCAGGCCGAGCCAGCAGCCCACCAGGATCTTGGAAGCAGACATGACGACCTCGTCAGTTGAGCACGTAAACCAGTGGGAACAGCAGCACCCAGACCAGATCCACCATGTGCCAGTAGAGCACCCCGGACTCCAGCCCGCTGTGATTGTCGGGCCGGTAGGCGCCGCGACGGCAGCGCTCGGCCAGCCAGGCGAGGATCACCATGCCCAGCAGCACATGCAGGAAGTGAAAGCCCGTGAGAATCCAGTACAGGGTGAAGAAGGTGTTGTGTTCCATCCCCAGGCCGAGCCCGGCCAGGTGGCTGTACTCGTTGAGCTTGAGCGCCACGTAGACGCAGGACGACGCCAGCGCGGCGAGTAGCAGCAGTGCCGCGCGCCCCTGTCGCGCCTGGCGTACCTGCTCCACGGCCAGGGCTGCGAGCAGCCCGGACGTCAGGAGGCTCAGGGTCAGCGCCAGGCCGATGGAGCTGTCGAGCGCTGCGCGGCTCTCGCCGAACTGCTCCGGATAGAGCATCTGCGCGACCGCGAACGCGAGGATCAGGATGGCGAAAACGGTCAGCTCGGCGAGTATGAAAAACCACATCGCCAAATCGCCCGGCAGGCGCCGGGACGATTGGCCGATGGCTTCAGACGAAGTGAACATCGACCACATCCATCAGCGCGGCGACCGTCTGCGGGTCATCCGAGAGCGGTTCGGCGAGGCAGGCCAGGCAGGCCTGACGCGCGGTCATGCCGGAGCGGATCATCCGCGCGGTGAAGATCAGCAGGCGGGTCGAGGCGACTTCTTCCAGATCATGCTGCTCCAACCGGCGTAGCGCCTGGCCGAGCTTGACCACCTGCGCGGCGAGTTCGACGTCCACCTGGGCCTCGTTGGCGACGATTCGCACTTCCTCGGCGGCCGGTGGGTAATCGAAGCGCATCGCCACGAAGCGCTGGCGGGTGCTCGGCTTCATGCCCTTGAGCAGGTTCTGGTAACCGGGGTTGTAGGACACCACCAGCATGAAACCCGGCGGCGCCTTCAACGCCTCGCCGGTGCGCTCGATGAACAACTCGCGGCGATCATCGGCCAGCGGATGCAGCACCACGGCGGTGTCCTGGCGCGCCTCGACCACTTCGTCCAGGTAGCAGATGCCGCCTTCGCGCACCGCACGGGTCAGCGGGCCGTCCTGCCACCAGGTGCCCTGTGCGCCGATCAGGTGTCGGCCGACCAGGTCGGCCGCCGACAGGTCGTCATGGCAGGCCACGGTGTACAGCGGCAGATTCAGGCGATGCGCCATGTGCTGTACGAAACGGGTCTTGCCGCAGCCGGTCGGGCCCTTGATCAGCACGGGCATGCCGTGCTGCCAGGCCTGCTGGAACAGCTGCTCTTCATTGCCCAACGGTTGGTAGAAGGGCGCGTCAGGCGTGCCGGCGGTAGTCGGGATTTCAATCGCATTCACAGGCAAGTACCTCACGGCAGCAGTTGGTTATTTCCATCGCCAAGCTACCGGCCCCGCTTTGCCCCCTCAAGCCATCCGCCGGCAAAGCTTGATTGCGATCAAGCCCGCTGCGGATGCGTGGCGGAGCGAGACCCAGCGCAAGGTTTGCCCGCGACAAGGCGTCACGCTCAGGGGGTGAGGAGGGATCTCTTGATTGTCGTCAAGCGGACCCGCAAAGCCGCTCTCATAGGATGCCAGTGCACCAACAACAACTGGATCTGCCGTACCGCCGTCACCTGAGCAGGAAGCGCATCCCGCGTTTCCAGAGGAGAAACAGCATGAAAAAACCACTACTGGCTGGATTCGTCGCCGGCTTCTCGTTACTCGCTCTGGGCATTGCTCAGGCACAGAACAATCCGGAAGACAAAGCCGAGGCTGCCTATAAGGGGCAAGCGTCGGCAGTCGATCCGGCCAGTGCACAGGTCGTGCATTCACCGGGCGCACCGGACCTCACCTCCGCCGAGTTCGAGCACGCCAAGGAAATCTACTTCCAGCGCTGCGCCGGCTGCCACGGTGTGCTGCGCAAGGGCGCGACCGGCAAGCCGCTGACGCCTGACATCACCCAGGAGCGTGGCCAGGCCTATCTGGAAGCGCTGATCACCTATGGTTCGCCTGCCGGTATGCCGAACTGGGGGACGTCCAACGCGCTGACCAAGGACCAGATCACGCTGATGGCCAAGTACATCCAGCACACTCCGCCGACCCCGCCCGAGTGGGGGATGAAGGAGATGAAGAATTCTTGGAACGTGCTGGTCAAGCCGGAAGATCGGCCGAAAAAGCAGATGAACAAGCTGAACTTGCCGAACCTGTTCTCCGTCACCCTGCGTGACGACGGCAAGATCGCCCTCGTCGACGGTGACAGCAAGAAGATCGTCAAGACCATCGACACCGGTTATGCGGTGCATATCTCGCGCATGTCCGCTTCGGGTCGTTACCTGCTGGTTATTGGTCGCGATGCCAAAATCGACATGATCGACCTGTGGGGTAAGGAGCCGGTCAAGGTCGCCGAAATCAAGGTCGGCATCGAGGCCCGCTCGGTTGAAACTTCGAAGTACAAGGGCTACGAGGACAAGTACGTGATCGCTGGCGACTACTGGCCGCCACAGTTCACCATCATGGACGGCGAAACCCTGGAACCGCTGCAGATCGTCTCCACCCGTGGCATGACCGTCGGTACCCAGGAATACCACCCGGAACCGCGCGTCGCGGCGATCATTGCCTCCCACGAACATCCTGAGTTCATCGTCAACGTCAAGGAGACCGGCAAAGTCATGCTGGTCAACTACGAAGACATCAATAACCTGACCACCACCATGATCGGCACCGCGCCGTTCCTGCATGACGGCGGCTGGGACGTGAGCCACCGCTACTTCATGACGGCAGCGAACAACTCCAACAAAGTTGCGGTGATCGACTCGAAAGAGCGCAAGATGGCCGCGCTGGTCGATGTCGGCAAGATCCCGCACCCGGGCCGCGGCGCCAACTTCGTGCATCCGAAGTTCGGTCCGGTCTGGGCCACCAGCCACCTGGGCGACGAGACCATCTCGCTGATCGGCACCGATCCGGAGAAGCATCCCGAGCACGCCTGGAAAGTGGTGGAGACCCTGAAAGGGCAGGGCGGCGGCTCGCTGTTCATCAAGACCCATCCGAAGTCCAAGCACCTTTACCTGGACACCACCTTCCACCCGGATGCCAAGATCAGCCAGTCGGCTGCTGTGTTCGACATCAACAACCTGGCGGCCGGCTACAAGGTGCTGCCGATCGGCGAGTGGGCCGGCCTGAAGGAAGGTGCCAAGCGCGTGGTGCAGCCTGAGTACAACGAGGCGGGAGACGAGGTCTGGTTCTCGGTCTGGAATGGCCAGGAGGAGGAGTCAGCTATCGTTGTCGTGGATGACAAGACGCTAGAACTCAAAACAGTGATCAAGGACAAAAGGTTGATTACCCCAACCGGTAAATTTAACGTCCACAACACTCAGTACGACGTTTACTGAGTCCACCTGGGGGCGGGCCTCAAGATCCGCCCCCGATTAGCCTTGAGGAAGTACTCATGAAAAAAATCCTGCTCCCATTGCTCGCCCTCGGCGGCGCGCTGGCCCTGCAGCCGGCGCTGGCGCAAGACGGTGAAGCGCTGTTCAAGAGCAAGCCTTGCGCGGCCTGCCACAGCGTCGACACCAAGATGGTTGGCCCGGCTCTGAAAGAAGTCGCCGCCAAGAATGCCGGCGTCGAAGGCGCTGCCGACACCCTGGCTCTGCACATCAAGAACGGTAGCCAAGGTACTTGGGGTCCGATCCCGATGCCGCCAAACCCAGTCACCGAAGAGGAAGCCAAGATCCTCGCCGAGTGGGTTCTTAGCCTCAAGTAAGCTGCTCCGGAGGACGCCATGACAGTTGCCCGACACGCCGTTTCACGTCTGGGGCTGGCCCTGGCGTCCTTTCTCCTGTTTCCCCTTGCTCTGGCTGCAGCGCCCGCTGCCGAGCGCCAGGCAACGCTTGACCACCTGCTTCTTCAGGACTGTGGCTCCTGCCATGGTCTGCGCATGACCGGCGGCCTTGGCCCCGCGCTGACCCGCGAGGCGCTTGCCGACAAACCCCGTGACAGTCTGATCGCCACCGTTACCCACGGCCGCCCTGGCACCGCCATGCCCGGCTGGAATGCCCTGCTCGACGAGCAGGACATCGCCTATCTGGTTGACCGTCTTCTCGAAGGATATCCCAAGCCATGATTCGTCCTTTTCTGCTGTTGGCTGCGGTCGGTTTGCTTACTGCCTGTGCGCAGCAGCCTTTGCGCGGTACCGGCGACCTCGGTGTAGTGGTGGAGCGTGCCACCGGCAGCCTGCAGATCATCGAGAGCAGCAACCAGAGCCAGATTGCCCGTATCGAAGGCCTTGGGGATCTGTCCCATGCTTCGGTGGTGTTCTCCCGTGATCAGCGTTACGCCTATGTGTTCGGTCGTGATGGTGGGCTGACCAAGGTCGATCTGCTGCGCCATCGCATCGACCGCCGGGTGATTCAGGGCGGCAACAGCATCGGCGGCGCGATCAGCCAGGACGGCACTCTGATAGCGGTCGGCAATTACGAGCCGGGCGGGGTCAAGGTGTTCGACGCCAAGACGCTGGAGCTGGTGGCCGACATCCCCGCCACGCCGCTGGCCGATGGCAGCCGTAATGCTCGCGTGGTCGGCGTGATCGACGTACCCGGCCGGCGCTTCATCTACAGCCTGTTCGATACCGACGAAACCTGGCTGCTGGATTTCAGCCAGGGCAACGAGCCGCAGATCACCCGTTTCGAAGGTATTGGTCGGCAGCCCTACGATGCACTGCTGACGCCGGAGGGTCGTTACTACATTGCCGGGCTGTTCGGCGAGGACGGCATGGCCAAGATCGATCTCTGGCATCCCGAGCGCGGCGTCGAGCGCATTCTTGACGGCTACGGTCGGGGCGAGCAGAAACTGCCGGTCTACAAGATGCCCCACCTGGAAGGCTGGACCGTTGCAGGTAACCAGACCTTCGTACCGGCGGTCGGCCAGCATCGCGTGCTAGTGATGGACTCGCAGAATTGGCAGCAGACCGCTGCCATCGATGTAGCCGGTCAGCCGATCTTCGTCATGGCGCGGCCGGACGCTCGGCAGATATGGGTCAACTTCGCCCATCCGGACAACCACCGGGTTCAGGTCATCGACAGCGAGACTCACGAAATCATCGCCGATCTGGAGCCCGGGCCAGCCGTGCTGCACATGGAATTCACCGCCCGCGGCGATCAGCTCTGGCTGTCGGTGCGTGACGGCGAGGAGATCCAGGTCTGGGACCCTTATACCCTGAAGCTGCTCAAGCGACTGCCGGCGCACAGTCCGAGCGGCATCTTCTTCAGCAGTCGCGCCCACGAGACGGGGTTGTGACATGCATATCGACGCACTCAGCCGCCGCCTGATCGACCGCTACCAGCACGGCATGCCGCTGTGTGCCGAACCCTACCGCGCCATGGCCGAAGAGCTTGGCTGCAGCGAGGGCGAGGTGTTGGCCTGCCTCGAACAGCTGCAGGAGGACGGTGGCCTATCGCGCATCGGCCCGGTATTCGAACACAGCCGTGCCGGCGCCAGCACGCTGGTCGCGCTGGCCGTTCCCGAGGCGCGCCTGGAGCAGGTTGCGGCGCGCATCAATGCATTCCCCGAAGTGAACCACAACTACTTGCGCGAGCACCGTTACAACCTCTGGTTCGTGCTGACAGGACCGGATCGAGCGCATATCGACGCTCTGCTTGCCGAGATCGAAGCCGACACAGGGCTGGTGCCGCTCGATCTGCCGATGCTTCACGCATTCCGCATCGACCTGGGCTTTCCGCTGGGAGATCCGTCATGAACAGTTGCCTGAACGAACTGCAGGCGATGCAGTTGCGCCGCCTGCTAGAGACCGGGCTGCCACTGGCCGCGCGCCCTTATCAACGACTGGCCGAGCAGATAGGGAGCGTCGAGGAGCACGTGCTCCAGCAGATCCAGCGCTGGCAGGAAGAGGGCCTGTTCCGCCGTGTCGGTCTGGTGCTCAAGCACCGCGCCCTCGGTTTTCGCGCCAACGCCATGCTGGTAATGGATATACCGGATGCGCAGGTGGACGAAATTGGCAGGCGCCTTGGTCAGGCGGCAGGGGTGAACCTCTGTTATCAGCGTCCGCGGCGTCTGCCGCAGTGGCCATACAACCTGTTCTGCATGGTCCACGGGCGCGAGCGTGAGCAGGTCTGCCAGCTGATCGAGCGCTTGCTGGCGGATAACGGCTTGAGCGAGGTGCCTCATCAGCTGCTGTTCAGTACGCGCGCCTTCAAGCAGTGCGGTGGCCGCTTTGCGCCGCCGCTAAGGGAAGTCGTCAATGGATGAGCTAGATCGGCAACTGATCAATCGCCTGCAGCACGGTCTGCCGCTGGTACGCCATCCCTGGGAGGCTTTGGCTGAAGAATTGGGCAGCACCGCCGAGGTCTTGCGCCTGCGGGTCCAGGCCTTGCTGGACGACGGCACGCTGACTCGCTTCGGTCCGATGTTCGATATCGATCGTCTCGGCGGTGCCTTCATGCTGGCGGCGTTGTCGGTGCCCGAGGCACGCTTCGATGCCGTCGCCGCGCAGCTGGAAGCGATGCCAGAGGTGGCGCACAACTATCGTCGTGAGCACCAGTGGAACATGTGGTTCGTGCTTGGTTGCGAAACGCCCCAGGGCATCACCGAGACCATTGCGCGCATCGAGGCGCAAACCGGACTCACGGTGCTCAATTTGCCGAAAGAGGAAACCTTTCATGTCGGTTTGCACTTCCCCGTCTGACGAGGGCCTGACGCGCCGCCTGATCGAGCTTACCGAGGCTGGGTTGCCACTGGTGGCCGATCCCTGGGCATGGCTTGCCGAGGAGCTTGGGATCGACGTGGACGACACGCTTGCCCTGTTGCAACGGCTGCAGGCCGACGGTGCAATCCGCCGGGTCGCGGCGATACCCAACCACTACCGTCTCGGTTATCGACACAACGGCATGACCGTGTGGGACGTCGACGATGCCGAGATCGCGAGATTGGGCGCGCTGATCGGCGCCCAGCCCTTCGTCAGCCACTGCTATCGCCGACCACGTCAGGAAGGCTGGCCCTACAACCTGTTCGCCATGGTGCACGGGCGTGATGCCAGTGACATCGAGGCCTACCGCAATCAGATCCGCGCGCTGCTGGGCAATGCCTGCCGGGCAAACGACATGTTGGTATCCAGCCGTATTCTGAAGAAGACCGGTCTGCGTCTGGCTGGGCAACGCCGCGTCTGACATCCGTACGGCGCCGTGGCGTGGCTGCGTTCAGCATCGGCTGAGCACAACCCTGCGCCAATATGACCCTCGTGTTCGCGTGTCGGATAGGCAGAATAAGCTTGTTCAAACGCCTCCAAAAAGCTGCAGCCCTCGCCACGTCTGGCCTCGCAGCGACCTATCCAGCTCCGCGGAATGCCCTACTGTAACGTTCGGGTTTTTCTTGATTGCCATCAAGCAGGTTTCGATAGCCCCCTTCTTAAACTGGCCACGCCAAGCCATGAGGAGGCGACCATGTCCGAGACCTTCACCAAAGGTATGGCCAGGAATATTTACTTCGGAGGAAGCGTGTTCTTCTTCCTGGTATTCCTCGGCCTCACTTACCACACAGAGCAGACTTTCCCCGAACGAACCAATGCATCGGAGATGACCGAGGCGGTGGTTCGCGGCAAGGCGGTCTGGGAAAACAACAACTGCATCGGCTGCCACAGCCTGCTGGGTGAAGGCGCCTACTTCGCGCCGGAGCTGGGCAACGTGTTCGTCCGCCGGGGTGGTGAGGAGGCCTTCAAGCCCTTCCTGCACGCCTGGATGAAGGCTCAGCCACTCGGAGCGCCCGGTCGCCGTGCGATGCCGCAATTCAATCTCAGCGAGCAGCAAGTTGACGATATGGCGGAGTTCCTCAAGTGGACTTCGAAGATCGACACCAATGACTGGCCGCCGAACAAGGAGGGTTGAGTGATGGACGTCTTTGTTTCCGAATCCATAGAAGGGGCCACGAGATGAGCAGTTTTAATCCGCATCTCAAATTCCAATCGCAGGCCGTTGCTAAACCCTACTTCGTGTTTGCGCTCATTCTGTTCGTCGGTCAGGTGCTGTTCGGCCTGATCATGGGGCTTCAGTACGTGGTGGGCGACTTCCTGTTCCCACTGCTGCCTTTCAACGTGGCGCGGATGGTTCACACCAACCTGCTGATAGTCTGGCTGTTGTTCGGCTTCATGGGGGCGGCCTACTACCTGATCCCTGAGGAATCGGACTGTGAGTTGCACAGCCCGAAACTGGCCATCATCCTGTTCTGGGTGTTTGCCGCCGCGGGCGTGCTGACCATTCTCGGCTACCTGTTCGTGCCCTACGCGGCTCTGGCAGAAATGACCAGAAACGACCTGTTACCGACCATGGGACGAGAGTTTCTCGAACAGCCAACGATCACCAAGATCGGGATCGTGGTGGTTGCTCTTGGCTTCCTCTACAACATCGGCATGACCATGCTCAAAGGTCGCAAGACCGTGGTCAGTACGGTGATGATGACCGGTCTGATCGGCCTGGCAGTGTTCTTCCTGTTCGCGTTCTACAACCCGGAAAACCTTTCTCGCGACAAGTTCTACTGGTGGTTCGTCGTACACCTGTGGGTAGAAGGCGTTTGGGAACTGATCATGGGTGCGATGCTGGCCTTCGTCCTGATCAAGGTCACCGGCGTGGACCGCGAAGTAATCGAGAAGTGGTTGTACGTGATCATCGCCATGGCCCTGATCACCGGCATCATCGGTACCGGACACCACTTCTTCTGGATCGGCGCGCCGACTGTGTGGTTGTGGGTGGGATCGATCTTCTCAGCCCTTGAACCGCTACCGTTCTTCGCCATGGTGCTGTTTGCCCTGAACATGGTGAACCGTCGTCGCCGCGAACATCCGAACAAGGCTGCATCGCTGTGGGCAATCGGTACTACCGTGACCGCGTTCCTTGGCGCTGGCGTGTGGGGCTTCATGCACACCCTGGCCCCGGTGAACTACTACACTCACGGCTCGCAGTTGACCGCCGCACACGGCCACCTGGCCTTCTACGGCGCTTACGCAATGATCGTGATGACCATGATCAGCTACGCCATGCCGCGTCTGCGTGGCCTGGGTGAAGCACCGGATGCACGGGCACAGCGCGTCGAGGTCTGGGGCTTCTGGCTGATGACCCTGTCCATGGTCGCCATCACCCTGTTCCTGACTGCTGCCGGCGTGGTGCAGGTCTGGCTGCAACGCATCCCTGCCGATGGCGCCGCCATGTCCTTCATGGCGACTGCCGACCAGCTGGCCATCTTCTTCTGGCTGCGCCTGGTCGCCGGGGTGTTCTTCCTGATCGGTCTGGTCTGCTACCTGTACAGCTTCCGCCAGCGCGGTCGAGTACCGGTCGCAGCAGCCGCCGCGGCCTGAGACGGTTCGCAATGAGCATCGACGGCCCGGCTGGTAATAGCGGGCCGTTTTGCGTTCCAACTGCCAGCACGGAGTAACCCGCCATGGCCTTTACCATCGAAGTGGAAGAGTGGGTCGGCAGTGTCTGGCACCGCTTCATCACCCGTCGCGCCAGCCCGGATTTTCCGGAGGCACGGGTCGATCTTGAGAGCATGCAGCGATCGTTGTCGCTGATGTTTCGCGCCATGGGTGGGGCCAGCGGTGTCGGTGTCGAGGCCGCTAGCGCGCGCGACCTGGTGCTGCGGCGCAACCTGCTGCAACAGGTGGCCGGCACCTGCATGCAATTGCCGGTGGCCTGGTGCGACAGCAGTAACCTGCGCCTTCCACAGAGTCTTGCGGTGTACCCGGAAGTCTCACTCAATCAGGATCTTTATCGCTGGCTGGCGCTGATCGCAGCGCAGGCCGGACAGATGCGCCACTGGGCGCGTGACAACCAGCGCTGGACACAAGCGCTGCTCGAACAGTTTCCAGCCATGCGCCCGCGTTATCAGCGCCTGGTCGAGGCGCATCTGCAATTGCGCCCTGATCCGAAACAGTTGCCCAAAGCCGAGGCTGCGCTGGAAGCGGCGCTTTGCCAGGCCCTGCGTGAGCCTGGCAGCGTCAGCCAGTTCCCGCGCTGCGAGCGAGCGCCTTGGCCGTTGCCGCTGTGGCTTTACCCGGCGGAAAACCTTGGCGAGCCCCAGGCGGTCTATCGGGCCGAGGAGGGCGAGGGCGATCTGGAAACGCCGCCTAGCGGCGAGTCCCGGCAGCGCAAGCGTGCCCGGCGCGTCGACGATAGCTCCAGCAAAGGCGGGCTGCTGCTGTTCCGTCTGGAAAACCTGTTCAGCTGGTCCGAGCATGTCGAACTGGACCGCTGCGATGACGACACCGAAGACCTCGACGCGGCCCGCGTCGCCGAGGACCTCGACGAACTGGCTCTGTCGCGCCAGCGGATGCGCCAGGGTGGCGGCTTGAAGCTCGACCTGGACCTGCCTGCGTCGGACTTTGACGATGTGCCGTTGGGTGAAGGCATCAAGTTGCCCGAGTGGAACTATCGCAAGCAGTGCCTGCAAAAGGACTTCGTCAATCTGCAGATGATGTTGCCCTGCGGCTCCGAACCCAAGCCGTTGCCGCTGCGCCTTTCGCCCCTGGCAAGACGCTTGCGCCGACAGTTCGAACATCTGCGCAACGACCGTCAGTGGCTGCGCCAGCAACCCCAGGGTTCTGAACTGGACATGCAGGCCTGGTTGGATTTTCACGTCGAGCGGCAGAACGGCCAGTGCGCCGAGCGCGGCCTGTTCATGGAGCAGCGGCAGAATCGTCGTGATCTGGCCTGCCTGCTGCTGGCCGATCTATCCATGTCCACCGATGCACATCTGGACAACGAGCACCGTGTGATCGACGTTGTCATCGATAGCCTGCTGCTGTTTGGCGAAGCCTTGTCGGCCGTCGGCGATCCGTTCGCGCTATACGGCTTCTCCTCGCTGCGTCGCCAGCAGGTCCGCATGCAAGAGCTGAAGAGCTTCCGTCAGCCTTACGGCGATGAGACCCGCGGGCGCATCCAGGCACTCAAGCCCGGCTACTACACCCGTATGGGTGCTGCCATCCGTCAGGCCACCGAGCTACTGGGCAACTGCAAGCAGCGACGCAAGCTGTTGCTGCTGGTGACTGACGGCAAGCCTAATGACCTCGACCTCTACGAAGGCCGTTACGGTGTCGAAGATACCCGCCAGGCCGTCATGGAGGCGCGTCGCCAAGGGCTGCTACCGTTCTGCATCACCATCGACCGTGAGGCCGGCGACTACCTCCCGTACATGTTCGGCGCCAACGGCTACACCCTGATCAAAGAACCGCAACAACTGCCTTTCCGCCTGCCGCAGCTGTACAAGCAACTGACCCAGCCGTGATGGCATTGGCTGATTGCCTCGGTAGCGGCGCGATGAAATCTGCCGGGAAGGCCGGATAGCGCGACAGGTTTGCATGGCGCTTCAGCGATCTCTGGTGGTGGCAGGCTTGTGCTTAGGCTCTGGTGGGCTGAAGCCCACCCTACGGGCCTAGCAAACAAGTGGCTCCGCATGACGGCGCGGGTGCCGTTTTCGGTTATGCCGCCACGAGACCCACTGTACAGACGTACGACGGTTGATGGCCCACCCTGTGGGCCTAGCAAACAGGTGGCTCCGCATAGCGGCGCGGATTTCGTTTTCGGTTATGCCACCACGAGGCCCGCCGTACAGGCGCACGACGGTTGATGGGCACAGTCGTAGGGTGGGCTTCAGCCCACCACTTTGGTGGGGGATCCTTTGTACCTTCCAGGCATTGCGGCCAGACCATGCTCTCTTGGCGATACGTGAGAGCAGGTGCGGCGAAGCGGCGGCAGGTCAGACGATCAGAACAGGTGGCGTGGCAACCAGACGACCATCACCGCGCAGAAGATGGCGAGGCCGATGCAGAACCACAGGAAGCGCCGTTGCCGGCGTTCCGGAGCGCTATCGGCGTGTTTGGGGAGTGGCATGCCGCAATTGCTGCACTCGGCTTCCTGTGGTGGGTTGTCCTGTTGGCAATACAGGCATCTGGGCATGGCGGCGCTCCTGTCGGTCGATACAGCCTGACACGGCGGGAAAACCGCGGGCTTTGACGACGATCAACTCACTCGAACTGCTCGAGTCGCTGGCGATCGAGGATAGCGATCTGGCGACCTTCCTGGGTGATGATGGCTTCGTCGATCAGGCGCCGGATGATCCGCGAAAAGGTTTCCGGCTGGATCGACAGGTGCCCGGCTACCAACTGCTTGGCCATGGGTAGCTCGAAGCTGTTGCTACCGTCTTTAACCCGTGCCAGTTGCGTCAGCAGATAGCGCACCACGCGGTGGGTCGCGTTCTTCAGTGACAGGGTTTCGATCTCGTTGATGCGCTGGTGCAGGCGCACGCAGAGCTTGCCGAGCAGGGCAAAGGTAAGGCGCTGATTGGCTTCCAGCAGGCGCATATAGGCGGCGTTGGAGAAGCGATAGACCTGCGAGGGGCAGACTGCCTGGGCCGAGGCTACGTAATTTGGCGTGTCCATCAGCATCATGGCTTCGGCGAAAGTCTGGCGGTTGCCGATGACCTCGAAGACCTTCTCCTGGCCATCGGGGGTCAGGCGGTAGACCTTCACCGCGCCGGAGATGACGAAGTAGAAATTGTGTGCCGGCTCGCCCTGGTGGAACAGGTTGTCACCCTTGTCCAGGTTGAGCAGTTGGCTGGCGTTGAGCAGCTCTTCCATCTGCTCTTCGTTCAGCGGTTCGAACAGGTGGTGGCTGCGGAGAATCTGGTGGTGTACGCGGTGAAGCACCATGCAAGGCGTCCTGTTTCAGTTGAACAATGACAACAACGTCGGCCTTCAGCCTAGCGCATGTAGTGTCGATGAAGCAGGCCAGACCTTGATGATCGTCAAAGTCTGGACAACGTTGAGTGGGCGTCGAGGTGCCCGATCAGTGCAGGTGAGCGACAAAACCGTCTCGCCAGACTGGCTCGACGAACATCTGCGGGTAACGATCAAGCGTTTCGACGATGCGTTGCAGGCCTTCCTCGCGCTGGTCGGGCTCCGATAGCGCCTCGGCCCCTTTGAGCAGATCAATCAGCAGTCCGTGCAGGGCGTTATCTGCCGCTTCCGGGAGTTGGCAATTGGCGATGAGGTAGCTGGTTGCGCCTTCTATGTCGCGCTGCAGGGTGGACGCCGCCTCGTCACTGAGCGGCTCGCCCGGATTGGCTGGAATGCTGCGTTGCACCGCTTCGTGAATGCGCGTCATGCCCTCGCGCAAGGCAGCATCGGTAGCCCAGCGCTCGCCCGGAACTGCGCTTGCCGCGGCAGCCGGTTGTGCATGGTGGCCATGGTCGTGCGCGGTGGCTGCTTGTACAGGACTGACGACCATGGTCAGGGCAAAGTTGCTGGCCACGGCAATGATCGAGGCCATCGCCACGCCCCAGGCTACCGGCTGCAGATACTGTTTCATGGGCGAATCTCCACGACTGGTTCGACGACCTGGGCGCTCTGTACCGGCATCGACGCCTCGGCATTGCGAAACAGCACGTTATTCTCCAGGTGGATGTGCTGCATCAGATCGCTGCGCATTTCCTCCAGGCCGCGATACAGCGCGCGCCAGGTATTGCAGGCATTTGCCGGCGGAGTGATGTCATCGGTCAGCGCTGCCAATTGCTCCAGAGCGTTGCCGTGCTCCTGATGCTCGTAGCGCATCACCGAGATCGGTCCTTGCGCCTGGGGGAAGCGCATGCCGCGCTGCAGCATGGGGAAGAGGATCTGCTCCTCCTTGAGCATATGGCTCTCCAGTTCCTGCTGCATGTTCCACAGGTGTTCGGCGAGACCATTAGGGCATTCAGGACGGCCGCCATGGACATGTTCGACGCGGCTGGCCAGGCGAATCAGCTCCGGGAACTGATCGCGGTGGCGCTCGTGAAAGCGCGCCAGGATGTATTCGATCAGCTCTCCCGCGGGAGCTGCGCGCCAGTCCTTTTCAGAGTCCTCTGGCTCCAGTGCCAGTAGAGCGCCGGCGATGACTTGCGGGTCGACGTCTATGCGTTGTGCGGCCTCGCGCAGCGACAGGTCACCGCCGCAGCAGAAATCCAGTCGAAATTGACGAAATACGCGTGTGGCACCGGGTACCGAACATGCGAGATGGCCGAGGGTGTGGTCGATAAGGTCGGTGGTCATAGCGGCGGTCCTGATGGATATGCTTCAGTCCATCGCAACAGCCATGCCAGCGCCGGAGCCCGCAGAAACCGCCGACTGCGAGGCACCGCTGGTAGAAATCACCCATCGCGGCTATGGTGTTTAAAACCATGAGGGTATCTTGCACCATGATGGCTGATGCACTACTTGCCGACTTGACCACCGAACTACCAAACGCCGTACGCTTGCAGCGCCTGGTGCACACCCTGCACCAGCGTTTCCGTTGTGGCGCCGTTGTGCTGCTCCGCCTGGATGAGGATAGCTTGCGCCCACTGGCGGCGGTTGGATTGGTGCAAGAGGCACTCGGTCGGCGTTTCGTGATTGCTCAACACCCGCGGCTTGCTGCGATTCTGTCGCAGCGCGAGCCGACCTGGTTCGAACCTGACAGTCGTTTGCTGGATCCATACGACGGTTTGCTCGATGCACATATTGGCGAACCGTTGCCAGTGCACGACTGCATGGGCGTCAGCCTGTACGTCGAGGGCAAGCTATGGGGCGCCTTGACCCTCGATGCCTTGCATGCCGGCACCTTCGATGACGACGCCCGGCACGACCTGCAGCGTTACACGCTGGTGATCGAGGCGGCCGTGCGGGTGACCCGTCTGGAGCATGAGAATCGCGGCCTGCGTCTGGCACGCAGCGATGTGATGGAAACAACGCTCGACCATGGTGACGGAGAAATTCTCGGCCAGAGCGACGTGATCCGCGACCTGTTGCGCGAGCTGCAGGTTGTGGCCGACTCCGAGCTGCCGGTGCTACTGCTCGGCGAGACCGGAGTCGGCAAGGAACTGTTCGCCCGTTGGCTGCATCGTCATTCGCGGCGGCGCAACAAGCCGCTGGTGCACGTGAATTGCGCAGCGTTGCCGGAGTCGCTAGCCGAAAGCGAGCTGTTCGGCCACGTCAAGGGCGCGTTCTCCGGCGCCACCGCAGATCGGCCGGGACGCTTCGACGCTGCCAATGGGGGCACGCTGCTGCTCGACGAGGTTGGCGAGCTGCCGCTGACGGTGCAAGCCAAGCTATTGCGCACGCTGCAGAACGGCGAGATCCAGCGTCTGGGAGCCGATAAGCCGCGTCAGGTCGATGTGCGCATCATCGCCGCGACCAACCGCAACCTGCGTGAAAGCGTGCGCGACGGGCATTTTCGTGCCGACCTCTATCATCGCCTGTCGGTCTATCCGGCGCCGATTCCACCGCTGCGCGAACGCGGCAATGACGTTCTGATTCTCGCCGGCCATTTCCTCGAGCTCAATCGCGCCCGTCTGGGGTTGCGCAGCATGCGTCTTTCACCCGCCTCCGAGCGTGCCTTGCTCGGTTACGCCTGGCCAGGCAACGTGCGCGAGTTGGAGCATGTGGTCAGCCGCGCAGCGCTGCGTCTTCTGAGCCGTGGCACCTCGCGCAGCGAGATTCTTACCCTTGAACCCGACCTGTTGGACCTGGATAGCCACAGCGCAGGTATGCAGCCGACACAGCTGGCCCAGGAGCCGATGCCAACCGAGGAGGTAATGCCACTGCGGCAAAGCGTCGATGCCGCGCAACGGCAGGCCATCGTCCGCGCACTGGAAGCCAGCGGCGAGAACTGGGCACAGGCCGCACGCCTGCTGGATGTCGATTCGAGCAACCTGCACAAACTGGCGCGGCGACTGAAGCTGAAGTAGCGCCCGTCGGCCGGCGAGAGTCGCAGGAGTCATGCGATGGTCTAACCTCAAATCACTAACCGAGGAGAGCCCGATGGCCCTGGACCAGAACGAATTCGAAGCGCTGCTTAGCGAGGCTCAGACCTTCGCCGAGCGGGCCGCCAGCGAAAACAACCCGCTGCACTACCGTGACGCCTTTGCCGCGAGCCTCAAGGCCATTCGCCTGCTCGGCGAGGAGTCGGGGGCTTGGCGGCAGATGGTCGCCCGCGCCACGGAGGAGTTTCAGGGCGACGAGGGCATCTGAGCTCCGCTCTCCTGCTAGCGATCCGATCGCTGGCGGGAGCCTTTGTGCTGCATTTCGTCGCACTCGCGACGTCCGATCATTCTTGACCCCCATCAATGCTGGCCACTGGTCAGCTGCCTAGACTGCCGGCTGTTTTCCGTTCAGCCGAACGACCGCCGCGCCGCCAGTGCGTGGCGCGCATGTACCCGAATGTCTAGGAGTTGTCATGCACCTGGTCTGCCCGGCAGGAAGCCTGCCTGCGCTCAAAGCCGCCGTCCAGCAGGGCGCCGATGCTATCTATGTCGGTTTTCGCGACGACACCAATGCCCGCCATTTCGCCGGTCTCAACCTTGATGAAAAGCAGCTCGACAAGGGCCTGCAGCTGATCCGCGAGAAGGGCCGACAGCTGTATATCGCCGTCAACACCTATGCCCAGCCCGAAGGGTGGAACCGCTGGCAGCGTGCCGTGGATCAGGCAGCCGACATGGGTGTCGATGCACTGATCGCCGCCGACCCCGGCGTGCTCGGCTACGCCAGCAAGCGTCATCCCAAACTCAATCTGCATCTGTCGGTACAGGGCTCGGCGACCAACGCCGCGGCGCTGGCCTTCTATCAGGAGCGCTACGGCATCAACCGCGCAGTGCTGCCGCGAGTACTTTCCCTAAAACAGGTCAAACAAGTCGCGGCCAGCAGCCCGGTGCCGATCGAGGTGTTCGCCTTTGGCAGCCTGTGCATCATGGCCGAGGGGCGCTGCCATCTTTCGTCCTACCTGGCCGGCGAATCACCGAACCTCTGTGGCGTCTGCTCGCCCGCCAAGGCGGTGCGCTGGAGCGAGGAGCCGGAAGGGCTCACTTCGCGCCTCAATAACGTGTTGATCGACCGCTACGCCGAAGGCGAATCGGCCGGCTATCCGACGCTGTGCAAGGGCCGCTTCATGGTCAACGGCCAGCGCTTCCATGCGCTGGAGGAGCCGACCAGCTTGAACACTCTGGACCTGATTCCCGAACTCGCCGCCATCGGCGTAACCGCAATGAAGATCGAGGGCCGCCAGCGCAGCCCGGCCTACGTCGAGCAGGTTACCCGCGTCTGGCGTTCGGCTTTGGACAGCTACCTCAAGGCACCGCAGCGCTATGCGGTGGAACCCGGTTGGCGTCAGGTGCTCGATGGTCTTTCCGAAGGCTCACAGACCACTCTGGGCGCCTACCACCGGGCCTGGCAATGAACGAGGAGCCACGCATGAAACTCTCTCTCGGCCCGGTGCTGTTCTACTGGGATCGCCAGCAGACGCTGGATTTCTACGCAAACATGGCAGAGCAGCCGCTGGATGTGATCTACCTCGGTGAAACGGTGTGTTCCAAGCGCCGTGCGCTGATGCTTGACGACTGGCTCGGCCTGGCCCGCGATCTCGCGGAAGCCTCGTCGGCGCAACTGGTCTTGTCCGGCCTGACCCTGGTGGAGGCGGCCTCCGAGCTGTCCAGCCTGCGTCGCCTGTGCGACAACGGCGAACTGTTGGTTGAAGCCAACGACATGGGCGCGGTGCAGCTGATGTCCGAGCGCAAGCTGCCCTTCGTCGGCGGGCCGGCGCTGAATCTGTACAACGGATACGCCCTGGCCGAGCTGGTGGCCAGCGGCATGAGCCGCTGGGTACCGCCGGTGGAAGCGTCCGGCAAGTTGATCAAGAGGGCTCGGGCGCAGATGCTGGAGCTGGACGTCACGCTGCCGGAAATCGAGATATTCGCCTACGGCCACCTGCCGCTGGCCTATTCGGCGCGATGCTTTACCGCCCGCGCCGAAAACCGGCCCAAGGATGATTGCCAGTTCTGCTGCCAGAACTATCCCGAGGGCATTCCGCTGCTGAGCCAGGAGGGCGAGGCGCTGTTCACCATCAACGGCATCCAGACCATGTCCGCGGCGGTCAGCAATCTGCTCGCCGACTACGCCGGCTTGGTCGAAAGTGGTGCCGACCTGCTGCGCCTGAGCCCGCGCGCTGCCGGTATGGAAGAGGTGATCGCTGCATTCGATGCGGTGCGCATGGGTGCATTGCCGCCACTGGCGGTGGATGGCTGCAACGGGTATTGGCATGGCCAGCCGGGCATGCTGCGTGCCGAGGAGGCCGGATTATGCTGAACCCACGTGCCCACCTGGTGAATCTCGGCGGGCGGCTGTTGCCGCTCGCCGCCAAGACGCCATTCCTCCTCCAGCGCCTGGCGCTGGAGCGCAGCCTCAATCAGGTATTCGCCGAAGCATTGAGCGACGGAGCCTTCGATGTGCTCGACGGCCACTGGATTAAGCTTGAGGTCGCAGACCTTGGTCTGGCCTGGTGCCTGACCTGCGAGCGCGAGCAGCTGCGCATCGCGGCTCAAGCGCCAGTGGAGGTGACCATTCGCGGCAACTGGCGCGAGTTTCTGTTGCTGGCCAGTCGTCAGGAGGACCCAGATACGCTGTTCTTCCGTCGTCGCCTGGTGATCGAGGGCGACACCGAGCTGGGCCTGGCCATCAAGAACCTGATCGACAGCCTCGACCCGGATACGCTGCCGAGCTGGCTGTGGAAACTGCTTCAGGGTGCCGGCGAGGAGGTGGCCGCCGCCGGGCGGGCACAGGCGGCCAGGGCGTAACAGGGTGGTTGCCTGCTGCGGATGGAGAGCTTTTTTCCAGGGGGCAATGTCACCGGATGGCCATCCTGGTCGGCTAAAGCCCACTCTGCAGTTGCGGGCCTCTTTGATAAGTGAGGTCCGCGGTGTGAGGTTGTCAGATAAAATTTCGTCTGGCGCAACGCCTTCGTAGGGTGGGCTTCAGCCTACAAGAACAGGGCCCGCATCCACCTTAGCGGCGGGCTGGATGCATCGGGCCGCAGTCTTACTCGCCGTTCAGCTCACGCCGTACGCAATTGCATGCGCTCACTGGCAATGATGTCTTTCATGTCTTCGAACAGCGCAGTGATCTCGTCCTCACTGCAGTCTTCCCGATAGCGTTTGCGCAGCCCGTAGCTGCTGAGGGTGATATGCACGTCGGGTGTCACACCATGTTGCGCCAGGCACGCGCGGGCGCAGTGCATTGGGCAGCCGTCAATGGCGAGAATTGGGCGGCCGGAGTTGGCTTTCTTCACCAGCGCCGCGACCCGCCCGCCGACACCGGCGATGCAGGACATCTCCGCAAGTCCGGCGCGGTCGAGGCGAACCGCCAGGGTGTTGGCCAGTTGCGCGACGTTCGAGCAACCGGAGCATGAATAGACCAAGGGAACAGGCGTGGTGGTGATCATCGCGATTTCCTGGCGGTGGCGTGGTGCGGGTCATTCTCCAAGTCGCATAGGCGACCGGCTTTGATAGCAATCAAGAACACTGGGGCGTTCTGCCGCAGGTCATTCGTCATAGGCGGCCAGTTTGCGGTTGTCGAGAATCTCGATGCGCCGCCGCTGCACGGAAATGGTCCCGGCATCGATAAGCCTGTGCAGGATTCGCGAGAAGGTTTCCGGCTGAATGCCCAGCTTCGAAGCAATCAGCCGTTTCGGCACGTCGAGTACCACGACGCCGCTGTCGTCCTGCTGCGATTGAGCAAGAAAGCGCACCACCCGATGGCTGGCGTTGGCCAGGGTAAGGGTGTCGATCTCGGTCATGCGCTGGTGCAGGCGGATGCTCAGGGTGGCGAGAATGTCCAGGCAGATATCCGGATGCTGCTCGAGAATCCGTCGATAGTGCGGGCCGTTGAGGCTCGCCACCAGGCTGGCCTTGAGTGCAGTGGCACTGACCGGATAGCAGGGAGCACCCTTGAACAGCAGAGCTTCTGCAAACGACTCGCCAGCCCGCATGACTTCCACCAGTTTTTCTTGCCCGTCGCAAACGACGCGGTGCAGCTTGATCTGTCCGCTGAAAAGAAAATAGAAGCGATCGGCTTTGTCGCCCTGGTGAAACAACGAGGCTCCCGCAGGCAGGCGTTTCAGGTTGGCTGAGGCGCACACCTCCTGTAACGCAGCCTCAGGCAGGCGGCTGAACAGATGATGGCGGCACAACTCGGCCACCAGAGTTTTTTCGGTGAGCATGTTTCCTCCCCCGGGCTGAACCGGGTTTTATCAGGCTGCATCCTAGGAGGCCCGTGTCGGAGGCTTCCTTGACCACGGACAAGTCTGCTCGCCGCAAGCGCCGGGAGCCGTTCGGCAATCACTCGCGCATGCTTGACGACGGTCAATTCGGTAATGGTCTTCCGCCTCTAAAGTCACACCATATTGTGTTTGGTTAGAAAAAATACACTACATATGGTTATGGAGGCGTTGATGCCCAGGCAGGCAGAGTTGGCAAAACCGGTTTCGCTACGCAAGCGCGATGGCCGGCTAGCGGCATTCGAAGTGGACAAGATCGAGCGTGCCATCGTGGCGGCAGGTGCTGCTACCGGTGAGTTCGAAGCACCAGTAGCGCAGCCGCTGGCCGAGGCTGTTCGCCTGCAGCTTGCCCATCGCACAGCCGTAGAGGTCGAGCAAGTGCAGGATGGCGTTGAACGCGCGCTGATGGCGGCCGGCTACTTCGATACCGCCCGTGCCTACATCGTCTACCGCGAACGCCATGCGCGGCTGCGTCGCGATCGCAAGGCGGTGGTGGATGTGGCGACATCGATGAACGAGTACCTTTCCCGCGAAGACTGGCGAGTACGCGCCAACGCTAACCAGGGCTATTCACTCGGCGGGCTGATCCTCAACGTATCCGGCAAGGTCACTGCCAACTACTGGTTGGACGAGGTCTACAGCCCGGCAATCGGCACCGCGCATCGCGAGGGTGATCTGCATATCCACGACCTGGACATGCTCGCCGGCTACTGTGCCGGCTGGTCGCTGCGCACGCTGCTCAATGAAGGCTTCAACGGCATTCCCGGACGGGTCGAAGCGGGCCCGCCCAGGCACCTGTCCAGCGCGCTGGGGCAGATGGTCAACTTTCTCGGCACGCTGCAGAACGAGTGGGCCGGGGCCCAGGCGTTCAGCAGCTTCGATACCTACCTCGCGCCGTTCGTGCGCAAGGACCAGCTCGGTTTCGATGAGGTGCGTCAGGCGATCCAGGAGTTCATCTACAACCTCAATGTGCCGTCGCGCTGGGGCACGCAAACGCCGTTCACCAACCTGACCTTCGACTGGGTTTGCCCGGAAGACCTGCGCGAGCAGATCCCCTATATCGGCGGCGAGGAAATGCCCTTCGCCTACGGCGAGCTGCAGGCCGAGATGGAGTTGATCAACCGCGCTTATATAGAAGTGATGCAAGCCGGTGATGGCCTCGGCCGGGTGTTCACCTTCCCGATCCCGACCTACAACATCACCCACGACTTTCCCTGGGACAGCGAGAACGCCGAGCGCCTGTTCGAGATGACCGCGCGCTACGGGCTGCCGTACTTCCAGAACTTCCTCAACTCGGACATGCAGCCGAACCAGGTGCGCTCGATGTGCTGCCGCCTGCAGCTGGATGTGCGCGAGCTGCTCAAGCGCGGTGGCGGACTGTTCGGTTCGGCCGAGCAGACCGGCTCGCTGGGCGTGGTGACGGTCAACTGCGCACGGCTGGGCTATCTCTACCGTGGTGACAAGGCGGCGCTGCTCGAACAGCTGGATGCGCTGCTGGACATGGCGCGGCAGAGCCTGGAGGTCAAACGCAAGGTCATCCAGCACCATATGGATGCCGGGCTCTACCCGTACACCAAACGCTACCTCGGCACGCTTCGCAATCACTTCTCCACCATTGGCGTGAACGGCCTGCACGAGATGGTGCGCAACTTCACCGACGACACCGAGGGGCTGCAGACCGCTGCCGGTCGCGCGCTGGCGATCGAGGTGCTCGACCACGTGCGGGCGCGGCTGGTGCAGTTTCAGGAAGACACCGGGCACCTCTACAACCTCGAGGCAACGCCGGCCGAAGGCACCACCTATCGTTTCGCCAAGGAGGACCGCAAGCGTTTCCCTGACATCCTTCAGGCCGGTTCGGCCGAAGCGCCGTACTACACCAACTCCTCGCAGCTGCCGGTCGGCTTCACCGACGACCCCTTCGAGGCCCTGGAGCTGCAGGACGAACTGCAGTGCAAGTACACCGGCGGCACCGTGCTGCACCTGTACATGGCCGAGCAGATTTCCTCGGCCGAGGCCTGCAAGAAGCTGGTACGCAATGCGCTGTCGCGCTACCGCCTGCCGTACCTGACGGTCACGCCGACCTTCTCGATCTGCCCAGTGCACGGTTATCTCGCCGGCGAACACGAGTTCTGCCCGAAGTGCGACGAGGCGCTGCTGCACAAGCAGCAAGCCGAGGCGGCCCTGGCCGTCTGATCTGCGATCCCATGTCACGCCGCTCCAAGAGGTGCGGCGCCGCATACTTCACCCTCAGCAAAAGGAGCGTCACCATGAACCCAGCCAGCCAACTGCCCCAGGACCAGCGCCAGCGTTGCGAAGTCTGGACCCGCGTGATGGGCTATCACCGCCCGGTTACCGCGTTCAATCCGGGCAAGCAGTCCGAGCATCGCGAGCGCCTGCATTTCACTGAAGCGGCGGCGCGGTGACCGCAGCACTTCGCGTCGGGGGGCTGGTCCCCCTGACCACGCTGGACTTTCCGGACCATCTGGCCTGCGTGCTGTTCTGTCAGGGCTGCGGCTGGCGCTGTCGCTACTGCCACAACCCGCAGCTGATTTCCGCCTGCGGCAACGAGGAAAAACCCTGGTCGGAGATTCTCGCCTTTCTCGAACAGCGCGTCGGCCTGCTCGAGGCGGTGGTGTTCAGCGGTGGCGAGCCGACCCTGCAGACCGCGCTGCCCGAGGCGATCGCCCAGGTGCGGGCGCTGGGCTACAAGGTCGGCCTGCACAGCGCCGGCATCAAGCCGAAGCTGTTCGCCAACATCCTGCCGCTGGTGGATTGGGTCGGTTTCGATATCAAGGCGCTACCCGAGCACAGCACCGCGATCACCGGCGTGGATGGCAGCGGCAAGGCCAACTGGAAGAGTCTCGAACACCTGCTGGAAAGCGGCGTCGAGCACGAATGCCGGACCACCGTGCACTGGCAGCTGTTTGATGCCGATACCCTTTGGGAGATGGCCCAGCGCCTGCGCCGGCTGGGTGTCGAACGCTTCGCCGTGCAATGCGTACGCACCGCGCGGATGCTCGACGACAACCTCGCCGAAAGCCGTGCACCCTACGACCAGCAGCGCTTGTGGGAGCGCATGGATCGTCTGTTTCCTTCATTCGTGTTGCGTGGCTAGCGAAGGTGGCGAGCACCTTTCTACGCGCTGCCTGCGCGCTAGGCCTGGCTCTGTAGGGTGGGCTTTAGCCCACCGTGCAGGGCGTTGAAGGGATTCTGGTTGGCTGAACCCACCCTGCGCCTGCCGGTGCTGCAGTCCCATCTGGGACGTGCTCTAGCCCACCATGTACAGGCAACTCACCAGCCCCAGAACTGCAACCACCAGCCGTAGCCCACCAGCGCGCAACCCACGTTGACGCAGGCAAACGCCAGCAGCCGGCGCAGGCCGTTGCCGCCGTGACGGCTGATCACGTTCCACGCCAGGTACAGACTCCACGCCACGGCCCCGATCAGCAGCGCGGCGCGAGCCGGTTGCGCCCAGGCCAGCAGGAAGCCCTCGTAGCGCAGCAGCTTCACCGTGGTGGCGGAAAGGCCGAGAAACAGTCCGGCGCCACCCAGCGGCACCAGCGCCAATGCCAGGTGCTGGAATACGTTGTTGCCACGGCGCATCACCCGCACGGCGGCGCGTAGCAGCAACCACAGCGCGCCGCCGACGAGCAACGAGGCACCGAAGATGTAGGTGAGGATCACTGCGCCATCGAGCCAGGTGAAGGCATCGTTGGCCTGCGGATAGTGGGTCAGCAGCCACCAGGGCGCGTTGGCTTCCAGCGGCCAGAAGATGTCGCGATCCACCAGCCATTCCGCCGCAGCCTGCTTGAGGGTGATGAACCAGGGACTGACTGTCCACTGAAAGGCGCCCATGGCCAGGCCGATCATGCCGAACAGCAGCAGGGTGCTGTCCCAGTGATCGCTTTGTTGCTGACCGCCGACGATGAGGATTTCCGAGTTCGGCGAACGGGCGCTCAGCTGCACTGCGCCGCGCTGGCTGCTGCAGCGACCGCAAGCGTGGCAATCGGCGTTGCCCTGCATGCGACGGATGTCGATCAGCGGGGCGCAGTTGGGTGTCGGCAGATGGGGTTCGCGATTCTCCAGCCAGCGCTGCTCATCGACCTTGTAGTGCACCGGCGCCAGCCGGGCGAGTAGGGCGAACACGCCGCTGACCGGACACAGATGGCGGCACCAGACGCGCTTGCCGCGGCCGTAGAGAAAGCCCACCAGCATCGCCGCGACGGTGGAGCCGCCGAGGATCAGCAGTGCCGCCTGGGCATAGTCATAGACGCTGATCAGCTGGCCGTAGACGGTGGTGAGGATGAAGGCGATGGTCGGCCAGCCGCTCCAGCGTACCCAGCGCGGCGTGCGTTTGTTCAGTCCACGCCAGCTGATCCATTCACTGAGCGAGCCTTCCGGGCAGAGCACGCCGCACCACAGACGGCCGAAGAAGATCATCGACAGCAGCACGAAGGGCCACCACAGGCCCCAGAAGATGAACTGCGCCAGTACCGTCAGGTTGTCGAGCATGCCGGCCTGGGCCGGCGGCAGATCAAGAAAGGCGGGGATCACCAGCAGCGTCAGGTAGAACCCCACCACTAGCCACTGCAGCGCGCGAATGGCCTTCGCGTGTTGGCGCAGCAGGTCACCGAGTCGCGCCAGCCACGGCGCCTGGGTGATCATGCTGGCCTCGCAGCGAGCTGCACCTGTGCCCGCGGTTTGAGCCATGTCCACGCGGCGAGCCAGTAAAGGCCCAGAACTACCGCGGCGGCCAGCGAAGGCATGGCGCGATAGCCGGTGAGGCCGGCCAGGGTGCCGCCCAACGCGCTGCCGTCATCCAGCAGGGCGGAGGTGTCCCAGAGCGGATCGCCGAACACCGTATAGAACACTTCCGGCACGTCCATGCCCATCAGCTGGCCGCTGAAGCGATCCAGCGCGGCCATCAGCAGGGCGCCACCGAGCAGCAGCAAAATCACCTCGCTGACCTGGAAGAAACGCCGCCAGCTGAAGTAGCGGCTGCCGGCCTGCAGGGCTGCATAACTGAGCACTGCGAGGACGAAACCGAGTACACCGCCGATGACGAAGCGGGTGAGGTCCATACCCGCCTGCTGGTTACCGATGCCGTAGAGGAACACCACTGTCTCGCTGCCTTCACGGCCCACGGCGAGCATGGCCAGCAGCAACAGGCCGATGCCGCTGCCCTGGCTGAGCTTTTCCGCGGCGCTGTTCTGCAGGCTGGTCTTCAGCGTGCGGCCATGCTGATGCATCCAGCCGACCATGTGCAGGATCAGCAGGCTGGCTACCAGCAGCATCGCGCACTGGAACCATTCGCCACCGCTGCCCGCCAGCCAGTCGCCGGCCTGCAGTACACCCCAGCCCAGCGCGGCAGCCAGGCCGAGGCCGGCAGCGACACCGGCCCAGAGCATGCGCAGCGCATTGCCGGCGCCCGGTTGCTGACGCAGCCAGGCATGCAGGATGCCGATGACCAGCAGGGCCTCGACGCTTTCGCGCCAGACGATGAACATGGATTGGCCCATGGATGTGCTCCTTTACTACTTGGCGATGATCTCGCCTTCGGGAAGATCCATATGGAATTCGTCGAAGAACGGATAGCGGCCCGGCTTCAGCGGGTGGATCACGACGAAGGAGGTCACCCCGGGCGACAGCACTTTCTCGACGCGCAATGGCGTGCTCTCGAACTCGGTCGGCCCACTGCCGGCGTTGTGCACGATGATCTTGAAGCGCTGACGGGCCGGTACCTCAATGGTCGCAGGCTCGAAGTGGCCGTCACGGATGGTCAGCTCGTACGTCGGCAGCGCTGCCTGAGCCGGGCCTGCGAGCCCGACCAGCAGCGGCAGTACGCCGAGCAGCAATTGCCCGGCGCGACGCATCAATAACCCCCTTTCTTGCCGATACCGGCGTAGGTGAACTCGTACGTCAGCTCGCAGCCTTCGAACCAGGGGGCGACGCCGGTTTCCTTGTCGGTGTGGCGCCCGAACATGTTGTGGCCCGAGCCTGGAGGCAGGATCTTGTAGGTCAGCTGGTACTTGCCCGGACCGAGCAACTTGACGTTGTCACCGTAGTGCGGGCCGTCGTTAGCCACCATCGGATGGAAATCGCCTTCGACGACTTCGTCGGAGCCCTTCTTGCGCAGCGTGTAGTGGATGCTCAGATAAGGTACGAAGCTGCCTTCCTGCCAGCCATTGCGGTTGTCTTCGGTGGCGCTGATGTCGGCCTCCAGGTGCACGTCGGATTCGGCGGCGGCGCGCATCATGCCTGGCGGGTCCATCTCGACCGGCTGCAGATACACCGCACCGACCTCCATGCCGCCGCAATGCTGCGGTTCGCCAATGGGGTATTCCTTCGCCTGGGCGAGTGGGGTGAGTAGCAGCGTGGTGATGGCCAGGGTGGCAGGGATGCGCATTGAAGCCTCCGGAAAAGCAGAAAAAGGACGGAGAGAAGATTGCACTTGCGCTTCCGAATGATAATGATTCGCGTCAATTTCCCAAGAAGTATTTTGTTACCCGGGGATGTATGCAAGCCTGTATGGCGCTACAGGCTGCTGTTCGCGCGGGCTAGCGATGGGCTGCGACCGGTCGTCACAGCCGCTATTGATGCGGGGGCGTGAGCGATGTCTGCGCGAACCGGCGGCGAGCGAATCCTCTAACATGGTGCAACTTTTGTAGTTGGGGCCTTCATGCAACCGCCTGTATCACTCGACGCTCGTACCGCGCGGATTCTGCCGTGGCTGGTGGCCATCGCCTTCTTCATGCAGACGCTGGATGGCACCATTCTCAACACTGCGCTGCCGGCCATGGCGCGTGATTTGGCGGAGAACCCGTTGCGCATGCAGGGCGTGGTCATCGCTTACATGCTCACCGTGGCGTTGCTGATTCCGGCGTCCGGCTGGATTGCCGACCGTTTCGGTAGTCGGCGCATCTTCGTCACCGCGATCGTGCTGTTTTCCGTGGGCTCGCTGTTCTGTGCGCTGTCCACCAGCTTCAACCAGTTGGTGGCATCCCGAGTGCTGCAGGGGCTGGGCGGTGCATTGATGCTGCCGGTGGGGCGTCTGGTGGTGCTGCGGGCCTTTCCGCGCAGCGACTTCGTACGCATCATGGCCTTCATCGCGTTGCCGGGGTTGGTCGGCCCGCTGCTCGGTCCGACCCTGGGTGGCTGGCTGGTGGAGTACGCCTCCTGGCACTGGATTTTCCTGATCAACCTGCCGGTGGGGGTAATCGGCTGCATCGCTGCGCTGCGCTTCATGCCGGACCTCAAGGGACCGGAGCGGGTGCGCTTCGATACGCTCGGCTTCCTGCTGTTCGGTGCGGCGATGGTGCTGGTCACTGTCGCCCTGGAGGGGCTCGGCCAGATGCATATGTCGCACGCTCGCGTGATGCTGCTTCTATTCGGCGGCGCAGCGTGCATGGCCGCCTACTGGCTGCGCGCCGGGCGCATCGATGCGCCGCTGTTCAGTCCCAAGCTGTTCCACACGCGCAGCTTTGCGGTGGGCATCTTCGGCAACCTGTTCGCCCGCCTGGGTGGTGGTGCGCTGCCGTTCCTGCTGCCATTGCTGCTGCAGGTGGCGCTGGGCTATTCGCCAGCTCAAGCGGGGATGAGCATGATTCCGCTGGCGCTAGGTGCGATGGCGGTCAAATCCCTGGCCAAGCCGATCATCGATCGTCTCGGTTATCGCCGTCTGCTGATCGGCAACACGCTGCTGCTCGGCTCGCTGATCGCCAGCCTGGCGACTATCGATGGGCAAACGCCGACCTGGCTGTTGCTGGTGCACCTGGGGCTGATCGGCATGGTCAACTCGATGCAGTTCACCGCGATGAACACCGTTACCCTGGTCGGCCTCAGCCATGCCGACGCGAGCAGTGGCAACAGCCTGCTGTCGGTGGTGGTGCAGCTATCGATGAGTCTCGGCGTCGCCACTGCCGGCGCGCTCCTGGGTGGGTTCACCGTGAATGATGCGCAGGGCAGCGAAGTGTTGCGGGCGTTTCAGCTGACGTTTCTCTGCGTCGGCGGCATGGCGATGCTCGCCGCTGCGTTGTTCCTGCAGCTTGAGCAGCGCGATCCTGGCGAGCCCGACGACGCTCGTCGGACGGTGGAGGTCGGCGATTAAATCCGGTGTTGATCTGTAAGGAAAGGCGACAGGTGGTTGCATCGCGCTGCGTCATGCTGGCACATCGCCTAACGGCCTAGGTGTTACGTGACTATTCTTCGCGACCGGATGGCGGCAATGACCTGCTGCAATTGTTTACCTGTGCAAGTAAACATTATCGACCTGTAATCATAAGCTACATATCGTTGAGTCTCTGGAAGCGGCACTGCGCCGCAATCAAAGGAGCGAAACGATGAGTGCAATGAGCCTCGCCTGGCTGCTGATTGGCACCTCGCTGTGCGGTGTGATGGTGCTACTGGTACTGCTCTGGCTGTTATGGATGGGTCGGCAGAGCCAATGCCGAGAACTGGAGGTGCTGCGCGAGCTGCTGGACGGCCTTGGTCAGATGATCGTGCGCCTGGAGCAGGACAAGGCTGAGCTGACTTCCGGACTGCGGGCGGAAAAGGCCTGCGTCGCCCAGCTGCGCCGTCAGCTGGAATTGCTGCGCCAGTGAATGATGTTTGTTGTTTAAACAAACATATTTCTTCGAAAAGCTGTGTTTCGTCGTTATGATTCGCTCCTATTGTTTATAAAAACTACAAATAGGAGGTTTCATGCATCCCGTCGTGGTCCAAGTCACCCAGCGCCTGATCGAGCGCAGCCGGCCGACACGCGAAGCCTATCTCGCCATGATTCGCGGCGCTGCCAGTGCCGGGCCGGCACGCAACGGCGCGCAATGCGCGAACTTCGCCCATGGCGTTGCCGGCTGCGGCACCCAGGACAAGCAGCGCCTGCGCCTGCCAGACGCGGCCAATATTGCCATCGTCACCGCCTACAACGACATGCTCTCGGCGCATCAGCCCTACGAGGATTACCCCGAGCGCCTGCGCCAGGCACTGCGCGATATCGGCTCGGTGGGGCAGGTGGCGGGTGGTGTGCCGGCGATGTGTGACGGCGTCACCCAGGGCGAGCCGGGCATGGAGCTGGCCATTGCCAGTCGCGAGGTGATCGCCATGAGCACCGCGGTGGCGCTGTCGCACAACCTGTTCGATGCGGCGCTGCTGCTCGGCATCTGCGACAAGATCGTTCCCGGGTTGCTGATCGGCGCGCTGCGCTTCGGTCATCTGCCCGCCGTGTTCGTGCCGGCCGGGCCGATGCCGTCCGGTCTGGCCAACAAGGACAAGGCCGCGGTGCGCCAGCGCTATGCCGAAGGCAAGGCAGGTCGCGATGAGCTGCTGGCGGCGGAAATGCAGGCCTATCACAGCCCTGGCACCTGCACCTTCTACGGCACCGCCAACACCAATCAGATGCTGATGGAAGTCATGGGCCTGCATCTGCCGGGCTCGTCCTTCGTCAACCCGGGCACGCCATTGCGCGATGCACTGACCGCCGAGGCCGCGCGCCAGGTCACTCGACTGACGCCACAGGGCGGCAGCTTCACGCCGCTCGGTGAACTGGTCGACGAGCGCGTGCTGGTCAACGCCATCGTCGCGCTGCATGCCACCGGCGGTTCGACTAACCACACCCTGCACATGCCGGCCATCGCCCAGGCGGCGGGCATCCAGCTGACCTGGCAGGACATGGCCGACCTTTCCGCCGTGGTGCCGACGCTGGCCCGGGTCTATCCCAACGGCTCGGCCGACATCAATCATTTCCATGCTGCGGGCGGTGTGGCGGTGCTGGTGCGCGAGCTGCTCGCGGCCGGCCTGCTGCACGAGGATGTGCATACCGTCATGGGTCGTGGGCTCAATCGCTACACCCAGGAGCCCTTCCTCGAAGACGGTCGGCTGACGTGGCGTGAAGGTGCTGAGGCGAGCCTGGACGAAAGCCTCCTGCGGCCGGTCGCGCGGCCGTTCTCGGCCGAAGGCGGGCTGCGGGTGATGAGCGGCAATCTCGGTCGTGGCGTGATGAAGGTATCCGCCGTGGCGCCCGAGCACCGCGTCGTGGAGGCGCCGGCGCGGGTCTTTGCCGATCAGCTGGAGCTGGTCGCGGCGTTCAAGGCGGGCGAGCTGGAGCGCGATGTCGTTGCTGTAGTGCGCTTCCAGGGGCCGCGTGCCAACGGCATGCCTGAGTTGCACAAGCTGACACCCTATCTCGGTCTGTTGCAGGACCGCGGCTTCAAGGTCGCGCTGGTCACTGACGGGCGCATGTCCGGTGCGTCGGGCAAGGTGCCGGCGGCGATTCATGTCTGTCCCGAGGCAATCGATGGCGGCCCGTTGGCGCGCGTGCGTGACGGCGATCTGCTGCGTGTGGACGGGCAGAGGGGTGTGCTCGAGGTGCTGGTCGATGCCGCCGAGCTGGCCGACCGGTCGCCCGTTGCTGCGCCGGCTGCGAGCGTGCAGGGCTGTGGGCGCGAGCTGTTCGGCTTCATGCGCTCGGCGTTCAGTTCCGCCGAGCAGGGCGCCAGCGTGTTCACGGCCGGGCTGGAGGCGCTGCGATGACACTGGCGCTGGTCGGAGATATCGGCGGGACCAATGCGCGCTTCGCATTATGGCGCGACTCGCGGCTGGAGTCGGTGCGGGTGCTGGCGACAGCGGATTTCGTCACGCCCGAAACGGCGGTTGAGTATTACCTGGCATCCCTCGGGTTGGCGCCGGGCAGCGTCGAGGCGGCCTGTCTGGCCTGCGCTGGGCCGGTCAAGGGCGAGCAGTTCACCTTTACCAACAATCACTGGCGGCTGACGCGCCGCGACTTCTGTGGCGCCCTGCAGTTGGGCGAGCTGCTGCTGATCAATGACTTCGCCGCGATGGCGCTGGGCATGACGCGGGTAGGCGAAGCGGGGCGGCGCATGATCTGTGCTGGCGAGGCCGAGCTGGATGCGCCGGCGCTGGTCATCGGGCCGGGCACCGGGCTTGGCGTCGCCGCGTTGATGCCCTTGGGTGGCGGTAATTGGCGCGCGCTGCCGGGGGAGGGCGGACACGTCGATCTGCCCGTGGCGGATGCGCACGAGGCGGCGTTGTGGCAGATGCTGTTCGCCCAGCTTGGCCATGTGCGCGCGGAAGACGTGCTCAGTGGCGGTGGCCTGTTACTGCTCTATCGTGCGGTCTGCGCCCTGGCCGGTTTGACGCCGCGACTGGCATCGCCGGCTGAAGTCACGGCGGCCGCGCTCGCGGGCGATCATGTGGCGGTGGCGACCCTGGAGCAGTTCTGCGTGTGGCTCGGCCGGGTTGCCGGCAATAACGTGCTCACGCTCGGTGCGCGCGGTGGGGTGTATATCGTCGGCGGCGTAGTGCCGCGTTTCGCCGATTTCTTCGCGGCCAGTGGTTTTGCCCGCGGCTTTACCAGCAAGGGCTGCATGAGCGGCTATCTCGGCGATGTGCCGGTGTGGCTGGTTACCGCTGACTATCCGGGGCTGGAGGGCGCCGGTGTGGCGCTGGAGCAGGCGCTGGCACGCTGATCTGGCGCTTTCGGGTGTGTGATGGTGGGATGTTGTTAAAGCAACATCTCCGCCTTGTGCCGGCGCGGTTGCTTCAGCTCGGCTCTTCATCCGCCGGATAACGGCTCGCGTTGAGGCTTTCCTTTACCTTGCGCAGGTGCGGCTGGAAATCCACGCCGCGGCGCAGGGTCATGCCGGTGGCGAGCACGTCGAGCACCGTGAGCTGGATGATGCGCGAGGTCATCGGCATGTAGATGTCGGTGTCCTCGGGCAGCGGAATGTTCAGGCTCAGCGTGCTGGCCTGTGCCAGCGGTGAGCCGGCGGCGGTCAGGCCGAGTACCGAGGCGCCGTTCTGGCGGGCGATGCGCGCCACCTCCACCAGCTCGCGGGTACGCCCGGTGTAGGAAATGATCACGAACAGCTCGCCGGTGTGCGCCACCGAGGCCAGCATGCGCTGCATCAGCACGTCCGAATGGGCGGTCACTGCCAGGTTGAAGCGGAAGAACTTGTGTTGCGCGTCCAGTGCCACGGAGGCCGAGGCGCCGAGGCCGAAGAAGTGAATCTGCCGGGCCTGGATCATCAGGTCCACGGCGCGGCTGACCAGTTGCGGGTCGAGGCTCTGGCAGGCGCTGTCCAGTGAGGCGATGGCCGAGCCGAAGATCTTGCGGGTGTATTCCGCTGGGCCGTCGTCGGGTTCCACCGCCTGGCTGACGTAGGCGGCGCCGCTGGCCAGGCTCTGCGCCAGCTGCATCTTCAGTTCCGGATAACCGCTGACGCCGAACGAGCGACAGAAGCGATTCACTGTCGGCTCGCTGACCTGCGCGGTCTGCGCCAGGGTGGCGATGCTGAAGCGGGTGGCCTGCTGCGGGTTGCGCAGGATCACCTCGGCGACCTTGCGCTCGGCCTTGTTGAGGTCTTCGATGCGGCGCTGGATCTGCTCGAGCAGGTTGTGTACGCGGTCCATGTCGGTCCTGATGCGGCTTGCCAAAGGGGTGGCCTATCCTACTGGGGGCGCTGCGGAGCGGCCACAGGTATCTAAATTTGCGGTAAATGTTGTTTTTATTACTACATTGAACTTGAATAACAGGGCATCGCCGTGTATTCATAGTGCAGTTTTAGTAGAAGAACAAACATCATGACGCCATTATCTGTCGAACCCTGCACCCTGGCGCTGTTCGGCGCCCTCGGTGATCTGGCCCTGCGCAAGCTGTTTCCCGCGCTCTATCAGCTCGATCGCGCCGGCCTGCTGCCAACCGAAACGCGCCTGCTCGCGCTGGCTCGTGAGAGCGGCGAGGCGGCGAGCCATCTGGCGATGATCGAAGAACATCTGCGTCGCCACGTCGGCGAGCGCGACCTCGATGAAGCCGTGCTGCAGCGCTTCATGGCGCGCCTTGACTACCTGAGCATGGATTTCCGCCGCGCCGAGGATTTCGCTGCGCTGGCGGACAAGGCCGGCAACGCGGAAAGCATCGTCGCCTTCTTCGCCACCCCGGCATCTGTCTACGGTGCGATCTGCGCCGGGCTGGCCGAGGCCGGGCTGGCCGAGCGCACCCGCGTGGTGCTGGAAAAGCCCATCGGCCATGACCTGGAATCTTCCCGCGAAGTGAACGACGCGGTGGCGCGCTTCTTCCCGGAAGACCGCACCTACCGCATCGATCATTACCTGGGCAAGGACACGGTGCAGAACCTGATCGCCCTGCGCTTCGCCAACAGCCTGTTCGAAACCCAG
>Ga0189292_10072_pt1 | contig 58931 bp, 49 predicted proteins | sample UW1oraminimetaG_FD_130317 | JGI IMG/M metagenome (GOLD analysis project Ga0189292, IMG submission 130317) | Marine microbial communities from the Costa Rica Dome - UW179A-orange mini metaG | ecosystem: Environmental > Aquatic > Marine > Oceanic > Photic zone | place: Costa Rica: the Eastern...
GTTGAAACAGGATATGTGTTTAGCAATTACGCTAAATAACTGTGTACATGAGCCGTATACGAGGCCCGTATGTACGGTTCTGTGAGAGGGATGAGGCGGTGACGCCTCACCCTACTCGATGTGTCTATCGATTAGTGCTTATCAACGCAGTATTACTTTTCGCTTGGTTAAAAGAAACCCGCGTTGAAGCGGGTTTCTTTTTAAACGCGTTTATTGCGACGCTGGTATGCTAAAGCCTACGGTTTCTCATCTCTGATGTCGCGCCGCTGCGAATTACTTCGCAACTTGCTGATGAAGCTTGATTAGGTCAGGAAGCTTTTTCGCGTAAATAGCTTTCTTCGTACCTGGATGAAGTAGTTGGCTTACAAATGTACGTAAGAAGCCAAGTACAAAGGTTTGAACGCGGTCAGCGTCTGCTTCACTTGGGTTAGCAATTAGCTTTTCTGTCTCCGCTTGTACTTTATGTACAATCGGGTCCATGGTGTCTTTTCCAGAAACTAGGTCATTACCAGTCACAACGCCTTTGCCAAGCAAGTCTCTAACTGCTGAGTATAAATCAGCAGAAACAGCGTTAGACTGTCCCCAGTTCGCAATGTTGTATTCTTCAGCAATCTTATCTAAATCAGCAGTTGGGTCGTTAGACTTCAATAGGCTGTCGATAAGTTTATGGGCTTCAGTTTGTTTTACGGGTGTTGATAATTCTGACATGGTTACATTTGTTGATTATGTGGGTGAGCGCGTTATAAATATTCTGCCAGACAATGTCAACCAGTTTGCCGCTAATCTAGGCAATTACAAGAGGGAAAGCAACGCGAAGTGGCACCTGTGATCATGGTCACGCGCTTAGCAATTTATACACAGCCACCTCTGGCTAGACACTGTTTTATAAGCGCAAGAGGCCTGATTATGCCGAGATCCTGCTATTTATATCATCAGCCCCCGCGTTGGGCTTGCGAGGTGCTGGAATAGGAAGTGTAATTGCATGCTTTCTATTAGATGCGCCGTGCTGTGACTTCATATATCCAGTAGCGTTTTTGGGAAAGTTCGCTGCGGCACTTGTAGCATTCTCGCCGTGCAGTGAAGCGGCGGGCTGGCTGTTTGCTTTTTGTGGGATAGCAATGGCTTTGCGTTCAGTTTCTAAAAAGGTACTTCCGGCTTGCTTACCTAGCTTATAGTCATGGCGAAGCTGCGCATCTGTACTGCCTAACAATTTACTTTGAAGCTTATCTGACGCAAAAATTTGAACAACCTCTACACCTTCTGGTGGGTTTTCAATAAACGCCAGCTCTTTCTGATAAGCTTGTTCGTGCTGTAACAGGTAGTCGATAGTTTTGGGGCAGGTGCCTGTTGCACACATTACTGCGCTCAACTTTTGTAGCCAAGGCGACTGTGCTTGAAAGCCTTTATCTACCGTGCGAATAACGACAATCTTGGTAGCCCCTCGTTTGTAGGCCTCGGTCACTGGCAATGGCGCTGCCAAACCGCCGTCTAAATAAAAGTCGGTATTGGCGGCCTGTTTTGCTTCAACGCCAATGTGCAGCGGAACGCCCTGCTTGTACAGCAAAGGTAGTGCACTCGATGCCTTAATTAGCTCTACCCAGTCGTGATTACTTTTCATAGGGTCAAGATAATAAGCTTTTCTATCTCGGGAGTTAGTAGCGGTAAACAGAATTTCTCGGTCCGCTACGTTTGCTTTGGCAGTATCGAGATCAAGTAAACGGTTAGCTTCTTGAGTTTTGTCGAAATACCAATCTAAATCGACAATATGCTTACCCATTAAACCTCGTCCCATTTGGAAAAAGCGTCTGTGTCGAGTTAAGCCGCGAATAAGGCGCTTTGCATAGCCTTTTTGACGTGCTACAAAGCTTGTTAGATTTTGTGAACCTGCTGAAGTACCAATCAGGATATCAAAGGGGTCGTGACCAGCGTCTAACCATGTATCAAGAACGCCCGCTGTGAATATTCCACGCTGACCTCCACCTTCTGCAACCAAGGCAACCTTGCCCTTGTACGGCATACCAAACTTACGAGTTTCTAAGTAAGCTGATGAATGCGTAGGAACTGGTTTTTGGCCTAACATGATACCCCTTTACTAGAACATGAATATAAATTGACTACTTGGCCGAATTGTAGAGAGATCATGCAATGGGCGAAAATTGAAAGAATGAATCGTACTGATAGGAAATAACTGATACTGAAACACTTTTTGTTATTCACCTGTAATTTTGGTGTTTACATTTTGATCGTTTAATCGCAGTCTTAAGAGATAAAGCTTAAGTAGGAAGTACGGTAATGAAAATTGTGGTGTTAGGTGCAGGCAGTATTGGTTGTTATGTAGCAGGCTGCCTGTTGGCATCTAACGATGCGTTATGTACTCCTAATTCGCTTACGCTTATTGGTCGACAGCGTTTGTGCGATGACATCACAGCACATGGCATCAATGTAACTGACTGGCAAGGTCGCGACCAAATAGTTGCCCCTAAACATATCTCGTTTTCATTAAGTAACGAAAGTTTGGTTAACGCTGATATCATTTTACTTTGTGTAAAAAGCCAAGATACAGAACAGGCCGCTAACATTATTGATCAGTACGCGAGTCCTTCTGCAATTGTTGTTAGTTTACAAAACGGTGTACGCAACGCACACATGCTTAGGCGACGCCTCAAGCAGAGCGTGATTGCGGGTATGGTGCCTTTTAATGTTTTCTATAAGGGGAATGGCCACTTTCATTGTGGAACTGAAGGTAACATAGCCCTGGAAGACCCCAATAGCGAATGCACAGACCTGATAAAGGCTTGTCAGAAAGCATCGCTTCCGGTGACAGTTTATAGCGATATGGCTGCGGTACAGTATGGCAAGCTCATAATGAACCTCAACAACGCGGTTAACGCATTGTCGGGTATTCCACTAAAGGAACAGCTTGGTAATAGGCAGTACAGGTTAGTGATGGCGAAAGTATTATCCGAGGCATTAACAGTGCTAAAAGCAGAAGGTATTACACCAGCAAGAACAGGGAAAGTTATTCCCAAGCTAATGCCAAAAATTATGAAGCTCCCTGATTTTCTATTCAATGTGGTTGCAGCATCAACACTTAAAATAGACCCTGAGGCTCGCTCTTCCATGTATGAAGATCTGATGCTAGGTAGGCGAACTGAAATAGATTTTCTAAACGGTGAAATTGTAAGGTTAGGGGAGAAAAATCATATAGCCACTCCCGTAAACACTCACATTGTTGAACTAATAAAACAATCTGAACAAGCGGAAAAAGGAAGCCCTCACTTACCGGCAGAGGCACTCTTACCTAAATAAAGAGTACCTGACTAAAAAGCACCTAAACAAAAGGCGCCTAGTTAAAAGCGCGATTTAACGTGAAATATTACAGTTTTATGTCATTTTTGTGTCAGCACTCTTGATTCTTATACTAAAGTATATATTCTGCGCGCAAACTCTCATTCTTCTTAGTGTATTTTGCTTTTCCAAACATTCTTTTCTTGGTGTCTTTTATTGAGCTCCGTTGGGGCATTGTTTTTCTCCTCGGCTATTTTAGCGCTAGAGGTTGACCTTCAGCGTGAGTCTGAAGCAACTATTCCTGCCTACAATGGCAACGGTCTCACTTTTCAAAGTGACAATAACGCCTTCTCGATACGTATGCGTGGTCGACTTCAGTTTCGTTACGCCAACCCCGGGATAAGCCAGCCTACAGAACGTGATGATTTTGCTCATAACGCAGGGAATCAATTTGGTGTTAATAGGGCTCGAGTTAAGCTAGATGGTCATATAGGTATGCCGTGGATTAAATACGGTGTGGAATATGATGCCGTTGATCAACGCACGTTAAGCGCCACGTTATCCCTTGAAAAGTATGATGCCCTTCGGCTTAAGCTTGGTCAGTGGAAAGTTGAATATTCCAGAGAACGTAGCGTTAGTAGTGGTGGCCAACAAATGATGGATCGCTCAATCATCAATAGAATATTTACGCTAGACAGACAGATGGGCGCTTCAGTCTACGGTCACATCGATAGCGATGGCGCTTCTAGTTTTAATTATTGGGCGGGGCTATTTAATGGGTCTGGTCGAGGTGATTATAGCAACCACGATGGCGACGCAATGTATGTTGGACGTTTTCAGTGGAACATTTTTGGTGAAAAAGTTGGTTTCGACAATAGCGATATCAAACGCTCTGCTAAGCCCAAGGCAGCTTTAGCAATAGCGGGAGCAAAGTTCAAAAGCCAGTTTACACGCTTCTCCTCATCTGGAGCTGGCAATTTAACTAACTTTGACGAAGGTGAAATTGAAGGTCAGTATGATATTCAGCAATTCGTCATTGATGGCGCGTACTTCTATCAAGGGTTTAATGCTCAATCGGAATATCACGAGAAAAAGATTGTGAATATAGCCCAAAACGATTCTCAAACAACGCTGCGCGGGTATTACGTACAGGCGGGGTATTTCATCTCCGAATCAATTAGTTGGTGGCCAGAGCCTCTTGAAATTGCGGCGCGTTACGCTACTTACTCTCCAAATACGAATGAAGGCGATGATCACTTCTTTGAAAGAACTTTGGCATTTAACTACTTCTTCAATGGACACAAAAATAAAGTGACGGCCGAGGTGAGCAAGGTAGCGCTCGATCAGTTCGGCACTGAAGCAGGGGATGAGACTGTCTATTCATTGCAATGGGACGTGAGCTTTTAAATTAAGGTTATCGTTTAGAAAAATAACCGTGTTTGTTGCACCTATTTTCTAAACCCGGGACTAGCGAGAAATAAGTGCTATGATGGTATTTACTCTCCCTTATTAGGCCTTTTTAACAATGTCAGAAAGTATAAAACTCAACTATGTTGAATTCGCATCTTTAGATATAGGCCGTTCAAAGGCTTTTTTTGAAAATGCTTTTGACTGGCGCTTTATAGACTATGGAAGTGAGTACACCGCTTTTAATAACTCTGGTTTGGAAGGAGGCATTTTTGCTTCACAGCGTGTGGCACAAGCAGAAAACGGCGCTCCTTTGTTGGTGCTCTATGCCAAGAATATTTCTGAAGTTCAGCGCAAGGTAGAAGACGCGGGCGGTGCAATCAGCAAACCACTTTTTGATTTTCCGGGCGGGTGCCGCTTTCATTTCATAGAGCCAGGCGGTAACGAGCTTGCTGTTTGGTCTGAGTCAGCTAAGTAGTACTATATACCTGTCAAAGCCTAGTTTTCATAGGCTTACAACGCTAAAAACAAAAACGCCTTGCATGTAATATAACAGCAAGGCGTTATAAATCGCGTTTAGTGAGCTTTAAAACATTCCGTTAGTTTTGCTCAAGCACAATGCGCAACATTCTGCGGAGCGGCTCTGCAGCGCCCCATAATAGTTGATCGCCAACAGTGAATGCAGAAATATATTCAGGACCCATATTAAGCTTGCGAATACGACCTACTGGAATAGAAAGTGTACCGGTTACTTTCGCAGGCGTAAGTTCACGCATGGTAGCGTCGCGGTCGTTAGGTATAACTTTTACCCAGTCGTTGTGCTTAGCAAGAATATCTTCAATTTCAGCCAACGGTAAATCCTTTTTAAGCTTGAGAGTGATCGCCTGGCTATGACAGCGCATGGCGCCAACGCGTACACAAATACCGTCGATAGGTACTTCGCTGCCTTTAATACCCAAAATTTTGTTAGCTTCGGCTTGGGCTTTCCACTCTTCACGGCTTTGACCTGAAGGTAGTTGTGAATCGATATATGGAATCAAGCTACCCGCCAGCGGTACACCGAACTGTTCACTTGGATAGTCTGCGCTTCGTATAAACTCAGACACTTGCTGATCAATCTCTAAAATAGCGGTAGCTGGATCTTCAACCTTTTCTTTCACATTACGGTGAATTGCGCCCATTTGAGTAATGAGTTCGCGCATGTGCTGTGCACCTGAACCTGAAGCGGCTTGATACGTCATGGGTGACGCCCACTCAACAAGGTCTTTTTCAAACAGGCCACCTAGCGCCAATAACATAAGGGAAACGGTACAGTTTCCACCTACATAAGTGCGAATGCCTTTTTCAATACCACTATCAATTTCCTTGCGGTTTACAGGGTCCAGAATAATTACGGCGTCGTCTTTCATGCGAAGTGCTGACGCAGCATCAATCCAGTAGCCGTTCCAGCCAGTGGCTCTTAAGTCGTCGTATACTGCTTTTGTGTAGTCGCCGCCCTGACAGGTTATAATAATATCTTGTTTAGACAACGCTTCTATGTCGTGCGCATCTTCTAGAACACCTGCATCTTTCCCAGCAAAATCTGGTGCTGTACTGCCTTTTTGCGAGGTAGTGAAAAAGGTGGGCTCAATGTGCGCAAAGTCTTGCTCTTCTTGCATGCGCTGCATTAATACTGAGCCAACCATACCGCGCCAGCCCACTAAACCTACTTTTTGTTGTGACATTAAATTGAGAACCCTTGTAACTAAAATGAAAAGTACTTCGCCACCTAAGCCTGTTTAGTCAACGCCTATTCATTCATGAACAAACGTAGATGCAAACTAGACGAAGAGTAACGTCGAACGCCGCTTATATGTTGAGCTGGCGTAATACCTGTCGTTTTTATTTTTGTCTTTGCAGTCTAAGTGTTATTTATCCTGCTGGCTAGATGGTTTTTTATAAATATTCTGTCGTTGATATAAGCATTTTAGAAACGCTGAATTAGTAGCTAAACAATCGATAGAATGCATGTAAGCGAGGGCTTAAACACAGCCCAACACCGCACACTTACCTGATTTAAAAAACATTGTCGGCCTAAAAATTGCTTTGTCACTTTCAGGTAATCCTTCACAATACGCGAGGGTTTGCCATGTTGAGATACGCTTTAAGGAAAACGTAGTTCTTAACATCAATCATAAAAGTGAGGAACACACATGCAGTACGATAGCCATAACAAATTTGCTACCACTACGGTATTTTTACATTGGGTGGTTGGATTAACCATTATTGGATTACTTGCCACGGGGATTTACATGTCAGAAAACGGTGTGTATGCGTTATACCCTTGGCACAAAGCGATAGGCTTTCTAGTGCTTTTTGTCGCGCTTGCACGTGTAGTGTGGCGTATGAAAAATGGTTGGCCTAGCGCTGCCGCTAACTACAAGCCAATAGAACATAAGCTTGCGTCGGTTGTACACTGGGTATTAATCATCGCTACGCTTTTAATGCCCATTTCGGGCTTGATGGCATCGGTACTTGGTGGTCATGGCCTGTCAGTCTTTGGTTTAGAAGTGTTCGCGCCAAATTACAGCGTTGAAGACCCTGAAAAAACTTTGCCTATAAATTATGAGCTTTCTAAAGCGGGTGGCGCCATCCATTTTTATCTCGGCTACACGGTAATTGTCGCACTATTGCTACACATTGCTGGCGCACTCAAGCATCACTTCGTCGACAAAGATGGCACTTTAAAGCGCATGTTAGGCAAAGACATTGCACAGTAGTGCCTAACCACATGGTATTCTTGCGTAGCAGTGTCAGTGGAGAAGTGTTTTGACGGTGCTGTGCTCACAGCAAGACTGAGTACATAACTTTAAAATAGAAGCCGAGCTATTTTAGCTCGGCTTTTTACATCCAAGTTCATTGCTCGGTATCGAGTGACGTAGACTCAGCAAAGAAAAGGTAATCATCTGGTGCAGCGATCTTATTTTGTTTAGCTTTGTACATCGCTATGTCAGCCAACTTAATTAAGGTACTCATGTCGTCACTCATACGAGGGAAGAAGGCAACACCTACGCTCATTGAGATATAAGTGGGTTCTGGATCGTCGTTGAAGTAAAAAGGCTGTTTCACGCCATTGTTCACTTTTTCAATAGCACTTTTTACAGAAGCTTTGTCTTCAGCGTGGAGTAGCAGCACAAACTCATCGCCGCCCCAGCGAATAGCCACATCATTTTTGCGAATTTTTTCTTTTAATTGTTCAGCTACAAAAATAAGCACTTCATCGCCGGCGTCGTGACCGAAGATATCGTTGACTGCTTTAAAGCCATTTAAATCAATTAATGCTAGGGCGAAGTGGTGGCCTTTCTTCATTAATTTAGCAATTAGCTTTTCACCGCCATTGCGATTATAAATGCCCGTTAGTGCGTCGAAGTCCGCCTGTAACGCTAACTTCTGTAGCTCGTGTTTTCGGCTGGAAATATCATTTAGCGTTAGCTGGTAATACCGTTCACCGTCGTCGGTTATCAACGGACTAGCGATTAATTGCACCCAAGTAGCATCATCAGTTTTGTGCGACTTTAGCTTGTATTCGCCCGTAGCAAACTCATTACGCGCAAAAGCTTCTGAAAGAGAGCTCTTCATTGCTGAAGCGGTTTCAAATAGTTCTTCAAGCAGCTCACCGTATTCTTGTTTAATCTCAAGACCTAGTTTTTCAACTAAGTCATTAAATGCGTTGTTTCTAAGTTCAATAGTTCCATCTTCTGCCATTAAAACAGTGGCTGATTTTGCATTTTCAAACAGCATTCTAAAACGCTTTTCCAGAAACTCGATTTCTTCTCTTAATTGCCGCTCTTGAGTAAATTGCTCTTCAACTTTATTTAGCAGTTGGTTGGTGTCTTGTACCAATTCGCCAATCTCACTCTTAGAATGATACTCAGGGATATCAATTCGCTCTTTCGTACCAGGGGTAATTCCGTGCAGCGAGCGCCCCACGCGCAGCATGGGAGAAATGATGATGTAATAGGTAATAATTAAGGCAACAATGCCAACAACAAGTGCTTCTACATATAAGGAGTAATTGTTATCAGTACTTATTTCCTCAGCCTGTTTAATAATGTGGTCAAAATTCGGGTAGACATTTACTTCTGCTAACGAGTCTTCAGGAATGAAAGGGTGTCGTACCACAAATACACGAGGCTCAACCTCTTTATTAATGGCCTCATTAACGTTGAATTGATAATACAACGCATCACTTTTAATCGATGCCGCAAGTATTTTCTCACTTTTTACTAAGCCGTTTATTGCCTCTTTGGCAAGATCTTCATCTTCTAAAAAGGCCGCGATAGATGCCGTTGCACTAACGGTTTGGTAAAGCTCTTGTATGTCGTTATTCGCCTCACTAATCTCATGCTCGTACGTTGCGCGATAAAAAAACTCTGCGGTAGTGAACACTACTAGCATGGCTGCAGCCACTAAGATGAGCGAGAATCGAAATCCTAAGCCGTGAATATTAATCAAAGCGGTATACTACCTTCATCTTGTCCGTCACGTACGACTCATAAACATAGGCTAACGCTGATTCGTCTTCTTCAAGCCGTTGCATGACATCATCAATGGTTTGTTCTATGGCTGGTGGCTTCACACGTCCAGAGAATTTCAGTCTAGACCAATAAGCATTGACCCGTGCAAGGGGAAGCCCAACCAACGATTTGTAAAATTGACCTTTTAGCTTGTCATCACGATCAATATCGATGGGGGTTGCTTGTTTGCCATTTGGAAACGCAGAATATTTACCCATAAAAAGATCTATCAACCCTTTTTTGTCTAACACCTGCACATCGTTGTTTGGATTTGTTACTACGACAATTTTCTCTTGAGATTGCGCAACCGAAGAGACGCTATATAACAAGAGCAGTGCAACAATCATTGTGGGGAAGCGCTTATACCAATTCATTTTCGCCCCCTAGAAGCTAAAGCTTAAAGCGAGGAAAAGGGTGTGTACTACACCGTCTTCATCGTCGACAACTAGGCCGTCTCGGGCGCGAAGTCCCGTGCCTCTAGCTTCCACATCGGTTCGCTCAAGCTGTACTTTAAAGGCGAGGTTTTCTCGCAAGTCCCAACGCCAACCTAAAGAGAGGGTTTGTTGATCGTGCGCCAGGCTACTCGCTACTTCTTCAACAAACATGGCTAACTGCGCGGTACTATCGTTAATAGGGAAGCTGGGTTGTTCCTTACTCAGAAAGTATGTATCTGTCTCTGCAAATGAATACAAAGCGTAAAATGTATGTGCGCCGTAAAGGTAGCTCAGGTTTAAGAAACCGTTAAACGAGGGTCTTAAGGCAATTGAATTAGAATCAATGTACGACAATTCTCCAGAAAGCTCCCACGCATTAAAAAAGCGGTTGAAGTAAACGGATGTATATTGAATTGTGGTATTTTTAAGGCTTACTTCCCTAGAAAAATCACTGGCCCCGCTCCATAAGGGCTGTAACTGTGCGACAGACGCGGCCACAACTGCTAGTTCTTCGTAGTCGTTATCCGCTTCAGTTTGAGTGTGTTTAAAAGCCACACTCCAATCAAATGAAACAAGCTCGACACCAATTGAACGCAAGTTATTAAAAGCTATGGGGCTGTAACCATCACTTGAAAAGTCACTTTCTCCACTTCCCCAAAAGCCTTTAATCATCAGATTGAAACTGTCGTAAGGTTTCGTGTAATTGATATCTCCTCCATCAAAGCTTCGCGCAGGCACAATACCGTAAACTTCCGTAGGTACTTTTACCCATGGATAGGCAATGGAAACATCTCGAGTGTCGCTGAAGTGAAAGATATCGGCCGCTAAACGCCCAGCTCTTACTTGCCACGAAGGAGAAATGTCGTATCTTAGAAAGGCCATTTGAGTTATAGAATCGAGATTTTGCTCATCCTGCTCTCGATAGACAAATTGACCTACGAAGTCCAAATCATCGGAAATACTGTAATCGAGCTGTACGCCAATCAAACTTAACGGTTTGAATGCAAAACCGTCTTTTTTTGCTAATTCCGCCTGTGAACGGTCGGCGCGAAACTGGTATCTGTTTGAATCGGACGTTGCTGTTGCGATAGTGCCGAACCCACTTATTTTTACATTTTCTTTTTCAGCATGGGCGCTATTAACGGTAAGGAAGCTGAACACAATAGCGACAATAGAGAAGGGCTTTTTAATCATTAATACATATCCAAATTTAAGCTAGTTTCAGCTAACATCAAAAAATCACACGTCTAAAGCTGCTGGTTTAAATAAGGATAGTAAAAAAACAGGAAAACGTCTGAAAAGTCAGCTTTTTTTATTTTTATTGTTTAATGCCTAAAGAAAGTAAATGGTACCATTGAATATAGTTTTTAGTGCATATCATTTAGTGTGTTTACTCGCTCTTCCAGCACTTGTGCTGCAATGAAAACGTCTATAACTATCCACTCATCATTCAGTAGGGAGCTCTTTAATCAGTGTTGTTAGCAGCTAGTGCTATTCTCCGTTTCCATTTGCTTTATAATCCACGCGGCAAAGGAGAAATAAACGTGAACGAATATGCTCGGTATTTTAATGGCTACCCCTCTAATATTGTTGACCAAGCGCTTAAGTTAATTTCAAGCAACCAGTTAATTACTTACCTCTTAAAAAAATACCCGAATGCCCATGATGTAACGACAGATAAATTGCTCTATCAGTATGCTACCGATTTGAAAAAACGGTATTTGAAAAATGCACCACCGTTTGGGCGCGCAGCATTCAAAAAGCAAGGGGATATGATAACGAATGCACTAGGTACGCATACCTATCGAATGCAAGGGAAAACCCGCAAACACGATTTGGCGATCAATAACGATTTGCTCAATGCCCCAGAGCCCCTGTTAAAGGCGCTTGTTGTGCATGAACTCGCCCATTTTAAAGAAAAAGATCACAACAAAGCATTTTACAAACTCTGTTGTTATATGGAGCCTGATTATCATCAACTTGAGCTAGATTTACGTTTGTTTTGCGTCGCTGTGGCTATGGGAGAAAACCCTTACGCATAGGCAGAATTCTCTAACAGTGGGGCTTTTAAATCTCGTATGCGAGTCAGTAAAACTAACTTATTGCTGGGTGGTTTCTATAATTGAAGCAATGCAATAGCGCTATTCAACATGTATGAAGTAATAACGAGGATGTGCAAATGAGTATTGTAAACATCATGTCTAAGCGGGTGGTTAGCGTGCATATGGATGACAGTTTACAGTCACTGCGTGAACTTTTCGCCGCGACGGGGTTTCATCATTTAGTTGTGGTTCATGATAACAAGCTGCAGGGTATTATATCTGATAGAGACTTAATGAAGTCGATTAGCCCTTTTGTTGACACATTAAGTGAGCGAAAGCTTGATCGCGCTACGCTAGACAGAAAAGCGCATCAAATAATGACGCGTGATGTGATTACACTGAGCCCTCATGATTCTGTGTATTCAGCCATCTCACTTTTTAATACCCACAAAATTTCATGCATTCCGATTATCGACAAAGATAGGCATCCAGTAGGAATGGTGTCGTGGCGCGATGTCATGAAGTTCATGCAAAGTAGAGTAGAGGCAAAACGTTAGCTGCCTGGGTAACGTCAAAGGTAATAGTCACGGTGGAAGGGGATGTGCCTCTCTACCAGCGTAAATAAATATTGCGGTAGAGAGACCATTAGTATTAAAGCGTTAGCTCTTGCGGTAGCTAACTTTAAACAGCAGGCTGTAAAGCACCGGTACGGCGATAAGAGTAAGTACCGTGGCAAATGCCAATCCGCCCATTATGGTTACTGCCATGTCGGCAAAGAATGCATCGAACAGCAGTGGTGCCATACCCAAAATAGTCGTTACAGCCGCTAATGATACAGGGCGAACACGGCTGATAGTGGCGTCTACAATGGCTTGTCGAATGGCTAGGCCTTCTTCTATTTGAAGATCTATTTCTTCTATCAAGACAATGGCATTTTTAATAAGCATACCGAACAAGCTTAAGAAGCCCAGTAGCGACATAAAGCCAAACGGCATATCAGTACTGAGTAAGCCGGTAACTACGCCCACTATAGCCATTGGAACGACCAGCCAAATAATCAGCGGCTGGCGAGCATGGCCAAATAGCAATACTGAAATAATAAACATCACTAAAAAGCCAGCAGGTAAACCTGCGCCCAGCGCTTTTTGCGCATCGCTAGAGCTTTCAAATTCGCCGCCCCATTCCAACGTATAACCCGCAGGTAATTCAATACCTTCAATAAGCGGGCGAATTCGAGCCAATGCTTTGGCAGCAGTTTCGTCGTCACCCGGTTCTGCTTCTACCGTAATAGTGCGTACGCGGTCGCGGCGGTGAATGCGCATTTCTTCTGTCATTAACTCTAAGCCTTGCGACACTTGAGTAAATGGTACGTACTGGCGCTGCTGCGTAGACCATACTTGCGACTCGCGTATTGATTGAAGTTCAGTGTCTTCTGCTTCACCCATCTTTGCGATGATATTATAAGCGTAATCACCATCTTGTACCGTACCAAGTCTTACCCCGCTACTGGCATACTGAATGGTTTGGCTAAAGTCATTATGTGATACGCCAGCAATGCCCGCGTTGTAGTTATCAAACTGCGTATTGATAGCAAAGCCTTTTTCACGCCAGTTGTGACGCACGTCTTTTACTTGTCCGTCAGCAAAAAGCAGAGCCTTTGCTTCATCAGCCAACTGGCGCAATATTTCGGTATCTGGGCCAGAGAAACGGGCCTCAAGTTTGGCACCAGAGCCAGGGCCAAACTGCATGCGCTCCATATAAAAGCTAGCATCGAAGTCCAAGTCGGTTAGCTTACCTGCAAGAGCGCTTTGAATAGCCGGAATATTTTCCAATTCATTAGCTCGAACCATGAAAAAGGCATAGTTTTCATTCGCGCTTTTAGGAGCATAAGTTAAGGTAAAGCGGTCTGCACCTTGACCAATAAAAGTAGTTACAGCCGTCACGTTCTCCATTTCTAAAATACGTGCTTCAGCTTCTTTTGCTATCTCTTCTGTGGCACGAATATCTCTATCTTGTGGGCCCCAGTAGTGTACAAAGAATAGCGGTGCGTTTGACGGTGGGAAGAAGCCTTGTTTTACCATACCAAAGCTTGCGTAAGCTACAATGGTAATAACTAGTAGGGCACCAATAGTTACCCAGCGAAGCTTAAGTGCACCGAGTAATGCACGCTTAAACCAGCGCTGCGATGCAGAGAGTTCGTTCCCTACGGTTTGGCCTATACCTTTGCGGTAGAAATACGCGCCAAGCACTGGCACTAAAGTTACCGCGAGTACCCAACTTATCATGAGTGAAACCAGTACTACGGCAAATAGAGAGTAAAGAAACTCGCCTGTGGCATCGTTGGAAAGGCCTATGCCAGAAAACGCCGCAATACCAATAACCGTTGCGCCAAGCAAAGGCCACTGAGTACGCTTAACAATAAAACTGGCAGATTCTTTAGCTGTAGAGCCGGTAGCCATGCGAAGCATCATACCTTCGGCAACGACAATGGCATTGTCTACCAACATACCCATGGCAATAACCATGGCGCCAAGTGAAATCCGCTGTAGCTGAATATCCATAAGCCACATGATTAGAATCGTACCTAGTACGGTGACAAGCAGCACAGAGCCAACCACCACGCCCGAGCGCCAACCCATAAATAAACATAGCGTTAAGGTAACAACTGCCACCGACATAACGAGGTTGTTAATAAAGCCAGTTACCGATTCATCAACTACCGAGGCTTGATCGTAAATCGGCGTAAGCGTAATGCCGACTGGCAGTTCCCGAAGCAGTTTTTCTACTTTTGCGTTAACGCGCTCGCCCACATCAACAATATTAACGTCGGTCAAGGCTGATACGGAAAGCGTAAGTGCCTCTTCTCCGTTGTAACGTACTTGCACAGGCTGTATATCGGCAGGCTCTAATTTTAATGTGGCAATATCGGCAACTCGAAGGGAACGGTTTGTACCAGGCACTACCACAGAAAGGTTCGATATCTCTTCAAGCCTATCTGGTGCGCGCTCTACGATTAGGCGTACGTTTTTTCCGTCAACTTTAATACGGCCGCCGTTAAAGGGGCGTAAGTTGTCTTCAAAAAGCGAAGCAAGATCGGGGAATGAAATGCCTAAACCAGCGAGTTGATAAGGGTTTATATACGCGACTATTTGCTCTTTTTGAACGCCAGTCACATTTACCTTTGCCACACCTTCAGTAGTCAGTAGTTCACGTCGAATGATTCGCGCAAACTCTCTGAGCTCCCGGGTATCAAAATCAGGAGCACTTAATGCGTAGTAAAGTCCATATACGTCACCAAAATCATCAAATACTACCGGGTCTTGTGCGCCTGTTGGAAGTGAACTTGCCGTATCGCGAAGTCGCTTTCTCAATTCATCCCAAATTTGCGGCAAGAGCTTACTGTCGTAAGTACTTTTTACTTCTACTGTAATTTCAGATAGGCCAGGCGAGGAAATCGATGTGACTTCTTTCAACTGTGGCATTTGTTGAATAGCAATTTCCAGGCGCTCGGTTACTTCACGCTCAACTTTTTCAGCGCTGGCGCCTGGATAATTGGTGTATACCTTTACCTGTTTGATGGTAAAAGCAGGGTCTTCTAGTCGGCCAATCTTGCTCATCGCCAATATGCCACCTAAAAGCAGAATAACTACCATTAGCCAAATGTTGACGGGCTTATCGATAGAATAACGTGCGATATCCATAAACTACTTCTCTCCTCGATAAGGAAGTACTTTCATATCTGCACGCATCTGTGTTGCTCCAGCAGCCACCACTTGCTGGCCAAGTGTAATTTCACCTTTGTTCTGACCTTCAATAATCGCTAACTCATTTTCAATATGCTTAACGTTTACAGACTGTTTGGTCACCGAGCTCGACTCGCTGTTAAACACCCAAACGGCAAAACCAGAATCTTTGTCACCTACAAGCGATCTTACAGGTACAACAAAACCATCAGGATATAGACTACCTTGTAAGCTGACTTTCACTACTGCTCGCGCGCCCGGAGTCAGCGGTAACTCTTCGCGAGGCTCCATGGCAAATACTACTTCGTAGGTTTGTGATACGGGGTCAGGCTGGGTAGAGTGCTCGACGTAGTTAACTGGATACCACTGATTTCGACTTGTAGCTAAAGTGGCGCTAGCTTGTTTGATCCCGCGACCAATATTGGCCGTGAGCAGGCGCTCAGGAACGTTAATATTGAAATAGATTTTAGATACATCTTGCAGGCGAGCAATCGGTGTACCAGCGGCAACAAAGCTGTTATTTTCAACAAGACGTTGAGACACTTTTGCGTCAAAAGGGGCGTAAAGTTGCGTGTAGCTTAGGTCTTGCTCTGCATTTTTTAGGTCTATCACTGCCAGTTCGTAAGACGTTTTTGCAGTATCAAGTGAGCTCTGCGCGACCAGCTTTTGGGCGAACATTTTCTCAATTCTGTCGAGTTCACGTTTAGCTTGGTCTAGGCGTGTCTTCGATTCCTCTACACGGCGTTCAAACGGTTTGCGATCGATAGTAGCCAGTAGCTTTCCCTTATTGATATCGCTGCCCGTCACTAAGTCGGTTTGAATGAGTCGCCCTGACACTTCAAAACTTAAATCGACGGTTTTTACAGCCGATACCACCGCCGGGAAGGTAAATTCGTCGAAGTCGGGTATGTTGCTAACCGTAGCGAGTTTGACGTATCGGGGTGATGCCTTGGATTGCTGCTCTGCAGGCTCTTCAGAAGAACATGCACTTAAGGCGGAAATCGATAGAACGCTTAAAATCAAAATGTGAGAAAATCGCATCATGGACATAGGTGTGTGTAATCCATTGTCAGGGTAAATAAAGTATAGACTTGTAAACCCAGGTAGCGACGACATGCCAAGCCTTTGCCGGCATGGGCACTACCTAAAGTAAACTGGTGAGTGCATTTTAGTGTGGTCTCATTGAAAAGTAAACTGTTCGGTGTAAAATGAGCTGGGTAAAGTAGCCAGTAACTAATTTTGAGAATTTCTATATGGTAGGCAATACACGTACGCGTAGTGACATTAAACGCGAAGCCATTATTCAGGCAGCAACACAGGCATTCCAAGAATTTGGCGTGAATGGCACCAGTATGGACAAGCTTGCTGAACTGGCGAATGTGTCTAAGCGCACCGTATACAATCACTTTTCTACAAAAGAAGAGCTTGTGATGCATTTGGTCACGCAGCAGTGGCAAACGGCAATCTTAAATATAAATAAAAAGTATGACGCGACACTAGGGCTTGATGAGCAGCTTCAAGACCTAATATTACAAGACATCGAATTCATGGTGAGCGAATCGCATCTGGATTTAGCGCGTGTGGCTATTGGTCATTTTTTCTATGAGCCTGAAAAGTTAAAAGATGAAGTTGCGCAGTTGAAAGCACAAGAAACGGCAATGCATCGCTGGTTAAAAGATGCAAAAGCGGATAACAAACTCGCTTTTGATGATTTGGAGCGGGTAGTCGATGAAATTGATAGCTTGGTAAAAGGGCAGTGTTTCTGGCCTCAATTGTTCAAAATTGAAGATACACTTAGCGATAGTGATAAAAAAAGCTTGGCGAAAAATACGGCCGCGTTAATCTTAAGCCGCTATGCTATTGCATAACGGCTACATCATTCCACCTACTTCCATTCGCTTTTAACCACTCAATAGCACTGTAAACCTGCAACCTTACAAAGCGCATTCTTCCTAGCTGTTGCGCGTTAACGCCCTCACTTAGTTCAACGAACCTAGCTGCAAGAGCATTCTCAGCGTAATTCATTTTTTGAAAAGCGCTTTAGTGTCTTCCTACTAAAACTCGACCAATCGAATCACTCACTTTTAGCGGGCAAATGAGCCCTCAAAACGTAATCTTTGTATCTTATTTATACAATTGAGGCGATTTCCCACCTTATTCATCCAATAAATTAAGAGTTTTTATAAAGAGTTTTTAAATTTTATCGCTTTAGCTCTCGTCATTTAGTCAAAATTTTTATAATATCCCGACCAAAAATAACAACTATTATTATTTGCAATTGCAAAGTGCGGCGCGAAACCGCGTTTGGATAATAGGGGTTAAGAGATTTTTGAAAGTAAACACACAAGACTTACACAACACTTGGAGAGCAATTTTGAAATTCAAACTTACGAGTATTGCTGCTGCGATAATTCTAAGCCCAGCAACTTTTGCTGCTGATATGGAAGATATTGAGAGACTAACGGTGAAAGGTAAGTATCTTTCGGTTAATAAGTCCAACTCAATTAAAAGCCCTACACCTATTATCGATGTGCCACAGAGCTTGTCGATCATGACGGCTGAAGAAATTACCGCTCGCGGTATTACTAGCGTTGGTCAAATCATTGATTACACGCCAGGTGTTAATACATCGCAAGGTGAAGGTCACCGCGACTCGGTAGTATTCCGTGGTGTGCGCTCTTCTGCAGATTTCTACTTAGACGGTAACCGTGATGACGTTCAGTACTACCGTGCACTATACAATGTTGAGCAGGTAGAAATTCTTCGTGGTCCAAATGCGTTGCTATTCGGTCGCGGTGGTACAGGTGGTATCTTAAATCGTGTATCTAAGAAAGCGAAAACTAGCGAGACATTTGTAAATTACAACGTTTCGGCAAATACTTTTGGCGCTTACAATTTACAATTAGACACAAACGTTGATACGGGCGATAAGTCGGCATTGCGTATTAACGCCATGTACGAAAGCTTAGACAATCATCGGGACTTCTTTTACGGAGACCGTTACGGCTTCAACCCAACTGCACGCTTTGAGTTAAGCGATGACACAATTGTTGATGTGTCATATGAATATATTGACCACGAGCGCTTTATTGACCGCGGTGTACCAACTGCCAACGGTGAACCAGTAGAAGCGTTTGAAGAAATCGTGTTTGGCGATCCAGATAACAACTACCAAACATTGGGCGCTGACGTGTTCCGTGCAAACGTTGAGCACACTTTCTCAGATAACCTGAAAGGTAACTTCAACGCTTTTTACGGTGACTATGACAAAGTTTACTCGAACTTTTATGCGGCAGGTTATAACGCTGAGACTGAGCAAGTAACGCTAGACGGGTACGTTGATACTACGCAGCGTGAAAACATGATCTTGTCTTCTAACCTAGTTGGCGAATTTGAAACGGGAAGCATTGGGCACACGGTTATCTTCGGTGGTGAGGTTATTAATACCAAGTCAAACCAAGATCGTTACAACCCTGTGTTTGATTCCACTGACGGTGATAGAGAAACGTTTAATATTTCACGTCCGTTAAGCTTCCGTGGTTTAACTGGTACAAATGCTGAAGGCGTAACAGTTACAGCAGACTTCTCTGACTTGAACGACGATACGCATGTAGACTTAGATGTATACTCTTTCTATGTTCAAGATGAAATTGCACTATCAGACAACTTCGACCTTGTACTAGGTGCACGTTTTGACAGCTTCGATATTGAAGTATTCAACGCGGACCCTGAAGTTTTAGAGACACGCAGCAGAAAAGACGAAGAAGTGTCACCGCGTGCTGGCCTAGTGTATAAGCCACAGAAAAATATCTCTATATACGCTAGCTACAGTGAGTCATTCTTGCCACGCAGCGGCGAGCAATATGCGAATATTAATGGCGACGCAAACGCGCTAGATCCAGACACGTTCACTAACCAAGAAATTGGTATTAAGTGGGACTTCAACGACAGCATGAGCTTTACAGCAGCTATCTTTGAGAACGAGCAGACGTCATTGGATAACGACCCGAATGACCCTGAAAGCTTTGTTGAAGTTGACTCAGATGTATCTGGTTTTGAGCTACAGCTGCAAGGTTATATCACAGACAAGTGGTATATTACTGCGAACTACAGCAACCTTGATGGCGAAAATGCAAGTGGTGTGGAGCTTCGTGAGCTACCTGAAAACACCATGTCAGTATGGACAACCTACGAAGTGAATGAAGTATTTGGCTTCGGCATTGGTGCTACATATCAGGACGAAAGTAAAGTATCGACAAGTGCTACGTCACCTGTACTGCCAAGCTATACCCGTGTTGATGCGTCTGCTTACTACACGCTTAGCGACAAAATGCGCCTTCAGTTAAACGTTGAAAACTTGACTGATACGCTTTACTTCCCGAATGCACAATCTACGTATCAGGTAACAGTAGGTGCGCCAATTAATGCGCGTCTATCACTGATTGGTTCTTTCTAAACTAACCGTCAGTTTTAAAATATTGTTTAAAAGCCATTCGCGAAAGCGAATGGCTTTTTTATTTTGCGAAAAAGTTGTTCCAAGCGGCGTTGGTTTTATTGGCGTATCTGCAGATAACGCTGTTTTACCTTCATACTGACTAAGTCAGCAAGTCCGCGTTAAGCCTGTTTTGCGAAGTCGATAAGTGTCTGTCCATCCATACGATAGCCTAACCATTCACTCTTTGGTTTAGCGCCAAGTGACTCGTAAAAATCGATAGCTGGCTTGTTCCAGTCTAAAACGCTCCATTCGAAACGCCCGCAGTCGTTTTCTACCGCAGTTTTAGCTAAGTGTTGCAATAACGCTTTCCCAGCACCCATACCACGTGATTTTGGTGACACGTACAAATCTTCAAGGTAAAGGCCATTTCGACCTTGCCACGTTGAGTAATTAAAGAAATACACAGCGAAACCAATGGGGGCATTATCGCTTTCACACATCACACAATGCGCTGTCGCGCCTTCTCCAAATAACGTTTTCAGTAGCGCTTCTTCAGAAGCTTCTACTTCGTGTTCTGCTTTTTCATAAATAGCCAACTCAAGTACGAACTGGCGAATTTGTGAAATATCGTCAGGCGTTGCAGGTCTAATTGAAATGGTGTTATTCATGCTAATTTCCCGTCAAAAATAATAAAAAAAATGAGCCAATAAAGGCTCATTTTAAAAAAGCTGCATGTTTGTATCTTTTATCAAAAATAAAAGCTAGTCAATTTGCCCACTTGGCTGAGGTACATGTGTGTGCGTAGCGCTAGTGCCATTGGTAGGCTTTTTGCGCACAATTTTGCTCTTAATAAACGTAAATGGGCCACGTAAATCAAGCAATATTAAGTACAAACACGGTACCAATATTAGTGTAACAAGCGTGGCGTAGAGTACGGCAAAGCCCAAGGCTGCTGCCATAGGTACAACAAACGCGGCCTGAAGGCTTGTCTCAAACATGATCGGCAATACGCCCACAAACGTGGTAATTGAGGTGAGGGTTATTGCTCTAAAACGAGCTGTACCAGCCTCAGTCACTGCTTCTTTAATGCTGTAGCCTTGAGCACGGCGCTGGTTTACAAAGTCAGTCATAACCAGCGAGTCATTGATAACAACCCCTGCGGCAGCGATTAGGCCAAAGTTAGACATCATAGATAGGTCTAAACCTAATATGAAGTGACCAAAGACTGCTCCGGTAAAACTAAATGGGATAACCGACATGATAATAAGAGGTTGCCCATAACTTTTAAGCGGTACAGCCAGAAGGATATACACCATGATCATGGCAGCCAAGAAAAACAGTATTTGCTCGTTTTGTTGAGCTTGCTGCTCTTCAATGTCACCACCAAGCTCAGTCATAACCGATGGGAATGATTCTTTTAACTGAGGAAGTAGTTTCTCGCGAATTTCAGTAACGACTTCGTTAGGTTCAATCTTTTCCTCATCGATGTTGCCCCAAATGTAAACGCTGCGGTATCCACCTTCACGGCGAATATAACTAATGCCCGGTTTTTCTTCTAACGCCACTACGTCACCCAGCATAACTTCCTGGCCATTAGGCGTGGTGATCAGTGAGTACTTCAAATCAGCAAAGCGTTCGCGGGTAAGCTCTGGGTAGCGAACCATCACTTTCACTTCTTCACCGTTTCGAATAACGCGCTGGGCTTCGCCACCGTAGAAGCCTGCACCTACTTGAGAAGCAATGTTAGAAAGGGTAAGCCCCAAATCGTACGCCACCGGAAGCAAAGTCATTTGTACTTCTTTACTGGGCGGGTCAATAGTTGAACTTACGTCAAACAAGCCTTCCTGTTGTTGCAGCATTTCAATAAATTTAAGACCTGCAGCGTTAAGCGTGTCGATATCAGGACCAAAGAGCAAATATCCGAATTCGCCGTCGTCGCCATCACCGTTTACGTCGTCGACTACGGTAAACGACTTCATGCCGGTAATTTCAGGAATGGCCTCACGCCAGCGACGGGCAAGTTCAAATGTGTCGATAGGGCGGTCTTCTTCATTAACCAGTGGCGTTAAAATTCGACCCTCAGTTCTGTCATCATTAAAGGCAAGACGGTCTCTTATCATGCCCTGGCCGAATTCATCAATGATCTGCTCTTCAACGTCTAAAATAGTTTGCTCAACAATTTTAAGCGCGTTGATGGTAGCCAAGTCAGAGACGTTCTCGTTCATTTCTATTTTTACGCTAGGGAAGTCGTGAGGTACTTTAGGATTTGGCACCATTCGGACGTAGTTAGCACCAATTAGGCCCATGCTTAACATTAACAGTGCGACAAACATCATCAGCACTGCCCAGCGCCACTCAATAGCTCTTTCAACGGTGCGCTTATAAGGCCCATTTACGAAAGCAAAGAAGCGCTTGTTAAAACGCGCGCGCCAGCTATTTTGCTTCACAGGAGAGAATTTGGTGTGAGCTAAATGCGCCGGTAAAATTAGCTTGGATTCAACCAAGCTGAATGCCAAACACAAAATAACCACCACAGCGATATTATAGAAGAAAGCACCTTCAGGCCCGCTGCTTAGCGTAAACGGAGCAAACACAGCGATAGTGGTTAAAACACCGAATGTGGCGGGCGTGGCTACGCGCTTTGCACCGCGGATTACATTATCAACGCCACCACCTTTGCTCTCAATTTCGGTGTAAGCACTCTCGCCAATAACAATGGCATCATCAACGACAATACCCAGTACCATTATAAACGCGAACAGCGAAAGAATGTTTATGCTCACGCCGAAAAGGGGCATTAACATCATTGCGCCAAGGAAACATACGGGTAGTCCAACCATAACCCACACAGCAAGCCTGAAGCGCAAGAACAGCGTGAGCATAAGCGCGACCAGAATTGACCCTTGTACCAAGTTTGACAGCATCATGTCTAAACGGGCGTTAAGGTAATAGGTCATATCAACCAAGATTTCTAAGCTCACTCCTTGAGGAAGGCTTTCGTTTTTCTGGTCAATATAGGCTTTTACGGTTTCAGCCACCGGAATGGTGTTTTGGGTTTTAGTGGCTTTAACGGCAATGTAGATAGCGTTCATGCCGTTGTATTTAAAGTAGCGCTCACCCTCAACGAACCCATCGTTGATATAAGCTACATCGCCCAAGGTTACCTTAGCGCCGCCTGCGCCAATTTTAATAGGGATTTGCTTAAACTCATCGCCGCTGTAGTACTGGTTTTCAACACGTACAGACACGATACCTGAGTTAGTTCTAAGTTGACCTGCGGAAATATTGGCTGAATAGCTATTAATTGCCTGTGTAACATCGCTAATGGTCAAACCGTACTTTCGAAGCGTGTCGGGCTTAATTTCAATGGCAATTTCATCATCAGGCGTATTGGCTTCTACCAAAGAGATAGAGCCAAGTTGTAGAAGCTCATCTTCTACCTCTTTAGCTAGCACTTTGAGTTCCGATAGGGGCAAATCACCGACAATAGGCATTTCGATAACTTGCTGCTGGAATTCTACCTGAGAAACATTAACCGGCTCCATGCCCGCAGGGAAAGTCGCAATGCTGTCTACACGCAATTTTACCTTATCAAGCACATCTGTAAGCTCGGCTTTGGTGTCAATTTCCAGTGTAACTGCACCGCCACCGCGAAATGCACGTGAAACCGTACGCTTAATTTCCGTGATGTCTTTTACCGCTTCCTCAACCTTTATGAAGATACTTTCTTCAATTTCTTGAGGTGAAGCGCCAGGGTAGTTGGCCTCAACGGTAATGTAATTAATCTCGATGTTGGGAAACATCTGACGTTGAATAGTAAAGTAGCTCGCGATACCCATGATGATAATAAAAACCATGAGTAAATTGGCTGCCACAGAGTTTCTGGCGAACCAAGAAATAATGCCGCTTTGAGTGTCGTTGTGGTTTTCCATGACAGCTCCTTAGTTTGCTTTTGCTGTCACGATTTCGGTCGTTGTTTCAATGACCTTAACGGGCATACCGTTTTGAGGATATTCAGGTAGACTCATCACCACTTTTTTCGCATTGAAATCGCCCTGAATAAGAAAGTCGCCATTCTCTTCGCGCACAACCTTAACTTTTTGAGATTTAAGCCTGTCTTCGTCATCAAGCGTCCATAGCAAACGGTTAGTAACTAATTCCTGAGGAACGCGATAAACGTCACTTAAGGTTTTCCCTTCAAATGAAATAGTGCTGTATGAACCAAATTTCACAATGGGCTTTGATGAGTTGATGGCATAGGGATCTTCAATGCGCGCTACGAAATAACTCATACGTGTTGTGCTGTCTACCACACCAGTATCTCTGTGGATGGTCCCTTTGACCGAGGCGCCTTGCACATCATCTACTTCGATGGCAATTTCACTACCAATGGTGTTATCTGCCAGGAATAGGCGGTCAAAGCCTGCAACAGGGAAGGTTACTTCAGCGTACTCAATGTTGTTAATTACCGCGACAGGTGAGCCTTGAGTGACATAGTCACCTGTGCTGATATCTCTTGATACAATCAGTGCGTCGTATGGCGCTTTTACCTTACAGTTCTCTAAATCACGCTTGGCGATTTTAAGCTGTGCTTCAGCGGACTTTACACCAGCTTGCGCACTCATCACTTGAGGTTTGCGAAGGTAAAGGTCAGTCACCCGTGCATTAGGCATTGTTTTCGCTTCTTTAGCTGCTACATCGGCCTGTGCTTGTTCTTGAATAAGTTGTGCTTGGGCACTTGCAAGATTAGCTTCGGCTAACAATAACGCCGCCTCGTAAGTGTCAGACTCAATTTCAAAAAGAGTTTCGCCACGTCTGACCAAACCGCCGCTGACAAATTTAGGGTTCCAGCGTTCAACTTCCCCCGATACTTGCGCTGCAAGATTCGTAGTTTCAAGGGGAGTTATCTCACCGTAGGAAGTAAGTTGAACGCGAACATCTTCTGGGGAGAGTGCTTCAATAGTCACCGTTGGGCGAGTATCAACTTCTTCTTTGATAGTATTGTCGGAGGCAGAGGCTTCGATTCCTTTCATACCTATGTAGCCTACTAATAAAACACCAATAGGTAATGCAACTTTCATCCATTTCATGGCTAAATCTACTTTTATAGCGAATACTGTTTATAGTGTAGCGCTAAAGTGTTTCAGGAATACAGCGCAAATGTAACTAAACATGAGTCAATTTTGTGTAAAGCCGTTTACGTAAACTGATTGGTACGATTAATTTGATGAGTGAGGCGTAGAGCTCAGGGATGAAAAATCACACACGCGGTCTCTACCATTGTCCTTAGCATAGTAAAGCGCTTGGTCTGCGCGGCGTACGGCGCAGGAAATATCGATGTTGGGGGTTACTTCGCTTACGCCGAAGCTGCTAGTGACGTGAATTTCTTTGCCATTGATATTAAGTGGAGCCTTGTTTAAGCACTCTCGGATATTTTCTAATGCATTTACCGCACCCGCCTCATCAGTATCGGTAAAGATAAACATAAATTCTTCTTCACCCCACCGCGCGAGAATGTCTTGCCCGCGAAGTCGCGAACTGAAGACTTTAGATATCTGGCGAAGTACTTCGTCACCTTGTTCATGTCCCAAGGTGTCGTTGATACTTTTAAAGCGGTCGATATCAGCAATGGCTACCGAAAAAGTACGCTTGCCTCTTAGCATTCTCGCATATTCACGGTCTAGGCACTGTTGCGCACCACGTCGGTTTAATAACTGGGTTAGGTGATCGTGTTTTGCCTGGCGTTCAAACTGTTCACTTAAATAAAGCGCGGTGTCGTAACTTTTTTGTCTACTGTACTCATAAAAAGCCGACAGAAATGAAACGGTTAAAAATGAATAGAGTAAGCGCGTTTTAAAAGCGTATGTGTAGCTTGCAATAAACGATGGGGCGTCGATGCCAAACAGAACTATGGCACACACTAGGGTATAAGCGATGAGCGCGATGAGCCCCCGCACAAAACCAGCGAAAAACATGGTGACAGGTGGTACCAGGTATATCCAAAGCGGGCCGGTATTGTCTTTACCTCCGGTAATAAGCAATAAAAGAGTTAGCACCATTAAGCAGATGATAAGCAGCGTGATAGACCACGTACGTGCTTTGGCAGACGCAAATCGCACTTGAAGTCGTTGTGAAATGGCAAATACCACGCTAGCTGTGTAGAGCGTAGAAGAGAGGGAATATTCTCCATCAATAAACGCCCGAGTGCCGAGCAAAAACGTAATAGACATACCTACTGCCGCAAATAGGTTTACCACCATAATGCGCCTGTTGGTTTCGTCCTTATAGTGGCGACTCACACCGCTAAATACGTATTGCTTAAGAGAACCGAACATCGCTAAGCCTAAGGTTTAAGCGTTTTGCTAATGTCTTTAGCGAGTTGATGGATAGTGTTTCTCATTGCTTTTATGCTTGAAGAAAAGCCGTCATCTTCAAGGGGAGTTTTAAATACGAATGGGTATGTCAGGCTTTTGCCACCGACGCGAGTAATTACGTATTGTCCAGACAGAATTACTTCCCCTTCGTAGGTACTAACAAAGTCATTAATGTGCAAAGCCATGTGAATGGCCTCTTTACTAGCGTAGTGGTCGGGGCGAAGAAGTGACACATTTTGAGAAGTTAATGCACTGGTCAATGCTTTGGTTAGTCCTTCGTCTACAGGTTCGGCCCATAAGTGACTGGTTGAAATGTGAAGATTTGTATCGCTGGTCTGATACACGAGACCGCGATGTTTTAAATATTCAGGAAGCGTGATTTTGTCTAGCACTACAGATGTGGTCTCTTGTGCCGCGTACGGGGTGTCACCTGTGGTATGCAGTAGATAGTATGTCAGTGAGCGAGGTGCACTACTGCACGCCGATAACAAACACGCACTAAGTGCGAATACGCCGATAAACAGTACTTTCGCTGTCGATAGGGAAGGGAAGACGTTAAACCGTTTTATCATTCTCTTTATTCCTTTCATCCTTGCTTAGGGATGTCTCACTACGCCATATTATTAACATTTAAGTGCGCTCACTCTCTACGCTACTTTCGATGAAAAAATGCATAGTTTTTATTAGTTTCTTAATTTAATTTTTAGCTCTAGGCTGAATGTCGGCCTCGCTATTCTTAGAAAATATCAAACTGTTTGGCGATTGATTTAGCTTTAGCAGTAAGGGTTGAATATTACGCATGGTTTCCTGTAAGGCATCAACCGTTTCCTTTATCTCAGATTTATTAAAGCCACCTTCGCTATAATTTTTCAACAAGCCATCAAGGCTAACAAGAACTTGATTCAGGTTACTGTTAAGTGCTTTTGCATCGATATCGGCGATAAGTAGGTCAAAGTCACTGCTAGCGGTTTCCACTGACTCTGCGGCTAAGCGCATGTCTTCAACAGCTAGCTGCACATTCTCGACCATTTCCTTAAGCGGTAGCTGGTTGATTTTATCTAAAATAGCATCGGCTTTTTGTGTTAACTGCGTAAACTCGTTACTCACAGTAGGAATGACTTCATAACCGTTAATTACTTCTATTTGACTGGTGTAGTCTGCATCGGGTACATGCTGTAAATCAACGTACAAGCCACCGGTTAAAACATTGCCCATGCGTAACGACGCCCGAAGATCTCTCTCAAGCCAGTTTCTAATCGTTTTCTTTATCGCGTTTAGGCCTTCTTTGGTATCTGGCTGTCTTGCCTTGCCAGGATAAATATTAATAAGTACGGGGATAGGATAGCCACGCTCTAGAATACTCCCTTCAACAGCAGGGAAAGAGTTAATTGCCGTTACATTGCCAATTTCAATTCCACGGTATTCTACAGGGGCGCCAACGGTCAGTCCTCTAACGCTCTCATCAATGAGTAACAGATATTCTGCTGCCACCTTGTAGCGAGCATCTGACGCTGATGTGCTGTCGCCATAAATAGTAAAGAAAGCGTTATCGAGCACTTGCTCGCCCTTAGGTACGCCATCGGGAATTCCAAAGGTAATACCGTTTGCCAACAATGTTTCCAAGCTTCCCGTTTCGACGCTTACTCCATTAGATTCAAGTAGTAACTTAACGCCACTGACATCCCAAAAGCGTGTCGTGTTAGTTATGAGCTTGTGGTAGGGCGCTTCGATAAATGCATCGTAATACACAACGCGCTCTTCAATATTAAATGTGGCGTCTTCAAACTCGCCAACTTTAAACCCTTTATAAATAACAGGATCGCCAGGTTTGTAGGCAAATTCGTCGTCACTTTTTAACATAACATGCAGCCCTGGAGTGCCAGGAGGCGTAACCGGTGGGCGCTCAAGTGCCGTAAAATGGAGTTGCTCTTTGCCTTTATCACGGGCTGACATGGCAATATAGCTGCCAGACAAGAGGGTGTTGAGCCCTGAAACCTCAGAAAAGCTTATACGGGGGGCGACAACCCAAAACTTTGCATTTTCATTGAGTAGATGGGCCGCGCTAGCATCAATTCTGGCCGTGACAAGTACGCCGTTTAAGTCAGGCTTTAGCGTTATCTTTTTTACCTGTCCAATATCTAGGTCGCGCACTTTTATTGGAGTTTTGTTTACCTCAATACCTGTTGCCGAATGCAGCTCTATCGTAATAAGAGGGCCCTGATTCTTCCATTGGTAGTACACCATCCAGCCACCAATAACGATAACAAGAATTGGGATAATCCAAATGCGAGAAATGGACGAGGTCGGTTTGACCTTAGCTTCATTAATGTTCGGATCGTTTGTGGTCATGGTAATTGCTTCCACTGCTGCCAAATTAGCCTCGAATCAAACGTCATCGCGGCTATCATCGTTACAAATACAACGGCACAAAAGGCGAGTGCCGCTTGGCCCGGATAAATAGACATGGTGTTCCCCATCTGAATAAGGGATACCAGCACTGCTACAACAAAAACGTCTATCATCGACCAGCGGCCTATCGCCTCAGTGATGCGGTAGTAACGTATACGTAATTGTTTTGAAGTGGTTTTCTCTCGCTGTACAGAAAAATTGAGCCAAGCAAGAATGATAATTTTTGCCACTGGCACTACCACGCTGGCAACTAAAATAATTATCGCCACTGGGTATGAGCCCGATTCCCACAACGATATGACACCACCAATAATGGTATTGGGCGTCTCTTGGCCAAAAAATTCAGTATACATAATTGGCAATACATTAGCAGGAATATATAAGATACAAGCAGTGATCAACAACGCCCACGTACGCTGAATACTCTCTTGCGCTTGCGCTTCACACAATGGTTTAGGTTGTGGTGGTTGTCCTTGAGACATCCACATGGCATAGCGTGTGGGATCAAATTGGGATATACAAAGAGCCGTGAACGCTGAAAAGCCAACGAATGCATAAAATGACAGGCCTATGGAAACGTCGGCCAACTCGGTAATTTTGATAAGGCTAACCAAGGTACCAACAAGAAAAATTTCTGCCATGCTCCATGGTAAGAGCGCTTTTACTAACTTGAACAACCTGGGCAAGTAAAAGGGGCGGCGATTTTGCAACTGAGCTAATGACAACAGTAACATTCCAGCTAATACCATTCCGGGCAGTAATAGCGTCGCTAAAGTGGTTATTATGGCTAATGATAAATAGTCGTTTTCGATGAGTACTGTAATGCCGGTGGGCAAATCTATACTGTGTTTTTGGCCGCTCGCTTTAAATGTTAGAAAATTAAAGGGCAAAGAGAGCAGTAAAAAAATAATAGCACTGAAGGTATAAGCGAGTAAGTTTTCGCTTGCGCCATTTCGATGGGATATTAGCGTATGGTTACATACTGGGCACACGGCCCGTTGCCTGTGCGCGAGGGCGGGAATGCGTACCTTAGTATGGCATTGCTCACAAACTATAGATAACGTATTAGATTCAGCCATAAGGTTTTTGCACGCTACTTTTTGTATGTTAAATGTATGATAGTTAGCAGCCTAGATATATAACCCGTTGATTTTTAGAACCAACAGCATAGCTTATTGCGGTCACGTCGGGAAGTAAAGCCAGTCGTATTTAGAAGTATAACAACAATAATTGACGATTAAATAATGGAAACAACAAACTACATTCGCAACGTTTATGAAAAAGTAAAGAAGCAAGGAAGCCGTTTATTTTTGAAAAGGCGAATTGGCTTTTTACGGTTTTGGGTGAGTATCACCTTCGCCCAGCGGTGTTATTTTCTGGCAACCAGCATGCTTCTTATACAGCTGCTCTTGAATATAGAAAGTGGTTTGTTCGAAGCTATTATGTTTGGTTTTGCGCTTGTTGGTATTGTTAGTGAAACCTGGCCTAAGTTCATGGTGCTTTGGAATAGCTTGCCCGGGAAAGCGGTTATCTTGTTCGTTTACGCCATTATCGCTAACTTTGCGCTAGCTTCTGCCAGTGGCATGGTGAATAGCATAACCGGTGTGTCTGCGAGCGCGTTACCTTATAGCCATAATTTCGCACTAATTCTAATGGTGCCTAGTTGGTTTTTCGTTACCACGTTAATGGCGCTAGTCGGCGGCATGCTGGTAATTTTTGTTTATTTGTTTTTCTTATTACTGCTTAAACCTTTTGGTGTTCAAAGGTTGTGGCACCAACCCGGATATCGTTTTGTTTTATCCACTGCCGTAGCGAGGTTTGTTTGGACGCTGGGGGTTGCCCTGCAGCTTGGCATTTTAGCTGGGCAGGTTGGATTACTTTCTGAATTCAGTAGTGATAGTGCTAACCCGTTAATAACCATAGAAGAAACTGAAAATAAGCGTGAGAACAGTGAATCGCAACTTACTGAGGAACAAGCTGAAGATGTTTCTGAACTAGAAAGAGATTTAACTACGCTTTTAACTAACGCTAAACAAAAGAGCGTTGATTACAAAAAAGCGCAGCGACAGGCACTGGCAAATTTTATCTATGAATTTGAAGCAGACTCGCGATCTCGTTGTGCTCATCCGGAAGGAACCCGCGTCATAGAGCTTAACGATTACGAAATTTTGCAGATTGAAAAGACGGCAGAAACAGCTGAAGGTTTCGTATACACGGTTGAGCCCTGTCGTTCAGCTGCCATTGGCCTTTCAATAAATCCGTAAGGTTTTGTCGAGTTAGATTAAGCGTAAAAGACAATAGAAAAAGCCCGCCTACAGATTTCTGCAGGCGGGCTTTTCAATGAAGTTGGCAAGCTTAGAAGCTAGCGTTGCCCGGTGTTCGTGGGAATGGGATCACGTCACGTACGTTTTGCATGCCGGTTACGTATGCTACAAGACGCTCGAAACCAAGACCGAAACCTGAGTGAGGTACGGTGCCGTAGCGGCGAAGGTCGCGGTACCACGCGTAGTCTTCTTTCGATAGACCCATTTCGTCAAGGCGTGCATCGAATACGTCTAGGCGTTCTTCACGTTGTGAACCACCGATGATTTCACCGATGCCTGGCGCAAGTACGTCCATAGCTGCAACTGTCTTACCGTCATCGTTAATGCGCATGTAGAACGCCTTAATGTCTTTCGGATAGTTCTGCATAATAATTGGCGCACCGACGTGCTCTTCAGCAAGGTAGCGCTCATGCTCAGAAGATAAATCGATACCCCATTCAACAGGGAACTCGAATTCTTTGCCGCAGTTTTGCAGAATTTCGATAGCGTCTGTGTAGTCCATGCGAACAAAGTCAGAGTTTACTAACTTTTCTAAACGCTCAATGGCGTCTTTCTTAATACGCTGAGCAAAGAACGCCATGTCGTCAGGCAGCTCTTCAAGCACGGCCTTACATACATACTTCAGCATGTCTTCAGCTAGTTGTGCTACATCTTTCAATTCAGCAAACGCCACTTCAGGCTCAATCATCCAAAACTCTGCAAGGTGGCGAGATGTGTTTGAGTTTTCTGCACGGAACGTAGGTCCAAAGGTGTATACCTTAGACATAGCTGTACAATATGTTTCAGCGTTAAGCTGACCTGATACCGTTAGGTAGGTTTCCTTGCCGAAGAAATCTTCTGAGTAGTCAACATTGCCTTTTTCGTCGCGTGGAAGGTTCATCATATCAAGCGTTGATACGCGGAACATTTCACCTGCACCTTCTGTATCGCTAGCCGTTAGAATCGGCGTAGAGATCCAGAAGTAACCTTTCTCATGGAAAAAGCGGTGAATAGCCTGCGACAAACAGTTGCGAACGCGGGTTACCGCGCCGATAACGTTAGTGCGAGGGCGTAGATGCGCATATTCGCGAAGGTACTCAATGCTGTGGCGTTTAGCCGCCATTGGGTATGTATCAGGGTTTTCTACCCAACCTAAAATTTCAACATCAGTTGCGTCAATTTCAACGGCTTGGCCTTGGCCCTGAGACTCTTTCACTGTACCGGTAACCGATAATGAACAGCCTGCTGTTAAGCGCTGAATATCGGCATAATTTGACAGAGAATTTAGCGCAATAACTTGTACAGGATCGAAGCAACTACCGTCGTGTAGTGCAATAAATGATAACCCCGCTTTAGAGTCGCGGCGTGTTCTTACCCAACCCTTTACGGTTACCGATTCGCCAACGGCGTACTTACCTTTAAGTACGTCAACTACGGGCGCATGCGTCATGTTAATTTCTCCGTCTTACTAATTTTATGTTGTTGCTTACTATTGAGTCATTTTCAACAACACAGTGCATTAAACTGTGAATGAAAAAATGCACTAAAATTTGCTTTATGGTCAATGTTTTTGGATTGCCATGCCGATAACTAACTAGAATCTGTAATCGCTTTTTGCTTTTTAAAAAAGGCTTTTCGCAATTCGCTTAGCGCCAATGTTAGCAAAATACAGATCGAAACATGACTTGGTGATGTAAAAATAACCAATGAAATACAATCCAATAGCACGCTAGTATACCCAACAAAAAGCGGGATGCCAGAAAACAGAGTGACAAATGGGAAATAAAAATGATTCAAGCACGCCAGTGCCACAGCAAGCCACAGAATCAAGTGCTACGCAAAGTGACACAAGGCGTTCTAGCGATACTGAAAATGAGAGAAGTTCTATGACTTACGAGCAACTTGCCGAGCGACGTTCGACGCCTCGTTCTAAAACGCCATTTTACAAGGTCATGCTTGCACTAAACATCGTTGGCTGGGTAGGGATGGTTGTCGTATTAGTGCTATTTCACTATGCGCGCCCAGATTTTATCAGCGGCGTACAGCAGTACTGGGGAATAAAAGGTGATACCAGCTGGTCTGAAAGTCATTTGTCAGCTATGACCATTATGCTGCAGGTATGTTTGATAGTGAGTTTAGTTAGCATCATTATGCGAGCCAGGAGAAACCGTCGTCAAAGTGATAGCTTTGGCATAAACCTGTTTATTCTATTTGCGATTGCGGCAATAAGCTTAATAACATTGGCCACTACACTGGGGCTGTAGATTGTCAAAGCTATCTGCATTTGGAGTTCGCCATAAGCGAAGACCAAAGGTAAAACAAACAACTCATTGAGCGTAGCGCTTTCGACAGAACAGCGTTTATGTCACTTGATGGTTTAACCTAGGTATTCCCATCAAGTGATCAATATGCAAATCATATTTTGCTTACTATTGGCTTTCGGGAATAATTTAAATGAAAGCCGCTTGGATAAGCCAGTACGTATAAGCCGCGTAGGCCAGCACAAATGCACCACCTTCCAGACGATTTAAACGCCCTTGACGCTTAATGCCAATACAGAATATGAACAGTGCAATGGTGGAGGCGAACATTACCATCACATCGCGATAAAAGAACTCAGCGCCCACAGTCATCGGCTGAATAGTGCCTGCAATGCCTACCACTGCAAGTGTGTTAAACATGTTGGAACCAATTACATTACCTATTGCTAAGTCATGTTCGCCTTTCTTCACCGCCATTAGCGAGGAAGCCAGCTCTGGCAACGAAGTACCTATTGCAATAACGGTAAGGCCTATAATGGTATCGCTAACGCCAAAGAAAGTGGCGACTTCTACTGCGCCCCACACCAGCATGCGCGAACTGGCTACAAGCAACAACAGACCTGTAATTAGCCACATAACGTGAGTTTTTACCGTACCTTCATTGCTGTTGATTTCTTCATCGTATTCGTCGGCAAGGGCGTCTTTGTCGCCTTTCATACCGTGATAGATACTCCAAGATAATAAAAGTACGAATAACCCTAATAAAGAAAATGCATCGTCTTTAGAGATACTTAGGTCCCAAACCTGCCATACAGCAAAGAAAGTAATACCCAGTAGAACGGGAAGTTCTTTCTTGATGATTTCGGATTTAACTGCAATAGGACTAATTATCGCAGTTAGACCAAGAATTAATAGGATGTTGGCAATATTAGAACCGTACGCATTACCCAGCGCAATTCCTGAATTGCCCTGAATGGCGGCAAATACAGATACAATAATTTCAGGCGCCGACGTACCAAACCCTATAATAAGCATACCGATAAGCAGTGGCGATACACCAAAATGGTTCGCGACCGATGCAGCCCCGCCGACAAATTTCCCTGCACTCCAAAGTAAAATCGGCAATCCGATTAAAATAGCAAAGCTGGCCAGTAACATACGTACTCCTTAAACCTTTCGTATCTTGTGCGCTTACCTCAATGTATAGGCAAACTTAATAAACAAAAGTAGTTTCAATTTTTTCAAATGCACATTAGTTTTTGTTGTCATAACGATGAAAAAAAGCCGTGCTGATAATGCTATGCAAATGATGAGTAAAGCGTAAACTCAGCGCTACTTTAATCGTGTTTGTAAATTGACCAAACACGGCAATAATTTTAACTAACAACACACTTTTTAGAAGCGAATTACATGCACAATACACTGATTGTTACTGATGATGTTACTCCTTTTTGTAACACAGCTTTAACCGTGCTGACTTTTCAAGATTATCTTGCTGAGTTTCCAAAACTGAATGAACCTAAAACACGCGTTATCAATATTTGCGATACCACGCGTTATTTAAGTGAGGGCTACTATTGTTCACTTTTGGCTCAGGCACGTAATCACTCTGTATTGCCGTCGGTAAACACCATTAACGATTTACGTATGGCGGAAGAGAAAAGTATCGATCGTATCGTATTCTCTTTGTCGGTATCGCAAGACAATACGGAAATTACTGATGAACCTATATTAGTACTTTTTGGCGAAGTGAAAGATCAGCGCTTTAAACGTTTGGCGCGCCAAGCGTTTGAAAAATATCCGTACCCTGTTTTGGTGTTAAGCCCAACGGTTACCGATACTAAAGTGTCACCTAAAGCCTCAGGAAAAGTGCAAATTGAAGGCTTTGCGAGCGTGCAGGCAAAAGCGTTTAAAGACTTAAACGCCAAACAACAAACGCGTTTCATTGAGCAATTAGAAGCACACACAAAAATACAATGGAAAGCCGGTAAAACGAGCAAACGCACACGTTGGGATATGGCTATTTTGGTTAATCCAGAAGAGAGCACACCTCCTAGTGATGAACGCGCCATTAAAAACTTTGTGAAAGCAGCTGAAAAAGTGGGCTTTCGTGCTGATGTGGTGAGCCGCCTGTCGCAAGAAGAATTGGGACACTATGATGCATTGTTCATTCGTGAAACGACAGCGATTGACCATCATACCTATCGACTAGCACGCGCCGCTGAGCGAGAAGGCATTGTTGTAATGGACGATACACAGTCAATATTGCGCTGTTGTAATAAGGTGTACTTGCAAGATGCCTTTGCCTATCAGAAAGTGCCTGCGCCAAAAGCGACCTTTGTATCGAGCGCGACCGATGAAGTATGCGATAAGTTAATTGCTGACTTCGGTTTGCCGCTGGTATTAAAGCTGCCTGAAAGCTCGTTTTCGCGCGGTGTGCACAAAGCTGAAAATAAAGAAGCGTTGAAAACGCGTTTAGAACAGATGTTGGCTGAATCAGCACTTGTTCTTGTTCAGGAATATATTTTTACTGAGTTCGACTGGCGAATTGGTGTTTTAGGTGGCAAACCTATCTATGCTTGTCAGTACTTTATGGTGCGCAACCATTGGCAGATATACAACCATCAGGGAGATCGATTCTCCTCGGGTGGATTTGCCACAATGCCAACGTTTGAAGTGCCTAAGCCGGTACTACAAGCCGCTATCAAGGCCGCTAAAGCAGTGGGTGACGGCTTGTATGGTGTAGATATCAAGCAAACCGGCAACGCAGTTTATGTTATTGAAGTAAACGACAACCCAAGCATCGACTCGGGCGTCGAAGATAAATATTTAGGCAAAGAACTGTATGAATTAATTATGCAGGAATTTGCTGACAGGTTGGAGCAGAGAGGGCGATGATTACATCGGCTGAGCGAGTAACTGAAGTGAATAGTGCAAGTCCACTGAAAAGCGTAAATAGCATACATGACCTAACAGAGGGCGCGTCGATTGGTGAACCGACAAAAGATGTCGTTGCGCCTTCCACGCGGTCAAATGTAGTGCTGCGTGTGGCGACATTACAAGATCTTGCTTCGCTGCAGCATATCGAGCAAACCTGTTTTACCACCGACAGGCTAAGTAAAAGCCGGTTTAAATTTTACATTGATGCACAGCATGCAGAGCTTATCGTAGCCGAACGTGAGCCTTCGAGTGCGAATGCGAAGCACGACAAGAACAAGCAAGGTGTGAACAGCATCGTGGGCTATGGGTTGTTGCTGCTTCGTCGTGGAACGCAGCTTACTAGACTGTACTCTATTGCGGTATTGCCAGAAGCACGTGGGCTTGGCGTTGCTGAAAAGCTAATTAACAGCTTGGGGGAGCGGGCGCTTTTGCGGGGAAAGCGATTTATGCGCCTGGAAGTGGCAGTAGGTAATGCTGGCGCCATTGCTCTGTATAAAAAGTTAGGTTTTAGTCAGTTCGGTATGTATACCGATTACTACGACGATCACACTGATGCTCTGCGTATGCAAAAAGTATTGGTGCCCAGTAAGTCGGTTAAACCAGAAATTTATCCGTGGTACCAGCAAACGACAGATTTTACCTGTGGTCCATCGGCTCTGATGATGGCAATGTGTGCGTTAAACAATCGCTATGAAATGACACAGGAAAAAGAACTGTCGTTGTGGCGTACTGCTACCACGATATTCATGATGTCAGGTCACGGTGGTTGTCATCCGGTGGGGTTAGCGCTTGCTGCGGTAAACGAAGGTTATGCAGCAAAAGTGGTGATTAATCGAGACGTTCCGCTCTTTGTTGACGGTGTAAGGGATGCCAACAAGAAAGAGATTGTCGAAAATGTTGAACAACAATTTATGGCAGAAGCACGCAAAAAAGGCATTTCTGTCGAAATCTCTGATTGGCGAGTGGATGTTATTGACCAAACCCTCAAAGCCGGCGGTGCGGTTCTGTGCCTAATCAGTACGTACGCTTTTGATAAGAAAAAGGTACCGCACTGGGTAGCAATTACAAGCTGCGATTCTCACTGCTATTATCTGCACGATCCTGATGCAAGTGAGGGGCAGCCTGTTGAGTATCAGCACATTCCGGTTGCCCGCGAAGACTTCCTACGACTTGCCAGCTATGGCACGCGTAAAGTAAGAACATTAGTACTCCTTAAAAAGAAAAAGTAACACAAATTTTTGCTTAGGCCTTAGGCACGAAGAATGCTTGAGGCCTTAATGACGGACTTGTGTAACGTTAACCTTTTTATTTAGCGTTTTAAGCTGCTTCACCAATTGAGAAAGCTCTTTTACCGAACCTTTATATTCGATGTGCTTATTCATTTCCTGGCCTTTCACAGCACTTCTATAAAGCGCATCACTTTCAAAACACGCTGTTTGCTCATCTAACGTATTCCACTCCGCTTTTAGGTCGCTTGGAATACAGTGGCGTTTTGCAATAATTTTGTCTTTTATTTGCAACACTTTCCCGATTAATAATTGTGCATCTGTTGGCATATTAATATCTCCTGTATAACTCTTTGTGTTTAAGTTGTGTTTATCAAACGTTTATCTTTCAGTCTTGATAGTTGTTTCTTAAAGCCAGCAATCCTTCAACACAACTCTCACAATTAGTGTTGCATCAAGAATGCCAACTCTTATGAAGCAACTTCCTGATGCTCGCAAAAGGGAAATTTGATGTTAAATACGCTGCTAGAGCGAGGAACTATAGGGGCGGTTCAGGCGCGAGCTCGCTCATCGAAATGCGAGAGAGTTACGCGCTAAAGCAGGCACAGTTTCATATTTCTACAGGGAGACTTTGATAGGGGGAGCCTTACAGGAGCTACCAAGTCAGGCGCTTTGTGGGCACTACCTATAAGAGTAACGCTTCGGCCTGTCCTTTAATTTCTTAACCTGACAGTAGCAGAAATGCGGTGTCCAAATTAACAGGTTAAGTAATATAGCGGTAACTAAACTAAATACTATTGAGGAAGGTGTTAGCGGCACAGACGGACTGAAATTATCGAGCACGCGTTTAAGCGTTTCATATTGAGAAGGTGAGGCCATAAACACGAGCTTTTCAAAATAGTGGCCGTGTTCTAGCTTTCTCATACCTTGTTCTAATGTAGTGATCTGTGCAAAGCGAGCAGCTTTCATAGACGCGTTTTCGCGCACAACGGGTTCGCTGTTTTTCTGTAAGCTATCAAGCATGGCTTCTACAGATGAAAAGCCATGCTGTTTTGCCAATACTGAAGAACTAGAAACTTCATCACGCAAGGCGTCGTAATAACCATTAAGGTATTGGCGATAGTGGTCTGCCAAAATGGGGACTTGTAGTGTAATGATAAACAAGACTGCAAATACAACTTTATCTAAAACACGTACTATCATTTAAAACTCGCTATAAAGACTCACTATTAAATACCCGTTTAATATTCGATATATTGAATGTTGCATAAAGAGGTTTTCACTCTCAATAAACAGGCGGTTCGATATTAAATCTCTTGTATGGACAAAAAGTAAGTAAATAGCCTAACAACCTCTCTTGTTATTTCAAGGCTGTGTAAATGGCGTGGGTCAACCTACTTAATTGCTCGGAAGATATGATGTACGGAGGCATAATGTATACCAACTTCCCAAATGGACGTATCCACACGCCTTGTTTCACAAAATGGCGTTGAATTTCGGCTACGTTGACTGGATTTGACGTCTCGACTACCCCTATAGCACCTAACACCCTTACGTCGGTAACTCGCGGTAAGTCTGCACATTTTGCCAATTCGCTTTGTAATTGTTTCTCAATGGCAGGAACTTGTTGCTGCCAATGGTTTTGGTTGATGAGCGATAGACTAGCATTGGCCACCGCACAAGCTAACGGGTTTCCCATGTAGGTTGGACCGTGCATAAAAACGCCCGGCTCACCTTGGCAAACTCCTAATGCCACATCTTCGGTACACAAGGTCGCGGCAAGGGTCATATAACCACCGGTAATCGCTTTACCCAAACACATAATGTCAGGCGAAATGCCTGCATGCTCGCAAGCAAAGAGTTTGCCTGTACGGCCGAAGCCAGTAGCAATTTCATCGCAAATTAAAAGTACGTCGTAGGTATCGCAAAGCTGGCGGCAGCGCTTTAAGTATTCGGGGTGATAAATACGCATGCCTCCCGCACCTTGAACAACGGGTTCTAAGATGAGGGCAGCCATGGTGTGGTGATGCTTTTCGAAAATTTCTTCAAGCGGAAGAATGTCATCTTCACTAAACGTTTGTCCAAAGCGAGTTTGAGGGGCGGGAGCAAAAATCTGCTTGCTTAGTACACCCTCAAATAAACTATGCATACCGTTAATGGGATCGCACACGCTCATTGCAGCGAACGTGTCGCCGTGGTAGCCATTGCGCGGCGCGACAATGCGCGACTTCTCTGAGCGCCCTTGGCATGCCCAATACTGAATAGCCATCTTTATTGCTACTTCAACAGACACTGAGCCAGAGTCTGCTAAAAATACACGCTCTAAACCTGCCGGCACCATGTTAAGTAACGATTTACACAAATCTACCGCCGGCTGGTGGGTGATACCGCCAAACATAACGTGAGAAAATGCGTCAATTTGCTTGTGCGCTGCATCGTTGAGTACAGGATGGTTGTAGCCGTGAATAGCAGCCCACCAGCTAGACATGCCGTCTACTAATACTTCACCGGTGGCCAGGGTAAGCTCAGCGCCTTTTGCACCAACTACTTCATAGCAGGGAAGGGGATTAACCGCCGAGGTATAGGGATGCCAAATGTGTTGTTTATCAAATTCTATATTGTTCACAAAATAACCATTGGTAAAGTTTTGAAATTGGTCAGAGTTGACAACTCGATATTGGGGCATAGACTAAGCCAGCAATAATAATTAGTAAAGGACAGTCAATGACGCTGGCTAGTGCGCATTCTGCGCAAACGACAACTATTCGAAACGATTGGACCAAAGCCGAAGTCGAAGCTTTGTTTGCCATGCCATTTAACGACTTACTGTTTAATGCCCAAGTGGTGCATAGACAGCATTTTAATCCGAATGAAGTGCAGGTTAGCACGCTTTTGTCGATTAAAACCGGTGCATGTCCTGAAGACTGCAAGTACTGTCCACAAAGTGCCCGTTATGATACGGGCCTTGAGAAAGAGCGCCTGCTAGAAATTGAAAAGGTTATCCAGCGTGCGAAAGAGGCAAAGCAAGTAGGCTCAACCCGTTTTTGTATGGGAGCTGCTTGGCGAAACCCACGCGACAGAGACATGCCTTACATTTTGAAAATGGTTGAAGAGGTGAAAAGCTTAGGCTTAGAAACCTGCATGACGCTGGGTATGTTAACCCGCGATCAAGCTGTGGCATTAAAGCAAGCGGGCCTTGATTATTATAATCACAACCTTGATACCTCTCCGGAATACTACGGCGATATTATCACGACCCGTACTTACCAAGACCGATTGAATACGTTAGAGAACGTGCGTGCTGCAGGTATGAACGTTTGCTCTGGGGGAATTGTGGGTATGGGAGAAACGGTGAGCGATCGGGCTAGTATGTTGGTGCAATTAGCTAACCTTCCTGAGCAGCCTCAAAGTGTGCCTATTAACATGTTAGTTAAAGTAAAAGGTACGCCACTCGATAGCGTAGAAGACCTGGACTATTTTGAGTTTATCCGCACTATCGCCGTTGCTCGTATTATGATGCCTAAGTCACATGTGCGCTTGTCCGCAGGCCGCGAAGCAATGAACGAACAAATGCAGGCGCTTTGTTTTATGGCAGGCGCGAACTCTATTTTCTATGGCTGCAAGCTGTTAACCACGTCAAATCCAGATACCCATGAAGACGTAATGTTGTTCAAAAAGCTTGGTATTAATACCGAACGCACAAGGGATTACTCAGACGAAGCACATCAACAAGTGTTAGAAGAAGAAATTGCCCAGCAACAAGAACAAGCCGACGACAGTAACGACTTGTTTATTGATGCAACCAAGCCTAAGGTAGCGCCAAAGAAACAGCATTTAACGGAGGCGTAATGGCCTTTCACTGGTTAGACGATTCGCTGAGCGAGCGTGCCGAGCAAGGCTTGCTGCGCCAGCGCCACTGCCAACAGTACGAAAAAGACAGTATTATTTGTATTAACGGTGAGCACTACCTTAATTTTTCAAGTAATGACTACTTAGGCATGCGCCAGCATGAGGGTGTATTGCAAAGTTGGGTTGAGGGGCTAGCACAATTTGGTGGTGGCAGCGGTGCATCGCCTTTGGTAACAGGGCACACACAGGCTCATTTGGCGCTAGAAGCCTACATTGCAGATGGTTTAAACCGAGAAGTTGCGCTGTTATTTAACTCTGGCTTTGCGGCAAATCAGGCACTGTGCATGGCACTTTTTCCTCACATGTCTCACCCTAATAAAAGCGTAAGAGCAGGGCACATAATTGCTGATAAGCTCATGCACGCTTCGTTTTTAGAGGGTGCGCAATGTGTATCTGATAGCGCCAAGCTTCGCCGTTTCAAGCATAACGATCTAAGTCATTTAGAGAGCGTGTTATCGAGCGTTTGTCACAGCCAGTTATCCGATGCGGTTGGTAATTCTGATGCAAACCTGCAAGACATTCTGATTGCCAGTGAAGGTGTGTTTAGTATGGACGGTGACGTAGCGCCTTGCGAAGGTATCGCTGAACTGGCCGCCAAATATAATGCATGGTTCATGTTAGACGATGCACACGGTATGGGTGTATTGGGTGAAAACGGCTTCGGCACAGCAGAAGCACTAAACTTAAGCCAGCAACAAGCGCCTATCGTTATGGGAACATTTGGCAAAGCAGTGGGCACAGCCGGCGCCTTCATTGCGGGAAGCCAAACCCTAATTGATTATCTGGTGAATTTTTCTAAACACTATGTGTATTCCACTGCCATGCCGCCAGCACAAGCGGTCGCGACCTTGTACTCTCTCACACATATCGCCAGTGATTCTGCCCGCCGCGAAACGCTACATACCAATATCGCCTATTTCAGAGAGTCGTTTCAAAAACGTTTTGGACAGACACTTAATACAAGCGCGAAAGGCGATGCGCCAATTGAAATCACTTTGGGGCGGTCGCAAAGCGCGATTCAGCCCATTATTGTTGGTAGCCCGAAACGTGCAACTGCGCTAAGTGATGGTCTAAAGCAGCGCGGCATCTGGGCAGCGGCTATCAGGCAGCCTACTGTACCGAAAAACCAAGACAGGCTGCGTATAACGCTTACGTCGAATCATACATCACAAGATATTGACGTATTGCTTGATGCGCTAGAGCTTTCACTTAATAACTCGGCGTTAAGTGAGACTTCAGTAGAAAAAGAATCAGACAGCGCTGTGAGTACTCCTGACTCTGTAAGTAAAAAAGAGATGTAACGATGTCACTAAGTCCCGCCTTAAAAGCTTTCCCAACGCCAGAGCAGGTAAGCATGTTCGAAGATAAATTGTCACCTGATGTAGCTCAGCGTGCTTTTAAGGCTGAGGGGACTTTTTCTACCGAGACATCTCTTGAATCTGAGAAAGCGACCAACGCTAAAGGGACTCTCGTAGCTAAAAATACTCACCATGCCGAATGCTCGTTCAAAGCTGAGGCTTGTGTGAATGCTGAGAAAAACGCTAAGACTGAGGGCTATGTTACAGCTGAGGGCTATATTCCAGCTGAGGGCTATATTCCAGCTGAAGGCTCTATAACAACTAAAGGCTCTGTAAAAGCTGAACGTAATGATATTGCTTCAACAATTAATGAGCAGGACGTTGCACATCGTTTTTCAAAAGCGGCTGTGCAGTACAACAGTATTGCGGGTGTTCAGCGCATTATTGCCAAGCAGGCATTAGCGAACTTACCGATAGACCTACAGGGTACGGCTCTTGATATTGGCTGTGGTACTGGCATTCATACCCAAACGCTTGCAAATAAAGGTGCAGCTGCAACTGGCGTAGACATTGCCGAGGGCATGTTAGCGCAGGCCAGAAAAATGTACTCTGACCCCATTTTGGGCCCCACCTTCGTAGAAGGTAGTGCTGTTGATTTGCCTTTCTCTGATAACCAATTTTCAACCGTATTTTCATCTATGGCGCTTCAGTGGGTCAGTGATACTGGGCTTGTTGCTAATGAGATAGCGCGAGTGCTTAAAAAAAGTGGTATTGCCGAGCTGGCGATTATGGTGGCGGGTTCATTTAGTGAACTTAAAACGGCGCGCAAAGTAGCGCAGCTTCCACAGGCCGAAACCTATATGCCAACAACCGCACAATGGGTAAATGGCTTCAAGCAATCAGGCCTCTCTTTGCAACGGGTGATTACTAAAAATTATGTCGATACTCACGGCGATATTATGTCGCTACTGCGCTCTGTGAAGGGTGTTGGGGCAGGTGAGACCGGCCAAAGACAACCGCCGCTCACCCGTCGAGATATTAAAAAATTAGCCATGGCTTACAGCAATATGAGCGTTGTAGAAAGTAAGTTACCGCTTACCTACCGCGTAAGTCATTTTAGATTGGAAAAACGATGAAGCAGTATTTCATTACCGGTACCGACACCGAAGTAGGTAAAACCTATGTGACCTGCCAACTACTACAAGCTGCGCAAAAAGCCTCGTTAAGCGCCATCGGCTACAAGCCTATTGCAGCCGGATGCGAACAGGTTGATGGTGAGTGGGTAAACGAAGATGCGCTAAATATTCAGAAAGCGTGCTCCAAAATACGCGCAGATAAAGCCATTAAAATTACAGATAATAACCAGCTAAAAAGCGCAAATGAAAAAAACGAAGAAAGTGGACAGACACTTCCTTTGCATCAAATAAACCCAATTGCATTAAAGCCGGCTATAGCGCCGCATATTGCTGCCCTTGAAGAAGGCGTTACGTTAACGTTTGACGAGATTGCAAAAGGGCTTGATGAACTGCACGCCTATCAACCAGATCTTCTGTTAATGGAAGGTGCAGGTGGGTGGCGTTTACCGCTAACGCTAGGTGACGAGTACACGCCCACTTACTATCTTTCTGATGTTGTGAAAGCACTTAACATGGACGTGATTTTAGTTGTAGGCATGCGACTAGGTTGCTTGAATCATGCGCTATTAACCGCAGAGGCAATTCGCGCTGATGGACTTACCATCAAAGGATGGGTTGCGAACGACATCACGGGTAACATGACGCGATACCAAGAAAATCTGTACTCTCTTAAAGCCATGTTACCCGAGCCGCTACTGGCAGAAATTCCCTACCAAGTAACGCCTAATGATGAGGCGCTATTCGCCGCTATCAAGCAAATAAGTTAAATCATCACCTGAATGAATTGACTTTTTTTCTTCACCCAGAAAGATAAAGCCGTCTTTTTCACCCACTAGGGTAAGTTGATTATTAGTAAGGCGCAGCGCTGTGCCTTCGCGAATAGCAACTACTGGCGTGGTTGGATTAAGCGTGGTGAACTCTGCCAAACGTTGGTCGCGGGTTTCGCCATTGTGACCCGGCGGCTGATAATCGGTGTAATGCGGGTTTAACTGAAATGGCACGATATCTAATGCATCAAAACTCGGCGGCTCGATAATGGGCATGTCGTTAGTGGTTCTAATTGATTGGCCACAAATATTCGAACCTGCACTCCAGCCAATATAAGGAGTGCAATCGGCGATGGCGTGCTTTATTGGCACAATAAGCGCGTTTGCATAAAGGGTAGAAAGCAGGTGAAAGGTGTTTCCACCGCCTACAACAATGGCTTGGCCGTTTTTCTTTGCGTTATTTACCGCAGCAACCGGATCTTCAACGGAATGTAGCCCAGTAACCTTGCACTCTGGCAGGGCGGTAGCAACGGCGTCTACATAGCTATCGTACGTTTGAGTGACGGCGGCATAAGGAACAAATAGAAGGTCGCGAATTTCGCCTAAGTGTGCAAAAATAAGCGCTCTAGCGTGCTCTAAGTAAGCCTCGTCGCCTTGGCGTGAGCTACTTAGCATAAGTACATGTGCGGTCATACTAACTCCACAATTTTTCTGACGGCGTATCATACGTGAAACTAGGCATAAAGTTTAGTCACGCTCCGTCACTGTGTTGAAATAGGATTTTGAATGAAACAATCTACATCGGTGTTGTTTGTGTGTTTGGGTAATATTTGTCGTTCTCCAACCGCAGAAGCCGTGTTCAAACACAAGGCTGCACAAGCCGGATTAAATATTGAAATTGACTCAGCAGGAACCCACGGCTATCACATTGGTAACCCGCCCGATAAGCGTTCGCAAGCCGCGGGCGTAGAGCGAGGTTACAGTTTCAAAGGGCTGAAATGCCGACGCGTTGATGAAAGCGATTTTGAACGATTTGACTTCATTCTTGCGATGGATAACAGCAATCTAGCTAATTTACACGGTATGTCGCCAAGCCAGTACCACGATAAAATTAAGCTGTTTCTTGATTTTGCAAATGCAGACGATAAGGAAGTACCTGACCCATACTATGGCGGCAAGCGCGGCTTTGAGCTGGTGTTAGATCTTATCGAAGAAGCGTCGGACGGTTTGATTGCGCACATTAAGCAAACCCAACAACAATAAACGCAAGTCATATTGATAAACCATCTCGAAAGCCCACGTTGAGAACCCATATTGACAATGACAGGAACTAAACGCACCGCCGTCACTTTGGTTGTAATAACAGTACTTTTGTCACTCGTCATAGGTGTGGTAGGTATTGTTAGCGTGACAGGGCTATCCGATACGGCCGCTGATCTAAAACAGCATATTATCGTTCAGCTTCAAATACCGCTTATTCTTACTGCGTGTTTAGTAGGAGCGGCACTGTCTATAAGTGGCGCTACCTTGCAGGTGGTGCTGCGTAATCCCTTAGCAGACCCGGGAATTATTGGCATCACAAGTGGCGCAAGCTTGGTTGCTGCGCTTTTGCTACTGCTAACCCCACAATGGGCTACAGCTTATCTGCACTATTTATTGCCGTTGGGGTGTTTTATCGGTGCGTTGTTATCTACATTTATCATCTACCGCTTAGCCAGAAAACTGCTGGGCTCCTCTACTGCTGTTATTCTTGCAGGTATTGCCATCTCTACCCTTAGCGGCGCTGTTATAGCGTGGCTTTACATGTTCAGTGACGCTAATGCCCTGCGCAATCTTACTTTCTGGTTAATGGGTAGTTTGTACCAAACTAACTGGCTAATTTTGTCGGTTGGTGGTCCACTAATCGCCGCCGCTGTTGCCTTGCAGCTTTATTTCGCTGGCGATTTAAATAAGCTCTACGCAGGTGAACTCGCAGCGAAAAGTAGTGGTGTGGATGTTGAGAAGCTCACTGAGCGAGCACTCATTGTCTGCGCTATTGCTGTAGGTACGGCGGTGTCTATGGCGGGCTCTATTGCTTTTGTTGGCTTATTAGTACCGCATATCTTACGTTTGATCATCGGGCATAATAATCGCTATCTGTTGCCGTTAAGTGCGTTAAGTGGTGCAAGTCTGTTAATGCTGGTTGCGTTAAGCTCTGAAATGACCCGTGCCATTACGCTTCCGGTGTCTATGGTAACGGCTACGTTAGGCGGGCCATTATTAATTTGGGCGTTAGCTAAAGGTCAAATAAAAGGGTAGTGGAGGGGGAATGAAATGAAACTAAAAAATTTTAGTACCCAGCAACGCCCTGATTCTTTTAGCAATCAACAAAAAAATGCTGATGAGGAAGACTCCATCAACACTAACCCCAAGCAAAATGTTAGCGGCAAAGATGACGATGCTGATAGCAATTGCCCAGCGAATAGCCATAACCTAGCAGATAATCATACCGTTTTACGCTTACAGAATGTAAAAGTGGCATCACGACTTTGGGTGGAAGGTCTACGTGCAAAAAAAGGCGAGTGCGTTCACATTATAGGGCCAAATGGAGCAGGGAAATCAACACTGCTACTTACCCTTGCGGGCCTCATTGAAGCTGATGAAGGCAATGTCATGCTGCTAGGTAAACCAATGAGCAATTGGTCGCTGGCAACCCTTGCGAATGTGCGTACCTTGCTAGCGCAACAAAGCGAAAGTGGTTTTCACTTGTCGGTGAAGGAGTACCTAAGCTTTTATGCAACAGCACAGCAAGATGTGCTAATTCCTCCGGTTTTAGAGAAAGCCCTTGAAGTGTCGGGTTTCTTAAACAAAATTCTCACTCAGCTTTCTGGCGGTGAGCGTCAGCGAGTAGAAATTTGTCGTTCGCTTTTGCAAATTTGGCCGCAACTAGAGCGTGGAGAGGGTATAGCGTTTTTAGACGAGCCCCTACAAGGGCTTGATATAAGGCATCAATATGCGCTGGCTAGTTTGGTAAAATTCCTTTGCGATAAAGGGAATACCATACTTATGACGTCTCACGATATCGCCCTAAGTGCCAACTATTGCGATAGTTTATGGCTTATGCAGAAAGGTTGCATGGTAGCGTTCGGCAAGCCACAAAAGGTGGCCACGCAAACAAACTTAGAAAGTGTGTTTGAATGCCATTTTGCTATAAGCAAGCACGATAACTTTCTAGAAATTCAAGTTTGCGCACCTATTTCCCTAGAATAAATGTGGTAAAGTGCCTCCAGCATTTTTTTAGATTCACATTTTCACATTAGGCTGATTATAAAAAAGCGCTACGGATCCATCCTAAAGCGCGTTACAGTCTTTTTTTTATTCGAAGCGTAGAGCTTCAATATTTTTTTTCAGTAAAACGTTTGCCCTACGTTTTTTATTCAGGAGAACACCGTTGAGTAATTGGCAAGTTGACAGTTGGAGAAGTAAACCTATTCTTCAGCAACCAGAGTACGACGACAAAGTACGTTTAAAAGAAGTAGAGCAAACATTGAGTTCTTATCCGCCACTGGTATTCGCTGCTGAAGCCCGTGAACTTAGACGTCAGTTAGGTGAAGTGAGCTTGGGTAAAGGCTTTCTTTTGCAAGGTGGTGACTGCGCGGAGTCGTTTGATGAATTTAACGCACCTAAAATTCGCGATACCTTTAAAGTTATACTTCAAATGGCGATTGTGCTTACCTTTGCTGGTCGTTGCCCGGTAACCAAGGTTGCCCGTATGGCAGGCCAGTACGCCAAGCCGCGTTCATCAGATTTCGAAACTCGCGACGGCGTCACCTTGCCAAGCTATCGCGGCGATATCATCAATAACTTTGAATTCACCGAAGCGGCGCGCAGACCAGACCCAGATCGTTTGTTGGAAGCCTACCATCGCAGTGCGTCAACGTTGAATCTACTTCGCGCGTTCGCACAAGGCGGTTTGGCCGACCTTCACGAAGTTAACCGCTGGAACATGGCGTTCGTTGAAAATAACCCGCTCAAAGAGCGTTATTCGGATATGGCCAACCGTATTCAAGACACCCTTGAGTTTATGGATGTTATTGGCATTAATGCACAAACCAGTTCTACACTGCACGAGACTTCGCTGTTTACGTCGCATGAAGCATTGCTGTTGAACTACGAGCAGGCGCTAACGCGTATCGATACCCTTACCGGTAAGCCTTACGACTGTTCTGCACATATGGTGTGGATTGGCGAGCGTACGCGTCAACTAGACCACGCACACGTTGAGTTTTTCCGTGGCATTCACAACCCAATTGGTGTGAAAGTAGGGCCAAGTATGCAGGAAGACGAGCTTATTCGTTTAATTGATGCGCTTAACCCGCTAAACGACCCAGGACGCCTGACCCTGATTACGCGCATGGGTGCCGATAATTTGGCCGACAATCTGCCACGCTTGTTACGTAAAGTGAAAGCTGAAGGTAGACACGTTGTATGGAGTTCTGACCCGATGCACGGCAACACGTTCTCGGCATCTAGCGGTTACAAAACCCGTAATTTCGATGCGATTTTGAAAGAAATTAAGCAGTTCTTCCAAGCTCACGAAGCAGAGGGTACTCACGCTGGTGGTATTCATCTTGAAATGACAGGTCAGCACGTAACCGAGTGTACGGGTGGTGCTTATAAAATTAGCGATGAAGATTTAGCGCAGGCCTACAAAACGCAATGTGACCCGCGTTTAAATGCAGACCAAGTGCTTGAAATGGCATTCTTGGTGGCTGATCATTTGCGTAATGCGTAATGCGTAATGCGTAATGCGTAATGCGTAATGCGTAATGCGTAATGCGTAATGCTCATAGCATCCATTATCGCATTGGCAATTTAGAAAAGCGGCATCAGTGAGATGCCGTTTTTTTTGCTTTGTACTAAAGCCATTTGTTAGAGCTTACATTTTTCGCAATTTTTACTTTCCAAACTCTTGTTGTGATTTTTCTCTCAACAGTAATGACTAACAGCATAAACTGATACCCGAACACCGAAAACAAAACATCCAAGCTATCAAATGTCCGCTCCTCCATTCCAAGCTGTACAAACTCATATCCTATAACGCCTAATGCGCAAAAAAGTGCTGTGACTTTTTTATTACCATTCGTTACAGCAAAAGCAAGAGAACAGGTTATGGGAACCGCCAAAAAGTTGGGCGCAGCGTTGAGCATTAAACTGCCACTATCAGTTCTTAGCCCTGTCAGATGTAAATAGGTAAAGTAGCAACATAGCGAAATGCCGCCATAGTAAACGACAGTAAAAAAACATCTACCAGTCGCTTTCAACTTCACATGCTGGCTAAGAAAAGAAATGAGCATGATTATTTAAATTTTCGAAGAATACGTCCGCTCCAATAATTTATGCTCGACTTGGCTGAGGCAATACTATTTTCAATATAATTGTCGACGCCTTGTTTCCCTCCCATGCTGTCATACACATACGATCCTAGTATTCCAAACCCCACTCCAATGAGGTAATTCCCACCGCTTACTTGTTCCAATTCATGGTTTGTTAGTTCTTTCATTGCCGAGCTCCTTATATATTGCTCCATTTAATTAAGTTATTGTGCAAAGTTTTATTACAGTGCAAATAAAACATATCAGGAAGCTCAGCAAAAACAGCTAGCTCTAGGTCTAGTTTTTGTTTGTTTTTTGGTACTTGTATCAAACTTTCCTTTAGTCATCCTCTAAAAGAGGTTCAACAACAGACTCTAAACCATTCAGCTTTATTTCATACATTAGGGCAAGTTGTTCGCCCAGTTTGTTTTCGGGAAACCCTTGTTTGTGAAACCATACCAAATAGGGCTCGGGCAAGTGAAATAAACGTCTTCCTGCGTACTTGCCAAAGGGCATGACTTGATTAATAGCGGCTTTGATAAGCGTTGGGTCCATTTACTGATTGCCTTTTACATTTTCGTTTTGGTCTAGTTCTTCATCTTCACGCTGTTGTGCTTGCCATAGTGCTGCGTATTCACCGTTTCGCTCGAGCAAGGAAGTGTGTGTCCCTTCCTCTACTATGGTACCGCGCTTAAGCACCAGTATCTTGTCTGCATCGACAATTGTAGAGAGTCTATGGGCTATTACTAAGCTGGTATGGCCTTTGGCTGCGTCGCGAAGGGCCGATAAAATAGCGCGTTCAGACGTACTATCTAACGAACTGGTGGCCTCGTCAAAAATCATTATAGGCGCACCTTTTAGTAAGGCTCTTGCGATAGATACTCGCTGCTTTTCGCCACCTGAAAGTTTTAGTCCACGCTCGCCCACAGTAGTTTCTAGCTTATCAGGCAGGCTTTCTACAAATGTTTCTAAATGGGCGAGCTTAATAACGTGTTTAATCTCGTCCTCGCTCGCATCAGGATTACCGTAGCGAATGTTCTCCAACAAGGTAGTGTTAAACAGAACAGTATCCTGGGGCACGATACCTATGTGTGAACGCAGACTCTGTTGGGTGACCGACGCAATATCTTTTCCATCTATAGTAATTTCGCCCTGTTGGGGCTCGTAAAAACGAAAAAGCAGCTTCATCAGCGTCGATTTTCCCGCGCCGCTTTCCCCCACTACCGCAACTTTTGCCCCGGGGGGCACCTCAAAGCTCAAGCCGTTAAGTATTTGTCGATTCTCGGTATACGCAAAATGCACGTTGCTAAATCGCAGTGCGGGGTTGGCGCAAGTTAATTCTGTGGCATCGTCTGCATCTTTTATTGCTGGCGTTTGTGCGAGAAGGTCGAACAATTTATCGATATTGGCAAGGCTTCCTCTAATTTCTCGATAAACAAACCCTAAGAAGTTTAACGGCATAAAAATTTGCATGGTGAAGGCGTTGATCAATACAAAGTCGCCTATGGTCATTTCGCCATTTATTACACCAAAGGCAGCATTAGCCATCATCGAGGTCATGGCAATTGCGATTATGGCAGCTTGGCCGCCATTGAGTGCAAACAGCGACAATCGGTTCTTCCTTCGAGCCTTTTCCCATGTTGCTAAATCGGTGTCGTAACGATGTGCTTCAAACGATTCGTTGTTAAAGTATTTAACGGTTTCAAAATTTAGCAGGCTGTCTACCGCCCGGGAGTTGGTGGTGGAGTCAGCTTCATTCATCTGTGTAACAAAGCGAGTGCGCCAATCCGTTGCTTTCATCGAAAATCCGATATAAGCCACCACGCTAAGCACAATAATTAACGCGAAAGATACGCCAAATTGAAACAAAAGTAAGCCAACAACAAGGGCTATCTCTAATAGGGTAGGGACAATATTGAACACCATAAATCGCATGAGAAAACTAACGCCGTTGGTACCGCGCTCTATATCCCGAGATAAACCGCCTGTACGTCGATTTAAATGAAAGCCTAAGTCTAGGTTGTGCAAATGCTTGAAGACTTTTAGTCCTAATCGACGCATGGCGCGTTCTGTGACACGACCAAATAGCGTATCGCGCACTTCACCGAGCAACACGTTTAGCAGGCGCAGCGCTCCATACGCGACTATTAAACTTATCGGCACTGCTAAAGCGAGGGTGGTTAAGTCGCCGTTTAAACTGTCAACGGTGTACTTTAATACATAGGGCAGGCCGATACTGGCAAGCTTCGCTGCCACCAAACATACAAGAGCAAGAAAAACGCGATGTTTAAATTCCAGAAGATAAGGCCAGAGCTGCGAGAGAACGTGCCATTTAACAGGTTCATCGACATTTGAAGGAAAACGGTTTTTTCTCATTTTATTGTGTGCTTTATTGTTAGGTATTCAGTATCAAGAGCTCAATACTATTGATGATTAGCTATAACGTTAACTCTTTGGTTAAGGTTGAGCTAGCCTGCTCGTGTGGGACGATTTTCGCCTTTTGAATTACGTTTTGAAATAGGTGAGAGATTAAAATGGTCTTATTTATAGCGATGTATATGTTTAATTATACTAAAGTGGGGCGTACACTAGGTGCCAGTGTAATTTAGTTACCTTGTGATATGAGCGTTGGCAGGGCATACACTTCAGTTTGAGAACACGGCAGATAATTTGAAAAAAGTAGTAAGGTTTTAAGGAGTTAGTTTGTTAGAAGATAGTTTCGGTAGACAGTTTCACTATTTGCGTTTGTCAGTGACCGAAGCGTGCAATTTTCGCTGCCAGTACTGCTTACCTGATGGGTATGAAGGTCCATCAAGTGACCAATTTATGACGCTGAGTGAAATCGATACTCTACTAAAAGCGTTTGCCAAACTCGGTACTTCAAAAGTGCGTCTTACAGGCGGCGAACCTACGCTGCGAAGAGATTTTCTTGAGATATTACAGTTAACTAGTAATACACCAGGGATCCAACGTGTTGCTATGACCACACACGGCGCGCGAATGGAGAAGTATGCTCATCAGTGGAAAGATGCAGGCCTGCATCAAGTTAATGTCAGCATCGATAGTTTAGAACCCCGCCAATTTGCAGCAATTACAGGTCAAGATAAATTAAAAGCGGTGCTGCGAGGGTTAGACGCGGCATTAGATGCTGGCCTTGACGTGAAAGTTAATTCTGTTTTGCTCAACGACTTTTCTGATAGCCGTTTACACCGTTTCCTTGCGTGGCTTAAAGACATGCCAGTAACGCTCCGATTTATAGAATTAATGGAGACAGGGGACTTAAACCAGTTTTTTAACAAGCAACATCAAAGCGGTACACCCCTAAAAGGTACGTTGTTAGAAATGGGCTGGCAGCCTTTATTGCGCAGAAAAGATGCTGGTCCTGCGCAAGAGTTTTACCATCCTGATTACGCTGGAAGAATAGGTTTGATAATGCCTTACAGTAAAGATTTTTGTAAAACCTGTAATCGACTTCGTGTTTCTGCTCCGGGAAAGCTACACCTTTGTTTGTTCAGCGATAATGGCATCGACATGAGACACTTACTTGCAAACGGAAATGTGGATGATGTAGTGGCATTTCTTCAAGAGGTGCTTGGCCAAAAACACGAAACTCACTATTTACACGAAGGAAAAACAGGGGCAACTAAGCACCTAGCGATGCTGGGAGGTTAGTGAACTAACTCACACATTTAGGGAAAATGTGAGCAAATAAAAAACACCGAATAAGTTTGGTTTGTTGTAAAAATGAGCTATATTACAGCGGTGTAAGTATATTGAAAATAATAACGATAAAGGAAGTATATGCATATCAAGGACAGTGCGCGTCTTTCCTACCATTATGTCACGGAACAAGACGCAGATTTTCTATGGGAGCTCGACCAAGACGAGCTTGTCATGAAATATATCAATGGTGGCAAGAAGTCTTCAAAAGAAGATATTCGTGAAATCTTTGTTCCTCGTTTTCAAGCCTATTCAAACCCAGCCTTAGGGTGGGGGCTGTGGCGTGTTGAAACGTTAGCCGAAAAAGAAAGTATTGGGTGGATTTTAGTTCGTCCCTTTGGTTTTTTTACCCAACATCCCGAAAGCGACAACATGGAGCTAGGATGGAGGTTTAAGCGGCATGCATGGGGTAAAGGTTATGCAACTGAAGCGGCGGAAGCTGTGAAAGAGGCCCTGTATGACATTGGTGTCGAAAAATTTTCTGCCATTGCTAATCCGCAAAACAGTGCGTCTATTAATATTATGAAAAAGCTGGGAATGACGTTTAGTCACGAGCTTGAGTACAAAGACAAGCTCTACCATGAGACTGTGGTGGTCTATTCTAACTAAGAGCCTCTAGTAAATGAAAACGAGGGGCTGATTATATCAGTCACTCGCTCTTTAAGATGTTCTTTACATTCTCGTAGCGTGAATACTGATCTTCAGACAAGGTCGCAGACTCAAGCGTTTCTCTGCATTTTTTGATGGCCGTAAGGGTATCAGGAAGCATAGGTGCATTCGCCTTTCTGGCCCTAACTATGGCTTGAAGGTAGTTAAGCGCAATAGAAGGGTTTTTTGGCATAACGCGAAATGCTTGAGAAAAAGTCGCATAAGACTGTTCTAAATTACCTCGCTTATATTGCGCGACTGCGGTGTTATTAAGCGTTTTAGGGCTTAATGTAATAGCTTCTTTTTCCTCTTTCTCCTGCTTTAGATACGTTGCCATTAGGTTCAATTCATCGGGGTCTTCATCTTGCCTGGATGAAATTGCGTCTAAAATTGCAAGAGACTCTTTTTTCATTCCTACTTCATGAAGGGCTTTGGCTCGGTCAAGCAGCGCTTCTATGGAGTGGTGTTGGGCATGATCTGTGTGAAAATCTGACAACAGCATTTGTGCTTTTACTGTATCGTCTTTCAAATAGTGAAGGCGCGCGTCGATCACTGCCAGCTCATCGTTCAACACAGCCTTAGGATGAGCTTTTTTCAACTGGCGTAAATATTCATTAGTTTGTTTAACAATGTTGTTTACGTGTTCGGGCTCAGACGTCATAGCAAAGTCAACGCCTGCTCTTGCCGCAGTTAAATAAATATCAGGCTTGTCGTGGATGGAGTCTTTCGCGTAGCGTACCACTTTTTTAGCGCTGTTGAACTGGCTCTCATAGTCATGTGTAATTCGAGCTAAATTTATTGCTAGCTTGTGTCTAGCAATATTTTGAGGGGAGATATTGCACGCCAACGACGTACATTCTAACGCGTCGTCAAAAGAAGACTGCTTAATTTGAAGTTTAGCAAGCAAGTCGTAAGCCTCAAGCGCCGAATCGGGTCGCATTGCTAGTTGGATAATCTCTCGTTCTGCGTCATCCAGTTCGTTGAGTGCAAGCAGGCTTCTTGCAATCCCCATTTTTGCCCAGCTAAAATCTTGAACATTTATTATCGATTCAAAGAAGGCAACGGCTTCTTGATATCTTTCAGTGATAATAAATAAATCACCTTTAATTTTCATCGCCAAAGGAAAGTGCTCGGCTTGTTCAGGCTGTAATAAAAAGAACTCAACCTCGGCTAGGGCTTTTTCATAGTCCTTTTTATCCATGAATGAATAAATATTTTTTAGTGCTTTTTTCCTGGATAAAACTCTGGAAAGTCGTCTATCTAACTCGTTCACTGAAAAGGGCTTGGCGATAAATTCATCCGGCTGTAATTCGATAATGGCGTGGACGACTTCCGCTGAGGTATCTGCACTGGTGAAAATGAATGCACTGGTAAGGGGTAGTGAGTGAGTTTCGTTTAGTTGCTCAAGTAAAAAATAACCGCCTTGCTCGGAGCGTAAATTATAAGAGCAAATAATGGCATCGTAATCATGTTCCTGAAGTGCTGAAAGGGCATGAGAGGGTCTATCAACATAGTCCATGTTCTTGAAACCTAATTGCTCAAGTGCATAGTGCATATGGCTCTTTGCCAGCACCTGATCTTCAGCAATTAACAACTTAGTATTTCTAGCTAAGTGTAGTTTCATTAATTTTAAGCCTCTGAAACATGAGAATTCTCTCTTATCTTACCATATCACGGTAAGTGCTCCTTAAGTATAGTTCTTTATGGAGACTATCGCACAATGACGGCTTTTCGTAGCTGAATTTAAGTACTAGTTTTTGAGAATGATTAGTGGCTTTGGCGTAGTAATTACCAAATGCTTTAACAAGACAACGATTTAAACAAAGTTGGATTGTTGTGTTTCTGGAGATTGATATAGTGAGAGAAGTGGTGGACGCTACTGGGCTTGAACCAGTGACCCTCGCCTTGTAAGGGCGATGCTCTCCCAACTGAGCTAAGCGTCCGTATTTTTTGTTTCACTGTTTACCCACTGTGAGGAAGTGGTGGACGCTACTGGGCTTGAACCAGTGACCCTCGCCTTGTAAGGGCGATGCTCTCCCAACTGAGCTAAGCGTCCGTATTTTTAGTTTCACTGTTTATCCACTGTGAGGAAGTGGTGGACGCTACTGGGCTTGAACCAGTGACCCTCGCCTTGTAAGGGCGATGCTCTCCCAACTGAGCTAAGCGTCCGTATTTTAATTTTCACTGTTTAACCACGGTGAAGAAGTGGTGGACGCTACTGGGCTTGAACCAGTGACCCTCGCCTTGTAAGGGCGATGCTCTCCCAACTGAGCTAAGCGTCCATATTTCTTTAAAGCTTGCCTAAGCAAGTGGGGCGGTATTATAGAGTCGGTTCCGTTAGTGTCAACAATAAAATTAAAGAAAAATGACTGTGTGCCCGAATTTTAGACACTCTGGCTGCATCTTAACTAAATTGATGAAAAGAACAGCGTTTTTTAATGTCGTTTTGAATTCTTTTATATCCAAAAACTGCACGGTGCGTTTCTTCGAGCTGGTAAGAAGTGGACAGACACTTGCTTCTTCCTCAGATTTTAGTGGACAGACACTTATTCAGCTCGACCAAAATAAGTGAACGCGGAAGTGCGAAGTTTTAATGGACAGACACTTAAACCAACCTAATAGAGTGCTTTTATTAAAGAGACTGCTCTTTTTGGACAGCCACTTTCTTATTGAGGAAAGTTTTTACCCTACAGTTACTCGAAAAATTGATTATAGATTTATCTAAGTGTGTGTCCATTGCAGCACGAATGGATATAAAAGGAATAAGCTTGAAGATAAGTGACTGTCCACTTTCTTCTCCTCTTTTACATTGTTCTATTCTTAACTTACTTTTGAAGTCGCGCGTACACTGGTAGAATGCGCCCAACTTTAAGAAATATATTAACAATAGAGAGTGACCATGTCGGTTGTTACACGATTTGCACCCAGCCCAACAGGCTATCTTCACGTTGGCGGCGCACGAACTGCGCTTTATTCTTGGCTTCTTGCTAAAAGCAAAGGCGGCGAGTTTGTACTGCGCATTGAAGATACTGATATTGAACGTTCAACTGAAGAAGCTAAGCAGGCCATTTTAGACGGAATGCAATGGTTAGGTTTAACGTGGGACACGGGTCCTATTTATCAAACTGAGCGTTTCGATAGATATAAAGAACTTATCCAGCAGCTTTTGGATGAAGGTAAAGCGTATAAATGCTTTATGAGCTCTGAAGAATTAGACTCAATTCGTGAAGCGCAAAAAGAACGTGGTGAAAAGCCTCGTTACCCAGGCACGTGGAGAGACAGAACGGATCACCCTGAAGGTCAGCCTTTTGTTATTCGCTTCAAAAACCCTCTGGAAGGTAAAGTGGTTATTAATGATCACGTGCGCGGGAAAATTGAGATTAGCAATACTGAGCTTGACGATCTTATCATTCAGCGTTCTGACGGTACCCCTACATATAACTTCTGTGTAGTTGTTGATGATTGGGATATGGGTATTACTCACGTAGTTCGCGGCGAAGACCATATTAATAACACGCCACGTCAAATCAACATCCTTGAAGCGCTTGGTGCACCTGTTCCAGAGTATGCTCATGTTTCTATGATTTTGGGTGATGACGGCAAGAAGCTATCTAAGCGTCATGGTGCAGTAAGTGTAATGCAATATCACGATGACGGTTTCTTACCGCAAGCTGTGCTTAATTACCTTGTAAGGTTGGGGTGGTCTCACGGTGACCAAGAAATTTTCTCAGTTGATGAAATGATTGAGAAATTTAGCCTAGACGCTATAGGCCAGTCTGCTTCTGCGTTTAACACAGAAAAGCTAATCTGGTTGAATCAACACTACATCAAGACATTGCCAGCAAGTGAAGTAGCTTCGCATGCTAAATGGCATTTTGAAGAGTTGAATGTTGACCTTACGACAGGTCCAGCGCTTGAATCTATTATTGCTATTCAGGCAGATAGAGTAAAAACGCTGAAAGAGTTAGCAGAGATTTCTACATACTTTTATCAAGACTATGAAGATTTTGATGCGAACGCAGCGAAAAAACATCTTCGTCCAGTTGCTAAAGGTCCACTAGAGCTAGTTAAAGATAAATTAATGGCTATAGACGAGTGGAACCCAGAAAATATCCAAGCTGCTATTAATAATACGGCTGAGGAATTAGAAGTGGGCATGGGTAAAGTAGGTATGCCGCTACGTGTAGCTGTGACTGGTGGCGGTAATTCTCCGTCTTTAGATATCACATTGAATCTGCTCTCAAAAGAGAAAATTGGCGAGAGAATCGACAAAGCGCTTACTTTTATAGCAAACAGAGAAAATTCGTAAAAAAAGCGTTGACATGACAGGGGGGGATGCCTAGAATGCGCCCCGCTGTCACGGAACAGTCACACGAAATGACTGGTACCATGATGGGGCCATAGCTCAGCTGGGAGAGCGCCTGCATGGCATGCAGGAGGTCGGCGGTTCGATCCCGCCTGGCTCCACCAAGTCACATTGAGTTGTGGTTTGATATAGGCTGAAGTTGTTAACGCAGCTTCGGACTGAAACTTCGAGAGTTTAGTCTCGATAAAAGAATTCAGTCCCCTTCGTCTAGAGGCCTAGGACACCGCCCTTTCACGGCGGTAACAGGGGTTCGAATCCCCTAGGGGACGCCATTTTATCGCGTCACAGTCGATTAAAACTGTGAAATAGGCTGGA
>Ga0189292_10074_pt1 | contig 58079 bp, 41 predicted proteins | sample UW1oraminimetaG_FD_130317 | JGI IMG/M metagenome (GOLD analysis project Ga0189292, IMG submission 130317) | Marine microbial communities from the Costa Rica Dome - UW179A-orange mini metaG | ecosystem: Environmental > Aquatic > Marine > Oceanic > Photic zone | place: Costa Rica: the Eastern...
AAGTTCATCGAGGCTCGAAGTGAAAATACTTCAACGAGAAGCCGGATATACGGACGCAAACCATTTTAGTCAAAACAGCATGTTTACTCTTGCAATAACGGGGGAGACCATATACATGTCCTAGCACTTATTCCTAAAATTCATTCTGAGAGTGTAACGATTAGCGTGTTCGACCACCAGCAGTACCATGGTCGTATAGAAGGATTCAGCGACTTTCCTACTGTACCTTGATGTTCAGTCTGTCTGCCAAAATTGATAGTAGTACTTGTGAGTAATTTTAAAGGCCTCGCCGCCCTGCATAATTACCCGCTGCTGATTAAGCTTTTGTTCTAAGTGCGCAACGTGTTTTGCGTTTACCGCCACTGAGCGGTTACAACGTTTAAAGTTTTGCTCTCCCAAGCGTTTAAGAAGTTCGCACAAGGTAGTTCGAACTACGTAACTTTCTGACAGCGTCTGAACACACATGTAGTCTCCAGCAGCTTCAATCCACTTAATCTCAGCGGGGTTTAAGCAGCACCATCCGTTCTCTGCACGAAGCCCAACCATATTTAGCTGATTATTTTTGCTTAACTGCTGGCGTAGCGTGGCCAACAGCGCAGGCTCAGAAACGCCATACTGTTCACACAGCCCTTTTACTAGCATATTAAATTGAAAGTCCCGCTCATAAAAACAGTATTTAGTTTTAACACGCTCAATAGCGTTTAATAATTGTGGCTCTTCAAAGGGTGATTTAACAAACCCAGATGCATTATGTGAAAACGCCAAAAGTGCCTCTTCATCCGTATTTCCTACCGCTAACCAATAACGCGATGCGAGATTTCGACTTGACTGAGTAACTGAGTAAAACCCTATGGATTGAGGATGCTTCTCGGCTAATGCCAAACAGTGACCGACCGATTGTGCGCCATAGACACAACTGAATTGGCCAAGCCTCTCTAGTATTTCGCAAAGAGAGCTTTGCATTGACACAGAATTTAGAAAAACCAATGCGATCATCTGCGATCCTTTGCAAGTGCATACAGCAATAGTGTCTAGTAGTTCCTATCCTGATTTTATTAAGCAAAAAGGTTTAGGAAGCGAGTAGTATTAAAAAGCGAAAAAGGGGCTACGAGCTACATAGCCCAATCGCCAGGGTAGAAAACGTTTCATTAGCGTTTTGCTGTTAACACACTTGGGCTAGCGTTAATGCGACGAGCAATTAGCTGGGCGTTTTTAGACGCATTGTGGGTAAGCGCAAAAGTAAGCATATCTTGTCCATTGCACATCAACCCCTCATGAAGCGAGCGCATATTAAAACCCGATACTTTCACAGCGCGATGTAATTTTAATCGGCTGTCGCTCTTTACTGCTTCACATACTGCAATTAAGTTTTTTTCGATGTGCTTAGGGTATGGTGCGGCATTCGCAACTGTGGCAGTTAGCGACAAGGTCATTCCTAGTAAAGCAAATTGGGTAACACGGCGTGACATAAACATAACAAGTTCCTCTGATAATATTTGGCAACGCGGTGACGACCTCTTTTGCCCCCGCACCATTAAATTAGTGAAACTTTGTAAAATTCACGCTATAAAAACGTTAAAGCACCGCTATTTGAGACGTTGCGATAAGTACACAAAAGCTAAGGTTTAATAATCGGTCTAAACTGTTATTAGTCGTGCTTAACACACACTTTGCAACATTCTAAGAAATACACACAACGCAAAGTAGAAAATAATAAGCAGATAAATTTGCCAGCGAAGCTGTGCTGGCATAATTCTAATTTCTTAACACGAATTCAAGGATGAGCCATGTTAGAACAACAGCAATACCATCTTATAAGAGAACAAATGCAGCCAGGCGATATCATTGCATTTGGCGGAAACAGCTTGTTTTCTCGCTGGACTAAACTCACTACACGCTCAGCGGTTACCCATGTGGCGATTGTTATGCAAACCAAAATGCGGGATGAAAATTCCAATCGATACTTTAATCAAGTGATGGAAGCTACATCCTTTCGTGGGAAGCGAGGTGTTATGACCAATAGACTTAGTGAGCGTGTGGCATCTTATGACGGCGATATATGGTGGTTGCCATTGTCTAGTGCATCAAGAAGTATCTTTGAACAAAATAAAAAAGACTTCTTCAATTTCATGTTTGAACAAGACGGAAAGCCATACGACGTGCTGCAGCTATTCGGCTCTGCGGTAGACGCAATAGATGAACATCCCCTGTTTGGCAGCATAAGTTACAATCAAGAAGACTTTACCAGCTGGTTCTGTTCGGAACTGATTGCCGAGGGACTGGAAACTGCAGGCATAGTAAGTGGTGTTAATGCATCAGAAGTTACGCCAGTAGATATCTGTCGATTCAATATTTTCAAAAAGCGTTATGTTCAGCTTAAAGGAAAAGGGAGAGTAATTGGAGGGTTCAACTCGCTTAATGCAGATAACTGGGGCCAGATTGCCTAACCCCATTCATTTAAAACGCACCTACTCGGATAGGTAGTTAGGTGTGTTTTAGAAAATACTGTCTTGGTGAATCTTAATAAACATGCTCGTACCAATTTTAGAGTAGTCAATTTTGTACTCTTTCCCATTAAGGGTTTGTACGAACAATAGTGTTTTTTCATCGCCAAACACATCACTGGTGGTTACATCTACCAGTTCCATGTCCATCATCTTAGCATCGCGCTTATTTTCAGGCACTTTGCCTTCATATTGCTTAATACCTTTATAAGTAACAAGAATTGGCGGATGCTCATCACCATTGATCACCAATAGATCTAGTTTTCTTATTTTATGAATGATGGTATTTCGACCACTTGTAATGAAGGGTTTTTCAGTCATTCTCATCTCCGCGACCGCTCACCTGCTTTATAGTTATTAACAACGAATGTAAGTGTTTGAGTTTATCACGATGTTAACAAACAGCACATAAGCATTTGGTTGATATATGTGTGCAAAGTATAAACATAAATTACATAAAATGAGCAATAAATCGCTATTTTTTGCGTTGGGCGTGTGTTTTTACAAATTCCTCGTCGGTTAAACTTTGCAAAAATGCGACCAGCGCAGCCTTTTCTTCCTCTGTAATCGCAAAGCTTTTTATGAACGGACTGCGGTAAGGATTAGGGCTTTCAGCGACATTGCCACCTCGAGCATAAAACTCAATGACTTCATCAAGCGTGGCAATGCTGCCATCATGCATATAGGGTGCAGTCAGGGCTATATTGCGTAAAGTAGGCGCTCTAAACTTCCCCATATCATCTTTATTGTGTGTAACGCTGTAAAGCCCCATATCTGTTTCTGGGTAACTGCCCTTTCCATCTTCATTATATAGCCCCGTGTTGTGAAACGGCTGGGCGGTAAAAGGTTGAAAGCTATGCTTTGATGATTGAGTGAAGTTCAGACCTCCGTGGCAGTGGAAGCACTCTGTGCGCTCTGAAAAAAACAGATTCAAACCTTCAAGCTGCTGGGGGGTTAATGCTTCGTCATCTTGAGCATAAGCATAGTTATCAAAAGCACTATTGAACGATACTAAACTTCTTACGTAGCTCGCGAGCGCCTTCACAATATTATTTAAATTGGGGGTATCATCACCATAAGCCGCTTCAAATAGCGCTCGATATTCGCTTCCCTCAAAGCGCTTTAATATGCGCTTTTCATTTCCCGTTACGCCCATTTCCACTGGATGTTCGTTAAAAAGCGGGATCATTAACTGCTTTTCTATGCTTTCTAAATTATTGTGTGCCCAAGTGAACGATGCATTATAGGCCACGTTTACTAGCGCTAATGCATTACGGTTTAGCGCATCTCCGTTCGCGCCTACTGAAACCGTTTTAGGTTCAGCGAAAGCATGCTCTGGGTCATGGCAGCTGCTACAAGATATCGTATTGCTTGCACTTAAGCCTTTATCACAGAAAAGCTTCTCTCCCAATATTATGCTTTCTTCGGTCAGAGGATTGTCGGCCGGAACGGGGGGCGGTGGAATATTGTGAGGCAAATTCCAAGAGTATGGCGTGGGCGATTTACTGCAGGCACCTATAGCCATAGTAAAACAGAAAACTACGCCAACCTGAAAAGCGAGTTGTGCTCGCTTTTCAGTGCGAAGTGAAAGCGAAGTTACTGCCACTTAATCCACGGCCTATGTACTAAATTCTGAATAAGCTTTTTACAGGGTTCAACTTCAGGTGACTCAAACATGCAGCTTGGAGCTTCGTTTATATTAACTTGCGCGACAATGTTAGACACCGACACTTCCAGATCTAAATCGGTATCAAGTTGCGTCATTGGTAAAATAAATTCCACACGGTTAGTGAAAGCACAAGATTTTTCAGGAGCTCTTACCGCTGATTCAGAGTCGCACCCCACGCTACCTAAATGATAAGACCATTTGCGTGTATCTTCTGAGCCTTTAGATACATCCAGTCTCAAAAACTTGTGACCGTTTTGCCAGCTCCAAAACATAGAACTGTCGTTCAATGGCGAAGGCTGCGCAAGCGGGTTAGCGTGATTATCTTCAAAGGGCAGCCCCATAGTAAAGCGCAGGTTGGTAGACAGCTTTAATAGCTCTTCTGATACATCCAACACAATTTTACTATTGGCATCTTCTGGATTATTGCACTTGTTGTGAAACTTCAGTAACGCTACGTTTGGCGTCTGCCACTGTGTTTGCTTAAACTTAACCCGCTGCCATTTCCCATCAATGCGAATTTCTGGCTTGCTAAGGTAAAAGCCAAAATAATCAATATTCCAACGCTGTTGCCCAATGCTCATTATCATCGGGCAAGCACCTGTATCGACTCCAACCAACTTGAACGGGATTTCACCTGGCTCCCGTCCTTTGAGATTTATTACGTCACATCCAGCTAAAGACACTAAGGCGGCTAAGAGTAACGAAGGCATGACACTCATGCGAAAAGGCATTTTCATTTACTTATGTACTTCCTTTGGATATCTGGTAGTTTTTTATACAAACCACTATTTTCTATTTTTACACTTGCACGGACGACAAGATGAAAACATTACCATTAACGCTCATAGTGCTGCTTTTTGCATTTATGAGTCAAGGTGCTCTGGCACACACCGACCACGACAAAGCGCGATTCGTTGCCGAAGATGGCGTGGATGCAGGCAAGTGTGACAACCGTTTCAGACCGTGTAAAACACTAACCTATGCCGCGCGACAGGCCAATAAAGGCGACAAGATTCTGGTTGCAGAAGGTCAGTATCATTTCGACAACGCTCAACATGCACAAGTTCTGAACGACAGCCTTTTACCCGTATTAGGGGGCTTTTCCCGAAAAGATCATTACCAGGCGCAAAAGCCAGCGTTGCATAAAACCACATTGATTAACGTACCTGCGTATTTATTAGAAGCGCTTTATGAAAAAGGTTTCGACAGTATTGCTGACGGGAAGGCCGCGACTTCGCTTGAAACTCAGGCATTATCGCACATGGTATTGAGTACCGAAGTCAGTGCAAATGAGACATGCACAAATGGGACGGCCGCCGACTTCCCATGCAGCAATATCGATTTACTCTCTCACGTGCCTGTTAACGTATTATCGTCGGTCTCAAATGGTGCTAATGATATTTGGGGGCACGTTGATTTAAACAACCGCCGGGAATACGCCATTATCGGTATGCAGGCGAGCATTGCAGTTGTAGATGTAACAGAGCCAGCAGCGCCTGTAGTAGTAGGTGAAATTACTGGGCAAAGTACGACATGGCGCGACATAAAGGTTTATCAGTACTTCGATAGTGCCGCAGGGCGTTTTAAAGCGTACGCCTATGCCAGCGCCGACAGCGTAACCGAAGGGTTTACTATCATAAACCTTAACGACCTTCCCAATAGCATTAGTTTGACCAAGCGCAACACTGACAATAACCGTGCGCACAACATTTACATCTCTAACGTAGATTACACCCTTAATACCCCATTGAATGACGCAGTGCCTCAATTGCATTTGGTTGGGCAAGACAGTAACGGCGGCGCCTTTCGTTCATACGCGCTCACTTCCCCACAAACACCAACGGCATCTTACATACCTAGCGGTCTCACACGTGCCGACTATACGCATGATGCTTCATCTATGCGCGTTACCGACGCAAGAGCGCAAACTGGCTGTGTGAATGCCACTTCGGCTGGGTGTACGGTAATGCTCGATTTTAATGAAGATGCAATGCGCCTTTGGGATCACACGAACACAAACAGTGCCGCTGAACTAAGTCGTGTAAGTTACAACGAAGTTGCCTATACCCACAGCGGTTGGTTTAGCGAAGACAAGCAGTACGCCTTTGTACACGATGAATTGGACGAGAGGAATTTCAGCTTAAATACCCGGGTTATGATTTTTGATATTTCATCACTCACAACACCTGTGCTCGCCAGCATTTGGACCAGTGACAACGGCACTATCGATCACAACGGCTACGTGAGAGGAAACCGCTATTATATGTCTAACTATGAGCGTGGCTTAACGGTATTAGACATTTCAGACCCTACTGCACCTGTGGAAGCAGGCTTTTTCGACACCTACCCTGCTTTTAACAGCACCAACTTTAATGGTGCGTGGGGCGTCTACCCGTTTCTACCTAGTGGCAACATTTTGGTTAGTGATATTCAGCGCGGTTTGTTTGTTTTAAAAGACAATACTTTAAGCGCAACAACAGTTGCGGCCTTCTCTCAGGCTAATTATGAAACGGATGCTGATACCACCTTAAGCCTTCCTGTTAATAAGACAGGTACCGGGGCTATGACAGTTGCGTATGAAGTAATAGCGGGCTCAGCCACCAGCAGTGATGTAATGTTAGCGTCTGGAGAACTCAGTTGGGGGGCATCTGAAACACAGGCTAAAAACATCACGTTAAGCGTAAGTGCTAATGAAGATACCGAAAGCAATGAGGTATTTTTCGTAAGGTTATTTAACCCGCAAGGAGGAGGTATCGCCTCTGGTAGCGGCTACGCTCAAGTCACGATTAGCGGTGCTGCCCAACAAGGAAAAATTGAATTAAGCGCTGGCGAACTCGCTGTGTTAGAGACCGACTCTGAATTTGCATTAAACATTGTTCGCCAAGGTGGAAGTGAAGGCGAAGTAAGTGTGAATTATTCACTGGAAAGCGGTACAGCAGTAAGCGATGAAGACTTTGTCAGTCAAAGCGGCACGCTAACTTGGAGCGACGGCGATACCAGTTCGAAGACCGTAAATATAGCGCTTATTAACGATACTACCGAAGAAGACAACGAACAGTTTCGTTTAGTGCTTGCTGCACAAGACACAAATCTTCTAGGTGGTGTGGTAGAAACGTTGATTACGATAAAAGACGATGAGAGCAATCAGGCCCCTGTGGTAAACGCAGGAACAGATGTTGAAACCGATGTAAGAGCCAGCGTTGAATTAACCGGGAGCGCCCAAGACCCCGAAGGGGCTTTAACAAGCGTAGTATGGACGCAAACCGCTGGCGACACGGTTACCATCAGGAATGCAGATACATTGACCATGTCTTTTACTGCCCCATCATCACAAAGCAATTTAACCTTTTCGTTAACCGCAACAGATGAGTTTGGTATCAGCACCAGCGACACCGTTAGTGTTAATGTAAACGAAAGTGTAGTGAGCTTGCCAACGGATACTAATTCAAGTAGCTCTGGTGGAGGCGGTTCTACGACTCTGTTAACCATGTTGGGTTTGGTATTGGCGCTTGGATGGCGCCGTGTTAAATTGCCGAACAAGGCACATTAACTACAGCTTAGTGAACAAAAATAAAGCAAACAAATCACAAAGCCACCAGCGAGGCGTGACAAGGCAAATAAAACTGCTTATACTTGCGCTCGCTTGTGGTTGTTATGCATAGCAATTTGCATTAAAAAACTGCACAGCACATCTCAAAATGGCCCCATAGCTCAGTTGGTTAGAGCATCCGACTCATAATCGGCAGGTCCCCTGTTCAAGTCAGGGTGGGGCCACCATTTTTCCCAAAGCTTTCCATGAAAACCTTTATCCGCACACAAGTCAGATAGCTTTTTTACTCATTGCTCTGTGCTTTATGTAACTCACCTTCAAATTCCGGAATTGGACGCTGTTCAGCCTGTTCTTGCGTTGTTACCTTACCATTTTTTTCAATATCCTTTATTAACCACTCCATCTCCTTTATTTCCTTTCGCTGAGCTTTGATGATGCCATTTGCTAACTCTCGCACGCGAATGTCTTCCAGGTTAGAGCGCTCGCTGGTCAAAATGGCTATTGAGTGATGAGGAATCATTGCTTTCATATAGGCAGTGTCTGAAATAGTACTTTGTGAGCGAACCAGATAAAGACACCCAGCGAAAATTAACGCTGCAATTATGAAAATTGCTGCATTGAGTTTCTTGTTGCTATACATACCTAACATGAAAGCTAACATTATGATCGCCATACCTGCTCCCATGTAAAGCGCCATATAAGTCCTTGTTTCACTAAACCAGACATGTGAGATAGCGTACGTATTAAGGTACATCATTAAAAACATTGTTACTGTGGAAGCAATAATCATTGCTGCAAATTTAGTGTATTTCATATGCAATCCTTACTTGAAAAACCGTTCATTCATGTAAATCTTTCTAACTGAAACAGATATACGCTCTATTAGCCTGATCTCACTTAACTACTCAAATTTTGTACCAATGAGAATCAAAGTAGCAGCCATAGCCGCGATAAGTTCGAACCACTGACTGCACGTCTAGTGTAGGGGAAGTGGTCAGGTTTATTCCTCATAGCCCGGCTGGCTCAGAAAGGATATGATGTAGGTTCAATAGAGAATCGATTGAAAGTAATGAAAGATTGGATAATTCGAAGAATGCTTAGAAACTTTTAAGTAAGCTCTGGATTTCTTTTGATTAGCGCTCGACCATCACAAGTATTCGAGACATCAAAGAAAAGGGCGACAAGCGCCCTGTATCCATTGGTCAACTAGCAACACGAACATACTCTCGATACCCTGGTTGCCACTGATTTAGTTTAATACAAAGATGTATTTCATCAGCGGTTTTAAAGGGCGCAACGCCATCTATCACAGCTTACTTTGCTACTTCGAAAGCAATTTTCCAAGACAGTTGCTTGATGCTACTTAAAGGCGGTAATAGAGCGCCTACACCGTTCACAGCAAGAGGAGATTCAGCTGCCAGTGCTTTGCTCGCTGCCATCAACATATTGTCTGTTACCCTTTTGGCGCCGCAGCTTACTACGGCAAGTCCAATACCGGGAAAGATATAGCTGTTATTGCATTGGCTAATTGGAAACGAAGTACCATTAATTTCTACATCTTCAAACGGACTTCCCGTTGCTACAATTGCTTCGCCATTGGTATATCGCAAAATATCTTCGGGTAAGGCTTCAACACAGCGCGAAGGATTGCTTAACGGCATTATAATTGGCTTATAAACATTCGCGGCCATCGCGCCTATCACTGCTTCACTAAATAAACCATTACATCCCGACACACCAAGTAGCATGGTAGGCTTAATGTTGTGAATGACGTCTAACAAGCTAGATTGCGTGAGCTTATCCCATTCTGGAAACAGGCTTGTATCATGGGCGAAACGCTGCTGAAAAGGTAACAGTGATTTTGATTTCGTGGTAAGCAGCCCATCCCTGTCCACCACAAATACATTTTGTAGGGCTTCTTTCTCACTCACACCTTCGGCCACAACACAGCGCACCCAATGCTCTGCTATGCCGCACCCAGCGGAACCGCCACCGGCTATTAACAATCTTTGTGAAGACAGCGAAACCTGTTTGGCTTTACACGCAGCCAACATAGTTGCTACCGCAACAGCTGCAGTGCCCTGAATATCATCGTTGAAACAACAGTACTTATCGCGGTAACGCGATAGCAAAGGTGTGGCGTTGTGTTGCGCAAAATCTTCGAATTGAATAAGTGCATTAGGCCATCGGCGGCTGACTGCTTGCATGAATTTATCCAAAAATTTGTCGTATTCACTTTGCGAAATTCTAGGGTGACGGCACCCCATATACATAGGGTCTTCCAGCAATGCAGCGTTGTTTGTACCCACATCCAATGTGATAGGTAATGTATTGGCAGGGCTAATGCCACCACAAACGGTATACAGCGACAGTTTTCCAATTGGAATGCCCATACCACCAACACCTTGATCGCCTAAGCCAAGGATCCGCTCTCCGTCGGTCACCACTATTACCTTAATGTTGCGCTTGGTGGCGTTGTGCAAAATGGCGTCAATTCGGTCTTGTTGATGATGAGCGATAAATAGACCGCGGGCGCTTCGATAAATATCAGAGAATTTCTCACACGCCTCTCCTACCGTTGGCGTGTAGATAATAGGCATCACCTCCTCAAGATGTTCGCTGATTAAACGGTAAAACAAGGTTTCATTTTTATCTTGAATGTCACGTAAGAAAATGTGCTTACTCATTGCTGTGGGGCAATCCTGATACTGCAAATAGGCGCGCTCCCTTTGCTGTTCTATCGTTTCGTAACGAGGAGGTAGTAAGCCGTCTAAATTAAATTCAATTCTCTCTCTTTCACTAAACGCACTGCTTTTATTTAGCAAGGGCATATCTAGAAGCTTGGGGCCAGCGTGAGATAAATATAGGGGTTTGTTGTTTTGATAAGTCATAGTGGTACTTGCCGATGCCCAGAGAATGACTGGGCATCTTAAGAAAATTAAAAGATAAGAGGCGCTAGCCAAACAGCAATAGCACTGACTAAAAGGATACTGACAATGTTCAACACGAAACCTGCCCGTGCCATTTGAGATATGCTGATATACCCCGACGAGAACACAATAGCATTTGGTGGTGTTGCCACAGGCAACATAAATGCGCAGCTTGCTGCAAGGGTTACAGGCAAGATTAATGACATTGGCTCGAAGCCCATTTCGATAGCAATTACTGCAACTACCGGCAAGAAAGTGGCTGCCGTTGCCAAATTACTTGTTAGCTCTGTAAGGAAAATCACCAGTGTTGTTGCGGCTAGCACTAACAGGAGCAGACCAAAAACATTGATGTTTACAAGTCCCTCGCCAAGCCACTGTGCCAACCCGGTATTCGACACTGCTGCGGCTAAACTCAATCCGCCACCGAATAACACCAGAATTCCCCAAGGAATATCTTTCATGTCATCCCAAGCCAGCAATGCGGGTCGATTTTCACTTTTTTCTCTGCCATTAGGTATAACAAAAAGCAGTACCGCAGCGGTCATTGCAATACCAGCATCAGAAAGACCATCAAGGGAAAACCACTTCGCAAGGAATGGCCGCGTCATCCACGCAAAGGCAACACATAAAAAGAGAACACCGACTCTCCACTCTTCTTTGCGAATAGGGCCAAGTGCTTTTCGTTGAGCCGCTAGCTTAGACTGTGCACTATCTGGCGTCTTAAAGTTAACCGGGTATACCCACCTTGTCAGCGAGATCCACGCTAAGGGAAGTAAAACCACGCTAAGTGGGATCCCAATAAGCATCCATTTTGCGAAATCTAACTGTACGTTATACGTGTCGTTCATAAAGCCGACTAAGAACGCATTTGGCGGTGTACCTACTAAGGTCGACATACCACCAATGGTTGCGGCATAAGCGATGCCAAGCAGCAAAGATAGCTGAAAGTTCTTTCTCTCGCTTTCTGTGAAATTTAAATCCTCGCTTTCCATTGTCGATAAAATCGATAACGCAATAGGGAGTAACATCATGGTAGTAGACGTGTTCGTCATCCACATACTCAATATGGCACTTACCAGCATAAACCCTAAAACAATAGAGCGAGCTGAACTGCTTACGTAACTCAATATGAAATACGCAATGCGTTTATGAAGATTCGCCTTCTGGAGTGCCAAAGCAAGCATAAACCCACCTAGAAAAAGGTAGATAGTGGGGTTGGCATAAGGTGCCGAGGCCGCTTTTATATCTAAAATACCTAGCTGAGGAAATAACACTAAAGGCAATAGCGCTGTGACCGAAACATGTACCGCTTCACACGACCACCAAAGCGCCATCCAAACACCTACAGCAGCGGTCGACCATGCTATTGGGCTTAAGCCTTCGGGAGCAGGCAATAGGTTCATCACGAGAAAAGCTAATGGCCCTAGAATTGTACCTACCCTTCTATAAAGGTTTCCTTTAGGTTCATCACTCGTTGTCGAAGAAGACATTGATAACGAATTACTTTCCACCTACTTCTCCTCATTTCCTTTATTGAATTCAGGAAACAGGTATTTGAATGCGTAAGGCACAATCTTCGTACTACTGTGACCAACACCTCGTACAACCTCGAGTTGCCAATGTGGAGAGACGTCTCTTTCCACTGCAACATTCATTGCATGAGCGTAGAATGACAGTCCTCTAGAGAACACGTTTCGTCCTTGCTGATTTGCTTTATCGCTATTGCTAATGGCTTTGGTTCGAGGCCCCATGTCTTGGTCACCTAACATAAACACTAGCGGTTGTGTTAACCAATCATCAATTCGCGACTCATCGTATGGGCTATTTAACAAACCAAATGGGTAGGCTTGCTGGGTATCTGGGAAGGTAAAAAATGCAGCATTGGCAGCAACCGCTTGAGATACTGGTGCGTCAGGCTTAGCTAACATGTAAGTGTGAACAAATCCGCCTCCGGCAGAGTGACCATACAAAGCAAACTCACGCTGCTCAGACCCAAAGCGCGCAACAAAATCATTAAAGACTTTTTCGGGCACATTATAGAATTGAACCGAATCCGGACGCTTGCCCCCTAATGGCGTGGTAATGCCACCTAAATTGTATTGATATTCATCTTCACACACTGCTAGGCTGCACCCTATCGCAAGCACGATGAAGTTGTGCTTTTTCGCCAAACCTAGCCACTGATCTCGATAGTCATCGGCATTGCGTCGAGCACCGGGTACAACCAGCAGTATTTTTGTTTGTGCGTCTGCGTTTTGGGGAACAATATAATGTACATCTATTTTGCCCCCTGCCCACTTGTTAAAGCTGTAATGACCAACATCTTTTTCTTGCCATGGTTGTGTACTAGCGCACGCTGCCTGCAGTAGCGCAACCGAGCAAAGCCAAAAAGTAAAAACTATTTTTCTAAACATAACAACCGTCTTAAGAAATGGCGGCGGTGTGCCGCCAAGTTAGCAGGATCAGAAGCTTGCGCTTACGTCCATGTAAAAATAACGACCGTAGTCACGATGTGCGTCGTTGAAAAATCCGAAGCTTTCCGCAGCTAATGGCGCGCGTTTATCTGTAAGGTTCTTCACCCCAAGACGGAAGCGTGTATCAACTTCTTGTATTTGGGTTTTATAGTCGAACGTTGCGTCAAACGTAGTCATTGCTGGGATCACAAATCGCGTTCCGTCATCTAAGGTCAACTCACTTTGATAGAAACTGCCTATACGATAGCCAGATAGCGAAGCGCCGAATACTTCACCTCGCCACATTAAGCGTAAGCTGTGTTTATCTTCCTGATTGCCATTACGACCAACCAAATCAGCAAAGCCATCGACTGGGAAACTTGCTGGAAGCAAACCACTCTCACTAGCTTCAACTAACTGGGTAGCTAGGCCGCCAGCTTCCTGCTCAAACTTCTCAAGGAACGATCCGTTATAGTCGATTTTAAATCGGCCATAGTCAGTTTTAATGTTGTAGTAAATTCCTACGTCGTAACCACTAACCGTACGCTTATCTAAGTTTGCATAACGGTCGTCTATGTAGTTAATTTGACCCGCTGGGCAAATGCCAGCAGCCGTATAATACGCGGCTTCATCAGGGTCAATTTCTCCGCGATTTACGCTGGCGTTAAAGGTTGCGGCATCACAATTACCGTTGCCCTGCTCTAGGCGATATAGCAAATCAAGCAAGGAGTGGTTTTCTTCACCAAACAAACCAATCGTGTTTTCTTTCTCAATAGACCAGTAATCAAAGGTAATTGCTAAGCCGTCTAGGGGCTCAACTACAATTCCAACCGATATATTGTCAGACTCTTCTGGCTCTAGTTCCTGGCTACCTTGCGCAATACGTTGCAGAGAATAAGAGCAATCCAATGTGTCCTGATTCGGATCGCCTCCATTTTCTGCGGCGTATAAACAAGCGTAGTCAGTACGCGTTTGAGTGCGCGCAACAATTTCTTCATTGATAGTAACTAGATTCGGCGCTCTGAACGCCTGAGACCACGAGCCTCTTAAAAGCACAGGTTCAAATGGACGGTAACCGAAGGCCACTTTACCCACCGTTGTGTCACCTACGTCAGAAAAGTCTTCGTAACGGGCAGCTAACTGAATATCAAAGTTTTCAAACACCGGGATCTGCAGTTCGGCAAAAGCAGAAGCTACCGCTCGGTGCCCTGAATTGTCCGGTGTTGGGCTAGAGTTCACCACATCAGATACAAAGGGGTAGGTGTCACCGTCTGCGTCGACAAACTGAATAGTGCCATCAAGTCGAGGATCACGGTCATCTTTAAATGATTCGTGACGGTATTCAAGCCCCGCAACAAACCCTACGAACCCCGCGGGTAACTCGTAAATTCCTGGGTTAGAGAACTTAATGTCAAAGGTTTTAAGCTCAGACTCACTCTTTCGATAAACATCGATGAGTGCGCGTTCAATATTAGAGTCTACACCTGCAGAAAACGGGTTATAAGCTGCTTCTGTTGTGTCGTTTAGCGCTTCCTGCATTAAGGTGTTAGAAACACGGTTATGAGTTACGTCATCTTTAGTGTCTTTTGACCAAGACACGGCAGTTTCCCAGTCCCATTCCCCCCAGTATCCTCTTAATCCTTGCAGGAGTCGGAAAGTTTCGCCCGTATTCTCGACAATTCTTGGATACTCAGCGAAGCGATAGTTATCTATCGTCAATGCCGCGCCATCACAAGAAACGCCAGCGGCAACTGCCGCATCGTCTAAGCGATTGGGCGAGCCACAAGGGCCAAATGGGTTATAGTAATTGTCGGCGGCAACAATAAGTCTTGATGACGAAAATGATGCGGTAGGATGTCTTCGCAAATTTGTATTTGAGCGGTAGCCCAAGAACTCTGAAAAGGCCTCCCACCCATTTTCAAATGTGTGGTTTAAGTTAATGAAAACATTTGTACGGTCGAGCTTAGATGTAAGGTCGCGGTCTTGATTCATATTAAAGCGTACGGTGCCTTGTCCATCTGGTGCAGCACACAAGCCGTTACCTAACTCCCACGCACATCTTTCATCGCCGCTGGGGTAGGTTTCAAACTCACCACTTCCATCAACATAACCTTCCGTTCTCAATGGGTTACTTGACGTAACCCTATCGACAAAATCGAACTGACCGTACAAAGAGTTGGCACTTGTTGAATCAAATTCAGGATGTCCATACCAAGGGGAATCCTCAGGCAATCGATCGGTTAGATCTGCATTCGTCCATCGTGGATCATCTTGAGAGTTTACTCTGTCGCGTTGGTAATAGTTTGCGATGACGCCAATATTGGTTTTACCACCATTGAAGGTTTTCCCCCAGTGCATGGATAGTGTCTGATCGTTTCGAGGTAAGTGCTCATATTCCTGCCACTTAACTCGCACATCAAAGCCTTCAAAGTTTGTCGGCGTTACCGTATTAACCACACCTGCAACGGCGTCTGCACCGTAGATTGCAGATGCTCCATCACGCAAAACTTCTACGCGCTTTGCGCCATAAACAGGGATTAACTGTGAGTTGACCGAACTTACTGGAACGAAACTTCCCCCCACTTCTTCAGTCTGATAGGACGCTGAATTTACCATTCGACGGCCATTAATTAGTACTAGGGTGTTTCCTGTACCAATATTTCTTAAATTGAACGCGCCAACGTCACCGCGGGCAGCATTTACGCCACCACTAATGTTGCCTGCTTCATTGAAGAAATTCTGCCCATTTTCTGGAATAAGCTGTAACAGGTCATCACCAGAGTCGACGCCCATAACTTCTATGTCTTCAGCATCAAGTTGCGATACTGCTAGGGCTTCACTAATTTCAGCACCTTTAATTTGTGAGCCGACTACGGCTATTTTTTCGATTTGACTTTCGTCTTTGGGCTCGGTTTGAGCATGTGCGTAGGGTGAAAGAGATGTGGCTAATGCCACCATGCATACAGGCGAAAGTAGGCGTCGCCGCGTACGGATCACTTGGGTAATTTTATTAATCATTGTTTTACCTTAAAAGTGTTGAATGTGTCCTCAGCACAAATGATACACAATTGTTAAATGACATAATTGCGCAACATTTGTTACATCGATTCAACATAAGGCAAGGACCTTGCCACACTTACAAGGATAATAAAATCACATATATTTCAAAAGGATAATAAAAATCACTGTAGAGAGCCACGCAATTCCGGGCTTAAAGGGGTGGAATGCCACACGTGAAAAATTTGTAAACGGGTGGAAATCCACCCGTTTAAAATCAAGGTGAGGACTAAGAAAGTTTAAAGTCGTCTTTAACAAGACCGTACTTTCTCATTTTGTCGTACAGTGTCTTACGAGGTAAGCCTAACTCCTGCTGAACTTCAACCAACCTCCCGTCGTGCTCACGCAGTGTCGCCTCTAATACGCCTTTTTCATACTGTGCGACCTTGTCTGCCAAGGTTAATGCGTCGCTGCTATCCTCACTATTTGGCTCGTCAAAAATTGTTTGCCCCCCCATAAGAACAAAACGTTCAGCCGCATTGCGCAACTCTCTAATATTACCGGGCCAGTTATGTTGCTGAAGCCTTGAAAGCTGGTCATTTGTGAGACGAGGCGCATCAGTGTTAAAACGAGAACTCGCCAGTGCGGCATAGTGTTGGAATAAAAGAGAAATATCCTCTTTGCGTTCACGCAAGGGCGGAATTTCAACGTTGATCACGTTTAGTCGGTAGAATAGATCTTCTCTGAACTCCCCTTTATCGACCAATTCAAGTAAGTCAATTTTCGCTGCGGCGATAACCCGAATATCTAAGTCTACACTGCGATTGCTACCAAGTGGCTCTATAACGCGATCTTCCAAAACACGCAGCAACTTAATCTGTAAAGCCATTGGCATGCTTTCAATTTCGTCCAGAAAGAACGTTCCGCCGTTTGCGTGTTCAATTTTTCCAATACGTTTCTTTTGTGCACTTGTGAATGCGCCAGCTTCAAAACCAAACAGTTCACTTTCAATCATGGTCTCTGGAATAGCGCCGCAGTTTATTGCAACAAAATTCTCATTTCTTCGATGGCTGTTGTAGTGAAGAAATCTTGCAACCAAGTCTTTACCGGAACCCGTTTCTCCTCGAATAAGCACGTCGGCGGGTATATCTTTTATTTGCATCAACAACCGGCGTAACGCTTTAATTTTTTGAGTATTCCCAAGCAGGCGAGGCCCGGCACCGGTTTGTGCATCAAGTTCATCTTTCAGTGCGCGGTTTTCTAATACCAAAGCTCGCTTTTCCCCCGCTCGCTTTAGCACATCTAAAATATATTCGTTGGAAAAGGGCTTTTCGATAAAATCATAAGCGCCCAATCGCATAGATTCCACCGCCGTGGAAATATCGCCATGCCCCGTTAGCATCACCACCGTAAATTCAGCGTCAATCGACAGCGCATTCTTTAGAAAAGTGACTCCATCCATGTTGGGCATATTGATATCTGACAAAATAACACCGGGCCAATCCCTATCAAGTTTGATTAGTGCATCGGCCGCGTTATCAAATACCTCTACATCGTACCCTTCTATTACCAGAAGCTGCTTTAAGGCATTCAATATAGTGGGTTCATCATCAATAATATAAATTGGAATGCTCATGCTACAAACTCTTGGTTATTGGAATTGTAAGTGTGAATATTGCGCCACCGTCTGGGTGGTTGTCGGCTGATATAGTACCGCTAAAAGTTGACATTATACGCTGAGAAATAGTTAGACCTAATCCTAACCCTTTGCTTTTAGTGGTATAAAAGGGCTCAAATACGGTTTGAAGCTGCGCTTCAGATAATCCGCTTCCGTAATCCCTCACTGTGATAAAAGCGTATTCAAGGTCGTTGTTTACAGCAATATCTACTTTTGCCGATTCTGCGTGTTCTTGGCTTTGAAGAGCGTTGTTCAACAAATTAACCAGCACTTGTTCTAACGGAACAGCCTCCGCTAAGACTGAAACATCCTGGTCTTGGTATTGCACCGATATTTCCGCTCCCATTTTGCTGATTTTACTTTCTAAAATGGATAAGGACGCTGAAATGGTATCGGCGACAATCACAGGCCCAATTTTGCCCGCTGACTTTCGCGCAAAAAGCTTATACTGAGCAACCATTGTTGCCATTTTCTGCACCAGCTTAATTATTTCGTCAGTAGTCTGCGCGATACCTTCCGTCTTATTTCTAACAATCATAAGCTTTAATGTTTCACTGTACGTAAGCAAAGCTGTAAGTGGTTGGTTAAGCTCATGATTAATACTTGCCGACATTTCGCCCAGCAAAGCCAGCTTTCCGGCTTGAATCAGCTCATTTTGTGTTTGCTTTAACCTAGACTCTGTCTGTTTTTGGATATCTATGGTTTCAAGCAGTGTGCTATTAATATCTTGAAGCTGGGCAGTCCTTTGCTCTACACGGTGCTCTAATTGCTCGTTCGCTGAAGCGAGCTGTCGTTGAGCAATGTTGTTTCTTCGCCAAATCATGCTGAGCAATGCAATTAAGACGAAAAGAACTAGCGCTCCAAAACATATCGCCCCAACGAGCTTGTAGGCTTTTTTAATTGGGGTAAGAACAATCAGGTGCCAACCCACTTGCGGTAATGTTTTTGCTGCCAACAGATAAGTGCGGGGTTTTTCATGATAATTAAGCACTAATGTCTCAGCACTTAAAACCTGATGTAAGTTAGAAAAATCAGTTAGTTGTGCTAATGATCCAGTGCCGTATTGTCTCTGGCGTTTTATTTCGGCTTTGACTTCGCTAGGCAATTCAACAAGCGAAGTATAATTCCAGTCGGAATGCGAACTATAGAAAACTGCACCATGATCATCGGTAACCATAAAAGGTGAGTCGTTATCGGCGCTATACTCTTCAATAACAGATAGCGCAACTTTCACAACCAATACCCCTATAATTTTTTCGCTATCTCTGACCGGAAAGGAAAAGTAGTATCCTCGTTTGCGAGAAACAGTACCCAGCGCAAAGTAACTACCTTCACTTCCATTCATTGCCTGCTGAAAGTAAGGCCTAAACCCGTAGTTACTATTTACGAAACTATCTTCTTGCTGCCAATTGCTTGAAGCAAGGGTCACTCCGTCGCGAGACATCAGGTATACAGCATCGCTTGAAATCGATTCGTTGTAGGTACTCAACAAGCGGTTAACTTTGAGGACATTTTCGTTTGTCGGGGCTTGGAGTATTTTCTCAATTGCTGGATGAATGACGAGTACGCGAGGTAATGTACGATATTTATCTAGCTGAATTTCTAAACGGCTAGCTACATCTTGAATATTATTTTCAGCTTCAATTTTTAGCTTTTCTACAACGTGGAAGTAAGACAATCCCCCCACCGCGAATAGATAGATAAAGCAAAGTAATGCTGTAACGATACGGTACACACGAACCCCAAACCAGGCCAACTTCGGCACTTCAACAACTCAATAACAAAAAGCTGACAATTGTTTAATGCAAAGCAATATAACTGAACTAACAACAATTTTATATGCTGAAATGGCATGACCCGAATAATGAGAAATTCACCTAGTCGAAAAGCATGACAATGCATTTGATTTCTAAAATCCATCCCCATAATGATGAGGCTCCCGAAGTGGTTGGGAGTAATTATTGTTAAAAGGATATTAGAAACAATGAAACGTACTATTCTCGCCAGTATCTTTGGCGCGCTTTCTTTAAATGCTTTCGCAGCTTCGCCTTCATATGACTTCGTTAAAGCTGGATACGTACAAGCAGATATTGAAGACGCAGGCGACTTCGAGCCAACCGGTTTTCAAATTCAAGGCTTCAAATCACTTAACGAAAATGTATACCTGACAGGTCGTTATGGTCAGTTAAGTGAAGATGTATCTGGTGTTGATATTGATTTGGACTACGTGTCTGCAGGTGTCGGTTATAGATATGGTCTAACTCAGAATACGGACTTCTTTGGTGAAGTTACTTACGAATATGTAAATCTCGATATCGAACTAGACTCTATTTCTGGTGAAGACGACAACGGCTACGGCATTACTGCTGGTATTCGTTCCATGCTCTCGGAGCAATTTGAGCTTCGCGGTGCTATTCGCTATATCGACATTGAAGAAGATGAAACGGCTTTTGAAATTGGTGCAGATTATTTCTTTACGCCACAGTTTTCATTTGGTGCGACTTATGTGATAGCAGATGATGTTGACCTACTAGGCGTATCTGCACGTTACACCTTCTAACACCTTTAATGGGTTAACGTACTCGCAACAAAGCCACGTTACACAACGTGGCTTTTTTATTGAATTAAATAAACTCTCACCGAGAGTCACCTAAAAAGGTTTAGAACATGTGCAACCGACTTAATCTAAATACACCTCAAACTCTGCAATTTGTGGTCTTTGCGTTGCAGAATCGATGATAAAGTTGATTTTATCCAAATTGGTATTTGAAAACGAAATCGTACTTGGAATTGAGTTTCCTGATGCCAATACGCTGCCTGTGTCATTGTTCACAAGTTGCCATGAAGTTACCGCACCCTGAGTAGAAGAGGTCTCAATTATCCGTACAGTATTTACTGTCGTATTCAAGCGTTTAATGCTAATTCTTCCCGTTGTTCCGCTTGGAGACCAGTAAGTAGATACATCCCCATCCCTAACGTTCCCGTAACTTGTTCCACTGTACTTTGAGCTACCGTCAGATTGAGCATTTAACGCTAAGTTGGTGCCGCTTGGCGGATTGCCTCCTGAATTATCGCCACCTCCTGTATCGCCACCTCCTGTATCACCGCCGCCGTTGTCACCACCTCCGGTATCGCCACCGCCACCAGTTGAACCGCAGCTACCGTCTGATACTGCAAGATTTTTGTTGGCACCAGCGGTGTTCTCAAGAATATCTCGTATACAAGATACCCCATCTAGCGAGTAACTATAGGGAATAGATATTGATGCTGTAGATTGAACGTTTGGCCCTGCAGGTTCATAGTCACTGTCTGAGTCGCTCCACGTAACACCACTTCCGAAAGTGTTTCCCGCAACCTGCCAATAACCATCAGTTGTTGTATAAAACGTACCCAGAGGATCTTTACTATTCTCGAAATAGTTGTTTTCTACTTTGACTTCGGCTCCTGCGCGGGAATTGATCCCCGAAGAGCGAACGCCGTCATAGTAGTTATTGTAGATGTGAGCTGTAGCGCCCCTTACAAGGGGAACGCGTGAGTTCAAATTGTCAAAGATATTGTGGTGGTAGGTGATTGGACCGTTATTCACTTGTGATTCGCTTGAACCTACCAAACCACCTCGATCTGAGTTACGTAAAATGCTGTAAGATAAGGTGATGTATTTCGAGTTATCCTTTACATCGAACAAGCCGTCATAACCATCACTTTCACCACCACTAGCTTCTAAGGTTACGTGGTCAACCCATACGTTGCGAACGTCTTTTTCTATCCCTATCGCGTCTCCGCCATTTGACGTGGGTGAGCCCGATTTTTTGACATTTTTAACATGAACGTTTCTTATAATGATGTTTTGGGAATTCCTTATGTGTATACCCAACTGGTCAAATGTAGCGCCACCGCCTACACCAATAAGTGTCACATTAGCGATGTCTTTTAACTCAATTTTGTCTTCTGCGGTATTACAGCTGTCTCCAGACACTTTTTCAGTATTACCATGATTGATCGTACCCGAGACTTGAATAATGATTGGCGTTTCTGAGGTGTTTCTATTACACAATGCTTCGTGAATTTGTTTACCCGTAGAAGCTTGTACTACTTGTCCACCTTGACCGCCTGTCGTGCCTCCGTTCTGTGTGTGAAAACCTGAAGCAACTGCAGACGTAGAGACGGCAAAGGCTATTGATGATGCAATTATCGTCGATTGAAATATAGGTAAGTTCTTTTTCATTTTTTGTCCTTAGATTAATAATTAGAAGGGCGTACAACTTCAATTACTCAACAAGACAACATCAATTAGTTCAACTTTCTGTGTGAACTAAACGAACTTAATCACCGCCCAAATTGCCACCGGTAGCAATATAATAATAGCAACCAAATGAAAATAGTTAACAATCGCATTAATAACAAATTATTAATAAATATAACAAAAAATGAACAATTAAAAATATAGCACTATTAATCATATACTTAAATTAGGCCGAGCGTTGGAGAATATACTCACAAATGCTACCGGTATCCCAAAGGGTAGAGGTTAGTTTGTTGGTGAGAAATTAACTTAAGATTTAGGCGTGGCACTATCTGTTGTCTGAATTGCCCCTTCCTGCTCGAGGTTGAGCGCGGTAATTGGGAATGGGATAACAATCCCCTCTTCATCAAAACGCTTTTTAAGCATTTTTATGAAGGCGCTCTTTATGAAGAAGCGGTTAAAGTATTCACGGGTTCTCAGCATCACTGTTAAATTGATACTTGAGTTGTCAAAGGTGTGAAACAGAACAAAGGGTTGGTAGGATTTAACGCCGTATTCGTGCTGCTGAAGAATTGTATTGGCAACGTCTAAACAGACTTTTTCGACATGCTCCAGATCAGAGTTGTAGTGGACACCGACGTCAACAGGCACCGACAGCTCGCGTTCAGGATAGTAATAGTTAATTAGCTTTGAGTTAGAAAGCTTGCTGTTAGGCATGATAACGATGTTGTTAGGTAGCATTCTAACCCAAGTAGAGCGCCACCCTATTTTCTCTACAAACCCTTGCTCTCCCGAGTCCAGCTCGATGAAATCACCTATACGAATGGGCTTATCCATTACCAACTGAATACCTGAAAAGAAGTTCTCGAGCGTTGGCTGTAGCGCTAATGCTACTGCGAGCGAAGTAATACCTAGCGACGCTACAACAGGCGTTACTGACACTCCCATGGTACTTAGAATAATAAGAATTGCTAACACGGCAAAAAGAGCTCTAACTGCTCCACCGGCAATAGCGCTGGTATTTTTAACTATGGTTGACTGGTCGCGATACCGATTCAAGGAATAAGTAACAAAGCGCTCGAAGAATAGAAACAAAGTAATGATAAGACCAGCTTCAATAACAATGGTTAACGCCTTAATAGCCCCTTCGTTTTCAATCTGAAAAACTGAAACAATACTTTTAACTAAAAGCAGGAAGATAACCCAAATAAGTAAATTAAGTGGAGCATTGAGCGACAACACAAGCACTCGATAGATATCCGACATACTGCTGTTTTCTGAGCGCGCTTTAGCTTTCAAACGCACCAATATAAGTCGTTTGATAATGAAAAGCACAATTACAGCGCCCACTAACCCGGCTATTGCTATTGCCTGCTGATTTTCAAGTAGTTGAGTGGTGTCCACGATTGACGGGGCTCCTGCGTAAAGTAGTGACTTTCTTGTTTATTCGCTAAACCTCATTACGTGAAAAATGACGCAAAAGATGCACCAATTGTTTGCTCATAACGCAAAGCGTATTGTTTGAACCGTTTATCAAAGGCAATAAAAAAGCCCCGTATCGTTTACACAACATGGGGCCTTGAGTAGATCAATAATCGCCTTTTTAGGCTTTTATGAGTCGGTCACCTTTGCCAAAAATGACCTTAAGCTTAAATGCTTTTGCCAATGACTAATTAAGTATGTCCAAAGGCGACACTTTCCCTGTTACTGGGTTAAACTCAAATGTTACTGTTCCCGTAGTCGCATTGCCGTTTTGATCTACGTTTGCGTCATTAATATCACTAACAAACTGATCGATAACAACGCGATAAGATGTAGGCCCGTTAGCCCAACCATTCACGCGAACACGATACGTTTCTCCGGGGACAATGCCACCGCCTACTTGCTCGTTAGAGCCCAGATTTCCCGAACTCGCCATAATATTACCCTCGGCGTCTAGCAGTTCAAAGTCAAGATCTGGCACCGCGACTACCTCTACATCAGCGCTCAGCGTTGCCACTACACTTGAAGCACTAGGCAGCGCAGTAAATGGAATATCAACATAGTCAACCCCATCAATTAACGCTTCATCCGCCGCGCCTATTAAGACAACACCAGTGTGCTCTTCTATATTATGGTAAACCACAGACTGCTCTTTTGGCTCAGAGGTATCAATGGTAGGCGTTTCTCCTCTTCCTGTTGAAGAAGCGCCAGCTTCATAGCCGCTGATCCGCGCTTGGAACGTAAAAAGTTTTCCATTTGGATTGTCGAATTTTATGTAACGCAGTGCTGATGTTCGATCAACATCTAGCGACTGGTCGAAACGGAACCTGGCTATGTCTCCGTTTTTACCTGTACCACCATTGTCTGCGTTCAATACGGTAATACTGCCGTTACTAATATGGGTAATATCGAAATCTACAGGGCCGTAAATTCTCTCATCACCCGTATTTATTAGCGCAATATCGAATGCAAAAATGCCATTATTGTAGTTAACATTTCCCACTTTGTAGTCAACCTGATTGCTCACATCAACCGAGTTCAAACCGGTTGAAGCAATTCCTGACATGTTGGAAAAGCCAACTTGCTGACTGGTATTAAGACTAATTGCACGTACTACGTATTCATAATCAAACGAGTCTATACCTTGACCTGCTCCGCGTCCTAATCCTTGCCCCTTGTCGATGTAGTAACTATCACCTACTACAAACTCAACGTGGGTAAAACCTGAGAATGTGAGATCGCCTTCAAAATACTCTCGGGTCGGTACACCCGTAAACAAACGCGCACTCGACCCTTTTTTGCGTTTTAACACTTGATAAGCAAAAGCGTCAGGTACGGTTTCCCACGTAATTTCAATCGCGTCATCTGATATGATATGCGCGTCTACAGTTTCCGGTGCTGTTGGTTTAGCCTGATTAGCCGTAAAGTCGCTTACAGCTGTTGAAATGGTCTGGCGACCGCCAATGGGTGCTTTGGCATTGGCTCCTAGCTCTCTAGCAGCAAAAACGCGTTCTATCAAAGCATGATGGCGACCCGGTGAGGTTAAATCTAACGGGTCGGTTGGATACAAAACAGCATCGGCGATAAGTACCGCATCTCTTGCTCGCACGAAGGTGTCAGGTGCAGATACCCCCAGTACATACATTGAGCCTAAGAAGATACGCTCCCAGGTTTCTTTCCCTAAACTAGTTTCTTGGGTAGGGTCGCCTGTTACAGGATCGGGGCGTACGAAGTCTTGCTTGGGCTGTAGCGCCACCATGAGTTCACGCAAATCCCACATTGCACCCGCATATATTTCGCCATCGCGATGCTCTTCAAACGCATTGTCTCTGGTACCTAATTGCGAATAACGAATTTGGCTCTGGGCTGAACGAATAAACTCAAAAGAGTCTGGATTAACTCCCTGCTCTCTCAAGTATTTTCGCAAATCACACGAATTGACCGGGTAAGTACCTAGGTCAGGTGTTTCACCTACAGAGTATGCCCACAAATCGGCTTGCCCTTCATTTAGCGCGCCGCCTTCTGGCTCCCCTTCAAAACCAGCGATGGGCGTTATAGTCGCATGAGTACCTTCATGTATAGGTACTGAGAAATCCATTGCTAAGTTGTTAAATAGGTAACCATGACCATAAGCAGTTGGGTTAACTACCACTTCTTCTCCTGCAATCTCCTGTGACAGCGGCACTGCGAATGCATTGTCTAACCCCAAAAGCTTAGCCATGAACTCAGGATCTGCCGGGTTGTCTGGTGGGTCGAGTACATTCGGAATATGTACCACACCAGTTAACGGTACGGCTTCGTTAGGGTAGCTATTAGGAAACGAACCATCGCCCACGCCACGACTATGCACAGCATCACCGTCTTTATGAAGGTAGTCTAAGTACTCAAGCAATGTGGTGATATAGATAAACTGACTGATACCATCGATGTGATGAGCGGTTGAAGGCGTTACGTGGTCATCTTCTACAGGCCTTGCCTCAATGGCTGCATCTTCACTGAAATGGTAAGTCCCTGTAGCCGCCTGTGAAAACGGCCCTTTCGTTAGCATCGCACTTTCGATTAGTGCGTGCTTGCCGGTGAGTAACCCCTCAACGCCCGTTACTAAGTTTGTATCGTCAAATTTACGCAAGTTGATGCGTTCCATCCCCTTGGGTTTGCCGGTGTACCCACCCGCGTCATCCTCAATTAAACATTCGCTTTGCATAGATTGCGTAATAGGCGGAAAGGTTGGGAAATAATCAGCTGTCTGCTGCACGACACCAACTTGAGCGGTCTGCGTAGCCTCATTTCCCCCCATAGGAAGGATGGTTTTGACCCTGTCATTTCGAGCCAGAATTTCTCCAGACTGCGCGTCAATTACGTATTCAAAAACACCAAAGGGGTTTGACGAATAATAGAAAAATTTCCAAGCCAATTTAAGCTTGTTGTTATCTTGTACAACAATTTGCTGCGGAATAGGTTTAGCAAATACACCTAGACTTTTCTCTATTTGAGAGAACGCAGGGTTCAAAACGTCTAACGCTTCTATCGGTAGCGCTCGCTTGTAAGACGCTAAATCGGCAGTCGCCACGCTAATAGCGCTGTTTGCTGTGAGTACCTGAGTGTTGGCGACAGGCGTGCTTATCGCAGTATCAACAAACAGTGCCCTTACCACCTGCGACTCATCGATTAGAAGTCCAACGCCTCTGTCTTTGATTTTCACACCATCAATAACTTGGTCGAATCTAATTAAGTGACCACCCAACGCTGCCTTGCTGCGGTAAGCGTTAAAAACAAAATTCGATTCGGTTAAGCCACCTAATAGAGCAGAATGACGACTGATAAAGTCATACCCCATCTGTTCCGGTGACGCTCCTGATACGTCAATAGCAATGCCGAAAACACTGTTTAAGTGGCCGTTAGCAGTTCTTAACGTAGAAGATGGAAATTGGGTTTGTAGCTGGTCTATCGCCATTTGAAATAAACTGTTCGCTGGCGGGTTTACGACGTTGTCTGTTAAGTTAATTTCAGCAATACGGTGCGACGAAGCATCTAAAGGCGCGTGTATTGTTGAGGCACTTGCTACGAAAGGTAAAGCAGCTGCTACCGCAGCATAAATAAGGGTTCTTTTTTTCATTATTCAATCCTTAAAATTTGGAGCTATCAATGCGTTCAGCGTTAATACTGAACAACGACTTGATAGCGTTAACCAAATTAGGATCGAGCAAAAAACGTTCATCCACCATAGGGGTTAACCACTAGAGTCAACTGCACCAACCAGATGAATATCGTGTAAAAATTAAGCGCGCCGCTATTTGATTTTCCTATTCACAATCTAAGTATCGCAAGGTGAAGATACAGGGCGCGTGCATTAAATTTTTAGTGATAACAGCGCTTCATTATTTGGAAAATGTTCCAGCCCCTGCTTTAAAATCGTGCTGGCTTCTTCAGGCTTGTTGTTTTTGCGCAAGGCCAAGACATAGTTGTGCACATAAGCGTGTTGATGCTGCCCTACTTCATACCCTTTTTTAAACCAAGTGACCGCTTGGTCGTCATCTTGCTCTAAATAATGATTAGCAATTAGGAAATAGCTTAACCAGTATGACGGCCAGGTTCGTGATGCCGTCTCTAAAAACGCCAGTGCGCGTGATTTGTCCCCCACTTTAAGCATATCGTAGGCAGCACTTACGTAGGTGAAGGGCTTCATTTCAGACGAGGTTACGTTGGGTGGCACCGGCGCTAAATACCAGTAATTCCCTCGTCCCCAAGTTCTCTCGAAAAGCTCTAACGACATTTCGTGATTGGGTGTGAGACCAGTATGTAGCGTCACTGTACCTTTGTCGCTATCAAACCCAATGACCACGGCATAGTGCCACTGGGGGAAAAGCTGGATGGAAAGATTTTGAAAAACAATCACCGGGATATCATCTTTGACCAATGACATAATTGACGAAAGTGTCCCGCGCTCAGTATAAGGTAAGAAACCAAACTGCCGGGTAGCGCTCACCATTTCCAGCTGCAAACTCCCTTCTTTATTGGGGATGAATAACTTAGGCGCAATGTCGTTTGGAGAGGTGCTTTCACCATAATAACCAAACACTTCAGATAGTGTGGTAGGTCCGCAATAAAACTGTTCTTGGGGAAAAAACGGTACAGATTGAATAGTGTGAGATTCAGGCAAAGAGGTAAGTCCCTCTTGCCGCAGTTTGTCGGCCTGAGGTGTAGATTGACAGCCAGAGAGCACAAGCAAAAGTGAAAGGCCTGCTAGGGCGCAGGCCTTCTTAACTGCATTTATCATCCAATTAGCTGTTTACTGGACGAATAAATGGGTAAACGTCAGTTACACCAATTAGGTCCAGAATTGCGATAATAGCAAGTACGGTAAGCACTGCGCCTACAACACCACCCGCTGGAGCTTGATTAATTTCGTCATTTAACTGTGCAATTTCGCTATCAGTCATACCGTTGATTCTTGCAATAGCTTGATTGCTATCTACGCCTAAGCTTACTAACTTGCTTTGCACATCTGCGCGATTGACCATGTCAATCAACTGCTGCTTGTTGTAGTGAGCAGCCTGAGTTTGCATTACGGAATCTGAGCTAATCGCTTCTGCGTGCACACTCCCAGACATTAAAACCGTTGCCGAAAAGCAACCAATCGCAATTTTTTTCAAAATTTTCATGATGTTTCCCTCTTTTAAATGCACAGTTTTATTCTTCTATCGAATTACCCGTTTGAAGGTAACCTAAGTCGCATAAAACTTCGCACTGACTTAGCAGACACATTTGCGTACTGCGGTTTATTTTCAACTGTTTGAACTATTACATCTAGCAAGCTTAAAGCCATATTGTTCTTGCATGCCTTTTACATACTTCGAGCCCTGAAAGCTGCGTGAAGCATGCGAAAATAGTGCTTTGAAGCGAAGAAACAGAAATCACTCTCTGTGAAATATAGGTAAACTAAATTGCATCACCAATATTAATAACAGGAAATATTTACCCTTAAAGGAATTATTTACCCACTACTTTTGCATTGCCTAAGTCACCTTGCTACTTAATCGCACACTGAAAACTGTTCAAAATTCCCTCGACATGTAGCCCTCAATTCCTTATAGTGCGCGCGCTTTTATATATTAGTGAAGTGACAACCGCTTTCACTATTATCTCTTCTCATCGTTTTACCCCTGGATACCTGTTTTGATTACCACCGCAAATATCACAATGCAGTTTGGCTCTAAGCCATTATTTGAAAATATTTCCGCAAAATTCGGCAACGGCAACCGATACGGCCTGATTGGCGCTAACGGTTGTGGCAAGTCTACCTTTATGAAAATTCTAAGCGGTAAACTTACCCCATCGTCGGGCAACGTTTCTATGTCGCCAGGCACAAAGCTAGGTATCTTGAGTCAGGATCAGTTTGCGTTTGAAGAGTTTAGCGTAGTCGATACCGTGATCATGGGTGACCGTGAGCTGTGGGAAGTTAAGCAAGAGCGCGACGCCATTTACAGCAAGGCTGAAATGAGCGAAGAAGACGGCATGCGCGTTGCAGACTTGGAAACCCAATTCGCCGAGATGGACGGTTACACCGCCGAAGCGCGCGCTGGCGATATCTTAAACTCTGCTGGCATCGACGAAAGCTATCATTTTGGTCTAATGAAGGAAGTCGCACCCGGTAAAAAAGTACGTGTGCTTTTGGCGCAGGCATTATTTGCCGAGCCTGACATTCTGCTTCTAGACGAACCAACCAACAACTTGGATATCTACACCATCAGTTGGCTAGCTGAAGAGCTGAACAAGCGTAAATCGACCATGCTTATTATTTCGCACGACAGACACTTCCTAAACTCTGTATGCACCCACATGGCCGATATCGACTACGGTGAACTGCGCGTTTACCCGGGTAACTACGACGACTACATTCAAGCTGCCATGCTGGTTCAAGAACAGCTTCATGCAGAGAATGCTAAGAAGTCAGCGGAAATTGAAGAGCTACAGAGCTTCGTAGCACGATTCTCCGCCAACGCATCGAAAGCGAAACAAGCCACCTCGCGTGCCCGCCGTCTTGAGAAAATTGAATTGGCTGAGGTAAAAGCGTCTAGCCGTCGTAAGCCTTATATTGTGTTTAACCAACATAAGAAACTTCACCGCCTTGCCATCACGCTTGAAGACTTAGGCCATAGCTACCCAGATCTTCCGTTATTCGATAACGCGAACTTGCTATTAGAAGCAGGTCAGCGCTTGGCGATTATTGGTGAGAACGGGGCCGGCAAAACCACACTTTTGAAGTGTTTGGTTAATGACATTGAACCTACCGCAGGTAGCTATAAATGGGCAGAAAACGCTGCGATTGGTTACATTCCGCAGGACAACGCCAAATACTTTGCCGAAGATATCACTATGTTTGAGTGGATGAGCCAATGGCGCGGCCCAAAACACGATGACCTCCAAATTAAAGGGATGTTAGGACGTTTGCTATTTACGTCTGACGACTTCAACAAGCGCGTGCAGGTATGTTCTGGCGGTGAGAAAAACCGTTTGTTGTTTGGAAAGCTAATGCTTCAAGACATCAACGTATTGGTAATGGATGAACCCACTAACCACATGGACATGGAGTCGATTGAAGCCTTGAACAACGCACTGTATAAGTTTGATGGTACAGTTATTTTTGTAAGTCACGACCGTGAATTCGTTTCGTCACTGGCTACGCAAATCATCGAAATTAAAGACAAGAAACTGAATCACTTCGATGGAAACTACGAAGAGTTTTTGGCGCATAAAGAAAACGCGTAAATGTATATCGATGCCTTCATCAATAGATGAAGTGAGCCACATAACAAAACGGGCACTTATTTAAGTGCCCGTTTTTGTTTCAGTATATTAAAAGCTTACTGACCAGATAAATACTTGCCAACCGCGGTCGCTAAGCGGTCAAAGTAGTTAACAATCGTATTTTTAATTGGCGCTAACTCTTGTTCCGTTATTTCATCAAAGTTATCTGGCGGTGTGAAATCTTCAACACGCTCATTTTTTAGCGCATCGTCTTGAAATTCGGTAAATGTAGGCAATGTTAATACATCAACAGGCTTATCTAGACGCTCAACATTTACATTAAAACTTGCCGATGCAATATAGTGGTCGGTACCTAAAAAGCTACGTGTGAATAGTCCAAACCCTTTGCTTTGATGCTCAGAACAGCCATAAGTACCGCACTCGGTAATAGCCACCGTTGGTGCTTCTTCAATGATAATCACCGTGGCAATGCCTTTGTCTAACAATGATTTTCTTAACGTGTTTTGCTTTTCATTGAAAGACCCGTTCTCGCCTTCACCCATCACAAAATCAAGGGCGCCAGCATCGTCCACCATCGACGAAATATCTACAGTAGTGAAACGACTGTTTTGTTCAATGGCTTTTTTGAAAGTGCTATACAGCGCGTTGTTCAATTGCCAGTCGTAGCTATATTCTTTCGTAAAATTATTGAATTTAGTGGTACCGATATGCGTGTGAGTTGGAAACTTTTTAGCGCTCACCAATACCCCAACTTTCTGCTTTACTGGCTTTGCGGGCTTTACGGGCGTAACAGGCTTACTATCAAGCTCTTTAGACGGTTCGCTTTTAGTGGTTTCTTTATTTGCGCTGTCGCTATCTCGCACCACATCTTCTTGCTCTGCACTTTCGGTTGGCGTGGCTTCCTCGCCATTAGGTTGAGATGGAGTACTTTCACCAGAGTCCATACCTCGTTGAGTCACACACCCTGATGCCAACATTAAAACGGCTAACAGAACAGTTAACTTTGTCACAAACTTCATTACACTTCCTTATTTCAAAGCCATTTAAGTTAATACTAAATTTTTACCTAAAAGACCATTCTCATATTACTGAAAACGTGGGTCAGCGCATTGGCCGAATTAAGCAGCAAAAAGTCTGCACGTTGACCTTCAGCAATACAGCCTATATCACTTTCCAACCCCATAAATTGCGCTGGTGTGGCACTCGCCATTTTGCTCGCATCTTCTAATGTTACACCGCAATCATTATGGGTGTTCAAAACTGCACTATGCATATCCAAGCAAGAGCCTGCCAGTGTTTTTCCGTCTGGCGTAGTAAGTTTATCGCCATGTCGTACAATTTCGGTATTGAAAAAATGAAGGCGCTCAATGTCACTGCCCACGTGCGCCATGGCATCGGTAACCAACATGGCGCGAGTTGCATTTTTCACTTTTAATGCCAACTCAGCACTTTTACGGTGTAAATGATGATGATCGATAATGAAACCACAATACACAGAGTCGTTAAGTAGCGCTGCACCGACAGCACCAGGCTCGCGCGACGTTAATGCAGACATTGCGTTGTACAAATAAGTAAAGCCCGTGGCCCCCGCATCGATAGCGACCTGAACTTGCTCATAACTGGCGCTGGTGTGTCCAATTGCAACCACTACTCCTTCAGCAACCATTTCTTTTATGAAGCTGGTACTTACCGTTTCTGGTGCGACAGTGAGTAAGACTTTACCTATGTCTTTGCGACACAAGGTTGCAAGCTCTGCGTCAGAAGGCGTTCTAATAAATTGCGCTTCGTGTACGCCCTTTTTAGCTTTGCTCAGAAAGGGCCCTTCAAAGTGAACCCCTTTTATTAACGCTTTAATGCACTCTGGGCCGCCCGCCATTACTTCGGCAATGGCATCCGCTGCCTGAGCCATTGTTGAAGCATTATCGGTAATGATAGTTGGTAACATGGACGTTGTGCCGAAACGCAGATGAGCCAGCGCCATGGTTTCTACGTTAGCCGCTGAAGGGTTGTGATTAAAAAGTACACCACCACCGCCGTTCACTTGCGTGTCGAAATACCCAGGGATGAGCTTTCCTTTATAAATACCACTGAGTTCTGATGGGCTAGCATCGCTAATACTGACTATCTTGCCGCTATCAGCAGTAATGGTTTGGTTTTCAAGCCACCCTTTTGGCGTTAAAACCTGCTCGACAGTAATCGATTCTCTCATTCGCTTTTTACTCTTTTGGCAAAGCTGATAGCGCCATATTCAGCACTTTTTAGGGGCGCTGTTAAATTAGAAGAGATAGAAGGCGAAAGTAAAGGCGTGTAAACATCAGCGAGACCGCCAACCAAACATAGCGGCAATGTCGAAGCCTGATTTATCAGTGCTTCACCCAACTGATTGAGATAATTTGCTCCCCTTTGGATAAGAGATGTTGCGGCGGCACACTGGTCGCGATATGCCTGTATCACCACTGGTGCAATATTGCCAAAGTCTGCAGCATTGTAATTGGCTACCAAAGCCACTAATTGCTGAGGCGACGCTAGATTAAGGTGTTCACAAATTCTGTCTTTTAATTCACTGGCGGGCTCTACTCCATCATATGAAAGCAGTACATGCTTAATGGCCGATAAGCCCAGCCACGCACCACTCGCATCATCGCCGACTTGCAGGCCGTAACCACCTTTGTCAGTAAATACGGCTTTGTCGTAATGGGTTGCCGCTGAGCCTGTACCGCAAATAATAAGGGCTCCAGACTGGTTATCGTGCGCGCCCAAGCAAGCAGCGTGTAAATCACTCATTAACACGGTATCGGCAAACGGGTTGTCTAACGCTAAAAATGTCTGCTTTGCTTGAGGAATATTAGCCCCCGCCAGTCCAGCCGCTAGCAACACCTCTTCGCATGTAATCGACAGCGCCGTATGTGCTATTGCATCCAACGTTGCGTCTATTACCGACCCCATTGCTTGTTCGGGGTTGGTCATTATATTTGCAGGGCCTGCAGCCCCTTCACCTAATACATTACCGTCAATATCTTGCAACAGTGCCCGGCATCGGGTGCCACCACCATCAATACCCACTACATATTTGTAACTCACGGGTTACCTGCTTCTCTTAACTATTCAATACAACTTGTTGTGTGCACTTTACCACACCGATTTCACAGAATAACTCGCTTTCTTGCCAAGATAGAAGCCCGCCGAGTGAGTTTTTGACCGTTATTTCTAGAATAAAGAGCAATGTCAAAAGATCTAAAATCATGCTGCTGCGACCTGTAGAAAGCCGAATACTGACTGTTAGTATGCAAAAAAATGCCCTCATGTTAGAGGGCATTTTTAATATCTAATTTACGCGTGTTTGCTAAGTTGGATTTTTAAACGCTAGCGTTTCCCACAGTGGTACAGTAGACAAACTATGTTTGTAACTGCCAGACGTCTCTTTAGTACTGTAAGACAAATAAATCAGTGTTTTTGAGTCGGCATCATAAATTCTTCGAAGCTTCATGTTCTTGAAAAACACGCTCTTCGATTTTTTGAATATCACTTCCCCTGAATCTGACTTATCAATGGCGTTTAACATCTCAGCCGTAATAGGGCCGGTTTGTCTGCACGCGATTGAACTGTCTGATGGGTCCGACAAATCAAGGTTCGCTTCAATACTTGAAATATGGCAGGTTACACCTGTCACAATGGGATCTTGAAGCGCATCAATTTTAATGTCTTTAGTAGTGAAAAGGCCAAGAGACACATCGCCCACTTCGCTGTCACTACAGCCTGCCAACGTAAACACCGACGCGGCGAGTAAACCCAACACAGTGCTTTTCGCAAAAGAGCCGCTCTTAAATCTGCCTTTCATAGAAGTACGATTCATAGAAGTACGAGCTTCGTTTGAACTTAACCAACGTCCATTTGTTTTCATATCATTCCCACCTCTACTCTATTTATGATCTTTTATTGTTTACTCGAAATACCGAGCCAGTGATCATTTTAGCCTAACAGGTTTAACTGTGTCTTATCCATAAGGTCGTGCTGCTTAATAAGTTGCTTTGCCTTTTCAATATCTGGCGCAAAATAGCGGTCTTTGTCGTAAAACGGCACTTGGTCTCTTAGTAGCTGCATCAAAACCTGTAGCTTTTCACTGGTTTTAAGCGGCTTTCTAAAGTCTAACCCTTGGCAGGCGGCTAACCATTCAATGGCCAATATTCCTGCCACGTTATCGAAAATATCTCGTAAGCGCCTCGCGGCGAAGGTAGCCATAGACACATGGTCTTCTTGGTTCGCAGACGTAGGCAACGAATCGATAGATGCGGGGTGCGCCAGGGTTTTGTTTTCACTAGCAAGCGCCGCACAGGTAACCTGCGCAATCATAAAGCCCGAGTTTACCCCACCGTTTTCAACTAGGAACGGCGGCAAACCACTTAAATGAGTATCAATCATTAGCGACATTCTGCGCTCCGACAGCGCGCCAATTTCAGATAGTGCAATAGCCAGCATATCTGCCGCCATTGCCACGGTTTCCGCATGAAAATTACCGCCAGACAAAATATCACCAGTTGGCGTATCAGCGTCATCATTATTTTCAACAAAAACCAACGGGTTGTCGCTTACCCCATTGGCTTCAACCACCAAAATGTCTTGGGCGTAGCGCATTTGCTGTAAACACGCTCCCATCACCTGTGGCTGGCAACGCAGAGAGTACGGGTCTTGTACTTTTTCACACCTTTGATGTGAATGACCAATCTCTGAGGTGTCTAGCAATGTTCTAAACGCAGCCGCCACATCGCTCTGGCTTTTGTGGCCACGCACTTCGTGGATCCGCGCATCGAACGGCACGCGAGAACCTAACGCGGCCTCAACAGTAAGCGCACCAATACCAATAGCGCTATGAAGCGCGTTTTCAGTATAAAACAGCCCCTGAAGTGCAAAAGCAGTTGATGCTTGCGTGCCGTTTAACAGCGCTAAGCCTTCTTTGGGTGCCAGAGCAATGGGCTGCATACCGGCTATTTCAAGGGCTTGGGCCGCACTAATTCTCTCTCCTTTATAAAACGCTTCCCCTTCCCCTAACAGCACCACGCTCATGTGTGCTAAAGGCGCTAAGTCGCCGCTGGCGCCTACCGAACCTTTTTCAGGAATGGCGGGGTAAACTTGTGCATTAAACAAGGTAATGAGCGCTTCTATTACGCTTAGACGGATGCCAGAATAACCACGGGCCAAGGAGTTAATTTTTAACAACATGAGCAGGCGCACAGTATCTTCCTGCATAAAGTCGCCCGTACCTGCCGCGTGCGATAACACAATACTGCGCTGCAATAACTCTAACTCATCAACGTTAATACGGGTATTAGCCAACAAACCAAAGCCAGTATTGATACCATAGACCGTACGGTTCTCTTTAATAACGTTAAGCACCACACGCTCAGCGGCATTTATAGCGGGTATAGCACTTTCATCTAACGATAAATGAACGTGGCTTCGATGTACTTCCCGTAACTGATCTAACGTCAATGTACCTGGCACAAGATTAAGTTGCTTAATACCACCGTTTTCAGTAATAAAAGACGAATGCGACATGACTATTTCTCCCCACCAAAGCTTTTGTTCGCGCTTGAATGTGTGCTTGTTCCATCGGGGCTTTGATTATTAGCCGCGCTATTGACCATGGGAAGATCCAAGTTGTGCTTGGCAGCACAGTCTTTTGCAATGTCGTAGCCTGCATCTGCATGACGCATTACGCCCGTGGCAGGGTCGTTATGAAGAACCCGAGCAATACGCTCAGCCGCTTCGTCCGTACCGTCACAAACAATCACTACACCCGAGTGTTGGCTAAAACCCATTCCTACACCGCCACCATGATGAAGGCTTACCCAAGTTGCACCACCCGCTGTATTTAATAGGGCATTCAGCAGCGGCCAATCTGATACGGCATCTGAACCATCGAGCATAGCCTCTGTTTCTCTATTGGGTGAAGCTACCGAACCAGAGTCGAGATGATCCCGTCCAATCACAACTGGCGCGCTTAACTCGCCACTGCGAACCATTTCATTAAAGGCAAGCCCCAGCTTTTGTCTTTCACCCAGCCCCACCCAGCAAATACGCGCGGGCAGGCCTTGGAACTGAATACGTTCTTTAGCCATATCTAGCCAGTTATGTAGATGGGGGTTGTCGGGTATAAGCTCTTTAACTCTAGCGTCCGTTTTATAGATATCTTCAGGATCGCCTGACAGCGCAGCCCATCTGAAAGGCCCTATGCCCTGACAAAAAAGCGGTCGAATATAAGCAGGAACGAAACCTGGGAAATCGAACGCATGCTCAATACCCTCTTCTAGCGCCATTTGTCTAATGTTGTTGCCATAATCAAGAGTAGCAGCGCCAGCTTGTTGGAAACCAAGCATTGCTTTAACTTGCAGCGCCATCGACTGTTTTGCACTTTTCACAACACTCGCTTCGTCTTTTTTACGCTGCGCCTCAGCTTGATCTAGCGTCCACCCCACTGGTAGATAGCCATTCAACGGATCGTGCGCACTGGTTTGATCGGTTACAACGTCAGGGATAATCCCTTTTGCTAGCATATCGGGAAATACTTCAGCAGCATTGCCTAAGAGGCCAATTGATAAAGGCTTCCCAGCTTTTTTGGCTTCTTCTAGGAGTTGTATGGCTTCTTCTAACGAATGCGCTTTTTTGTCCAAATAGCCCGTGCGAATTCTGAAATCTATGCGAGTTTCATCTACCTCCACAGCTACCATTGAAAAGCCAGCCATGGTTGCAGCTAAAGGCTGTGCTCCGCCCATACCGCCCAAGCCACCAGTCAAAATCCAGCGTCCTTCAGCGCTTCCTTCAAAATGCGTTTTGGCCACGCTCACAAACGTTTCATAAGTCCCTTGGACAATGCCTTGCGAGCCTATGTATATCCATGACCCTGCGGTCATTTGCCCGTACATCATCAAACCTTCTTTATCCAGAGCGTTAAAGTGCTCCCAGTTTGCCCAATGCGGTACAAGGTTAGAATTAGCAATTAACACACGAGGTGCGTTTTCGTGAGTGGGAAATACCCCAACAGGTTTGCCTGATTGAACCAGCAACGTCTCATCAGTATTTAAACGCTTGAGTACTTCTACAATTTTGTCGTAAGACGCCCAGTCACGGGCCGCACGCCCAATACCGCCGTAAACCACCAGATTTTGCGGATGCTCCGCAACGTCTGGATCTAGGTTATTCATTAACATGCGAAGCGGCGCTTCCGTTTGCCAGCTCTTCGCATTTAGCGTACTGCCTCTTGGGGCACGTATTTCTCTTGTAGGGTCGAGGCGTTTCATAAACTTCTCCTAGGCATATTCTTACGTTTGCCGATTTGTTTTTTATTAGGAAGTGTCATCTTTTTAGAAAACAATGAGTTGCTAGCGCCTTTGGCGCAATGACACTTAGAACTCCAAGTGTCCTCCCAAGCGGTATCGACTGCCTGGGTGATACAGCACCGCGTGGCTAACCACTGCGCTTGAACTCGCTTTTGGACTATTATCTAAGGATGTATCTGACGTAGCCTTTAAACCGTTCTTTAACTTGGCATTCGCCGTCGAGGGCTCGCCAATATTGCTCTCATCACTCGTTATTGCGCTTGGCACTCGAGAGAATGTTCGTCGCGTAATTTTCAGGCACGGCTCTTTAGGCTTAATCAATAGTGCTTGTGCAATATCTTTTTCAACAACCACAGCTTCTACGCTGTGATCGGCTTGTGAAAGGGGCGCGACCTGATTCAAATAAAAGTTTGCAGTTTGAGCTTTAAAATCTTTATCTAAATAGTCGTTAATCCACGCTGGGTTAACCCACCTATCTTCATACTGCACGGGTAGATTGTTCTCGCAGTGTACGATAATGCTATGAAATACTGGCTCTCCCACATCGATACCCAGTCGTTGAGCAATAGCATCACTGGCTGGCGAGGTTTCCAACACTAATATCTCGTTAGTGTATCTATGCCCCCGCTGCTCTATTTCATCGCGAATACTTTTGATCTCAAGCATTGAGCTCATAGGGCGACTATCTGACACAAACGTGCCTATCCCCTGGCTGCGCATTAAAATGCCCTCGTCCACCATTTCACTTAACGCTCTTCTAGCAGTCATTCGGCTTACACCGTGCTGCTGGGCAAGTTGATTTTCTGAAGGCACTTGGCTACCCGGCTTCATCTCACCACTTTCGATGGCATCCAAAATTGCTGTCTTAATTACTCTGTACCGAGGTTGCATATCGTGGCCATTCACAACTAAATTGTTAATAATATGCTAACAGCATACTTGTATATACAAGTATGCACAAGTACACTGAACTCAAAATTTACACTGCGTTTCAGTAAAGATTCTGGTCAAAGCCAGACAAAGAACAAGACGACCAGTTAGACGAAAAACCAGACAAGAGGTGGCTTAGAGTGGAGCACGTTATGGGTTATCAGTACGACACGCTTATTTACAATGTTCGCATTGCGTCTATGCAAGACAACAAGTTGCCCTATGGCGAATTACCGCCACACGCCATTGCCATAAAAGACGGCAACATTGCTGCGTTTCTTCCTTGCGATGACTCATTAGACGACGTGTTTGAGCAGGCCAAAAGCGTAATAGATGCCACTACCCTACTTCCCCAAAATGAAGATTCAACGCCCAAACACCCGTGGCTATTGCCTGGCTTCATCGATTGTCATACGCATCTAGTGTATGGCGGCAATCGCGCCGAAGAATTTGAAATGCGATTGCAGGGGGCAAGTTATGTAGACATTGCGCAGCGCGGCGGTGGCATTAAAGGGACGGTTGAAAAAACTCGACGCTCTGACGAAAACACCCTTCTTCACACTGCGATAAAACGCGCAAAGCGACTGTGCGAAGAAGGTGTTACCACCATTGAAGTCAAATCAGGTTACGGGCTGGATTTAGACACTGAAGTGCGTATGTTACGCGTGGCAAAATCCCTTGAGCAGCACCTTCCTGTGAGTATTCAAACTACCTATTTAGGCGCTCACGCCCTGCCCAATGAATTTGCTGAGGACTCTGACGGATATATCGATTTTATTTGCGACGAGGCACTTCCTCATATTGCTTCGCAAAACTTGGCTGACGCCGTTGATGTATTTTGTGAAACTATTGGTTTTTCAACTTCACAAACAGAACGGGTGTTTAGCTGCGCACAGCAGTACGGCTTACCCATTAAAGCTCATGTAGAACAGCTTAGCGACAGCAAAGGCGCAGTGCTAGCAGCTAAGTACGGCGCACTATCGGTAGATCACATTGAATATTTAGCTGACAGCGATATTCCCTTACTTGCCCAAAGTGGCACCGTTGCCGTGCTTTTACCAGGCGCTTTTTATTACCTAAGTGAAGTTCAAAAGCCGCCGGTAGACGCCCTAAGGGCGCACAATGTGCCCATGGCCTTAGCAACAGACTTTAATCCAGGTAGTTCGCCGCTAGCCTCAATCCTTACCGCGATAAATATGGGGTGTGTGCTGTTTCAACTTACGCCAGAAGAAGCGCTACGCGGCGCTACTGCTTACGCGGCTAGCGCACTCGGGCTGCACGACCGAGGTGTTATTGAAGCAGGCAAGCTTGCTGACTTAACGCTGTGGGATATCGAAACACCGGCAGAGCTTGCCTATTGTATTAATGGCCACCGCCCCATTGCGGTGTTTAAGGAAGGTAAACATGTTTAAGTGGCAAGGCAGAATAGACAGTGAAGACGGTGTTGAGGGCCTACGTTGGCATCAAAAAGTTAACGAACTTGAAGTGGGCGAAGATAATTCATTGGCCAACGCCGTTACCCTTGTTGGGTTTGAGAGTGATTTAGGTGTGGCATTTAACAAGGGCCGCGTAGGTGCAGCTGAGGGTCCAAACGCTATTCGCCAGGCACTTGCAAACTTGCCTTGGCACTGGCCAAACGCATCATTAGCCGATTTAGGGAATGTTACCGCTAAAGAGAACTTAGCCCAGTCGCAAACCCAATATGCTGACGCCATTTGCTATGCGCTCAAGCAAAATGATGGTTTGGTCATCGGTCTGGGAGGGGGACATGAAATTGCATGGGGTAGCTATCAAGGGGTTTTCAATGCTAAGCCCGAAAGCGCACGCATTGGTATTATTAATTTCGACGCCCATTTTGATTTAAGAAAGCCTTCACCAAACACCAGTTCAGGTACGCCGTTCAGGCAAGTGTATGATCACTGCCAGTTACACGACACACCGTTTCATTATGCTTGTTTGGGCGTATCGAAAGCGGCTAATACACCAGCGCTGTTTAACTTTGCCAATGCGTCCAACACGCGCTATTTAACCGACGTGGCGTTAAATGATGAATCGCTGTGCATGCAGCGAATAGATGAGCTGCTATCTCCGATGCTAAAAGACATCGATGAGCTTTACGTCACTGTATGTTTAGATGCATTTCCAGCCGCACAAGCACCTGGCGTTAGCGCGCCCAGTGCATTGGGAATATCCCCCACACTTGTTATCAACACGCTACACTTTTTAGCACAGCACCAAAGTACTTATGGGTATCAATGGAGATTGTGTGACGTTGCGGAAATGAACCCCAATTATGATATTGATAGCCGCACAGCAAAGCTGGCTGCACGGCTAATTTTTGAAGCGGTAGATGCAGTAAGTTCGCACACTTAAACTGTTTAACGCTTTTATGTTTACTGGCCGCCTGCCCTTTCACACGCAGCGGCGGTAAACAAGACATCGGTAGAGCTATTTAATGCTGTTTCAGCAGAGTCTTGCAGTACGCCAACAATAAAGCCCACCGCAACAACCTGCATAGCCACTTCATTGGGTATATTAAACAGGCTACAGGCAAGCGGAATAAGCAGTAGCGAACCACCTGCAACACCTGAACTTCCACATGCTGATACCGCAGCGATAACGCTTAACAATACAGCAGTAGGGAAATCTACAGAAATTCCCAAGGTATTAACCGCAGCTAGCGTCAACACGGTTATTGTGATTGCAGCCCCAGCCATATTAATGGTGGCGCCTAACGGAATAGATACCGAATAGGTGTCTTCATCAAGCTTTAAGCGTTTACACAGCGCCATGTTTACCGGAATATTCGCCGCCGAACTACGAGTGAAGAATGCCGTAATGCCACTTTCTTTAAGGCATTTGAACACCAAAGGATAAGGGTTCTTTTTGGTTGCCAGAAATACTAACAAGGGGTTGGTCACTAGTGCGATAAATAGCATCGCGCCAATCAATACCGTTAGTAAATGAGAGTAGCCAAGCAATGCTTCAAAGCCCGTTGTAGCAATGGTATTAGCTACCAAGCCGAAAATACCGAAGGGCGCGAGTTTAATAACAAAACCCACTACAGTTGTTACGCTATCTGCCATATTTTGAAGTAGCGCTTTCGTTGCCTCGCTAGCGTGACGAAGACCTAAACCTAGACCTACAGCCCACGTGAGAATACCAATGTAATTTCCATTTACTAATGCATTTACCGGATTATCTACCATGTTATAAAGCAAAGTAGTAAGGACTTCCGACACCCCTTTCGGCGCAGCTTGGCTAACTTCTGAAGTCACTAAGCTTAAGCTTGTAGGAAAAGCAAAGCTTGCCAACACGGCGGTGAGCGCGGCCAGTAGTGTGCCCATCAAATAAAGCACAAGCACGGGTTTGATAAAGGTTTGCTCGTTTTGCTTGTGGTTGGCAATGGATGCCATGACCAAAACAAAAACCAATAAAGGAGCAATTGCTTTTAGGGCTTTTACAAATAAGTTACCCAATAGCCCTGCTGATTGAGCAGCTGAAGGTGAAAAACTCGCTATCGCAATACCACATACGATACCAATGATAATTTGCAGTACCAAACTGCCATTCATGTAGCGCTGAAACAGGCTCGGGCGTGACGTTGAATCCATAAATGCTGGTCCATTATTATTTTGACGACGCACCATAAAGGATAACGTTACACAAATGAACCTGTTTGGTCTTAGTTACTCGCAAATAACCGTATGCTTGCCGTTTATAAGGGTTTACATTCATGGAACAAGTCTTAGTGTGATGCTCAGTTTAGTGCTGACTAATTATCACTCAGCAACCTTTCAATTCACAATCCATTAGAAAACGCAGTACACAAAATTAGTCCGTGTTATTGAGCGGTGAATTTGACCAGCATCACGCTGCTTAACTGAACAATGAAAATCAATTATTTCAATTAGCAAAATATATTAGTACCAATCCGCATAAGAAACATTAACGCTATCGTCTAGAAATAGTGGCAGCTGTATTTGCGTGAGATTTTAAGTTTTTACAGTAGGCGCTTCGGAGAAAACATGAAATGAGTTGTCGTGAAGATAAGTAAGCGAACTAACCCGTGGGTGATGTCAGTTGAAATCGCGCGCTCAATTATTAGCACAGAGCGCTTTGGGATATCTAACGAACAGCAGCCTAAAAGGAATAGGTAAACCTAACACCCGCTGACGTTATAGGTTGCCATTGAGTGTAATGCCTATCAATAATTTGGAACTCTCAGCTGTGCGTCTTTCCTCGCAACAAACCAAAAAGTGCGACAATGAATAAATATCGGCATTGCTAAAAGTGCCGAAGTACTCCTCCCCTAATCAGAGGTAAAACGCCAATGATATCACTAACAAGCAGGTCATTTAGTTAAAAACGGTCCGATATTAAATACGGACCGTTTAATTTTAAATGAGCCTACGATAAATCATGCATTGAATCAGGGGTTCTGTAATGCGAGTCAATCCCAGCTAAACCATAGCTTGGAGGGGTTACTAGACCACTTGCAAGAGCTTTCGAATAAGAATTTAGGTACTCCAACTGCTCTTTCGGTAAAACAGAAGAAGCCAGCTTTTGTTTCTCAGCTTTTACCATTTCAACGATTGTTGCCATTTTTAATTACCTTCTCTGTGGTGCATGAAAACAGGTAGATTTCTCTGCTGCATCTTTTCAGTAATAAGCTCACTATACTGATTCAGCGAATTGCGGAGCGGGATATTATTACTATAGTCATCTATTTTCAACTTAACTTTTTCAATAAGCGTCTTCATACTAATCATACGACCATGCGAGCCCCATAGTTTATTATCCATTAGCATTTCACCAATTTTTTTAGCTCTGGCGACTTTTTGACGCTTGCTTACTTTTTAGCCAGTAGTCGAATGGACATTCCAATCTTTAAACTTGTATTCTACGAGCCACTCGTTAAGCAGGCTTATTGATAATTCTTTAGCTTGCTCATACCTACTTAACTCAGCCAAATCTATATTCTGAAATCTTGCAAACTCCACACCAGAAATAACATTATCTATAGACTTACGCACAAGCTCCTCATATTTATCTAAGTAGCCTAATGCTGGTACCCACTTACCATTGTCATTTTTAACCTGAGGATCTATAGGACCGAGAGATGATGAATAGTCCATATATATGTTATCACCTGACATGCAAAAAATCGTACCAGCAGACATAGCCATGTCAGGTACTATGAAGTTTACAGTCTTAAAATGGTAGCGATTGATTTCTACCATTTTCTCGACAGCTTCAACTACACCCCCCGGTGTATTGAGAATAATATTTAATTCATAGTCATCTCTAGCAAGCCCATTTTTGTGGCTTGTTGCTAACTGCTCAATCTGGTTTTTGTAATAGTCGAGGAATAGTGTATCGATGGGACCTGTATATGAAACATATGCAGCATCCTTATTATGATTTTCCTTTATTTGGTCGAGTAAGTAACTCAAATAACTAGAGGTTGCGAAATCCAACGCACTCATTGCTCTTCCCTGTAATATTGTGATTATCAGTAAACTATCAACGCCTAAACAATTAATCAATTTGTTTTAGACTTTACTTTTTTTTTACAACCCCTGCTCAATACATTTTTAACCAATACATTTCAATCGAAAAAGTAAAAATTAGCTGAAATGAGATCTGCAAAACTCCCTCCTCAACCTTTTGTATGCCAAAGTAATGGTGTGTTTTTGTGCTCCATGGGCTGAAATTAAAGTCACATTAAAAAGTAAAGTCGTTGAATGATGCCATGCTGCGTGGTACTCGAAGTTGCGGTATAACATAATTGTTTTAGCTCGAGAAAGCGTCTGCTTGTTAATGTACGCAAAAGCCTTGTCGATAACAGCCTACTCCGTAATACAGGCAATAATGTCAATTGTTTTTCCACAGGTTACACATACTGAGATGTCAATAGTCTAGTACTCTCTGTGATACATATTGCCCAGCAACACGGACAGGATCCGTGCTTTTTTGTAACTAACTGCTACGAGATTCTAACATTTATAGTCTTCACACATGATTCGGAGTGCCTATCTCCTTTTAATTAAGATCTGCTCCTTTCACCCCACCGCATAAGGTTTTTCCAGTGCACTCAACCCCACACCGTTGCGTTTAATCACTTTAAGCTGAGTAGGAATACGCTCTTTCATGGCTTCAATATGGCTTATTACACCAATCATTTTTCCGCTGGCATTTAAGTTGTCTAGTGCGTCAAGCGCCACATCCAAAGTTTCAGCATCTAGGGTGCCAAAGCCTTCATCCAAAAACAGCGAATCAATACTGGTCTTGTGACTGACCAAGTCAGATAAAGCCAATGCCAGTGCAAGGCTCACTAAGAAACTTTCTCCGCCAGACAGGGTTTTGGTGTCTCGCACCACGTCACCTTGCCAGGTGTCTAATACACTTAAACCCAACCCTTCGTTTTCTTTTCGAATTAGCTGGTAGCGACCGTGTAATTTATCAAGCTGCTGATTTGCAAGCTGCACCAAGTTGTCCAGAGTAAGCCCTTGAGCAAAACGTCTGAATTTGTCGCCGCTGGCCGAACCAATTAACGAGTGCAGGTAAGTAATATCATCGTAATAGGCCTCAAACGCGGCCATCTCATCCACAAGCTGCTGCTGCCTTTCGCGGGCTTGATTGTTAGCGCTTAGCTGCTGTTCAATTTGCCCTAAAGACGATAACAGGGTGTCACGCTGCTGAGCTTGCTGAGTAATTTTCGAATCGAGCCACTGTGCACCGTGCTCTTCTAACTCGCTCTGCCACTGCGCTGCATTAGCATGGGCTTTTAGAGATTGTTGGGTAGCTAGCGCGTTTTCTAGCTTTAGGTCCGCTTGTTGTTTTTGCTGAGTTAATCGCTTTTGCAGTTCAAGCAAGGTGTTGCGGGTATCTTCGTCTAAAAAGGCATTGCTAAACGCTTGCTCATCGGCAAATGGGCTGCTCGCCAACTGACGGCTAAAGTGCTCTGTTGCCTCTGAAAGTGCCTGCTCTTTTTCGCGCATTTGCTCATTCAGCTGGGCAATTTCTGCTTCTAAACGAGACAAAATAGTGTCCGTTTGTTGTAGGCGAGATTTGCATTCATTTACATTTCGCTCAGCCTTTTCTTGGGCAGCGCTTGCCTTATTTCTGGTTTCAGCAATATTGCCTTCAGGGAATACGGTTGAGCGCGAGTCTCGCAGCGCCTTTAGGCTATTATCTAGCTGCACAAGCTCTTCGCATACGCCCTTAAGCTGATTCTCGGCGCTCTCGATATCACGATTAACCACAAGCAAGGTGCTACTTACCCCTTGCAACTCATCTTTAAGTTTGGCGTGTAGCTGATGATTGTGTTTATAGGTTTTAAGCGCTTCGGCTTTTTCATTTAACCACGTGGCAATTCCATCAATAGACAGGTTGTGAATGTCAGCACCGTGCGCCGTCATAGTCTCGCTGAGCGCTAAAATACCATCGTTAACCCCTTTTGTTTTATTCTCTAACTCTGCACTACGTTCGGTAAATTGCTTTTCCAAGGTTTCGCGCTGCTGTAGAGAAACTGCAAGTTCTGACTGCTTGCCTTGTAATGCCTGTTGCGCTTCATTTTTAGCCTGCAGTGCAGCATTTAGAGCTTGCTCGCACTCTTCTAAACGCGTTAATTGAGCACTAATATCATCAAGACGAGTTTTAAACTGCTGGGTAAATTGAGAGACGCTTTGCGATGTATTAATGTCGACCTTTTCAAAGCTCGGTATATCAGCACTAAGTACGCTTGAAATCTGCTGCCACTTTTCTAGCAGCGTATCTCGTTGCCCGCTTGCCTGTTCTAGCTGCTTATTAACCTGAGCAAGAGTGAATTCAGTTTGTGTAACACTTTCTTTTGCCCGCGCCCCTTGCTGCTCAATATCATCTAACTGCTGCTTTAAACTATCTCGCTTTTGAATAGTTTCAGGTACATCAATCGCCACGCTAGACGTGGTGTGCTCATTTGCCCCACAGACAGGGCATGGCTCGCCACTTTTTAACTGTGCGCGCAGGTGCGCCACTTCAGCATCCAGGGCGATAAGCGCTTCTATGTCTTTTAAATTACTACGAATCTGCCTGTAAGCATCAACCAAGGCTTGGCGGTCAGATTGCTGCTGCGCTAGTTGCTTCGCTAAGTCGTCTTTCTGTGCACTCAGCGACACCTTGTCTTTCTCTAGTGCCAAATATTGCTGTTGAATATGTCCTATCTGTAACACGTTATCCCAATGATGGAGCTTGGTATCGCGCTCTTGCTGAAGGCTTACTTTGCTGGTTACATTAGCACTATTAGTATCACTTGTTTTGTCAGATAGCGCGGCCTGAAGTGCCTTTTCGCACTTGGCTACATGCGCATTTTTGTCATCGAAGGTCTGCGTTAAGGTGTTTAAAGACTCATTTGTTTTTGCGATAGCTTCATCTAGGGATGAAAGCGCCTGACGATCATTCTTTACGCTTTGTGTTAGTGTTTCTAATTGCTTCTGATCATGTTCAATATGGCGCGCCGTTTCGCTCCAGCCACTTATAAATTCTGCCATGCCGCTAAGTGAGTGGTGTTCACTCAAGTAAGCTTCCAGTTCACCAAGCTTTGTTTTGTTATCTGCCGAGGCGTTTTCGATTTCTGTGCGCTTTAGCGTTAACGCGTTTATTGATTGCCTTAAACGTGCCGCGTTTTCGTTTGTTTTTTGCTGTTCAGTAGTGAGCTGCGCTATTTGGTTATCTAGCGGAACTACCTGCTCATTGATGCGTTTTTCAAGCTCACTGCTTTGTTGTTTTGTAAGAACTAACGCTTGTTCAGCGTTGGTCACTTCCAAACTGAGCTGTGCCTTTTGCGTTTTTAAGTCGGGCAACTGGGCTACCTTCTCTTCAAGTTTTTCTTTATAACGGGTTACGTCTTGCTGAAGCCCGTTTCTTTGCAAAAATGGCAGGCGAAGCTTTTCAGCTGGCTCACTTTGGGTGAGAAGATCAAGTTGTTGTTTCGCCTCATTGATGGCGTTATTCGCGCTCTGCTGCGCTTCACTGGCTTCTTTAATGGAGAGCTTATTGGCGTTAAACGCTTGTTGCCACTGCTGTTGCTTTTGTAACTGAACAAGTGTTTGGTTAGACGTTGCGACTTGGCTCTTGGTTTGTGCTTGCTCTTCTTCAAGCTGGGTGATTTGCTCGTTGCTAAGCAAGGTTACGCCTTCTAATTTTATCGCGAATTCTTTTTTCTTTTGTTTAGCGTCACTAAATTGCTGATGCACTGCCTGTGATATCTGCCCGTAAATTTCGGTGCCAGTTAACTCTTCAAGCAGTTCGGCTCGGTCGGCCTCGTTAGCATTTAAAAACGCAGCAAAATCCCCTTGCGACAACATCATAGACTTGGTGAAGCGGGCAAAATTAAGTCCGGTTAGCTTTTCAATCTCTTCACTTTTCGGCCTAACTTGGGTAGCCAGTACCTTGCCGCTTTCAACTTCGGCCAGCTCAACATCGGCACTTTGCAGGTTACCGTCAACTTTCCCTCTGGCCCGACGCATACTCCAAAACGCACGGTATGCTTTCCCCTTAATATCAAACTCAACCTCCGCTAAACACTCCGCCGTGCCGCGGGTCATGATGTCGTTGTTAGACGTTGAAATTGGCCCCAAGCGAGGGGTTTGGTGATAAAGCGCTAAACAAATGGCATCAAGTAGCGTGGTTTTACCCGCCCCCGTTGGACCCGTGATAGCAAACAGGCCATTGTCGATAAACGGCGACTGGGTGAAATCTATCTTCCATTCCCCTTTTAGGGCGTTTAAGTTTTTAAGGCGTAAGGTCAATATTCTCATTGTATTACTCGCCTTTGTTGTCTGTCGTGTTTGCCAATGTTGCCTCTACTGATACTTCGGTATCTTCATCATTGGTATGCACCCGCTCTAGCGCTTCATTAAACAGCTGCCTTATCCGGTTTATGCGTGAAGCGCTTTTTTCTGAACCTACTTCTTCCATTGCTCGGGGGCTTTGGTCGTCATCTAGCAGGGTTCCTTGTGCCAACTCACTTGTTGGATTATCTTCTATGCTCTCCAATGCCAAACGCGCTTCAAATACATCGTTTACCGATAGTTCGCTAAGCTGGACGTTTTGCTTTTCCGTTAAGCTATTTACCGTGCGCTTACGCTTGCGTTTCAACTGTAAAATCTCAGCGTTTTTCCCCTCTAACAAACCCTGAATACGCTGCTGCAAATCAGTCAGGTAGTCTTCTGTTTCAACCTCAATGCATAGCCACACGGGGTCTTTAGGTCTAATGGCGTTATCCATTGCGCTATCGGCTTTCTGATTAGCCACAGGAGCCGAGTTCGTATTGCTGTCATCATGTGTTTGAGAAGCTAACGCGATGGCCTCGCTTTCATTAATGGCCGCCTCAATCGCTTTTAAGTCGCCTTTTATTACTTCCATGGCCTGAAAGCGCGGTACCGGAAGCGTTGAGATAGTTGGCGTTGTGCTTTCAGATTCAAACGTTACCAACACCACTTGCTTTTGCGTGTTTAGTTCATCAAAACTTAGTGGTATTGGCGCGCCTGAATAGCGAATGTGTTCTGTTTTAGCCACTTTCTGTGGCCTGTGAATATGCCCAAGTGCAATATAATCGGCGGGTGGAAACCCTTTGGCGTCAAAGCCTTCAAGGGTACCAATGTAGATATCGCGTACACTTTCTGACTGACTCACGCCTAAAGCAGTTAAATGCCCGGTAGCAATAATAGGAATGGCAGCACTATTTTTACTACCCTGTTCTGCTTGTTTTTCTTCAATTGAAGCGCGCAGTGACAGGGCTTCATTATAAAGCGCCCCATAATGTTGCTTTATCGCATCGCCGAGCGCTTGACGTTTGTCAGTGGCGCTTTGCCCTGCCTCACTGACAAGCACATCACGTGGGCGAATAAAGGGTACGGCACACAGTACGGCACTGGGATGCCCCTTGCGATCGTTAAGCGTAATGACTTGTTCACTTAAATCGCCATACGTACTGGCTATTACGTGGCTATTTAAGTATTTCAGTAGCGCCTTACTTTCGTTTAATACCGACACTGAATCGTGATTTCCCCCCAGCACCACCAATGTACACTGCATGCCCTGTAGCTCACCAATAAACGCATGGTAAAGCTCTCTGGCATAGCTAGGCGGCGTGCCCGTGTCGAACACATCGCCCGCGACAATAATCGCATCTATTTGATGCACTTCTACTTGTTGAAGAAGCCATTTAAGGAAAGCGGCATGTTCATTTTTGCGACTTTTCGTAAAAAAACTCTGACCTAAATGCCAGTCAGACGTATGCAATATTTTCATGTAGAAGAGAACCAGGCTTGTTGCATTGGAGATAGAGACGCGCATTCAGTGCAATGCGGCTGTTGCCAAGATGTGTATATAGTTCTACACACCTTAAGGCAACTATAGAGATTTTGTGGTTTTATGACAACGGTTTGATAGCGTGATTGCTTGTCTGAAATAGTTATTTCTGCGTACTGCTAGTCGAGAAAACTGATGTCATAAAGCGCGCATTGTGGAATATGCTAGCTTGTTCTCAATAAGGGCGAGGTAAGCGCACATTAAACAGGCTGATAAATGTTATCCCAGTAATCATCGAGTGTATTCACAGCATCGTTAAGCGGCCGCGCTACAAAAACATCGCCGTCTTGTTCAACTAGTTCCATGTCCACCAGCTTATTAATAGCGTCAGTAACGTCGAAGTCGAGAGCACAATCAAGCTCTTCTGAAAAGTAACTTTCTATCACACTATCGAGAATTGCTAATGTCATGCCGCCCGCGGCAATCTCTTTTTCTGAACGTGATGTGCCAACTGCGGCGGAGTTTTCAGAAAAGGCTTCACTACACTTCAGCAAAAATGTGTAGGCCAACAGTGCTTCCTTGCAGTCTTCTTCCTCTGCAGCATCAATTAACGTATGAAACACGCCTGCGTTATTGTCTAAATTTTTAAAATAGAGATTGTCAGACAGGGCTTTCATAAAGCGTATTTTTCTGTTTTTAAACTTAGTCCATTCTTTAAAGACAAAGCTTCCGAACACGCCCATGCCAATGCCAAAAGTGATTAGACTTTGCTTAGTCAGCTCCACTTCGTCGTCTTTAAAGCCAAGCCAAAAGGCGAGGAAGGAAGCCATGAGAAGTAACGACGCGCCTAACTTAGTCACCAGCACTACGGTGCCACCTATTGCCGCCGATGCACTAATAATGAATTTATCTAGCGGGCGCATTTTAACTTCACTGTTTGGAAACAGCATTTCCAAGTCTGCTTTAGGTACGTTTTGAAAAAGCTTTACTATGGTCGAACCTGGCTTGAAGGTGACTGGCGTTTGCCCTTTCTCTTTAAAGTAAGCGTCATCTTTAAAAGTGATATAAACGGCCACTTTATCGTAGTTGGTAAACGACACCTGCTTTTTTCGCAAACCGAAAAAAGTACGCACAGTTTCAGTTTTTACCGACTCGCCCCGCCGAAAAAACACCACGTCCTCAAAATCGTCAAAGCTAACTGCAAGACGCACTTTAAACAGCGACTCTTCGTTTAGTGCTGCTTCTAAATCTTCGTCGGTAACTTTCTCGAAATTAGCTGCATTGAGTAACTTGGCAAACTCGCTCGCAAACGCTTTCTGACTTTGCTTACAAGCCACCTCACTTGAAGGCAATAAATCTCGCGTGTCTTTATTAGGGTCGAAGTGATTGTAGCTGTCTTTTAGACGCTCAAGTTGTTCGTGGTATTGGTAATGAATGCGGTTAACTAACAGCGTTGAGAATGTGCGAAAACGTGTTAGGTCATGCTTAAGTAATTGTTCACACAACGTACTTACATCATGTTTACGAAATGGGATAAAACGTTCTAGTGGCATCGAGTGGTCTAATCAGCTTGGATATGTCTTGTTCGAAGGGGATAGTTACCGTACTGTAACTCAGAAAACAACCACTTAACGCGAATTTACATCTAATGGATAAGTCTTAGAACATAACTTTCGCCTAATGTCTAAACGACACAACAGTTAAATAAATTTAACATACTTTAAACTTTTACTAAATTACACTTGTAAATTTCGGAGACGTTATGTTCGTATCAAGTTCAAGGTACAACACTGACATATCGGCTCTTAGGGATGAGAGCCAAAGCTTACTTGGTACGCTGGATGCGTTCAAAAATACTATGGCTTACGCCATCTATAAATCTGATGGACAGTGCACATTTGCCTCTCCCGCTTTACTTTCCATTTTAGACTACCCGAATTCAACCGTAGCGTCGTTTTCCCACGCTGCTATGCGTATTGAAGGTGTTGAACCTGAATCGGAGTATAGATCGTTTTGGCAACACTTAGTAAATGGCGGCAGCTTTAGCGATACGGTGGCAAGAAAGTCAGCGTTAGGTGAAACGAAATGGCTTAAAGCTAGCTACGTGTCGGTGAATAAAAGCGGCAGTACAGAAATTCATGCTATCTATCACGATATCACTGAACACGAAAATGCGTATTTTGCTGGTAAAGCCGTGACAGACGCACTGAACAAATCGATGGCAGTAATCGAGTTTCATCCTGACGGTACAATTATCACTGCGAACGAAAACTTCACTGCTACAGTAAAATACAGTTTGGCCGACATTCAAGGCAAGCATCACCGTATGTTCTGTCGTGACAAGTTCTATCAAGAAAACACTACCTTTTGGGATAACCTTGCTCGCGGTAACTTTTCTTCTGGTCAATTTGAACGCGTAGATTCGCATGGTAATGCGTTGTGGTTAGAGGCAACTTACAACCCTGTTTTTGATGCATCTGGTCGTGTTGTGAAAGTTATTAAATTTGCTTCAAATATTACCGATGCGGTTAACGAAAAACACGCAATTGCTCAAGCAGCAGAATTAGCGGTTTCAACCGCTGAAGAAACCTCACAAATTGCTGCGGATGGCGCTTCATCTTTGCAGCGCAGCGTAGAGATTTTCGATTCTGCACTGTTAGAGGTTGAACAAACCAATCAACTCATGCATCAACTGAGCGAGCAGTCGCTTAAGATTGAGACTATTGTAACGACCATTAGTGGCATTGCTGAGCAAACCAACCTGTTAGCACTAAACGCTGCAATTGAAGCTGCTCGAGCGGGTGATCAAGGTCGAGGCTTCGCCGTAGTAGCGGATGAAGTTAGACAGCTGGCGCAACGCACTAGTGACTCAACGGTAGAAATTGAAAGCGTTGTTGCTGAGAATAGAAAGCTTGCGGATAAGTCTACGAAGAAAATGGCTGGTGTTAAAGACAGTGTTGACCAAAACAGCCAGCAAATTGCGCAGGTTCAAAGCATCATTGATGAAATTCAAAAAGGCGCATTAAACGTATCTGAAACCGTATCAGGTATCTTACGCTAATCCTACTTTGAAATAATTGAGCAGCGGGTACAAACCTAATAAGACGGTTTGTGCCCGTTTAGCTTTCGTCCTAGCCTAGCTGCTTATATTTTCGATACTCTTCATCAACAAACAATTTAAATGCTTTGTTGACCTGCTCTTTATTATCTAGTTTAAGTTCACTCATCAGCCAGTCTTCTATTGAATGTCCTTGCGACATTAATTTAACAAGCTGTTTCATTGCGTCGTCCCCTAGCGCAGCGCCGATAAACTTATCAAACAGAAGGGTTTGAACGTAGAAATTGTTAAGTAAAGGTTTAGTATCATTTTCTTCAATCACCATGATTTCCATAGCGTAACCGCTAGCGTTGGCACTCATTTCTGCTTTTTTTACTAAATTAGACAGTTCTTTTTCCATTGCCTTTAACGACGGGTGTTCCATAGTCAGAAATTCACTCAACGAATATAAAGTCTCGACGTTACCGCTCACATAAAAATCTCTGAGGCGCCTTGCTTTTAAGATGTCACTTTCACAGCTTATTGCTGCGATTTCATCAAACCAGTCAGGTAAAGCGGTGTGACCATAACGAGGCGTATTAGAAGACACATTTTCTAATCCCTCTTGCTCCATCAGCAAGATCATAAACTTATGACAGACCTCGTGTGACAAAATGTTCTTATCACTGTCGTCAAACGATGCCGTTGTGCCATGAAAACTGGACAGCGCGGAATAACTTAGAAAAGGTAAAAAGTGCTTGGTATATTTTGTACTTTCGACATGAAAAAGCGACACAGGGCTTTCCACTATCACAACATCAAGAGAGCCAAATTTCCCAAACCGTTCTTTAAAAACTTGCGCAGCGTTTTTAACTTCATCGATTTCGCGATGAAGAGAGCTGCGCTCATCTCCGTAAATCTTAAACGCTTGCTCTTGATAGACTAAGTGAGTTGTGGGTATTTCATGACCAAGTAGGGCAGTATTTGGCAGCAGCGTCTCAGCTGCCGTGGTATTAATGCTCGCAGATAAAGCGAGTGAAAACGACATGTAAAATAGGACATTTGCAGCTAATTTTTGCTTTTTTATCATAAACTTGATATTCATAATTGTCTCCTGATTGAGATTTATGACTATAAAGAAGTACTAAAAACGTCAGCGCTGTAATCGGTGGGTAAGTACTTTTCATCGCCTAACGACAAACGCCCCCTACCAGGCGGTTCGAAGACGATTAAAGGTGTTTTAAAGATGAAAACTACCCATCCATAGAGAAAACAAAAATTAATTTCGAAATTTCGATAAGCTGAGAAAAATTTACGTGAAGCCAGCTGTGTTTAACAAACCTTATTTGCTTATTGAAGCGTGTATACACCTAACGTTATGGGTAGTCTACTTCTCGCTTAGTCGCAATTTAGACTTTTACGTTGTCACACTCGAGCAAGCGCCTATGACTATTCCGCAGTCGGCATCGGCGTCATTGTTAGTTTTAGCCACATTCTACTGGTGTTATTTTGTCGTTCCTTTTTGCAATAAGAAGTATGGATTTTATTGGTCTGTAGTCGCTTACTTTGTCGCATTGTTTGCCATTGCCGGATTAGATAGCGTTCACAGCATACAATACCAAGAACAAAACGTTAGTGTTGTCAGTGAGTTTTGGACGTTTTTATTCAAGCACACAATGTGGTCATTGCTTTCTTTAGGCATAAAACGCTATGTGCTGAATTTAAAGCGCTCTGAACTGGTTAAAGAAAGGAATCTTGCACTGGCACAGATTGAACTTGCTGCATTGAAACAACAAATTTCCCCGCATTTCATGTTTAACGTACTCAATAGTTTGTACAGTACATCATATATGTCCGGCGATACACGCACTTCGCGAGGTATAGAACAGTTGTCATCGCTTCTCAGATATATGCTCTATGAGGCAAACTCGCAAAAGGTACAACTTCAAAAAGAAGTAGACTATTTGGATAATTATATTCGTCTACAAATGCTGAGATTTTCAGATGATGTGGAGCTGGAATTCAATAAAAGCGAATTTGCTTCAAATACACATATCGCGCCAATGCTTCTCATCGTACTCGTAGAAAACGCATTTAAACACGGTGTGAATACCAAAGATAAAAGCTTTATCTCGATAACTTTATCGGTAAAAAACAGCGTTATTTCTTTTGAGATATCAAACCCTATAGTCGAGACGAAAACCGGTGGTCAGGCTTCCAAAGGTCAAGACGGTGGCCTTGGTTTGTCTAACCTTAAACGCAGGCTGCGTTTAATGTATGAAGATAAACATGCACTTGATATTTGTACTAAGGACAATGTTTTCACTGCAAGGATGACGCTAACGTGACACTCAAAACCGTGATTGTTGATGACGAAAAACTAGCCATCGACTTGCTTTCGAATTACGTAGAAAAAACCCATTTTCTAACATTATCAGCAAGCTTCAGAGATGCTCTTGAAGCACTGACATATCTCTCGTCAAATACCGTTGATCTATTATTGCTAGATATTAATATGCCGACACTGGATGGCCTCGAGCTTTTGTCATCTATTAGCAACCCGCCACACGTGATTTTTATAACCGCCCACGGCGAATATGCTCTTAATGGCTTTAAACACAACGCGGTAGACTACTTACTAAAACCAGTAAAGTATTCTGATTTCATAAAAGCAACGAGCAAGCTTCTACAGTCAGCGCACATAGATTTACGGCTGCCACCCACTGCATCGTTTACAACGAAACCAAGCCGCTCGAACAATCAGTTCATCTTTATAAAAGTAGATAACTATCACCAACGCGTAGACCTTGATAATTTGAGGTACATAGAAGCGTGCGGTGACTATGTTATTTATCATTGCGTGCAACAAAACTATATTGTTTTACAGAGTATGAAGGACGCACTAGATAGCCTTCCTTCCGATGATTTTGTTAGAATACATCGCTCTCACATTGTAAATCTCTTACATGTGGATGTTGTTCATAAAGACTACTTAGAAATAGGTAAGCAATCCTTCTCTGTAAGTAAGTCTTATCAAAAGCAATTAAAAATCCGCTTACAGCGTGATGCTGCGCTGGTCTCGGATTGAAATGAATATAGGCTTCAAACGTGTATCCCGTTCCCGCCAAACAGGTTGAAACCCTGTACGAAATTAAGAAAAGCAAATTCATTGCATGTGCTGGCTTTGCGAATTCTCGCGAAAGCGCAATGGCGCTGTTAGACAGTGTTAAACAACAGTATCCAGATGCACGTCATCACTGCTGGGCCTATGTTTTTGGAAACCCCAATTCGCCAAGCAGCGCGGCAATGGCGGATGACGGAGAGCCCAGCGGTACTGCCGGGAAACCCATATTAAATGTACTTCAGCACAAAGATATCGGTGACATTATGATTATCGTTACGCGGTATTTTGGCGGCATTAAATTAGGTGCAGGAGGCCTAGTAAGAGCTTACTCTGCTGCCGCTCAGCAGGCCATTGATGCCCTTGAGATCAGGCAAGAGGTCAAACTGGAACCGTTACGGGTAGACATAGATTTCAAACACGAACAGTTCGTGCGTCATCTGGTGGAGCAAGCACAGGGCAATATCGCGAACTGTGACTACGGAAGCAGCGTCAAAATAGACGTCGAATTGCCGCTAGATGCATTAGAAGACTTTAAAAAGCAAATGGCACCTATTGCATTTTCGGTATCAGAAGAGAGCGAGTAAGTGCCTGCGAAAACGTGATTTACGAGGTATTCAGGGGATGGGATTTAAACGTCTAAGCAGTCAGAATGATAAGGCTCTAGTAATCACCAGAGCCTTACCTTGTAACCATGAGCTACCCATCCTTATCCCTTGAAAGTACCTCTAATAGGGTAGTTGTTATCTGGGTTACGGATAAACTCTAAGCCGGAAACAAGTTGCTCTATATCTGGGCGCACGAAAGGTGCGTTAGCAATTTCCGCAATGTGAATTTCATTTTTCTCATTTAATACAAATAACGCAGGTTCAGCGAAATTGTGGTCGGTTTCTTTTTCTGAACGAGGTGTTGAAATATATAGCCCAAGCTTCACCATATCTTCTTGAGAAAGCCCATAGGCAATAGGGTAAGTAATTGACAGTTCTTCTAAATGCTCATCAAGTTGTGCTTTACTGTCACCACTTACGGCAACCACATCAATATTTACCTCGCGAAGGCGACCTTTGTAGTCTTCCAGTTTATTCAGAAATTTTGTGCATATCGGGCAGTGTTTACCGCGATAAACAACCACCATCTTCCAGTCACATCCCTCTTCTTTATTAGTCAGTGACACAGATTCTTCGGTAGACAGAGTAACTGAAACGTCGGGAAACGTAGTTGCTGGATGCATTTTTTGTGTATACATAAAAGCTCCTTAAAAGAGGGGTTTAATCCTTCAACATACAAGCGATATCGCGCAATATGCCGCAATGTGCCGCAATGTGCCGCAATGAACCGCAATATACTTATACACATCAAAGTAAGGCTTAATACGTTGTACCCAATGTTCAGATCTTTTTTTTGAACAAATGTTCAGCTTTTCGTTGTTTCAACCCACTCCTTATTTTGATGATACACACGGGCACATCGAGTAGGGTGAGGCGTCACCGCCTCATCCCTCTCACAGAACCGTACATACGGGCCTCGTATACGGCTCATGTACACAGTTATTTAGCGTAATTGCTAAACACATATCCTGTTTCA
>Ga0189292_10076_pt1 | contig 57389 bp, 52 predicted proteins | sample UW1oraminimetaG_FD_130317 | JGI IMG/M metagenome (GOLD analysis project Ga0189292, IMG submission 130317) | Marine microbial communities from the Costa Rica Dome - UW179A-orange mini metaG | ecosystem: Environmental > Aquatic > Marine > Oceanic > Photic zone | place: Costa Rica: the Eastern...
GTTGTAACGGGATATGTGTTTAGCAATTACGCTAAATAACTGTGTATATGAGCCGTATACGAGGCCCGTATGTACGGTTCTGTGAGAGGGATGAGGCGGTGACGCCTCACCCTACTCGATGTTCAACCCCGTTCTGTGGTGGCTTCACGCTGTTGTAACCACGAAGCCACCCAGGGCGAGGTTAGTGACTGCCGGACGACTTTTTTTGGGGATGTTGAGAAAAAAGACTTAAGGACTCACCAACAAATTGAACGGTTTTTGCGCAGTAAACGGTCTTTTGTTCAGGCACCCATGTATAAAGTGTAGCGAATAACATAAGGCGATAGTTATGACGGACTTAAAAGGAAAACTAGGCAGTTTAGGATTAGGTGTTGATTACAAAAAGCATGAAGAGCACGTTCATAAAACGCATGTAGCATCACTGATTACAACGACAATCACTGCCATGTTGTCGTTTTCGTCCTTAGCGCATGCATCGTCTCAACAAGCTGTCGCAGCCGAAAACGCGGTTCAAAGCGCTACGCAACTTGCCTGTCACAATGTCGCTGTGCAAGTACTAGGGTCGGGTGGACCTGAACTGGATGATGGCAGAGCCTCTAGTGCCTATGTGGTATGGGTAGATGACAAAGCCCGAGTATTGGTAGATGCCGGAAGTGGCAGCAGTATTCAGTTTGGCGCCGCGGGAGCGTCATTTGAATCATTAGAAGTGATTTTGCTCTCTCATTTGCATACCGATCACGCGGTGGATTTACCGAGTTTTGTGAAGGGAAGTTACTTCACTAAACGCACGGAGAATCTGACGATAATGGGGCCGGACGGCAACGACATTATGCCTTCCACGAAAGCCTATGTATCTTCGTTAATTGGTAAAGAAGGTGCGTTTAAATATCTGTCTTCTTACACCATAGAAGGTCACGACGACTATACGATATCCACCGAAAGCATAGGAACGGCATCTTTTGAGCAATCGTTTAAGAAGAGTGTGAGCGATAACATTAATGTTGAGGCAATGGCAGTAAATCACGGCCCCATACCTGCACTAGCATGGAAGATAAGCGCCAATGGTTGCGAGGTGGTTTTCTCTGGCGATACCAACGATAAGCAGGGAAACCTTGCTCGTTTTGCCGCAAATGTCGACCTCTTGGTTCTGCATAACGCCATCGATGATGACGCAAACCAAAATGCAAAGAACCTGCATATGACCCCCCAACAAATTATCGACATTGCAGAGCAGTCTAAGGCCAAACAGATACTCCTATCTCATATTATGAAGCGCAGCGAGGCGGGTCTTGATGCGCTTACCGAGGCGATTACTGTTGTGGCTGAAGGTCGTGTATATGCCGCTGAGGATTTAATGAATATCAGCCTGTCTGAGAGGTCGGGAGATTAGGTTCAATAGAGATAGGCTAGGTATTTCAGTCAGTCAAATTGACCAGTTAATCGAAAGGGCTGAGGTGGTAGTCACCTTAATTGCAGGAATAAAAATGCAGAGCGCACTGCTCTGCATTTTCAATTACGCTCTGCGCTGTCAATTACGCTCTGCGCTGTCAATCACGCTCTGCGCTGTCAATTACGCTCTGCATTTTCAACCATGCCCAATATTTTCGATCATGGATGACCAAAAACAAGGTTTGGCGCGCCTAGGATTGGCGTAAAGCGTTTGCGATGCTAGGTTTACGCTTTTCTAGCTTGCACTGACAATTATTGAGGGGCAAAAGGCAGCGGAATAGGCGTACCGTTTACACTGGCTTTGCCATCTTTTAGCTCGAGCTTAGTTTCGTAGCCTTTCTCTGTTTCTTTTATCAAACCTTGCTGAGCAAAGGTACTTAGCATCATCGGTGTCTGTTGTTCTACCGCAGCTTGAATCTCTTCTGCCGTCATATTTTGCGCGTGTGGCGTCGCCATGAGTTGGCCCATCATATAGCCAGATGCCATACTCTGTGCAAGGGCTTTATCGGCGGTGATTTGTGCATCAGCCAGCAAATGCGTGACCCAATAAGCGGCGTCTTCCAACGTACCGGGAAGTGCATCTATACCCACTAGTTTCGTATTTGCGTAAGCGTTAAACGACCCTTCAGGCAACGTTGCTTTCAACTTCGTTATATTAATTTCTGGCTCAGCTTTAAGCTGTGTTAGCAAGTTGGCTTCAACGAACTCCATCATTTTGGCTGGCACTTCTTCAGAAGGCACCAGTAATGAATTGTTGCTAAAGTCTTGATAGGCCTTAATGAAGTCGATATCTAAGTTATTGATGGCTACACCTAACACCATGTCTGTAGCATCAAGTTCAGGGCCCACAGCTTTGTCGACAGCGTATTCAACGTAGATATTGGCGGTGTTATTGTCTTCGTTAATCTTGACGTCGGTAGCAAAAGCTAGGTTCTCTATTTTAACTGCCGCACCGGGCTCAATGTTAGATATTTCTATGCTTTCTATACGCGCCTTACCTTGCGATTCAAATAAGTCACCCTTGAACGCCGCTACCATATCGCCATCATAGCTCATATCCATAGACAGATTTTTCATCTCTATGGAAAATTCATCTGCACTTATGCTTAGCGATTCACCCGATGACATATACAAAGTTTGGTCACCATCAGGCTCAGCTTTACCCGAATAACCAGAGAAAAGCAGCGTGAACCCCTCTTCTTCGGCCGTTGCGCTAAGCGCTGGGATAACATCTGCGTAGCTTAGTCCACCAAATAAACCAACCACGCCTTCGTTGCGATAAATTGGTTGTTGGCTATCCCACTGAACGTATTCTCTTAATTCATCACCATCAATAGACACCGTATAGTGAACGCGGCCTAACCCTAAGCCATCGCCAAAGTACACTGGGCCGTGATGAGCTACTAGCGTAGCGGTTAGGCTAGGGTTTTCTTCCATTGGTATATCAGCGGGGTCAACATTCTGTGCATTGACTAGCGCCTGAAAATCGAAAGCAAGTTTGATTTCTGCTGTTGTCGAAAACCAGCCTTTGTCATACGAAAGTACCTCGGCCGAATAAACGGCTTGTTGGTTAATTTCGTTTACGGCGGCGTTAACATTTTCGTGGACGCTAGTGCCAATAAAATAAGGAGCAACGCCAAGTGCAACCAAAGTTACGCCTGCGCCAGCTAGAAGAGGTTTGTTCATGATTACAATCCTTTGTTAAAAAGTATTTCCAGTCCTTTAGTCACAAGCGAAAAATACGCTTGTGACCTAGATATTTTAAACTATCTGCGCTTTGCGTAGCGCGTTAGATTTTAATAGCAATATAGCCGCTATTGTCAGGTGTGCCAAACAAGCGTGCAGCTTGATGGACTTCTTGCGGCAGGCTATCGTCAGGCTTAAATTTACCACTTACGCGAATATTTTTCATCGTCGTAGGCACAACCGCGTCCATAGACAGACTCAGTAAATTTGGCTCATTCACCAATATACCGATGTCATCGCCTTCGCAACGCAGCTTCGCAGAATATGTACCAAAATCTATAGGTCCTTGATTTCCTGCTACGGTGGCGTTTAACCAGTCTCCGGTACCGTTTAGCGACTGACACGTTGGGCCAAACGTTAAATCGTTTAGCGATACTTTAAAGCGCCCACCAGCGTTTACTGGCAGGGGTAGACGAACTTGGGCAAGCACGCGATCTACCGGCAAATACAAGGTAAAGTTTTCGGTATTTACCGTCTCTTGACTGAAAAGCCCCGTAGTAATTGGCCCTTCAAACGCTATATCGTTTTTATCGCGGATGTTACCTGCCTTCAGGTCGACCTTTATTTTACCTAGCAACAGGTGTAAGGGGCTAAGTTCCCATTTAACATTGTTAATTGGCAGACTATTGACCACCACGGTCTGCGCTTTGCCTGAGAACAAGGTACCGCTAACACCACTTACTGCCACATTATTCGGTAATGCCAAGCGCCCTATAACGTGAACAGCAGGCATGTAAGCAATGGCAAACAACAAGAAGGCAATTATGCCCCCTATAATCCAACTAACTTTCGACTTCATGCTTTACCTAATTGTAGTCGGCGAATTTTGATATAGCCTGGCGCATCTGCCTCGGCAATATCGGCTTGAAGAATAATTACGCCCATGTTTTCCATGGCTTTTAGCCATTCTAAAACACTGTTAAATGGCGCCTGATCAACCCACACTTGAAGCTCGTCGCCCTGCGGCTGCATGCGGGAAATAGCGATATCATATTGAGCTGTAGTGCGGTTTACTGCTTGTGGTAGAGAGCCTGAGAATGTGCGCTTACTTCCGCTACTACGGCGTAATTGCTGTGCTCTTGCTGCACTGTCTTTTACCCATACCAACAAAGATTGCTGGTTGTCGAGAAGCTGTTTTTGTTTGTCTAATGCAGCGTTAAGCGGCGACCAAACGGCAAAATAAAACAGCGCAATGACCATCAACACAGCAGACACTAACACGAGCTTTTGCTCTCGCTCGGTGAGCGTTTTGTATTTTTCTAAAAGTGCATTCATGAGGTACTCCTTACTGACACTGTACCCACAACACCGTTATCACGGTTATTAATGGCTCCCTGTTCAACCACAAAACCAGCGCCTTCCGCCGTGCGCTTAAACTGTTCTAGCGCTTCAAAGTTCTTGCCCAGCGCTTGAATACGAATTTCGGTGCGGGTAGAATCAAAACGCAGTGTTTGTGGCTTCACATCGGTCGCTGAGAAAGCCGGAGCGAGTTGATCTAGCATTATGAGCATAGAGGCACTACCGCCGCCTTGCTCAAGCTTGGCAAGTTCGCTTTGTAGCTTCAAACGCACGTTGCGATAGGCACCGATATTGGGAAAGCCAGCTTTTACTGCAGAATTGATTTCGCTGCTTAGGGCTTGGTTTTGCGCTTTCAGTTGGTAAAGGGAAACACCTTTGTCGATAAGACTGGTGCATAACGCCAGCACGGCTAATACTGCTGCAACGCGCCATTGATTCAGTACACCGCTGCGTTTGCGTTTTACTTTGTACTCGCCTTGGCACAGGTTAAAGTTGCTTTGTAGAGCCTCCTTTGCCAATACCTGCATGGGCAATTCCAGCGGAGCCTGTGCTTCTTCAATGTTCGGCAAACTGCTTAAATCGATACCCGCATAGTTGGTAATAGTAATCGGGTTTTCCTGCTGTGCCGTAAAATGAACAAGGGTTGGCAGTAACCATGTCAACTCGCCCTGCACTCCTTTGAAGGTGTCTTGGCGAACGAGAAGCTGTTCACCTAACGTAAGCACTGACCAACCGTTTTCGGTGACTGGTACTGCGAGTACATCAGGAATAATGGTGTCGCAGAATAACCCTGCTTCGCTAAGCCAGGACTGCCACAGCTCCATCTTTTCATGGCTAACTACTGCAACGGCCTGTTCATCGCCTCGCTTAGGGCCGATCGCAAAAAATTGCTGGCTAATGTCAGTGGCTAGCTCGTCTTCTAGCATAAACGGGATGGCAGAAATGATCTTGCGCCCAGCTTTAGGCGGCAGCTCAACCCATTTGAGTAAAATTTCGCTGCTAGGCGCTAACGCAATGACGCTACGTTGGCCTGCGCGCTCAGTAAGCGACGATAAGGCGTCGGCATTAGGCAGTTCACCTGATGCAATAATTTCATCTTCTGTTCGCGAATAAACGAGCCAGCTAATTGGATCTGTATGGTTGGCGCCTAAACGCACCAAAAGTTGTTCCATCAATAGGTTCCCCCAAACTCGCGATTCACAATACTAACGCCGGTATCGGCATTAACGTGAAACACGGTGGAAAGCTTAAAAGTTGCTTTGTTGTACTGTGTTTTTGTGTGCAACATAAAATATTCAGTTTTTACCGCAAACCAATCTTGTCGAGTACTTGTTAAGTTAAGCGCTTGAATAGAGGGCTCGCTTAAAAAATCATTGATTTCGTCCCAGCCGTTTTGCGGGCGACTGCTAATCAAACTTGTGGCCTGCTGAATGTCTAAGCCCGTTAGGCCTGCAAGCAATGGTGCATCTTCTTGTTCTAATGTGTTGACGTTAATTTTCAACTCGTCGTAATCCGGGATCACACAAACTAAAGGCATTAATGCGCCTAGCCACTGAGGTGATACACCGTTAATAATACGCAATTCACTTTTTGATGCCAGTGGTCCGTTAGCCGCAAGATAAGGAAATTCTCTGGACTCGTATTCACTGTCTTCTGCACCGTAGGGGCGCATTCTGTCATCTTCGTCTACCCAATCGGCTAAACTGTCCCGTAAGGTATCTGCGGTGTAGTTGTCTAGCCCATCAACACTGAGTGATAACAACATAGTATGAAAAGCGTCCATGGCTTCTGTAGTATTGCTCGCCCCTATGTTGCCTGAACCGCCTGTATTGCCTGCGCCCGATGCGCTACCTGATGTAATAGCATTCAAGTTAAAGCAGGCTTGTAAGTCTTCTAAGTTAGCGGTTAAGCCACCGTTTTCTAAGGGATAGCTGAATTCCTGCGCCCAAGCCTGGTCTATGGAGATAACGTCCGGGCTCTCTTCTATTAAAGACTGTATAGATTTTCGAGCGAATGCCTCGGCTCCCATCGCGTACCAATAAGCCTGATTGTTGTCTTTTAAGTTCATGGTGCGCTGCACCTGAAGCTGTAAGCGTGTACCCATCTCTGTGGCTAATACCGCTACCAAAGCTACTATCATGAGCACAATCATTAATGCCACGCCTTGCTGCTTAGCAGGAGGTGTAATCGTCTTGCGCTGAGTATTTTTTATTGTCATGACGATTCACCCGTAGTTAAGGTGAATTCTCTGCGAATTTTCCCGAAATCTTTGCTTACAAACTCAATGGCAACAGCACGCGGAAGTGCAGCACCTTTGTAGCTCTCGCTCCATGACATATCCTCGTCTTCATCCAGTGAATTGCTGTTGGTGGTAGCAAGAAATTCAATTTTTAAGCTCTCTACGTTTTCTAGCAGAACACGTACTTTTGGCTCGTAGCCGATAACGTTATCTACATAGTTGCTGTAAAGGCGCTCTAGCTTGTTCTCACGTAATCGATACGCAACAAATTGCAAGGTACTTCGTGGCAACATCAATTGAGGGTTGTGCCACCCTCCGCGTACAAAGCCAATTCCATCGTCGTCACTGTCTTCGGTTTCACCGCCTACCATGACCACGTCTTGTTTTTCTCCATTAACCCTTGCTGCGCGAGGTACAGCTTGTTGTAGGTCTCGTTCAATGGTGATCATGGCACGTTGTAATAATTGCAGCTTGGCGAAACGCTCTTCAGAAATATCGTTGCTGTCGATAACAGTGGTAAGTAAGCCGGTTGACGCCAGCCCAATAAGGGTGAATATGGCCATGGCAATCAGTATTTCAATAAGCGTAAACCCGCGCTGCATACTAATTTCTCGCCGTTGGCTTAGCGACGAAGGTGGTTACCGACGTTACTGAGCTGCTGTAGCTTTCATCTTCACCTACCGAAACGGTTACCGCACGCAAATCATTGTCGTTGGTTTTGGTCACCGTTTGCTGCCAGTACCACGTGCGATCGGCCATTTCCATGGTACCTTTCAAATTGTTTTTAGGTGGCCATGTGGTATCTAACTGAAGCTGGTTTAATCGATTGCTTGCCACCCAGTTGGCGAAGGTGACAGATTCTATCTGCCCAACACTCGATAAATGCTCGCCCGCAGCTTTGAGCACCGCAGTACCTGTCAGTGCGAAAATAAGCAGTGCAACCATTACTTCGAGTAGCGTTAAACCGCTTTGATTACGTGGGGTTTTCGCTCCCACCTTCTTTGCAGTAGCTTTCACAGTTGGGGCGCTCATAGCGGTCTCTCCAAGGGCCCTTCAAGCACTAAAGGCGGAAGATCTTGGTTTTGCAGGCTGTAGTAAACAGGGGCGTCGCCGTCGTCACCTTCGTAATTAAACGATAACGTAAAAGGGGTAATCTCACCGCTCGACATAATGAGCACTTGAGGTGGCGGCAGCTTTTTCTCTTCTTCGTTACCTATTTCAACCCCTTCATCAGAAACGCTAAGATTTTCATCGAATAGTTCTCTATCAAAGAGTCTGTCTTCAACGTCCCATGGTAAGTCGTCTAAATTTAGGGTGAAAGTAAAAGGCTCAGGCAACGTATAAGGTTCGTAGGTTTTTTCGCCTTCAATACGCTGCCACTCATCATCGTCATCTAAATAAACAAAATAGTATTCGTTTTTGTCGTCCTCAAAACGCACACCAAGCTGTTGTTGATTTAACACCGCAAAGTCGCTGGCCATATCAACTATCACCTGCAGGCGTTGCGCTTGGGTTTTTAGCAGGTCTGATTTACTTGCGCCAAAGGCGTTGAACATAACGTAACCGGCCGCTAGGCCCATAAGCAGCAGTACTAGCATGACTTCTAAAAGGGTGAAGCCTGCTTTTTTAAACGTTGTACTGCCGCTGTAGCGCATAAAGACTAGTTCAGATATTCGTTAATGTTCCAGTTACCGATGTCATCATCAGTACCCGGCTCACCGTCTGGGCCATTAGAGAAAATATCAACCACGCCAAGCTCTCCCGGGCTGATTAATGAATATGGGTTGCCCCACGGATCTTCAGGCAGACGCTTAATAAATCCACCTTCAGGGTAGTTACGTGGAATAGGGTCAATGGTTGGAGCGGTAACTAGCGCCTCTAGCCCTTGCTCTGTGGTCGGAAAGCGATTGTTGCGTAGCTTGTACATTTCAAGTGCACTTTCCATTTGCTGAATGTCTACCGCCGCCTTTTTAAGCTGCGCTTCTTCTTGGTTGCCCAAGATTTGCGGAGCCACCATAGACGCCATAATACCGATGATTAGAAGTACGACCATGACTTCAATCAAACTGAAACCAGAACTGCGATTAAGTGTTTTCATTAAATATTCACCATGTTGTTCAATGCTAAAATTGGTTGCAATATTGCCATAACGATAAACAGAACAATGCCTGCCATCGATACAATAAGTAAGGGTTCAAATACCTTAAGTGAGACACCAATAAGCGCTTCAAATTCCCTATCTTGATTATCTGCTGCTCGGGATAGCATTTGCTGTAGCTCCCCCGACTTTTCACCGGACGCAATCATATGCATCATCATTGGTGGAAACATTTTCGTGTTATCCAACGCTGCCCGTAAGCTGCTGCCTTCTTTAACGTTAATGGCTGCTTCAGCTACTTGGTTCTTAATATGTTGATTTTCCAGTACGTCACCCGATATACGCATGGCTTCAAGCAAGGGTACTGCGCTGGCGCTCAAAATACTTAAGGTGCGAGCAAAACGCGCGGTATTAAGACCGCGAGATACCCGGCCAATCAATGGTAGGGTTAGAAGCGCTCTGTGGTAGCGTAGCTTCATGTGCTTTTGTTGTAACACGCGCTGAATAATGACAATGAGCACACCAATACCAATAAGCATGAACAGGCCGTAATTTTGCAGCCACGTACTTACGGATATAAGAAATTGGGTAATGGCCGGGAGGTCTTGCCCCATGTGATCGAACTGCCCTACAATTTTGGGCACTACTACGGTCAACAGCAGCAACACGATACCCATTGCAAAAAACAGCATTAGCGATGGATAAATCATCGCCTGAGTAATTTGGCTGCGGGTTTGTTGCCTGCGCTCAGTGTAGTCGGCAAGGCGATTCAACACGGTATCAAGATGGCCTGATTTTTCCCCTGCTGCAACCATTGCGCGGTAAAGCTCGTCAAATACACTAGGGAACTGCCCTAGAGCATCGGCAAGCCCATGACCTTCCACCACTTTACTGCGCACCGCCATCATCATGTTTTTCTGGCGAGGCTTTTCACACTGTTCGGCTACGGCAAGTAATGCTTCTTCAACAGGAAGGGCCGATTCGACAAGGGTAGCAAGCTGGCGCGTGAGTAGCGCTAAATCTGATGCAGAAATTCGCGGTTTGAATAAGGAAAACGACAGGCCTTTGCCTTCGCTTTGTGTGCGCTCTGCGACCTGCTCTACTTCTAAGGGAATTAAGCCTTTTTCGCGCAGCTGCTGACGAACCTGACGTGCATTATCGCCTTCAAGCACACCGTTTGTATTTTTACCGCGGGCATTAACCGCCTTAAAAGCGAATGCCGCCATTTAGTCTTCCCTCGTAACTCGAAGCACTTCTTCAAGTGAGGTAGCACCAGCAAGCACTTTGCTACAGCCGTCTTCACGAATACTTGGTGTCGTTTTTCTGATATAGCGCTCAATGGCTTGTTCACCTACACCTTCGTGCATCATTTCACGCACTTTTTCATCTACCAACAATAGCTCGTGAATACCGGTACGACCGCGGTATCCCGTTTGGTTACACGCGGCGCAGCCGTGCGGCTTATAGATAGTGGTGTCGCTTGTGGCATTCTGCCCTAATATTTCCAGCTCAGAGGCGTCAGGTGAATGTGGCTTTTTGCAATCTGGGCACAGGGTACGAACGAGTCGCTGTGACAATACGGCCAATAAGCTCGAAGACAACAGAAATGGCTCAATGCCCATGTCTTCTAAACGGGTAATCGCGCCCGCTGCCGTATTGGTATGCAGGGTAGAAAGTACTAAGTGACCGGTTAAACTGGCTTGAACAGCAATTTGCGCGGTTTCGATATCACGAATCTCACCCACCATGACTACATCGGGGTCTTGACGCAAAATAGCGCGAAGGCCGCGGGCGAAGGTCATATCTACGCGAGGGTTAACCTGCGTTTGTCCAATACCAGGAAGGTCAAATTCGATAGGATCTTCAACCGTTAAGATGTTTCTGTCTCGCGAGTTTATCTCGGTTAACCCTGCATACAAGGTGGTACTTTTACCCGAGCCCGTTGGGCCGGTAACCAAAATAATGCCGTGAGGTTTTCGAATAAGAGACGAAAAGTGATTACGGTTTTGCAGCGTCATGCCTAAATCTTCTAGATTTAAGCGCGCATTGTTTTTATCCAGTAGACGCAATACCACACGCTCGCCGTGGCTTGAAGGCATGGTCGAAACACGCACGTCTACTGCTCGCCCAGCAATACGCAATGTAATACGGCCATCTTGAGGCACGCGTTTCTCGGCGATATCTAACTTCGCCATAACTTTAATACGCGATACCAGCATGGAAGAAAGTTTGCGATTCGGGCGCAAAATTTCGCGTAACACGCCGTCTACCCTGAAGCGAACCACAAGCTGGTTTTCAAAGGTTTCAATGTGAATGTCTGACGCACCTTCTTTAATCGCCTCGCCCAACATGGCGTTGATAAGCTTAATAATAGGCGCATCGTCTTCACTGTCTAACAGGTCTTCAGTGTCAGGCAAGTCTTCAGCAAGAGCGAACAAATCACTCTCGTTGCCAAGGTCTTCCATTAGCTGTTTAGCCGCAGAGCTATCGCGTTGAAACGCACTGGTAAGCAGGCTTTCAAATTCATTGGCAGGAATAGTTTTCGGCACAAAGGGCTCGCCGTAGAAACGTCGCACTTCAGCGAATACATCAAACGGCGTATTCTCTGTAAAATATAAAACCGCAGGGGTTTCATTGGTTTCCAGCAATACCTGATTGCGCTTCGCAAAGCTAAAAGAAAGCTGTCTTGGACCGGCCTCCTCTTCAGGCAAACCTGCGTCTTCACCCATGGCTTCCAAGGCTTCTTCTTGCGCCTCTAATGCCTGAGTAATTTGTTCGTCCTGCCCTGCCATGCTAGTCGTTACCTTCTTCTTGCTTCTGCTTCTCTTTCTCAGAAAGGTACTCTTCGAATGAAGGTGGCAACGCTAGAGCATCATCCCACTGTGGAATAGTCGGGGTTTCTTCGTAAGGCATTAGCGATACACCTTCTTGCTGGCGTTTTAGCTGCAGTGCACGAATGTAATTGTATTTGCGATGGCTGATTGTGTTCATGGTTGCACCGTCACGGACAATGGTCGGTTTCAAGAACACCATCAAGTTACGCTTACGCTTGCTGGTCGATGTAGATTTGAATAAATGGCCGAGAATTGGGATATCACCCAATAGTGGTACCTTAGATTCACTCTCTTGTACGTCTTCGTCGATAAGGCCGCCAAGAACTATCGTGCCGCCATCATCTACAATCACCGTGGTTTTAATTTCACGTTTATTTATTGAAATGTCTACTGAGGTGGCGCCGCTTACGCTAGACACTTCTTGTTCAATAAGAAGCTGTACTGCGTCGCCTTCATTAATTTGCGGCGTCACTTTAAGTTTGATACCCACTTCCTGTCGGTCAACCGTCTGGAAGGGGTTAGAGTTGTTCGAGCCCGTGGTCGTACCCGTAATAATAGGTACTTCCTGACCTACGATGAAAAAGGCTTCTTCGTTATCCATGGTCGTTAAATGAGGCGTAGCCAGAATATTTGAGTTGGTATCTGTGCTTACCGCTTGTACCACAGCTCCCCAGCCATTTTCGATAACGCCCGCAATTAACCCATTAGCGCCGCCCAAAAGACTTGCCAATGCTGTGTAATCGCCTTCCCGCGTGTTTGTTACCGTGTAAGGAGAACCGTCATCAGAGACATAGGTTTCAGTGTTAGTATCTTCTTCAGCTTGTTTTAGCGCAACCGCCAGGCTTCCCACCGGTACAACACCATTATTAAACTGGGTGCCCCCGCCGTCTTCAGAAACCCACTGAACACCCAAGGTAGTGCCATCGCCTTCGAAGACTTCCACTATAATGGCCTCAACTTGCACTTGGGCGCGGCGAATATCAAGTTGACGAACGACTTCTTCCAAAGAGCGCATCATATCGGGCTCTGCGGTAATTACGATGGCGTTAGAATCTTCATGAGCGTCAATGCTGATTTCTCGGTTTGAGCCGGCTCGACGTGACGTTGTACCGCCACCTTGCTCTTCTGCTTGAATACTGGCAGATACGCCCTGTAATACTTTAACTAAATCTTCCGCTTTGGCGTAATTAAGAAACAAAACGCGGGTGTTGCCGTTTGATTCAAGCTCTTGGTCCATGCGTTGAATAAGGTTAATAAGACGCTGGCGAGCTTTAATATCGCCACTTACGATAACTGAGTTGGTTCTGTCATCTGCCACTACGCGAGGCTCAGACTTGGTACCTGTATTGGCTTTGCCTTGTGATTTATTAATGCTATCGATAATGCGCACCATTTCAGATGCTGACGCATAGCGAAGCTTAACAATTTCAACCTCTTCATCACCGGCGCGATCTACGCGCTCAATAATTTCTACCAGTCGGTTAACTACCGCAGCTCGGCCGGTTAGCATCATGACGTTTGATGGGTCGTGGCTAACTACGTTACCGCCGCCCGCTTGGTCATTTAGCTGACGTAAAATAGGCGCAAGTTCACGTACCGGGACGTTATACACGGGAACAACGCGAGTGATCATTTCGTCGCCGTCGCGGTTAGCGCCTTCCACCACTGGAATGTTCGATGTTTTGGCGTCTTTAGAGCGAACCACTTTCAAAATACCGCTAGGCATTTCTACAACGGCGAAGTCATACACTTGAAGTACGTTTAAGAAAAACTGGTAATACTGATCTTCATCGAGCATGTCGTAGCTGCGTACGCTTATTTTTCCACGTACGTTGGGGTCGACAATAATAGTGCGCTCAAGATTTTTACCAACAATATTAATAAACTCGTTAATGTCGGTATCTTTGAAATTAGGCATGTACTCAGCGGCCGTCACCGAGAAACACAGAAGCGCTGTACACATGGCTGTGCTCAAGCGAGATAATAGTTTTTGGCTAGTGCGCCTTTTCATTCTAACTTCCTTCATTTCCTAACTTGTCGATGACCGAATTGCTTTATTTGTTATTTTGCTTACCTAGCGACAATATAGCGCTGCTACCGTTAGTGGTATTAAGACTCGGGTAAATCTAGGTATAGCGTAGTTAAACTGCCATCTCGAATAATCGTTAATTCTATAGTTTGTGCATTGCGTAGCTCAGACAGCGCCTCTTGCGATTGCTGCAAGTCGGTAAGGTCTAGCCCGTTAATCTGTGTAATAACATCACCAGCCTGAAGCCCTGCCGATTTAAATAATTCAGGCTCTTTGCCAGGGCTCACCTGGTAGCCGATAAGCTGGCCTTCTTCAGTTTTTGGCGATATTGAAATAAAGTCTGTGAAGTTGGCTGGACGCTCTCGCAGTGCTGCAGTCGCCTCTAATGCTTCGTCGCTAAGCTCAACGGTGTCTTCTTCTAATTCTTCTGGATCAGGTCGATTTCTTGCCTGCATTTCACGGCGACGATTAGCTTCGTCGTAATCAATTCCGTCAAGCATCAGGGTTTCGTTTCTTACCCCGTTCTTAATAATAACGCGATCGTTATACACCTTTTGCAACGTGGCGTTGGTGCCTTCAATCTTTTCACCTAAACCATATACTGCTTGGCTGCCGCGATTTTCTATAATAGCGGTGCCCGCTTCCTGCTCTGAACTGGCAACAACGCCGGTCAGGGTCAAATTTAAGCGTGTCTCTGGCGCGTCAGTAACTTCGGCTACCGGTTCAGCGGGTTTAGCCGCTGCATTACCAAACAGATTCAACTGTTGTATTTTGGCAATGTTGACCCCATTTTGGCCTGACGACGAAGAAATAACTGGAGCACGGCTTACTGTGGGTGTCGCAGATAGTTGAGGTTCGGGTATAATTCGCCACACGAGTTTGGCAGCAAATGCAATTAAATACAGGCTGAGCAGAACCACTACGATGGTATGTAGCTGTTTTTGATGCTGGCTTAGATAAACAACCAGAGATTGTGGGTTGGGTTTATTGAATGTCATGCTGCCACTGATGGTACTGCTTTATTATAATATAGTGAATTTTTGGTTAACCGCGCTTTAGCAAACCCATAATAGCCTAGTAAAGGAGAGGGTCACAACACTAAAGCCACACCATTACGAAAATATTACATGAGCCAATCGGATAGCAACAATACAACACAAAATGTCAGGCTGGACAAGTGGCTATGGGCTGCAAGGTTCTTTAAGACCCGCGCAATAGCAAGAGACATGGTGCAGTCGGGAAAAGTCCAGTACAACGGGCAAAGAGCCAAACCTGGTAAGCATGTAGAGCTTGGCGCCATGATTAAAGTTCCCTCAGGATGGGATAATCGTGAAATTAAGGTGCTAGGCTTAAGTGACAAGCGTTTGAGCGCGCCTTTGGCGCAGGCGCTTTTTGAAGAGACGATTGAAAGTGTAACAAAACGTGAAGAAAACCAAACGGCGCGCAAAATGAACGCATTTCACAGCCCTAAACCAGATCATAGACCTGATAAAAAGCAGCGACGACAGATTATTAAATTTAAGCAGCAATAGTGAGCTGCTCAACAGGATTACTTATGAGCGATTTCGATAAATTACACCGCTTCTTATTTACCCAAGCTAACGTCCGTGGCGAATTAGTTCGTCTTGATGAGAGCTTAACGCAAATTGTGCACAGCTATGAATACCCTGTGCAAATTCAAGCATTGTTAAGTGAAATGGCGGCAGCGACGTCATTGCTAACGGCGACGCTTAAGTTTAAGGGTGAAATTTCACTTCAAATTCAAAGTAAAGGCCCGGTAAGTTACGCGGTATTAAACGCCACTCACGAACAAACGCTTCGCGGTGTAGCTCGCTGGGACGAGACATTAGAAACATTACCTGAAACGTTCTCAGAGCTTTTGTCTCAGGCGGTATTGGTCATTACTATCACTCCAGATGAAGGCGAACGTTACCAGGGCGTTGTAGCATTGGATAAACCTTCACTTTCAGAATGTATTGAGAGTTACTTTGCTCAGTCAGAGCAGCTAGCAACTAGCGTTCACTTGATGACAGATCTAAGCGATCCAGAACACGCAAAAGCGTCGGGTGTGTTACTTCAGGTCTTACCGACTGATGCTAGCGCTACTGATGTGTCGCAAGCCAATGAGTTTGCTCATATCACTAAGCTTACTCAAACATTGACCAAAGAAGAGATGTTTTCTTTGTCGGTTGAAGACATTTTATATCGTCTTTACCACCAAGAAGATGTGGAAGTGTACCCAGCTAAAGACGTAACCTTTGCGTGCTCATGTTCTAAAGAGCGAAGCGCAGAAGCGCTGCGTCATGTGGAAAAATCTGAACTGCACGCCATTATTGCCGAAGAAGGGGCGATAAAAATGAACTGTCAGTACTGCCATGCAGAGTACCGTTTCGACAGTATCGACGTTGAAGCTATTCATAACGGTAACTTCGACGTATCGTCTTCAAATCAGTAACTACATATTTACTGCTTTATTAAAGCGCCTTCATTCGAAGGTGCTTTTTTGTATCTGAGCTCTTCAAAACATACATCGACACGTTTGCACAACACTTCACCTGTGGTTAAAAATCACCCATCTGTAAGTGTTTAACTTTTTTACAAAGTCTTATCTTCTTTTTATTCCCGCTATAGTGAAAGTTTTCATCTGCTCTTTTAAAAAAATTATCATTTTTTTATTTTGAAATTCATCGATCAATATAGGTTTTCTAGGCTCTATTTCTGCATTTATATCCAAGGAAAAGGCTTTCCTTGTAATTAATTTACAATATTTATGAAATTCCCGTGTAGAAAATAGTGAGTATACTTTTTATAAATGCTAGGCAGGCCTTATTTACATTACACTCAAAGAGGTGATACTTTTTTGAAAGTGCTTTTGAAAAATTACATATAGGGTAACAGTCATGACCGCAGCAGCCTCAATTCAAACGGATCTGAAAGTAACGCCACTCACCGACCTGTCAAATGCAGAACTTATCGAGCGAGCTGTAAAGCGCGGCGAAGGTGTCCTCGATAAAAATGGTGCGCTAGTTGTTGAAACCGGAAAACGTACAGGTCGCTCTCCAAATGATAGATTTATTGTTAAAGAGCCAACGACAGAAAACGACATCGATTGGGGTAAGGTGAACAAGCCTTTTGATTCTGATAAATTCGATGCTCTGTGGGACCGCGTTGAAGCTTACCTGTCTACCCAAGAACACTTTCTTTCTCACCTTCAAGTGGGCTCAGACCCTGAACATGCCTTGTGGCTTGAAGTAAGAACGCAAACCGCGTGGCAGCATGTTTTTGCCCGTAACCTTTTTATTATCCCAGAGCAGTGGAATGCGAAAGGCGACCAGCCTTGGCAGATTTTAAATGTGTCGGGCTTCGTGTGTGAACCAGAGCGTGACGGAACGAGCAGTGACGGCACAGTTATAATTAACTTTGCTAAAAAACGCGTATTGATTGCAGGCATGCGTTATGCCGGTGAAATGAAAAAAGCCATGTTCTCAGTACAAAACTTCCTGCTTCCGGCGAAAGACGTGCTACCTATGCACTGTTCTGCCAACGTGGGTGAACAAGGTGACGTTACCTTGTTCTTTGGTCTTTCAGGTACTGGCAAAACCACGCTTTCAGCCGATCCTAAGCGTTTCTTGATTGGTGATGACGAGCACGGCTGGGCACCAGGTAGCGTATTTAATATTGAAGGCGGTTGTTACGCTAAATGTATCGATCTTTCTCAAAAGAACGAGCCAGTAATTTGGAATGCCATCAAGTTTGGTACCATCCTAGAAAACGTAGTGCTTGATGAAACACGCACGCCAGATTATACCGACACGTCGTTAACCCAAAACTCACGTGCGGCCTACCCGCTTTCGCACATTGAAAAGCGCGTTGCTGAAAACCGAGGCGGCGAACCTCGCTCAGTCGTATTTTTGACCTGTGACGTAAGTGGCGTATTGCCTCCTGTTTCAGTGTTAAGTGAAGAAGCTGCGGCGTATCACTTCTTAAGCGGTTACACAGCGAAAGTAGGCTCTACTGAAATTGGTTCTACTAGCGATATCGAATCAACCTTTTCAACCTGTTTTGGTGCCCCTTTCTTCCCGCGTCCAGCAGGCGTGTATGCAGAGCTTCTGATTAAACGCGTTAAAGCGTTCGGTGCTAAGGTTTACTTAGTCAATACCGGTTGGACAGGCGGCCCTTACGGCACAGGTAGCCGTTTTGATATCCCTACTACGCGCGCCATCATCGATGCGATTGTATCGGGCAGCTTGGCTGATGTTGACACCCAGCACATTGACGCGCTAAACCTTGATGTACCAGTGGCCGTTGAGGGTGTAGACAGCAATTTGCTTGTGCCTCAGAACACATGGGCTGACAAAGAGAAGTACAACGAATACGCCGCTAACTTAGTTAACGACTTTAAACAGAACTTTGAAAAATATGACGTTAGTGACGCTATCGTTAAAGCCGGGCCGGGTAACTAACGCTCGGTCCGCCCCTTCCCAACGTTCATCACACTCAACGTGATTGATGTTTTGCCCGCACCGTGTTGCGGGCTTTTTTATGCCTGAATATTAATAGCACCCTGCCTGTTAACATTTTTCACACAATGAATACGTATGTTTATTTAAGTCGATACTGCCTACCGTTATCATTTACTTAACATAATTAGGTTTTCAGTATGTGCATGGGCTGTACAAAGCTGAAACGAAAAGAAAGGCTTTAGTATGACGAATAGGCACAAGCGTTTAACTCTACCAGCGACCTTATTATCCGCCTTAGCGCTAGCTTCAGGCAGTGTGTTTGCCGATGTTGAGAAATTCGCGTTACAAGGTAATACCCTACACATTGATACCGACACCAATGACTTCACAGTAACGGCGATTGGAAACAATAGCTTTCAAGTCACGTTTTTAACGGATGACAGCGGTAGGCCTTATGTAAATTTACCGTCTATGGCATTACCTGACGATGCTGCTTCTAATCAGCTTGACATAAACGTGTCAGAAACCCCGAATTCTATCACGCTTACTTACAATGATGTTTCAGCAACTATCGATAAGCGAAGTCATTTAATCAGCTATGCGCAAAACGGTGAAGTTATTGCTAAAGAGCGCGGTGGCCTTTCTATATCCGAAGAAGGTGTGCATTTGACGTTTACGCTTGATGAAAACGAAAGGCTCTACGGCGGTGGTCAGCGCGTACTGGGTATGGATCGTCGTGGTCATAGCATGCCGCTATATAACAAAGCACACTATGGTTACACCACGTCTTCAAACCAGATGTACTTTGGCTTGTCGGCTGTGATGTCGTCACAAAATTACAGCGTATTGTTCGATAACACCGCTTCTGGCGAGCTAGATATTGGCAAAACGAAAAGCAACGAGTTGTTATTTAAGGCACAAGGCGGCCGTGCTAGCTACATCATGGTGTTGGGTGAAAATTTAGAAGACACGGTTACGAATACCGTAGCAGTTACGGGAAAACAGCCGCTTCCGCCGCGTTGGCTGCTGGGTAACTTTGCATCTCGATTTGGCTATAAATCTCAAAACGAAGTGATGGATGTTGTCGATGCCTTTAATACGCAAGATATTCCCGTTGACGCCGTAGTGCTCGATTTATATTGGTTTGGCAAAGACATTAAAGGGCACATGGGGAATCTAAGCTGGGACGCCGCCACTTTCCCTGAACCCGAGAAAATGATTAGTGAGCTACGCGCTCAAGACGTGAAAACCGTGCTGATAACAGAGCCTTTTATTCTTACGACGTCAAAACAATGGGAAAGCGCCGTTGCCAATAATGCCCTTGCTCAAAACGATGATGGTGCGCCGTATACCTTCGACTTTTATTTTGGCAATACCGGCCTTGTCGATGTGTTCAGTGAAGCGGGTCAAGATTGGTTTTGGCAATATTATGAAAAGCTTGCTGCACAGGGCGTTGCCGGCTGGTGGGGCGACTTGGGCGAGCCTGAAGTGCACCCTGATGACATTCAGCACATGTGGCAGTCTACAAAAGTAAGCGGCGCAGAAGTGCACAATGCCTACGGTCATCAGTGGGCGAAAACCGTGTATAACAATTTAACTGCGCTACAACCCGACACGCGCCCGTTCGTGCTGATGCGTTCAGGCTTTTTGGGTAGTCAACGATATGGCATGGTCCCGTGGACAGGCGATGTGAGTCGAAGCTGGGGCGGACTTAAACCTCAGGTAGAATTGGCACTTCAAATGAGTGTTTTTGGAATGGCGTATACCCATTCCGACTTAGGTGGGTTTGCTGGAGGCGAAACCTTTGATCTTGAGCTTTATACAAGATGGCTTCAGTTCGGTACCTTTTCACCGGTATTTAGGCCTCATGCCCAAGATAATATTGCGCCAGAGCCAATTTTCCACGCCGATCCGGTAAAGTCTATTGCGCGCAAGTTTATCCAACTTCGCTACGACATGCTGCCTTATAACTATTCACTGGCCTTTGAAAATGCGCTTTACGGCACGCCATTAATGCGCCCGTTAGCTATGGCGTATGGTGAAAGCGATTGGTTTGAAAATGCAGACAGTTATCTATGGGGCGACGCGCTATTAGTTTCGCCTGTGACTAGCGCTAACCAAACGGTGTGGCCGACCAAGTTGCCTGAAGGCGTATGGTTTGATTTTTTCTCTGATACGAAATACCAAGGTAGTCAAACCGTTAACTACCCGCTAAGCCAAGATAATTTCCCGGTGTGGGTAAAAGCAGGAAGCTTTATGCCAATGACTGACGGGCTTAGCCGCACAGAGCAGTTTGATACCCGTAAAATAGAAATGCATTACTGGCATGACAATTCAGTTAATTCATCTTCATATACTTATTACGAGGATGACGGCAAAAATCCAGCGTCTGTCAAAAAAGGCTTATATACAAAGCTACTTCTTAATGCGTCAGTAGACGATAAGGCCGAATTAACCCTGACGCTTGATAGCGAAGGTAGCTATATAGGTATGCCTAAGCAGCGAGATATCACTTACGTCGTGCATGGTTTAAGCGAAAAACCACAGAGCGTTTCACTTGATGGCAGGAGCGTACCTGTAATGTGGGATGAAAAAGGGAAAACGCTTTCACTTGCATTTTCTTGCGATTATCAGCAATCTGTAAAGGTAGTGATTATGTGATAATTAAGGGCTGCTGTTCTTTCTTGCACAGTAAAGGTCAGCGCCCTCAAAAGGTTCACTTTGTGGTCAAGGGGCATAACTAAGCTGTGCCCTCAAGCCTAAATCGGATGTCTTTCTACTGATATCAGCCATGGAGCCTAAATGAGCCGACTTCCTGCCACCATCGTTATTTTTGCTGGTTTTTTTCTAATTGGTAAATTGTTTCTCTTGTGGGGAATATTACTGCCAGATATTGCAGCCGATCTGCAAATGTCTGAAGTAGTCAGTGGCGCACTTTTCTCGCTTTTCTCTGTAGGCATGATGTTAGGCGCTGTGATTGGTGGCAAGTATGCCAGTCGCTTCGAATATATGCCGCTACTAGCCACGTTATTCAGTATGAATACGGCGCTGTTGCTGCTTGTGTCAGTGCTTACCGCTTGGCAATGGTTTTTGGTGTTAGCGGTATTAATAGGTGTGGTGAGCTCAACAATATTTACTATTGGACACACGCTTATTGCACGAATGTACGCAGAAAAGCGTTTTACTATGATGGGCTTAATGGACTTTATGTTCAGTTTAGGAACGTTTGCGGCGTCGTTCTTTGTAACACTGTTATATCTTGTTGAGCACAACTGGCGCTTACCTATTCAGGTGTTGGCAGGCGTTATGATTTTGCTTTCGTGCTACGCATTTATTGCGGCGCGCTCTCAGGCAAAAGTACTTAAAGGTCAGCCAAAAGCGCCTAAAAAGACCTTGGCATTTGGGGTCATTATCAAGCAGCCCGTTTTCATATTTCTAACTTTGCTTACCTTTGGCTATGGTGCCGTAGAGTTCGGTAACGCGAACTGGTTTGTAAGCTATGCGCAAAACGGCTTAGGCTTTACTGGCGAGCAGTCGAGAAACTTACTGGCGTTCTTTACCGCTGGCATGGTGATAAGCCGCCTTACTTTCCCTTTTTTACTGCGATTTGTACCGGTACACCGCATGATTGTGCTCATGGCAACAGCATCGCTAGCGGGTGTATTCGCACTGAAACTAATGCCTTCATTTTACGGGATTGGCGCAGGTAATTTACTGCTTGGCTTAGGGCTAGGTGGGCTCTTCCCATTAGCACTTTCTGCTGCAATGAATATCGACAGTGACAACGGCCCGGTACTTTCTGGTATTTCAATTATCGGTAACTCTACAGGTGTTCAAGTGGCATCGTTTTCTACCGGACTATGGGCGAACTTCGCGCCACTTACTACAGCGTTTTGGGTGATCCCGCTTGGCGGCTGCGTGCTGTGGTTGGCATCTTATGGATACAGTCGAAAAATTAAGTACCACAGAAGTTAAGGTTATTGAATTACGCGCAGAGTTTGTAAGCGACTACTTGGTGGCTACTTTGATAGTAGGAAAAGTCAGATGTTGTTGGGGCAGGCGGAACGGAATACGCACAAGTCCCCAATTCAAGTCACCAGAGTAAACTGTATTTAATCTTTTTGGTGTAGGTGGGGCAGATAAGGTAGATAAAACTCTGCGACTAAGCCTTGTTGAGGATGATTTCTTAATGTCACCTCGCCGTCGTGAGCTTCTACAATTCGCCTTATTATGGCAAGGCCAAGGCCTGAACCTGACGAATTGCGGGCTTTGTCGCCTTGTGCAAACGGCATGAATACACCGTCGAGCTCCGCTTCCGGTATTCCCGGGCCGAAGTCACGTACCTTGCAATACACGCGCTTTTCGTGGCGATTGTAAAAGCTGCTAATAGCAATATCGTCCGAGCCGTATTTGAAGGCGTTTTCGATGAGATTATCGATCACGCGTTTCATTGCAATTCGTCGTAGCGACAACGGAGGAATGGCGTTGAGTTTAAGTTCAATGTGGTGCTTATCGTCTAAATGTCTGGCTTGGACCAGTTCTGCAATAATCGCGTTTAAATCGGTTTCTTGAGTGACTTCTTCGGTGTCGTAGCGCGCATAGTCAATGAACTGGTCGATGATGGCATTCATGTCTTCTATGTCATTTACAATGCCGTCTTTAATCCAGTCTTGATCTTCTGGCAGCATTTCTGAGGCAAGGCGAATACGGGTAAGCGGTGTGCGCAAGTCGTGAGAAATACCTGCTGTCATGATATTTCGGTCATTCTCAAGCTGCTTAATACCTTGATTCATGCGGTTAAACGCCCGGGTAACCTGAATCATTTCGGTGCTGCCTTGTTCGCGAAGCGGCGCCGGGTGCTCGCCTTTACCCACCGCTATTGCTGCTTTTTGCAGGGCTGACAACGGGCGAGTCATGCGTCTTACAAACAACCAGCCCCCGGCCACACTCAATATGCCAATTACCATTAAGTACATAGTCAGAGGGGATATATTCGCTTCGTTAAGTCCTGAAATAGGAATAGAGATCCACGTATCTGGGTAGCGGTTCAGGGATATCCACACAATGTATGGCGCATTTTCGTCACTGGCCTGCGTGGTGGTGCTAATGCGCACATCTGCAAGCTGCCGGAGCTGCTCGCTAACCTGAGAAGAAATATAGCTATAGTATACCGCGCTCTCTAATCCATTCTGTTTGGCAACGCTTTCGTCAAAGACCTGTACCTGTGTTTTTTGAAAATAGCGGTCGCGGGTTTCTTGGTTAGTCACCAGTAAATCGTTGGCGAGCACAGATTTAACTTGGGTGGCCAATAAACTGTTAATTTGTTGGTAACTGGGCTGAATAAAGTAATAGGTAACAGAGATGTAGGACACAATCTGATTAATAAGCAACAGCACGCCAATAAGCATGACGGTTTGGCCAAATGCACTTTTGGGAATTAAACGCATAACATGCCGTCGCTTTGAATCATAAGCCAGTGTTTGGAATGGCAGTAGGTAAACGCATAATTAGGAGTCATGAGTAAACATACTTCATTTGCGCACTGGCAAAGACGGGTAGAGCCCGCCGTATCAGCCATAGGTGCTAAACTTGTTCGCCATCAGGCACGAATACGTAGCCCAATCCCCATACTGTTTGAATATAGCGAGGGTTGGCAGGGTCTTCTTCAAGCATTCTTCGTAAGCGCGAAACCTGAACGTCAATACTGCGCTCTAGTGCACTGTAGTCGCGACCACGCGCTAGGTTCATCAGTTTGTCTCGTGACAAAGGCTCACGTGGGTGAGTAACCAGAGATTTTAATACTGCAAACTCGCCGCTTGTCAGTGTTAAAGGTGTATCGCCAGCTGTCATCTCACGGGTGGCGAGGTTCAGCTTGTAATTGCCAAATTCCACAATTTGCACATCTTTAGACGGCGCGCCCGGCGCTTCGCTGCTGCGTCTGCGCAATACCGCTTTAGCACGCGCTAGTAGCTCGCGTGGGTTAAATGGCTTAGGCAAATAATCGTCTGCACCCATTTCAAGGCCGATAATGCGGTCAACTTCATCGCCTTTTGCAGTAAGCATAATAATGGGCATGTCGTTTTCTTGCTGGCGCAATCGGCGGCAAATAGACAAGCCGTCTTCACCAGGTAGCATAAGGTCCAAAACCATAAGGTGAAAATTCTCGCGCTCTAGCAGTCTGTCCATTTGTTCTGCGTTAGCCGCACTGCGTACTTGATAGCCCTGTTCGAGTAAATAGCGCTCTAATAGGCTGCGCAGGCGCATGTCATCATCAACAACGAGAATTTTAGAGGTTTCCTGACCCATACTCATACCTTTCGTTTTACTTTTGTTTCACTATAACCACAAGATGTGAAATACAAAAGCGAGAAAAGCGTAAAAGGCAGGGGATGTTTGTTACAAATAGTGTCTAGGTCTGTCGAACTTGCATGTAAAGAAAGAGCCAGCAAAGGCCCAGCAAAAGCCCAGCAGGCTCCAGCGAGGAGGAAACCATTACGCTTTTCTCCCCACTGAGCTTATAGTGAACTGCGTATTGGTAAGAAGCTTTATAACGTAGGCTCTGTTACAACCCTCCAGCAGTTCAAGTTGTATTCCTTAAGAGGCACTAATCAAAGGTGACGACGTTAAGCGCTTTCGTGGGCGCCGACCCGTTAAGGGTTTCTAAATATAACTGTGTTATAGCATCAGTCCCGCTGTGCGAATGCTCGTAGAACTGATCGCTCACTTTCTCTGCGAAGCGTTTCCATGCACTGGCGTATTTTGCTAAGAATGCCTCGTGCCCCCATTCTTGCTGTCGCAGTTTCACGCGCGCTGGTGCGAAAAAGATCTCTGCATTGAGCAGTTTTGGATTGGGTTTCTCTTGGGCTTTCCAGTCTGTCGCACCAATGAGTGTAACGTCGCCTAAGCTATCGCCAAGTTGCTTGATAAGGTTATTAATCAGTGTCCCGTTGGCGGCGAAATCAAGCAGCCAGTAGCGCGCATCGCTGCTATTACCTTCGCTACTTAGGGCTGAAAGTTCGTCATAACTATACACTTCGTCGTAGCAGCCAGAGGCTTTTACCATATCCACATTCTGTTTCGAGGTTAACCCAACCACCTTATAGCTTGCGTCTCTTGACGCTTTTTGGTCTTTAAGCAGTTGCGCCGTACCCAACGCGGTTTTACTCGAAGCGCTCGACAACAGTAAGGTTTCATTGTTTGCTTTCTCTGCCACATAGTCATCGAGCACAAACGAAGTCATATAAAGGGGTCTAAAATTAAGCTGCCATGCTTCGCGGTTTTTGTCGTAGCCGGGGTCGGCGGCACAGCGAAGATATTGATCGTAAACAGGGCTAATGCTCTTCCGTTTTTCGTGGATGTCTGAAAAACCGTGAGGGGCAACTTTTCCAGCTTTTATCACCCAATGGCTAGCCATAGGCAGGTAGCCGAACACCTTTTCACCTACTTTGATATCCCTATGACAAGACGCCTTAACGGTAGCGAAGCCCCAAACGGGCACAATACCGAAGCCATGTGCTTCATCAACGTCATTATCACTTTTTGCTGGGAAAAAGCCCCAATAGCCCATTTTAAAACCCAGTGCAGCATAGGTGATGTTGTTGGCAGAAAAGCCAAAGCTGTCTGTCTCAAGCAATACTTCGTCTTGCTGTAAGTCGCTGATGTTTATATCGCGGGAAACAACGTTAGTGTTGGCAAGGTTTTGCTGGTCTACCCAAATTTGTTGGCTTTTAATTGTGGTCATAATAGGAGCCTGCTGTGTCAAAAACTAGGTCGAGAAACTAAATCAAGAAACTAAATCAAGAAAGTTTCCGAATAGAACCTAGATTGACGCAGGGCATGAGCCATTACGACTTACTGTTTTAAATACATGCCTATAGAAGCGATGTATATTGGGCTTACTCGTCGCTGCTCAACCAATCCATCTGATGACCAGCTCTGCGCTTTTTATTTAAGATGTCTTCAAGGAGCGGAGTTAAAATGAGCTCCATGGCTAAGCCCATCTTTCCGCCGGGTACAACCAAGGTGTTGATGCGAGACATAAACGCGCCGTCAATCATTTGAAGTAGGTAGGGGTAGTCCACAGTCTTCATTTCGCGCCTAAAGCGCACTACCACGAAACTCTCATCTTGGGTCGGAATTTCCCGGGCGCTGAATGGGTTCGAGGTATCAACGGTGGGCACGCGCTGGAAGTTAACGTGAGTGCGTGAAAATTGCGGCGTGATGTAGTGGAAGTAGTCGTCTAGGCCTCGCACGATACTGCTCATTACCGCTTCACGAGAGTGCCCTCGGTCAGTGGTATCGCGAACAATTTTTTGGATCCATTCTAAGTTTACAATCGGCACCATGCCGACCAATAAATCTACGTGCTTAGCAACGTCATTCTCTTCCGTTTTGACACCGCCGTGCAGGCCTTCATAGAACAGCAAATCGGTGTTTTGGGGTAAATCTTGCCAAGGTGTAAAGGTGCCGGGCATTTGGTTAAACGGAACGGCTTCATCAAAGGTGTGAAGGTATTGTCTAAACTGTCCTGTACCCGAGCTGCCGTATTCCCTAAACAGGGATTCCAAGAGTTCGAAGTCGTTGGCTTTAGGGCCAAAGTAGCTGATATGTCTGCCTTGTTCTTGGGCTTTGCGAATCTCTACTTCCATTTCAGGGCGGGTAAAACGGTGAAAACTATCGCCTCCCACCACTGCAGCATTAACACTTAAGTTCCTGAAAATATGGCGAATAGCATTGGTCGTGGTAGTAGTACCCGCGCCAGAAGAACCTGTTATAGCAATAATAGGATGTTTGACAGACATAGGAATTCTTTTTGGAAATGACGGGTACTAGTTATAAGCTGATGCGCGCTAAGAATCAAGGGGACGTACGCGAGTTCAGTACTCAGTTCATAATAAGAATTTTTATTTGAACCCACGCCAAATCAATCGTCTAGCCCTTTGTGATGGTGCTGTAATAGACGCACGATTAACTTCGCTTCTTCCTCGTCTAAATCTAGTAGCGCTCGCACGTGCTCTAAGTGGTGCACATCATGCTCACTTAGCTTTCCATCATCCAAAACGCTACGCACTGTATCTTTAAATCGATCGCGTTTTAGTTGCATTTGTGCGGTATAGCTCGATGACAAAATACCCGCTGGTAGGGCGTAGAAACAAATGCCCATAATGGTAATAAGTCCACCAAATACTTTACCTAGCGCAGTAACGGGAACGGCGTCGCCATAACCTACTGTCGTTAGCGTAACCAGGGCCCACCATAGCGAAGCGGGAATACTACTGAAGACGTTGGGTTGTGCGGCGTGTTCGATATAGTAAATGCAGGTAGCCGCAATAACGGTAAACAGAATCAGCACGCTTAACGCAGCAACAAGACTATGAGCTTCATTGCGTAAAACCGTGGCAAGGGTTTGTATTGAGCGTGAATAACGGCTAATTTTTAAGATTCGCATTACCCGAAAAACTCGCAATATGCGCAAATCAAACGCTACAAATACGCTTAAGTAAAAAGGCAAAATAGCCATTAAGTCGATTAAAGCCATGGGGCTTTTAATGTAGGCCCAGCGCTTTTGCCATGTTGATGTTTGGGCACGGGTAGGGCGGTTAGGGGCTGATGCGCTACTGTATACGCGAAGGAAGTACTCTGCGGTAAAAATAAGTACAGAAGCCACTTCGATAATATGAAGTTCGTATCGCCAAATAGCAGGGATACCCGGTACCGTTTCCAGCATCATGGCAACGACATTTACAATAATTAACGCGATCAGGAATATATCAAACAGCTTGCTAAGCTTTTTGTATTCGTGGGCTTCGCTAGCGGGAGCCAGGATGTGATAGCACGCGTTTCTAAATGACATAGCCAAAATGGTAAGAGAACGAATGACCTTTTTATACCAATTACTGCACCAAATTGGTAATGCTTCTAACTAAGGTGCGTTGCATCGTACTATTTCAAGCGCAGCTGGGCGCGAAACGTGGTAGTTTAAATCGCAAGTAACCTAACAAAGAGCGTATTCAATTGAAAAGCAAACAACCCCTAGTTACTTCACTGGCTTTAGCACTGCTTATGGCGTCATCTATTCCCGCAGCATTAGCGAAGTCTGATAGCGTACGCTTTATTTCAACGCCCCCCGTAATCGATGGCGTAGCCAACGACGCAGCATGGGAAGAGGGCGATTGGCAGGAAATGACGTCTCTTATGTGGGGCACAGTACCTGAGCCCAGCGATTTTTCTGGTAGATATAAGCTCCGCTGGAACAAGGATGCGTTATACCTGCTGGCAGAAATACAAGACGATCACCTTTCCGACACCTACGCTAACCCGCTTGAGCGTTACTGGGATGATGATTGTTTAGAGATTTTTATTGATGCTGATGCTTCTGGTGGCGATCATCTCAATAACTACAACGCGTTTGCCTATCACCTGGCGCTAGACAATCAGGTTGTTGATATTGGCCCGAATAAGGAGGGAGAGGCGGTACCGCAGTTATACAACGACCATGTTGAAAATAAGTGGCAACGTGATACCCAAGCGCCTTACAAGGTTTATTGGGAAGCGGCGGTGCGTGTATATGATGACAGTTATCAGCATGGAAACGATAATTCGCCAGTAGCCTTAAAAGAAGGCATGACACTGGGCTTTATGTTGGCCTACTGTGATGCTGATGGCGGCGACAGGGAGCATTTCTTAGGTTCCCATGAGATTACGCCAATAAATGGTGATAAAAACCTGGGGTACAAAGATGCGTCTGTGTTTGGGAAAGTGACTTTAACTAAATAGTGATGGCGTTATATTCGCCACTATCTTTTTAGAAAATTAACGAGTATTAAAAAAACGCGGCATTATGCCGCGTTTTTTATACTTTATGTTTCGATTACTTCGCTTCAGCTTCGCGCGCAATTGCACGGTGTGCAATATCAGTACGATAGTACACATCTTTAAACTGAATGGTCTTAAGCAATTCATACGCTTTTTGCTGAGCTTCGGTAACATTGTTACCCAAAGCAGTAGCACAGAGCACACGGCCACCTGCGGTAACCACATCACCGTCTTGAAGGGCGGTGCCTGCGTGGAAAACCTTTCCATCTAATTTAGCGGCGTCTTCGAAACCGGTAATCACGTCACCCTTGTCGTAGCTACCAGGATAACCGCCAGCGGCAAGCACAACACCTACTGCCGCACGCTCGTCAAACTCAATGGTTTTGCCTTCTAGCTCGCCTTTGCACGCTGCTTGGCAAAGTGGAACCAAGTCAGACTTTAAGCGCAGCATGATTGGCTGGGTTTCCGGGTCGCCAAAGCGGCAGTTGTACTCGATTACCTTTGGTGTGCCATCGGCCATAATCATAAGGCCAGCATATAAAAAGCCAACGTAGTCGTTACCTTCAGCAGCCATGCCATTAACCGTTGGCATAATCACTTCTTGCATAATACGGTCGTGAATATCTGGCGTTACCACCGGAGCTGGTGAGTAAGCACCCATACCGCCTGTGTTTGGCCCTTTGTCACCGTCAGCAGCACGCTTGTGGTCTTGGCTGGTGGCAAAAGGTAGTACGTTCTTACCGTCTACCATAACAATAAACGATGCTTCTTCACCGTCTAAGAACTCTTCAATAACCACGCGGCTACCCGCTTCGCCAAACGCATTGCCTGCCAGCATGTCGCGAATAGCGTCTTCAGCTTCTTCAAGGGTCATCGCAACAATAACGCCTTTACCGGCAGCCAATCCGTCAGCTTTTACCACAATTGGCGCACCTTTCTCGCGCACATAGGCGATGGCTGGGTCAATTTCTGTGAAATTTTGATACTCAGCTGTAGGAATATTGTGACGAGCCAAAAAGTCTTTGGTAAATGCCTTTGAACCCTCTAGCTGCGCAGCAGCTTGAGTGGGACCAAAGATCATTAAACCTGCGTTAGTGAACGCATCTACAACACCTGCAACTAGCGGCGCTTCTGGACCTACGATAGTAAGCTCAACATCATTGCCTTGTGCAAAAGAAACCAAGCCAGCAATATCGTTAACATCAATAGCCACGTTCTCAAGCTTAGGCTCTGTAGCCGTACCGGCATTACCAGGTGCTACAAATACTGTTGAAACATCAGAAGACTGCGCTGCTTTAAACGCTAACGCGTGTTCGCGGCCACCGCCGCCAATTACAAGTACGTTCATTAACTGTTCCGTTTTGAGTGTTTAATTTTATGATTTTGGTTTGGTGAATTTTAGCGTCATGCGATTGCTCTCGCCAATCGCCATGTATTTTTCACGATCTTGCTCATCTAGCGCCAAACGTGGAGGTAGCGTCCACACACCTTTCGGGTGGTCTGCTGTATCCAGTGGGTTTGCGTTAACATCGCTGCTTGCTTCAAGCACAAAGCCTGCTTTTTCAGCGGCAGCCACTACGTAAGAGCGCTTCATATAGCCACTTTTCTTCATAGCTTCATCATCTGCGCTTTCCGGTAGTTCATGTTCAAGTACGCCCAGTACGCCACCTGGCTTAAGCGCTTTGAAAAATGCGCCAAAGGCGTTGTCGATACCCTCGTCACCGTGACGCATGTACCAATTGTGAACATTGCGAAAGGTTAGCACCATGTCCGCGCTACCTGCTTCGCTAATATTTAATGCTTTAATTGGGTCGAATGCAGTAAGCTCGGCACCTTCGTACTTCATGCCAGGCTTCATGTTTTCTTTAAAGCCTTCTACTGATTTCTTATAGTAGCCGCTGGTTTCATCATCGACGTAGAAATGGGCGGCAACGTATTTACCATTGTCTTTTACCACAGAATAAAGAATGTCGGCATACCAACCACCACCAGGTGAAACTTCTACCACGGTCATGTCTGGAGTAAGGCCAAAGAAGCGCAGTGTTTGTTGAGGGTTACGGTACTCATCGCGTACTTTTGCGCTAGCAGAGCGAATATCGCTCATTGCGGCATCAGAAATGGCATCTGCGCTGGCATAGGTAGCACTCACACCGAGGGTTGCGGCTAACACATATTGGGCTAACTTTTTCATTCTTATTTCCTTTTTCTGTCGAGGGTAAATATCTGTGCGGACTGGTATAACATATCATTTATTGGTAACACTATTACTACAAATTACCACAAGTCAGATCACGCCTATCAGCTAACCCTTAATTGCATGTACGCCTTAACAGAATAGCTCGTAACTATTTCGCAACTATTTCACAACTATGTCGCTTAGCTATGGTGTCCACTATAGCGATGCAAATTCGCTAGAACATGCGTAATAGTCGGATTAAAGGAAAACGACAAGCACGCAGCAAAGTCACAAAATACTCCTTTACTGCGTGATTAACTTAGTTGTTGGTTTCCCTCACTAAGCCTGCACTATAAGATATTGCGTAAATACCTATTAGTGGCGGAAGTGACGCATGCCGGTGAACACCATGGCAATGCCGTGTTCGTCAGCTGCGTCAATGACTTCCTGGTCGCGCATAGAGCCGCCTGGCTGAATTACAGCTTTAATACCTGCTTCAGCCGCAGCGTCGATACCGTCGCGGAATGGGAAGAAAGCGTCAGACGCCATGACAGAGCCTGCTACTTCAAGGTTCTCATCGGCGGCTTTAATACCCGCAATTTTCGCAGAATAAACGCGGCTCATTTGGCCTGCGCCTACGCCCACTGTCATGCCGTCTTTGCAGTAAACAATTGCGTTAGACTTCACGTACTTTGCTACCTTCCAGCAGAACATAAGGTCGCGTAGTTCTTCTTCGCTTGGCTTACGCTTAGTCACAACTTCTAGGTCTTCCATTTCAACCATGCCGAAGTCGCGCTCTTGTACTAATAAACCGCCGTTTACGCGCTTAAAGTCATAACCTTCAGTTAGCTGACCAGCCCAATCGCCACACGCTAGAAGACGTACGTTTTTCTTCGCACTTACTACTTCTTTCGCTTCATCGCTTACTGTCGGCGCAATAATTACTTCCACAAATTGACGGTCAACAATCGCTTGCGCTGTTTTCGCATCAAGCTCGCGGTTAAATGCGATAATGCCGCCAAATGCAGACGTAGGGTCAGTTTTAAACGCGCGGTCATAGGCACTTAAAATATCGTCGCCAATCGCTACACCACATGGGTTAGCGTGCTTAACGATTACACATGCTGGCTCTTCGAATTCTTTCACGCACTCAAGGGCTGCATCGGTATCAGCGATATTGTTAAACGAAAGCTCTTTACCTTGAAGCTGGGTAGCAGTGGCAACAGACGCTTCTTGAATGTTGTTTTCAACATAGAAAGCCGCTTCCTGGTGGCTGTTTTCACCGTAGCGAAGGTCTTGCTTCTTGGTCAGCTGCATGTTGTAGGTACGTGGGAATTCACTGTGCTGATGATCACAGTCTGCTTCACAACCTGTGCTATCTAAACGGGCACCAAAGTAGTTTGCAATCATGCCGTCGTATTCAGCTGTGTGTTCAAACGCCTTAATAGCAAGGTCAAAACGGGTGTTGTACGTTAATGAACCGTTGTTGTCGTTCATTTCAGCAAGTACGCGAGAGTAGTCAGACGCATTAACCACAATAGTTACATCTTTATGGTTTTTCGCTGCAGCGCGTACCATGGTTGGCCCACCGATATCGATATTTTCAATCGCATCTTCCAGCGTACAGTCTTCGTTTGCCACGGTTGCAGCAAACGGGTAAAGGTTAACCACCACAAGATCGATAGGCGCAATGTTGTGTTCTTCCATCACCGCTTCATCGGTACCGCGACGACCAAGGATACCGCCATGAATTTTCGGGTGAAGAGTTTTAACGCGGCCAGCCATAATTTCTGGGTGACCTGTGTGATCAGACACTTCTTTAACAGGTAAGCCAGCGTCAGCGAGTAGTTTCGCAGTACCGCCCGTCGACAGAAGTTCTACGCCAGCGTTATGCAGCGCTGTCGCGAAATCGAGGATACCGGTTTTATCGGAGACACTAAGGAGAGCACGTTTAATTGGTTTTGGTGTTTGCATAAATTTTAAGTTTCTAATGTTGTAGTGTTGAAACAAAAAGAGCACCGAATGGTGCTCTTTGGTGGGCAAAGCCCTTGGAATCTTAGTTCATGCCGTATTGCTTAAGCTTCTTGCGAAGTGTGCCACGGTTGATGCCCATCATGATGGCAGCGCGGGTTTGATTGCCGCGTGTGTAAGTCATGACTTCTTCTAGCAGCGGCGCTTCAACTTCAGCCAGTACCATTTCGTACAGGTTATCGATGTTTGCGTTATCCAATTGCTTAAGGTACTTGTTAACCGCTTGCTTTACAGAGTCACGCAGTGGCTTTTGAGCTTGCGTTTGTGAAGGCGTAGTTACTGTAGTAGTAAAAGGTGAAGTCACGTTTTGATCGAACATAATACTGTGTTGCTCTTAAGTTAGTCATCACTATGCTGCGGGAGAAATCTGTCGGGTTTCTCGTGTCTGCAGCGCTTGAAAATATGCATTTAGTGCATCGAGTTGCTCAGTCGCATCATCGATAGCGTTAAACGTTTTACGAAACTGACGATCCGTATCGTGCTCCGCGAGATACCAGCCCACGTGCTTACGGGCAATTCTTACACCGGCTATGTCGCCATAAAAGTCTTGCACATTAGTTACGTGCTCATGCAAGAGTTTATATAGCTCTGACAGCGGCGGTGCCGGTAGGTTCTCGCCCGTTTCAAGATAATGTTGGATTTGCTTAAATATCCAAGGCTTACCTTGCGCGCCGCGACCTATCATTACGCCATCTGCACCAGTGTAATTCAGCACCTCTTGTGCTTTCTCAGGAGAAGTAATATCACCATTTGCAATAACAGGAATTGAAATTGCCGCCTTTATTTGACGTATGGTGCTGTATTCCGCTTCTCCTTTATACATACAAGCTCGGGTTCTGCCGTGAACAGCAAGCGACTGTATGCCGTTTTGCTCTGCAATGCGGGCAATCTCTACCCCATTGCGATTTTCTGGGTTCCAGCCGGTACGAATTTTCAGTGTCACGGGTACATCAACAGCATTAACTACTGCTTTAATAATCGCTTCCACTGTGTCTGGGTATTGAAGCAGCGCAGAACCTGCAAGCTTCTTATTGACCTTCTTAGCAGGACAACCCATATTGATGTCGATGATTTGCGCACCGTTCTCAACATTAAATTGTGCTGCTTGAGCCATAAGCTCAGGATCAGCCCCAGCTATCTGTACAGAGCGAATGCCTTCTTCACCCTCATGATTCATACGCGCCTGTGATTTGGCTGTGTTCCAAACTTTCGGATTACTTGAAAGCATTTCTGAAACAACAAGGCCTGCACCTAAGCGCTTACAAAGTTGGCGAAACGGTCTGTCTGTTACGCCAGCCATGGGGGCCAACATCAAATTGTTTTCTAACTCGTAAGGTCCAATTCGCATTGTAAAATGTATAGCTCGCCATCTAAAAATGCACAGAAAATATACACCCGGCTAAAACGGGGCGCTAAGTGTACGTGTTTTCGCAAGGCTTGAAAAGGCTAAAAATCGCACAAAATTTCACTTCGTGGTCTTGACAGTGAAAAAAATCTGTCACATTAATAAGCTAACGTCGTTTTTTAGTTTAAATATTGTACGAAAGTCTTACAGCCCCCGATTTGAAAGGGCTGTAATGTGAAAAAAATTAACAATTAATGAGGCGGTGACGTTCTTCGTCGTACAAGATTTCGTCGCAAATTTGGGGTGGTTTACCGTGAACACACCGATCTAACTAGGTGTAATTTTCACCACCTAGTTAGTTTGTCGCTCAATCTTAACGTTTTTTGCCCGACACTCTCGCCCATTCACCATCTATAGCACTGGGTTCAAGAGTAATATCGTTTGCATAAGCTTCTTCAATTCGCGTGACTTGTTCAGCCAATATGCCGGAAAGGACTAACAAACCGCCTGATTTGCAGTAGTTTGTAATAACGCTTTGAAGTTCTAGTAATGGACCTGACAAGATATTCGCCATCACCACATCGGCTTCAAGCTCAGGTTGGTCTTCAGGAAGGTATACATCCAAACGGTCTTCAACACCGTTGCGGCGCGCATTTTCTTTCGTCGCTTGTAGGGCTTGTGGGTCGATATCAATACCTATAACGCGCTTCGCACCCAATTTCAACGCAGCAAGCGCTAATATTCCTGAGCCACAGCCAAAATCGACAACGGTTTTATCTGTCATATCTATGCCGTCTAGCCAGCGCAAGCAAAGCGCTGTGGTAGGGTGAGTGCCGGTACCAAAAGCAAGCCCAGGATCTAGCATTACGTTAACGGCGTTTGGATCGGGAACATCGCGCCAGCTTGGGCATATCCACAAGCGCTCGCCAAACTGCATGGGATGGAAGTTATCCATCCACTCTCGCTCCCAGTCTTTGTCTTCAAGTGGCTCAAGTTTATATTTAAAATCTGGGCCAAGGACTTTGGCTTTACCTAAGCGCTGCAGGATGCCTTTCATATCGGCATCAGCTTCAAATAAGCCAACTACTTGTGTATCGGGCCACAGTAACACTTCACCCGGCTTGGGCTCGTACATGGGGGTGTCTTTCGCATCCACATAGGTAACTGCTTGTGAGCCGTTTGCTGTAAGCATGTCACCTATTGATTCTGCATGTTCAGAAGAGGTATTAATTCGAAGTTGTAGCCAAGCCATATTTATCAATCGTTGAGACCTTTACTCATTATTGTACCTTTGCTTGGCAGTAAACAAAATGCAGGCAGGTGAAAAGCTTTAAGTAAATCAGAACGCGATGCTTACAGAGGCATGATCAAATCTAACCACTTTGGTTCTCAACAGGCTCTCAAGTACCCAATAAAACTTGGCTGCTCAATTGATTACGTAAGCCTCGAGAAAAACTAACCTTTTGTCGACTGGTGAAATTCTAATATAAGTTTATATTATGAGAAGGGTATCGTTTAATTTATAGTTTGGTTCATCTGTTGTATGCGCGCACTTTTATCTGCTGTTTGTTTACTGTGTTTTATCATACCGCTTAGCGCGAAAGAGCTAGATGTGGTTGTGGGCTGGAACAAGCCTCCATACGTTATTTCACAAGAACACACCGGCTTTGAAGTTGACTTGGTGCGGGCGATCCTTGCTGAAATGGGATATGGATTGTCGCCTATTTATGTTCCTTTCGGGCGTACGGCAAGGCTATTAAAAGATGACGCCGTTGACATTGGACTTACCCTTAATCTTGCACACACAGTCGATCAAAGCATTTTATCTGAGCCATATATTATCTATCAGAACGTCGTGGTAACACGGGCAGACAGAGAACTGACGATAGACAGTATCGACGATTTGAAAGGTAAAAGCGTCATTGCTTTTCAAACCGCTCAATCGGTATTAGGTGAGGACTTTGGGCGAACTCTCGCATCGCAAACTACCTATATAGAAATGGCACGACAAGATCGTCAAGTGGACATGCTGATGCGTGGTAGCATTGATGTAGCTATCCTAGATAGAAACATTTTTAATTATTTCAAATCTAAAAATGGCACTTACTCTCAAGATAAGACCGTCTTTCATGAGTTGTTTCCCATCTCAGCGTACAGTGCGGCGATCCCTGACCCAGAGCTACGAGCTAAATTTAACGCTACGCTTCGTCTTTTTATTGAAGACGGGCGGTATCAATTACTACTTGATGAGTACAAGCTCGACAATCTCCTTCACAAGCTTCCCAATGCAAATGTTGCTAACTAGATATTAACTTTATTGTCTAGACAGTGAACTATTTCTGATTCAACGTATAAGAAACTAACACTACATTGGTGCGAGTTTGTTCTGTAGCAAAGTTAATCTTCGCTAAAACAAGCACTAGAACTATGCGTTAAGGAAGAACCTATGCTCAAACGGTGGTATTTACTGGCTATTGTTGTGTTATGCACTGCATGCGCGTCACAAGCAAATCTTAATAATGACATCGAACAATGGCTGGATAAGCCTGCCCACATTCAAGCGCAAGCTATTGCAAGTGGTGATACTACCTCTGCTGAAATCGTCAGCGGTTATATTGCCCGCATTAAACAGCTAGATACAAAGGTTAATAGTATCTTAGCGCTTAACCCAAACGCGCTGACCGAAGCGAAAGTCATCGACAAAAAAATAGCGAGCGGTGAAACACTTGGCCCTCTGGCTGGCATCCCAGTTCTGTTAAAAGATAATATCGAAAGTACAGAAATGCCCACCACTGCAGGCTCAATGGCGCTGCTCAATAACGATACCGGTCGCAATGCGTTTATTGTGGAAAAACTGAAAGCAGCTGGGGCAATTATATTGGGTAAAACCAACTTGTCTGAGTGGGCTAACTTTCGTTCAGAGTCTTCGGTGAGTGGCTGGAGCGCTGTGGGTGGGCTTACCCGAAACCCACATATACTATCAAGAAGTGCGTGTGGCTCGTCATCAGGCTCAGGGGCGGCAATGTCGCTTCGTTTGGCGTCTCTTGCTGTGGGCACTGAAACCAATGGTTCTATTATATGTCCCGCGTCTATAAACGGTGTAGTAGGCTTTAAACCAACAGTGGGTTTACTTTCAAGAACTCACATAGTGCCTATATCTTTCAGTCAAGACACCGCGGGACCAATGACATCTAACGTTCAAGATGCCTGGCTGATGACGTCAATTATGGCAGGCACAGATGCAAGCGATAACGCTACGCTAGATGCAGACTCTCATCGTCCAGCTATGCCCGCATCGTCCATGCTTGCTACCGATTTAAAAGGTAAGCGAATTGGTGTGGTTAGGTACCGCCAAGGCGATAATCCTCATGTACTCGCCGTATATGAAAAGGCGTTGAATCAGCTAAAAGCATCGGGCGCTACGTTGGTGGACATCAGTGACTTCTCTCAGCCAGATTCTTTTTGGGCCGACTCTTATAATGTTTTGCTTAGCGAGTTTCATCATAGCATCAACGAATACTTGTCGACGTCGCCAGCAGAGCTTCCTGTTAGGAACTTATCAGAGCTCATCGCGTTTAATAATAAAACAGAACGCGAGTTAGCGTTATTCGACCAAGATATATTCGAGAAGTCGCTCGCGTCGACAGCCATTAACAGTGAAAAGTATCAAAATGCGCTGCGCCTTATTCAAGACACTGCAGGCAAGAACGGTATCGATACATTATTAGCAAAACACAACGTTGATATATTGGTTGCGCCCTCGAACAGTCCATCATTTCTTATCGACGGAGTATACGGCGACCATTCGCCAGCCGGCTTTATTGGTATAGGGTATTTGGCTGCCATCGCTGGTTATCCGCATCTCACAGTGCCTGCCGGACAAGTAAAAGATCTTCCTGTGGGAATTAGTTTTATTGGTGGTAAGTGGCAAGACGAAAGTGTTTTGAAAATAGGTCGAGTCTTTGAAGCAAAACACGGCTTCTTCATTAAGCCTGGCCTTCTGCCTACACGTTTTGACAACCCAGCGTTAAAAGGTATTGAAGATGGTCTTGGCGATGACCGCTAGTGGCAATTTTATGCCCTAACTGAAACAAAAAAGCCCTTGATTGAACTCAAGGGCTTTAAATGTTGTTCACTTCTTTTCATGCGTAGACTGCAACTTAGTTTACTTTCATTGCTTACATCACTTTGCACCACGCAAAAGAAGATATACCTCTGATGGGTTAGCCTGGCTTTTTAACCCAAGCGCTACACCAGCCATCGGCATTAACCAGTTTGTTAGGGAAAATGTTACAAGGGCGGTGTTGTTCGCCATCGGCGCCTTGCACGTACATGCAGTTAGCACATTTTGCACCTTCAACAGTTGACGACGGTGTGTAGTTCAGAGCTTTTGCAGTTGGATCATCTGCACTCAACTGTTCTTGAGCCTGCGCGCGTAACGCTACACCACCTAATGTAAGGCCGATAACCGTAGAGCCTGATAGCTTTAAAAAGTCACGGCGATTTACAGATTTCATAACATTCTCCTTAAGAGATAGAAACGATAATGATTCTTTTTTATTCAGTGCCTTAAACGCAAAAACCTGCCCAAAGAGGCAGGTTTTGTTTCATATTTAAATACTATCTCTTTTTGAAAAAAGATCGAACGAAATGTCGCATTTTCGCTTGATCCAGATTAAATAAACGTCAGAGTACTGATGCTTGTCATTAAAAATAAGACCACTGAAGGGTTAACTAGTTCACTTTGTTGCTAATTCGACGTCTGGTTTTGCATAAGCGAATTGCGCAATGCGTTGGGTGCTGTGGTAGCTATCTAACCCAGAAATACAGGCCGTTCGTGCTTGCTCAATATCTGCATAGCCGTCCTCACCAATAATATGCTCGGGAACATATAGCTCTTGGATTTCACCAATAACCATTTCTGTCTCATTGAGCAGAGTAAAATGTTGCGCGACCTTTAAGCCCATTTTAATTTGGCTTTCTCCGACAAAAGGCGCACTAAACGACTCACTAAACTGTGCTGTTAGTCCCACCGCTTCGAATTCACTCTCATCTGGTGCATAGCGGGCTGATGTTTGATGGGCTTTGTCGACCCAGTCAACAGACACATGATTTAGCGTATAAAAACCCTGTTGTTTTATGTTGCTAAGGGTATCTCGCACAACGGTGTGAGGGCGCATTATCATGCCAATGAGCGGCGGGTTAGCACCCACATGAACAATAGAGCTCACAATAGCCAAATTGTTTGTAACGCCATTTGTTGTACCCACCAAAGTCGCCGATTTAAAACCAGACAAACTATTAATTAGGTTTGCGCGGTAGCGCTGGGCAAGGCCATCAATGTCGCTGCGGGTAAATTGCTTAGTCATTTTCTCGTTCAGCCTCAATTTGTATGTCATCACCGTGCTGATAAGCGGTTAACTCTATGGGCTGACAGCACACTTGACAGTCGAGTACCTGAACTTGGCCAACATCGTTAATTTCATCTATTTCAACATCATTTGGAGCCATGCAGTAAGGACAGGAAAAGCCCATGGAACGAGTTAAACTCATATTTAAATGCCTTTGTAATCACTAATGCTATTTGTTACGTAATGCAAAGACGACTGGATTTTCTTTTAGACACGCCCCTTGTATCTGATTTTAAGAGAAAAGGGCAAGACTGCTATTTGACGCTTATGAATAATCAGAAAATTGGGTGCACAAATAATAGATGTGATAGACGGAAAAGGTGACTTTGTGGCAAATAAAGTTGGTCAATGCCCGTGCTGTAATAGAGAAACTCGCCTTACTTACCATCATCTTATTCCGCGAAAAATGCACAGGCGTACCTATTTTAAAAAGCACTTTAGCAAAGCGGAGCTTCAGGGCGGCATTTACATTTGCAGACAATGTCACAGCGGTATACATCGGTTTTATGATGAGATGACGTTGGCCAAACACTACTTCGATTTGCAGCGTTTATTGGCAGATGCGCAGCTTTCTTCGTTCTTTCATTGGGTATCCAAACAGCGCGTACGCGTGTAAAAGTACACGCTGTGCACTATTGGCAGCAGATGTGAAACCCAATCGCGGAGGATTTAATTTGATTCGAGAGGCTGTATAAATATACACTATTGGTGTTTTCATAGCCAAAGATACCTCATGCGAAAAGATTTACCGCCACGTTATTACCTTACACACTTTCACGAGTTCCTTGGGTTCTTTGAGGGTGCTAGCAGGGCGCTTCTAAGTGACGAAGCCATTGACTTTGTTAGGCGTTTTAAAGCGTTAGACGATGACAAACAGTGTATTGTTGTGCGCGCTGCAAATCGCAAGTACGCAGTGATTGACAGGACGCAGTTCAATTATAGCGAAATCGCTGTGCCACAAGAGCAAATAGATTGGCTTACCGACAACGGCTGGTTTGGTGACCTTACCCACGCTTCGCTTAATGACATCGCTGGTGTCTTGACCAAAGATGCTCTGCTTGAGCTACTTGCTGAATACGGCAGTATTCAGGGGCTCGCATCTCTCACCAAGCCTAAACTCGTGACGTTGCTTAATGAACATATCGAAGCTAGAGGCTGGCCAGAGCGCTTTTCGCTAGATAACTACTTAGTGTGCTTGTTCGACGATGCACTTCGCTATTTGCTGTTTATCTATTTTGGTAACACCAAAAGCCGCTTAAATCAGTTTTCTATGCGCGATTTAGGCGTAATGAGAACCCGTTCTGATTCCGTAACGGATACGGCGCGTTTTGACACTAAAAGCGACGCCCAAGCGTCATGGTTTTACGCTAACCATTACAGTCAATTAGCCTTTTATAACGATGATATGTTGCTTGCCATAGCCGAAGGTGAACTCCCAGCGACTGAGGGTGTGTCGGCCAGCTTTTATCGCGACCAGTTACTGTATGCGTTAGGCCTTAAAGTGTTGGCTTTTGATAGACCGAAAGGACTAGAGGTGTTGAAGCTGGCGCAAAGCGATAAGGCAAAAGAGAAGTGGCTAAGAGAGAGCTACAAAGACGGAGATGAAGATGGTGTTAAGCAAGCACTTGAAGAAATAATTGATAATCCGCCATCGGATACACTGTTAGCTTTTGCGGAAGATTTTTACGCCCGCAAATACCATAAAAAGCGCACCAGTACGGTTACTGATATGCTTCGTAATGCGAGTCGAACTTTGGAAATCGACGTTAGCCAAAATCAGCAGGTAGAGCGTGGGGTATTGGCGCACTATGCTCGGCACGGCATTGAAGGCTGGCGCACGGAAAATCGACTATGGCGTAGTTTGTTCGGCCTTACTTTCTGGAAGCAGCTTTACGAAGAAGATACGCTGGTTACAGAGTTTGATCGCAGGCCGTTGTCGCTTAAGCAAAATAACTTTTACGCAAAGTTTGAGCACAGTATTGAGGCATTGTTACAGGCGCTTGATAGCAAAGAGAAGCTGCGTTTCCACATTCATAAAATGGCCACGATGCATTACGGTAAAGTGAACAGCTTGTTTATGTGGTCTAGCCATTTACTTACTCCTATAGAAGCACTGATTGAGCACGCTTCGCTAGAGCAAATCTACGCTTTACTTCGCATGATGTGTAAAGACTTTGAGAGTCTTCGAGATGGCTTCCCCGATATTATGGTGTTTGACGGTGCCCTGCGCTTCGAAGAAGTCAAAGCTCCAGGTGATCAGCTTCGCCGAAATCAGCTAGTTTCAATTCAACGACTGCAGCAAGCTGGATTTGATGTTGCCGTGACAACAGTGAAATGGGTACGTGACCCGGCGCAGCCCTATGTTGTGGTAGATATAGAAACCACTGGTGGCAACAATAGCTACAACCGAATCACCGAAATAGGCATGGTTAAACTTGTTGGCGGTAAAGAGGTAGACAGGTTTCAAACCCTATTAAACCCGCAGCGCCGTATTCCAAGCAATATTACCCGTCTTACCGGAATTTCGGATGACATGGTGGCAAATGCCCCCATTTTTGCCGAAGTCGCGGAACACGTGGCCAGCTTCACCGAAGATGCTGTGTTTGTCGCGCATAACGTGAATTTCGACTATGGGTTCATTAAGCAAGAGTTCGCAAGATTAGAGCGAACTTTTAGGCGACCGAAAATGTGCACCGTGCGCGAAATGCGCCGCACTTATCCGGGGCTACCATCCTACTCCTTGGCAAACCTGACCCGGCACTTTCACATTGATATGGAGCAGCATCACCGTGCGCTGAGCGATGCCAAAGCCGCCGCCGAGTTGTTAAAGCTAGCGTTTGAAAAAGACGATGAGCTGGTGGGAATTTCGTCAAATACGTAATTGTCTTCGTGTGATTTTAGACTGGTGTACTGAACAAAATGCGCGTTAGCTTAGTATCTAAAGGGTTAAAAATGCATATTGAGAAGTAAGAGATGGCATTAACTGAAGAACAAGAATCACGAATAATTGAAATGGCGTGGGAAGACCGCACGCCGTTTGAAGCCATTGAGCGTTTATACGGGCTGCCAGAAAAAGACGTAATAAAGCTTATGCGCAAAAACCTCAAACAGAAAACTTTCAAAAACTGGCGAGAGCGTGTATCGGGCAGAAAAACTAAGCACGCTAGCTTGCGACCTGAAGGTGTAGACAGAGGGTATTGTCCTTCACAGTATAAATACAAAAGTGCCAATAAGTAGTGTACCCAATCAGCGCGTGGGGGCGGTAGAGCCCCTTTAGCGAAGGCTGCTCTACACTACTTCTTAGGATGCGTCATTGTTGTTATCGGTAAGAGGAATGCGGTTAGCTGCTGACGTAACGGAGTAGGGAATATGATGGTATTACTAGATTGGGTAATGCTTTTTGCGTGATGGACTTGGCGCAGTAAATTCTGATAGGTTTCATCATTTTGCTGAACGGCTTCCACTTTTTTCATCATTAATTCAATGAATTCTGCTGGTGAAAAGTCCTTATGCTGCCTTATTTCAAAGGCCAGCGCCTTGATCACGTACGCTTCCCATTCTTTCCTGTAACTGTCTTTCAGGCGTTCAGGGTAGAGCGTTAAGTCAGATATATCCTGAGCTAAGTCTACAATATCTAGGGGATCATCAAAGAGGACACGAAACGCTAGAAGCGCTTCATCTGAGAGTCGAGAAATGGGAAGTTTTTCTTTGAACTGAGCGTAGCGGCTTGGCACAAAAACACCTTTTCTTAACGGGTAACACACTTAAAATAAAATGAAGATAATTCCTATCAACACCGCCAAATTGTAATAAAACCTAAATATCGTTGAAAGTTGTTAAGATTAAAAATACGTAATCTGCGATAACTGAACTCTGTTTGTCGATAAACCGTAACTCACTATGCACTGTTAAAGTGTGTACGCGTTCTTGCTGTTTGGCCCACCCATTGGTGGGCCTTTTTTATTATGGTCCACCAATTCGGTACTGCTTAACTTTCGAAAGAAAGTTTTACCCCTGCCAGTAACCGGCTGACGCTATCAACTACATCAGCCCTTATAAACCACTCGATGTCCCGCTTTTCTGAAAGCACTCCACCAAACTCTACTGAGCCACCGTGGCCTGTTCCAAGGAAGTCTTCAATTAATTCGGCGCGTTCGCCAAAGCTACTGTCTATATATGAGTAATACGCAAAATACTCGACGGGATATGCCGTATTAAACGCGTTCATCGTAAACTCGCCGCTAGTACCCACTACTATTTTCGCAGCACTCTCATCGGTGCGCTGAACCAGTTCAACAAAAGCAGTATCTTCCTCATTTATTCGGAATCGATATTCAGCGCGGGCGAATGTGCCGTTTAGCATTCGCTCAAAACTGGCTTCATAGCTATGTCGTTCCCCCATCTTTGCCGAATATTCAATCTCAAAGTATTCATCTTCTTCACCAACGTTAAACGCCTCGGAAGCTTCGGCATTCGCCAGTTGTCCCACCACTATTTCAAGAGCAGTGTTGTTTTGCAGCTTTCTCACGTGGCGAATGCCAGTAATCCATCCATCTTTCGACAAGCCTGTAGAAGAAACTCGCCCTTTATAAGTGGGAATAATGCCTAGTTCAGTTTTGCCCGCATTTGATTCATGCCTGAGGTACAGTCGTCTTGCATAAAGATAATCGGTTGTGTCGCTACCAAACGTATTGTGGCTAGATGAAAAGTCATCGCCAGTAACAATAAAACTGTTTACCGACCATGTAGAAGTGAGGGCGAGCGATGGATAGTAACGTAATCGATATTGTTCACGGCTAGGGCGATTGGAGCGATTATCGTAACGCACTTGGATATCGAGTTTCTGTGAGAACGAAGGCGTGGTGTCTTCAGCACAAGCCTCGGAGAGCGAGCCGCATAAGAATACACAAATAAAAATAGAGATTACCCGCACGCAATTTCCCTTCTCGTTTCCAGTTAATAAGTTTATACATCAATCATAACTTTTTCGGACAGATAAATTTCGCTATGTAGATAAAAAGCGAAAAAAAAGCCGGCAGGGATGCCGGCAATAAGTGGAGTGGGACTCCAATGAGGGTAAAACACACAAAAGTAGTAAAACTCAGGGAGATGTCTTAAAACTTGTATGCAGTATAGAACCAGTTTTTAAATAGGAAAATCGTTAAAAATTGATTGTAGTAATCGGAAAATTAGAATGTGCTGAATAGCGAATAGCGAATAGCGAATAGCGAATAGCGAATAGCGAATAGCGAATAGCGAATAGCGACAAGAAAGTAGTAGCGGACTATAAGAAAATTGGGCTACACAAAAACACAGCGTGTAGCCCAAAGGGGGATTAGGCTAAACCTAGTTTCTTCTCTAAGTAGTGGATGTTGGTTCCACCAGCGAAGAAGTTTTCGTCGGCCATAATGGCGCGTTGAAGCGGAATATTCGTTTTAATACCCTCAACTACAATCTCTTCAAGAGCATGGCGCATGCGAGCAATCGCTTCGTCGCGGCTTTCACCGTAAGTGATAAGCTTACCAATCATTGAATCGTAGTAAGGTGGTACGTGGTAACCCGCGTAAATATGCGACTCCCAACGAATACCCAAACCACCTGGCGCATGGAACATATTGATAGGACCAGGGCTAGGAATAAAGGTTTGTGGATCTTCTGCGTTAATTCGGCATTCAATGGCGTGGCCACGAATTTGAATTTGCGACTGATCAATAGACAATGGCTGACCCGCTGCAATGCGAAGCTGTTCTTTAATAAGATCAACGCCAGTGATCATTTCAGATACAGGGTGCTCTACCTGAATACGGGTATTCATTTCTATGAAATAGAATTCGCCGTTTTCATATAGGAACTCGAACGTACCTGCTCCGCGGTAGCCAATTTCGATACAGGCTTTGCGGCAACGATCGCCAATCTTGGTACGCATTTGCTCAGAAATACCCGGTGCTGGGGCTTCTTCCACTACTTTCTGGTGGCGACGCTGCATTGAACAGTCACGCTCACCTAAGTGAATGGCGTTACCTTGGCCATCAGCAAGTACCTGAATTTCAACGTGACGTGGGTTTTCAAGGAATTTTTCCATGTAAACCGTTGAGTTGCCAAAGGCAGCACCCGCTTCTGCTTGTGTTGTTTCGATGGCTTTAATTAACTCAGCTTCGCTGCGAACCACGCGCATACCACGACCACCACCGCCGCCTGCAGCTTTAACGATGATTGGGTAACCGATGCGCTTAGCTATAGCTTTGTTGCGCTCAACGTCATCAGTAAGCGGGCCATCAGAGCCAGGTACACACGGCACGCCTGCTTTTTTCATGGCGTTGATAGCAGAAACTTTGTCACCCATAAGGTTGATAGTTTCAGCTTTAGGGCCAATGAAAATAAAGCCGCTCTTTTCTACTGCTTCCGCAAAGTCTGCGTTTTCCGCTAGGAAACCGTAACCTGGGTGAATAGCAATAGAGTTAGTTACTTCTGCCGCAGCAATAATGCGTGGAATGTTCAGGTAGCTTTCGGTTGCTGATGCTTTACCAATACAAATTGATTCGTCAGCCAGCAACACGTGCTTCAAGTTTTTATCCGCAGTAGAGTGCACGGCTACGGTTTTGATGCCTAGTTCTTTACAGGCTCTCAAAATACGCAGGGCAATCTCACCACGGTTAGCAATAAGTACTTTATCTAGCATAGTTAAGCACTCGCTTATTCAATGATGAACATTGGCTGGTCGAACTCTACAGGGTCTTGGTTTTCAACCAAGATTGCCTTAACCACGCCTGCTTTATCTGCTTCAATTTGGTTCATCATCTTCATCGCTTCAACGATACAAAGCGTGTCGCCAACTTTTACTTGCTGACCAACTTCTGCAAACGGTTTTGCAGTTGGTGAAGAAGCACGGTAGAAAGTACCTACCATTGGAGACTTAACAACGTGACCCTCTGGCTGTGCTGGCTCAGCTGGCGCTTCAGACGCAGTGGTAGCTGCCGCTGCTGGAGCAGGTGCCATTTGCGGTGCTGCTGGTGCTGCAAAGCTGTAGTTCATTGGCGCTTGAACACCCGTTGGACCACGGTGGATGCGTACAGACTCTTCGCCTTCAGTGATCTCTAGCTCGGCAATGCCAGATTCTTCCACTAGTTCGATGAGTTTTTTAATCTTTCTAATATCCATGTTCTGTCTCTGCTTTATTTTTGCGATTTCGGTAAATTGATTGCTGCAGTAAGCGCGAGCGAGTAGCCCATGGCACCAAGGCCAACAATGACGCCGGCTGCAACATCAGAAAAATAAGAATGATGACGAAAAGGTTCACGAGCGTGAACGTTCGACAAATGCACCTCAATAAACGGGATATTGACACTTAATAATGCATCGCGAAGGGCGACGCTGGTGTGCGTGAAGGCAGCAGGATTAATAATAATGGCATCAACAGTACCCATAGCAGCGTGCACGCGATCGATCAGTTCAAACTCCGCGTTTGACTGAAAATGCGTTAAGGTCACGTTGCTCGACTCAGCCTGCGCCTGCAAATCATCAACGATGTCTTGCAAGGTTTGCGTGCCGTATTTGTCGGGTTCTCTTCGGCCTAACATATTTAAGTTAGGGCCATTCAATAACAAAATATTCATCTAGTTTGCTGCTATCTTCGGGAAAAAGTCACTGTTATTGCCATTTCAACAAAATTTTGTGACAGTTGCACGAAAAAAAGCCAATTAATTTTCTCGTCTACTGTGTTAATTGCTGATTATAGTGATAGATAAAGATTTCGCAGCAAAATACTGGTCTAATCAGGTGTTTTCGGCGCAAAGTTTGAGGTGTGTTTTTACGTAAAACCGCCACATGCTGCGTTCTTTAGAGGTATCAGCGTGTGTTGCCAGCAGACGTTTCGGTGAGAGGAAAAGGTACGCTTACATATTTACCATGGAACTTAGCCACATAAATACCAAAGTGAAGGTGGGGCAAAGAAGAAAACCCCGTGTTGCCGCTATAACCAATAAGTTGCCCTTGCTGCACGCTTTGGCCTCTTGAGACCGCAACGCCTTTATATTTTAAGTGATAGTACTCGCCGGTGGTGCCGTCACTATGCAAAATGACAACATAATTAGCGTGTTTAGCAAAATGCGTAGAGGGGCCGCCTTGGTTACCGTCATCTTTGGTATCTATTACTACGCCATCGCGCGCCGCAAGAACCGGTGTGCCAACAGGGGCGGCAAAATCCAACGCATACCGTGAAGCCCCTGAGTGGCTATAGCTTCCATTGAAGCCCTGAACAATGCGGTATTGACCAGCAGGTTGTAGGGGAGATAGATAGGTGTAAGCGTTTTCGTGCGTAGCATCTATGCGCCCTACCGTCCATTTCACACGCATTGATTGCCAAAATGCGTGGGTGTCTTTTACTACACCAAGCGGTATTGCCTCATCGGTACTTAAAAACGCATTGACGTGCGCTTTTGACTGTAACCCATCTTCGCCCGTTGGTATTTGAAACAGCGTATCTGAATACAACGTCAGGACCACAGGCAGTGCCACTTTTCTTTTCACTGTCACCAGATAAAGTGAAGAAGACGAAGGGGTAAGCTCAAAGCAAAAGCGTTTGTTATCAAAGCAGCCTGATGTTTTTGCTGCCACCGAAAGCGAAAAAGAAAAGGAAATAGCAAAGAAGGTTAGCAAACACGCTAACCTTCTCATTAGTGACTGGCTCCAACTCGAAACTAAGATGGCCGAGCGTTGCGACGCTCGCCATGTTAGGGGGAGAAATGCCGCGGATTTAGGCTCCTTAGTTGGAGCCATTATTTTGGACGTTACTGATGTTAGACCCATCGTTAAGCCATTCGTTAACGTGACCGGCAAAGGCATCTGCTTTCATAAATCCAGTAACGCGGGCTTTGGTTAACTCGTCGCCGTTTTTGTCAAAGAACAAAATAGTCGGCAAGCCTAGCACCGTAAAGGTGTCGAAAATCTCCTGACGTTCTGGTGTGTTATCGGTAAGGTCCATTTGCATCCATACCGTATTGCTAAGTGCAGCCACAACATTTTCGTCTGGGAACGTGTACTTCTCGAACTCTTTACACGCCACGCACCAGTCGGCGTACAAATCGACCATTACCGTTTTACCTTCAGCGTTAGCGGCGGCTATTTTATTGCGTAGATCTGCTAAGTCACGGGCAACAACAAACTCTGGATGACCCACGTTAACACCATCAGCATGCTCGCCCCAAAGGCCTGTGTTTAGTCCTGCTTGATAAGTAAGGCCTGCACTGCCCATGATGCCTATCGCAACTAAAACAGCACGCACAAGTTTCATGAGCGAGTTTTTGCTGGCGCGATTGAGTACCCAGTAATAACCGAATAAACCAAAGCCAAGTAATGCCCATAAGAAGCCAGTAGCAGGGCTGTTGTATAGACGCTCAATAAATACAATGGCAACGGCAAGCATCATAAAGCCGAAGGTCACTTTAACCACATTCATCCAGTTACCTGCTTTAGGTAGCAGTTTTCCGCCTGTCATGCCGAACAGGATAAGTGGAACGCCCATACCAATACTTAACAGGTAAAGAGAAATAAAGCCCAGCGTCATGTCGCCAGTTTGGGCAATAAATAGCAATATGCCGGTGAGCGGGGCAGTAGTACAGGGCGAAGCGATAAGGCCAGATAGTACACCCATAACAAACACACCTGCGAAACTGCCGGGCGTTTGGTTGTTACTCATGTGAGTGAGCTTTTCTTGATACTTTGCTGGCAGCTGAATTTCAAAACCACCAAACAGAGCAACGGCGAGCGCCACAAACAGCACAATGAATATGCCCAGCACAACTGGATGTTGCAAAGCAGCCTGAAATTGCGCCCCTGCCACCGCGACCACCAAGCCAAGCAACGAGTAAGTAATCGCCATACCTTGTACATAAACAAAGGTTAGCCAGAATGAATGCGATGCGGTTTTAGGCTTGCCCTGACCAATCACAATGCCCGACACAATGGGGTACATAGGAAACACGCAAGGCGTAAAGGCGAGGCCTACGCCTAGGGCAAAAAATAGAGCTAAAGTGAGAGCAAGGTTATCTTTATCGATTAGCCTTTGCGCTAAATCGAACTGCTCGCTTTGTGAAAACGACGAGGTGGACGCGCTATTTGATTCTGTTGTCGCATCAGCGTTTGCTGCCGTATTGCTTCCGACTTCATTTAAATACACTACTTTTACTGTGGGCGGGTAGCAAAGGCCGGCATCAGCGCATCCTTGATAGCGAATTTTAACTACGCCGTCACTGAGTGCTGACTCAATGGGTAGGGTAATAGATACGCCGTTGTAAAATACTTCAGACTCACCAAAAAACTCATCTTCAATCATTACCCCGCTTGGGTAAACAGGCTCGCCAATTTCGGCTTGTTTAGCCACAAACTTAAACTGTTTAAGGTATAAGTAATAGCCGTCAGCAATGTCGAAATTTAAAGTAAGCACGTTATCTTTTTGACTAAAGTCAAAAGCAAACGCTTGGTCAACATCGAGAAATTGGGGCTCATTTGTAAATGGATCGTCAAAAGCACTTGGCACTTGTGCAAACGCAAACGTAACTAACAGCGACATTAAACAAAGCACTGACACTACGGACGCAATAAAGCGACGAAACAGCGAAGCCAACGATAGGCAAGGCGAAGGCAAAAGGGTAGTCATAAGGTTGTCATTCATTTTAATCTATTTTTACGTCTTAGTTATTCTTGTTAAGAAAATACGGGTTCAGTTAGCGCTGCAGTGTGTTTTGTAGCCAATGCCCATAAGCGCTGCTGGCTTCAGCGTTAAGTTCTAACCATTCTGGTACGTCATAGGGGTGAAGTTCACTCACCTTATCAAACGCCTGCAAAACGTGTTGTGTATTTGTTTTAATGAGTAACTGACATTCGGTGTCGGTTTCTATTTTTCCCTGCCACTCATACACAGACTCAATACCTTTAATAATGTTAACGCAGGCAGCAAGCTTGTCTTCAACAAGCGTACTGGCAATTAATTGCGCTGTCTTTTCATCTGGCGTGGTACATAATACAAGCTTTATTGTCATAAACTTTTCCTACTTATCTCGCGCCTGTTACTTTGCTAATGGGTCGATGTGTAATAGACCTGAAAGCCCACACTATTCTTTCACAGCGAAAGTATATCACGGTCGTTATCGGTCGCTTTACGTGGCTATTTAAGCGAAAGGGTGGGCACCTTTTCTTGTTATTACGTACAAAGACCCTATAACAGGTTAGGAATACATGAAAGAGGAAGCATTTTGCGGGTTTTATTTATACTGTTTGCCCTATTACCTATTTTAGAGATTGCGTTGCTGATTAATGTGGGCAGCGTGATAGGTGGTTGGAATACCGTTGGCTTGGTGATTCTCTCTGCCTTTATTGGTGCTTACTTTGTTAAGCGCGAAGGCGTAAGTACGCTGCAGACGGCACAAGAAAAAATGCAGCGAAATGAAGTGCCAGGAAAAGAGTTGGTTGAAGGTTTGATGCTGGTGGTTGCGGGTATTCTTCTGGTTACCCCAGGGTTCATTACCGATATCTTTGGCTTTTTGCTGGCAATGCCAGGCTCTCGCCACTTTTTTGCAGCTCAAGTTAGTAAGCACATGAAAATGCGCATCGTGGCACCTGGTATGGGAGGGGGTGCAGCTGGCTTTGGGCAAGGTCAGTCGCCATTTGGGCAAAGTCCTTTTGGTGATCGCCCTAACTCGCCCAATAGTGATGGTGATGTGTTCGAAGGCGAATACACCGATCACACCACCAACGACCCGGATAAGCGCTTAAAATAACTACCGACCGTTGACCTTTGATGTATAGCAAAGGTCAACAGGCTCTAGCTTCACTACAGATCCCATCAGGTTATGAGCGCCGGTTACCACGATAAACGGCGTTTACATATTTAATAAAAATAAGTATTTAGCGAAAAAATCAATTTTTTTACATTTTTTTGCTTAAAAACCCTTGAAGTTATCTGGGTACTACCCCATCTATCCGTGCAGAAACGATTTTAACAGCTCAGCAATGAGCAACCTTAAACACGCGACGTTTAGATAGTCTGAATGTCGATAATTACATTCATTTGAATAGTGGAATTTTCAGGAGACTTGAAAATGGCAATTCGTCCTTTACACGACCGCGTAATCCTTAAGCGCGCAGAGCAAGAAAGCAAATCTGCAGGCGGTATCGTTCTGACTGGTTCTGCAGCAGAAAAATCTACACGCGGTGAAGTAATCGCAGTAGGTAACGGTCGCATTCTTGAGAACGGCGAAGTTAAAGCGCTAGACGTTAAAGTAGGCGACACCGTTATTTTCAACGACGGTTACGGCGTTAAAACAGAAAAGCTGGATGGTGAAGAAGTACTAATCCTAAGCGAAAGCGACATTCTAGCGATTGTTGAGTAATTACAACTAACGTTAAAACGAATTTTAGAGGAATTTAATCATGGCAGCTAAAGAAGTACGTTTTGGTGATGACGCTCGCAGCAAAATGCTAAAAGGCGTAAACACACTAGCTAACGCAGTTAAAGTAACACTAGGTCCAAAAGGCCGTAACGTTGTTCTAGACAAGTCTTTCGGTGCACCGACTATCACTAAAGATGGTGTGTCTGTAGCGAAAGAAATCGAGCTTGAAGACAAGTTCGAGAACATGGGCGCGCAGATGGTAAAAGAAGTAGCGTCTAAAGCGAACGACGAAGCGGGTGACGGTACAACTACTGCTACTGTACTTGCTCAAGCAATCGTTACTGAAGGTCTTAAGAGCGTTGCAGCGGGTATGAACCCAATGGATCTTAAGCGCGGTATCGACAAAGCGGTTGCGGCAGCAGTTGAGGAGCTTAAAGCTCTGTCTACTGACTGTGCTGACAGCAAGTCTATTGCTCAAGTAGGTACTATCTCTGCAAACTCTGATTCAGAAGTTGGCGATATCATTGCTCAAGCAATGGAAAAAGTTGGTAAAGAAGGTGTTATCACTGTAGAAGAAGGTCAGGCACTTCAAAACGAATTAGACGTTGTTGAAGGTATGCAGTTCGACCGCGGTTACCTATCTCCATACTTCATCAACAACCAAGAAAACGGTACTGTTGAACTAGACAACCCGTTCATCCTATTGGTTGATAAGAAGATCTCTAACATCCGCGAACTACTTCCTACCCTTGAAGGCGTAGCGAAAGCTGGTAAGCCGCTAATGATCATCGCTGAAGATGTTGAAGGCGAAGCGCTTGCTACACTAGTAGTTAACAACATGCGCGGTATTGTTAAAGTTGCAGCGGTTAAAGCACCTGGTTTTGGTGACCGTCGTAAAGCAATGCTTCAAGACATCGCTATCCTAACTGGCGGTACAGTAATCTCTGAAGAAATTGGTCTAGACCTTGAAAAAGTTCAGCTTGAAGACCTAGGTACTGCTAAGCGCGTAGTTATCAACAAAGACAACACCACTGTTGTTGACGGTAACGGCGACCAAGAAGCGATTGAAGGCCGTTGTGCTCAAATCAAAGGTCAAATTGAAGAGTCTACGTCTGACTACGACAAAGAGAAGCTTCAAGAGCGTCTAGCTAAGCTTTCAGGCGGTGTTGCAGTAATTAAAGTTGGTGCAGCAACTGAAGTTGAAATGAAAGAGAAGAAAGACCGCGTAGAAGATGCACTACATGCAACTCGCGCAGCGGTTCAAGAAGGTGTGGTACCTGGTGGTGGTGTAGCACTAGTTCGTGCGGCAGCTAAACTTGCTGACCTTACTGGCGACAACGACGACCAAACCGTAGGTATTAAGCTTGCACTACGTGCAATGGAAGCGCCTCTACGTCAAATCTCTATCAACTCAGGTGCAGAAGCATCTGTAGTAGTTAACGCAGTGAAGAACGGCGAAGGTAACTACGGTTACAACGCAGGTAACGACACTTACGGCGACATGCTAGAGATGGGTATTCTTGACCCAACTAAAGTAACGCGCTCTGCACTTCAGTTCGCATCATCAATTGCTTCACTAATGATCACAACTGAAGCAATGGTAGCTGAACTACCTAAAGACGACGCACCAGCAATGCCTGACATGGGCGGAATGGGCGGAATGGGCGGCATGATGTAAGAATCGCCCTGCTTTCTAGGCCCTTATAAATCAAGGGCTTACAAGCCTTCTGAGACTAACTGTGGTACGTTTTGTATCACGGTTAGTTTCACACCATTTCCTTAATCTCCTTTTACAATATTTCATCAGCTTCTCAATAGCTACTCTTAAATTACCTTCAATAAAATAAGCTCTGTAAGCGTCTCTACGATCTCGTAATGGGTCGGGTGTGCCTATGGTCTGGTCACTCTCAAAGTCTTCTCACAGATCTTCTCAGGATCTTCTGTAAGGTACAGGGGGGAGGGGGCGAGGTAATGACCCTTAGTGACGATTGCGTCGTTCCATGATACTTAAGAAAAACGTGTTTTACTTTTGGTCATTTTTTTAAATAGCCTCTACAAAACCCAAACCATAAGTTTTGGGGCGTATATTGACTGTATAAACTGGGACGTTTAGGTTTTTGCTACGGACGATTTCCTTTACAGTTTGAAGCAGAGCCTTGTTTTTGTGTCCTACAAATATCCTTTTTACTGCTGAAGTATCATAGTTTACTAAGCCATGTTTCGAGCCTAAGAATCTAAGTTCGTTTTCATAACTCCAGCCACTGTGCTTCGTACAGAAGGCATTAATCATTTCGAGTCCAGCTTTTCCATTGTCCTTTATGAAGTCCTCAATTACAGTTCTAGCGCATACACGAGGTAAATGCTTGTTTGAATAACTTACGAGACGGGTACTAACATCAAGCTCATTGAGCGTTTGAATGCTATCTAACAACTTTTGATAGTCAAACTCTACACAAAGCCCCCTCATTCCTTTCGCATAGTGGGACCACATCATCATACTTGTTAAGGGAGCTGGGAATAAGTCGTCTTCTTTTTGTATTGCTACAGACAAAACAAAGCGGTTTTCCAAATGAAAGTTCCTGTAGTCCTCAAATGCTATTTCAGTCCATTCATTTACTATTTCCCTAACCTTTTCTATGCCTTCTTTTTGTCGAAGTCGCTCCGCTTTTTTTCTGCCTTCAGAAAGGCTTATGTTTCCTTCCTTTGCAAGTCCATTAGCATACAGCGTCATTCTTATTGAGTCTGTGACGTTCTTATAGCTGAAGTGCAGAAGACCTTCATACGGGTCATTGAGGTCTGTAAACTTAGAGAAATAGACATTATCGTTCTTCAACGCTTCGATATGATAGTCCTCTCCTGACATGAACTTAAAGATACTACTCACATTTCACTCCCTTGAACGATAGGTTACATACACTACGATATAGGGCTTCTACTGTAAAATGTCACTTCGTTTACATGTCAAAAACTCAAGAACTTAATTTGACACTGTCACTAACCTATAATTGAAAGATGTTGACACCTCATCACTTCACTGTAAGAATCTCTTAAGTTTCTGACGTATCACTAAGGGTACACTATGGCACTGATAGGATTCGCTAGGGTCTCCACAAATCAGCAAGACCTTACGTTACAAGTTGAAAGTCTGACTGACTACGGTTGTGAAAAGATCTTCCAAGGTAAACACTCCGGTAAAGAAGAGTCCAACAGGCAAGCCCTAGCCTCTCTCATTGATTATGTTCGTAGTGGTGACACTGTGGTAGTGACCAAACTGGATAGACTAGGTAGGTCACTATCTCAGGTACTCAACTGTCTGGATACCCTTACAGATAAACAAGTTGGCTTCGTTGCGATTGAGCAAGGGATAGACACTAGCAACAAAAAAGACCCTCTCAGTAAAGCTATGGTCCAGTTGTTAGGTATGTTTGCTGAACTGGAAAGGAACTTCATTATCTCCCGTACCAGTGAGGGTAAGGCTGCTAGCGGTAACTATGGTGGTCGTAAACATAAGCTTAGCCAAGAGCAGAGGAAAGAAATAGCCAATAGGTTAGTTCAGGGAGATAGTAAAGTTAGTTTAAGTAAAGAGTTTGGGGTTTCCAGAGCTACCATCCTAAATATTTCCAGATCAACCAATCCTTCATAATCCCTGACCATACGAAGGGGAGTTGCATTGAATGAGTCCTTTTAAATGTTATTTAAGTATATTCGCCAATTTGGCAATTCTCCTCATATAACGTTTAGTGATGTTAAAAGGCAAGTGCATAGATATGTGCGCAACCATAACGTATGGAGTTTTAAAAATGGGTAAAGGTTTAGGCAAAAAGCAAAGTGAATTATTGGAGTTATTAAAACGCACTGACGAGAAATATAGAGGCGTCCCAGTAGTTAGAGTTTCAACAGCTATAGAACAAACGGGAATGTATCAAAGTGCGGTAAGCCGAGGAATTAAGGCTCTTGAAGAAAGGCAAATCGTTAAACTAATCACACTTAAGACAGTTTCCAAAGACTCTATTGCCTTGCCCGTTGCAGGGAGCTCAAAACAAGAAACCCTTACTAATATCAATCAAGTTGGCAAAGCCGTCAAAGCTTTCACATGGTTTGATTCTGCTCTTAAAAAGGAAAACTGGGAAGTCCTGTCAGAGTCATTTAGAACCAAAGATGCTCATGAGCAAGTGCTGTTGGCTATCAGAAGACTAAAGCAAGTGAATTTTGTTTTTGAAAAAGTTTATAAAGAACTGAGGGTTGTAGAAAGTGGGCATAGCTATGAGGCCTATAGAGTTCATCCTAATAGTAGCAGCAAAAAATCTTCAGGTTCACTAGATGGGCTCGCTATTCCTTTGAGATACATAGTACTTGAGTCTAAGGTAAAATTGCACACCCTTAAAAGAGTACTGAAAGAACTGGAAAGAGTTGGCTATGTAAACCTTGTTTATTCAGGCGATGTACTTGGTCGGTCAGATAAACAAGACATAATTGGGGTGCGCTAAGTGTCAATTGTGTAAAAAGCGCATTATGCGTAAATGGTGCATTTAACACTTATACTTGTTCATTCTTTCTCCCTGACTATAAGAACATTAAGAAAGAACGTTAAGATATATCGTTTAGAAGCCCCATTAATCAAAGCTTACTAGAGAATAATACGTTAGGAAATCGTTTTGGTTTGTTACGTATCTTAGATTGACATGGTATATATCCTAAAGGGTAATTAATATGATAGTCAGAGAAGATTGGCTATCCACTAGTTACCATTTATTAAGAGCTCACTAAATAAGTACGATCAACTAATACTTAGTTCTTTCATTATCTTAACGCCCTTCAAATCTAGCTACCTAAGGCATCCTTGTTGACCAATTTTGTAAATTATTGAAATTTATAGAATATGCGCTTATGCTAGTATCTGGTTGAAAGTTTAGTCTCTGGGTGTGCTAATTTCGATTAGCCTCTCACTGACGTGCTCCAATAGATTCACACAGCCAGTTAAGGGATAATTATCTCAACTGGAGTGTATATGAAAACGCGAAAAAGCTATTCAAAAGAATTTAAACTGGACGCTGTTAGTCTGGTTACA
>Ga0189292_10077_pt1 | contig 57356 bp, 47 predicted proteins | sample UW1oraminimetaG_FD_130317 | JGI IMG/M metagenome (GOLD analysis project Ga0189292, IMG submission 130317) | Marine microbial communities from the Costa Rica Dome - UW179A-orange mini metaG | ecosystem: Environmental > Aquatic > Marine > Oceanic > Photic zone | place: Costa Rica: the Eastern...
GGAGCCGGCATTCGGCTCGCTCATGGCCAGCGCACCGACGTGTTCGCCGCTGATCAGCTTGGGCAGGTAGCGCGCCTTCTGCTCGGGGTTGCCGTTGCGGTTGATCTGGTTGACGCACAGGTTGGAGTGGGCGCCGTAGGAGAGGGCGACCGAGGCCGAGCCGCGGCTGATCTCTTCCATCGCCACCACATGCGCCAGATAGCCGAGGCCGGCGCCGCCGTACTCCTCGGAGACGGTCACGCCGAGCAGGCCCATCTCGCCGAATTTTCTCCACATGTCAGCCGGGAACAGGTTGTCCTGATCGATGGCTTCGGCGCGCGGAGCAATCTCGGCGGCGACGAAGGCCTGCACCTGCTCGCGCAGCATGTCGATGGTTTCACCGAGGGCGAAATTGAGGCTGGAGTAGTTCATGGGGCCACCTGCTTGTCTTGTAATTGTTCTGTGTTCAGAGGATTCGTTCGTCCGGCGGAGTGCAGGCCGGCGCTCTGGTAGCGGTTCGAGGTCATCGACATGGATGATCGTTCGCTGCTTTACGTTAACGTAAAGGTCCGCTCTCGGTCTGTCAACACACCGCCGAGTCGACATGTCTGCAAGCATAGGCCCGGCAAGGTGCGGCCGTTGGTTGCTGGCGCGCGGTGGTGTTTCGTCGGTGGAGGGGCACTTGGCTGGAGGCTGGCGGGACTAAACAGGCAGTGGCCGCAATGCCGGCCTGCCACCCGACGAGGAACTCCATGCCCCACATCGGCTTCGCCTGCATGTATCGCCACCCGCAACAGAGCCTCTCGCTGAAGGAACTGGAGCGCATCGAGCGCACCTTCAATCCGCGCAGCACCACGCTGCGCTGGATGGCCTCGGCGGGGCGCGAGGCGGCGGAGGCGAAGCTCGAGGAGATCGTCGCGCACAACCTGAACGCCCAGCGGGTATTGCTCGAATACGTCGCCACGTTGCCGCCGATGCTGCGCATGTTGCGGCTGTCCAGCGACCTGCTGCCGTTCTACAGCCATGCCGAGATCGCGCCGTTCTACCGTCGCGCCGAGTTACGGAACCGCCTCCAGGCTGGCTTCGCCGCGATCGGCGAACTGGCACGGGCCAACGATATCCGCTTGTCGATGCATCCCGGCCAGTACTGCGTGCTGGGATCGGACAAGCCGCAGGTGGTGGAAAACAGCCTGGCGGAATTCGAATACCACGCCGACATGATCCGCATGATGGGTTACGGCCGGCGCTTCCAGGACTTCAAATGCAACCTGCATATCGCCGGGCGTCTCGGCGCCGAGGGGGTGCGTGCCGTGTGGCCGCGCCTGTCGACCGAGGCGCGCCACTGCATCACCTTCGAGAACGATGAAAAGACCTATGGCCTGGACGATTGCCTGAGCCTCGCGGACCTCACGCCGGTGGTGCTGGATATCCATCACTGCTGGATTCACGAGAACCGCTACATCGAGCCGGACGACCCGCGCATCGAGCGCGTTCTGGAAAGCTGGCGCGGCGTGCGGCCGACCATGCACTACTCGCAGCCGCAGGAGAGCCTGATGGAGCTCGGCTTCGCGCCGGAGCAGAAGCTGGAAATCCCCGAGTTGCTGGAGAAGGTCAACAAGCGCGACCTCTATGCGCATAGCAAACGCATGTGGAACCACTGGACGAATCGCTATGCGTTTCAGTTTCTCGATCGCTTCGACATCATGCTCGAAGCCAAGGACAAGAACCTCGCCGCGCTGGATTTCCATCAGGAGTACCAGCGAAAGTGCCTGACGGCGCCGTAGCCCGCAGATGTGGTTGTAGCCTCGGCTCGTTCTGGTGGGCTGAAGCCCACCCTACAACGGTGCCGTTATGCTCGCCGCACCGTAGCGGTTCGACTGGCTACGATCTCCCAGTAGGGTGGGCTTCAGCCCACCAAGAGGACGCCGTATTTTTTCAGTGGACTGATCTCACCTACAAGCTGTGCATTCGTGCCGCCGTGCGGTGGAGGTTCGCCCGGCTGCGATCTCCCAGTAGGGTGGGCTTTAGCCCGCCAAGGGGGCACCGCAGTTTCCGTGAGCCGAAGGCCATCAGCGAGGCGGGCCACTAAGGCTGCAGCCAGGTTATACGTCACCAAATACTGGCCATTTGACTACGTGCTACCCCTCGACTTTCGCCTACCCTGCGACATATTGTCAGCCAGTTACCTTTACGTTAACGTAATCGTGACCTAGGGTGACTGTCAGCAGCGCCAGCGCCCTTGCGAGCACGCCTCATAACAAACATAAGACTGAGGAAAATCGTCATGAGTCTTCCGAGCTATACCTGCGGACCGCAGAGCAAACCCCTGTTGCCCATGACCATCGGCGCGGCGTTCGACCGTACCGTGGAGCGCTTCCCCCGGCGTGAGGCCCTGGTGGTGCGCCATCAGCAGCTGCGTTACACCTGGGCGGAACTGGCGAAGGCGGTGGACCGTTGCGCGCGTGGCCTGCTGGCCCTCGGACTGCAAGCTGGCGAACGAGTGGGCATCTGGTCACCGAACAATGCCCAGTGGTGCATCACCCAGTTCGCCACGGCGAAGATCGGCGTGGTGCTGGTCAACATCAATCCCGCCTACCGCCTCAGCGAACTCGAGTACGCCTTGAAACAGTCCGGCTGCCGCTGGCTGATCTGCGCCGATGCCTTCAAGACTTCCGATTACCACGCCATGCTCCACGAGCTGCTGCCGGAGCTGGAAAGCGCCGCCGTCGGCGCCCTGCAAAGCCATATGCTGCCCGAGCTGCGCGGCGTGATCAGCCTGTGCGACAAGCCGGTGGACGGCATGCTGCAGTGGCAGGCGCTGATGGAGATGGCCGAGCAGGTCGGCCCCGAGCAGCTGCGCCAGTGTGGCGAGCGCCTGCAGTTCGACGACCCCATCAACATCCAGTACACCTCCGGCACCACGGGCTTTCCGAAAGGCGCCACCCTCAGTCACTACAACATCCTCAACAACGGCTACATGGTCGGCGAGAGCCTCAGGCTGACCGAGCACGACCGCCTGGTGATCCCGGTGCCGCTGTACCACTGCTTCGGCATGGTCATGGGCAACCTCGGCTGTGTCACCCATGGCACCACCATGATCTACCCGAGCGCCGCCTTCGAGCCGCTGGCCGCGTTGCAGGCTGCGGCCGAGGAAAAGGCCACCGGCATGTACGGCGTGCCGACCATGTTCATCGCCATGCTCGACCACCCGGAGCGCCAGTCGCTGGACCTCAGCAGCCTGCGCACCGGCATCATGGCCGGTTCCACCTGCCCGATCGAGGTCATGAAGCGCGTCATCGACGACATGCATTTGGCCGAAATGCAGATCGCCTACGGCATGACCGAAACCAGCCCGGTCTCGACCCAGACCAGCGCCGACGACGACCTGGAGCGTCGCGTGACCAGCGTCGGCCGCACGCAGCCGCATCTGGAAAGCAAGATCGTCGACGAGCACGGCGCGGTGGTGCCGCGCGGGCAGATCGGCGAACTGTGCACGCGCGGCTACAGCGTGATGCTCGGCTACTGGAACAACCCGGACGCCACCCGCGATGCCATCGACGGCGCCCGCTGGATGCACACCGGTGACCTCGCGGTAATGGACGATGAGGGTTACATCAAGATCGTCGGCCGCAACAAGGACATGATCATCCGCGGCGGCGAGAACGTGTACCCGCGCGAGATCGAGGAATTTCTCTTCACCCATCCGGCGGTCGCCGACGTGCAGGTGATCGGCGTGCCGGACAGCAAGTTCGGCGAGGAGATCGTCGCCTGGGTCAAGCTGCACCCGGGCCATCAGGTCGAGGCCGAGGCGCTGCGCGAGTTCTGCAAGGGTCGCATCGCCCACTTCAAGACGCCGCGGAACATCCGTTTCGTCGACGACTTCCCGATGACCATCAGCGGCAAGGTCCAGAAATTCCGCATGCGCGAGATCAGCGTGGTCGAGCTGGGCATCAGCGAACAGCACTGACCGGCACCGGCCGGGTTCGCCCGGCCGGCCATTCGCTCATCCGAAATGGAGCTTTCCATGGCGCTGCCTACTACTCAGTCGATCAGCCGTTTCCCGCTGCCCGACAGCCTCGACACACTGCCCTCCGACCTGCGCGAACGGATTCTCGCCGTGCAGGAAAAGGCCGGTTTCATTCCCAACGTGTTTCTCATGCTGGCCCATCGGCCGGCGGAGTTCCGTGCCTTCTTCGCCTATCACGATGCGCTGATGGAGCGCGAAGCCGACAGCCTGACCCAGGCCGAGAAGGAGATGATCGTGGTGGCGGTCAGCGCCGATCACGGCTGCCTGTATTGCGTGGTCGCCCATGGCGCGATCCTGCGCATCCTCGCCAAGGACGCGCAGCTGGCCGACCAGATCGCCGTCAATTACCGCACCGCGCCGATCTCCGAACGTCAGCGCACGATGCTCGATTTTGCGGCGCATCTGGCCGCTGAGCGCGGCGTGCTGGACGACGCCTGGCAAACGCGGCTGGAAGCCCAGGGTTTCAGCCTCGACGACATCTGGGACATCGGCGCCATCGCCGGGCTGTTCGGCCTCTCCAACCGCCTGGTGTCGATGGCGCGCACCCCGCCCAACGACGAGTTCTACCTGCTGGGCCGCGTGCCCAGAAGCACCGCGCGCTGAGCGCGAGCACCGCATTACCGCATGAGGTGGTAATCCGAGCCCGGGCAGTTCGCAGTCGGGCTCAACAGCTGCATCAACGATCACAACAACAAGAGAGAAAGCTATGCAACTGAAACCAGCAAGCCGAACCGTCCTGTCCGCCAGCATCGCGGCCATCGCCCTCGGTGCATCGAACGTGGCCTCGGCCGCTTTCATCGAAGACAGCAAGGCCGCTGTCGAACTGCGCAACTTCTATATGAACCGCGACTTCCGCCAATCGGGCGCCACTCAGTCCAAGGCCGAGGAGTGGGCCCAGGGCTTCATCCTGAAAATGGAATCCGGCTACACCGAAGGACCGGTCGGCTTCGGTCTGGATGCCATCGGCCTGCTCGGCGTCAAGCTCGACTCCGGCTCCGGTCGCGGCGGCACCGGCCTCCTGCCACGCTCGGCTTCCGGTGAACCGGCGGACGACTACGGCACGGCAGGCCTGACGGCGAAGGCCAAGCTGTCCGCCACCACGCTGCACGTGGGGACCCTGCAACCGGTGATTCCGGTGCTGATGCGCAACGACAGCCGCCTGTTGCCGAACATCTATCGCGGCGCCTGGCTGCAGAGCAAGGACGTCGCAGGCCTCACGCTGGATCTCGGCATGCTGGATCGCACCAGCTACCGCGACTCTTCCAACTACGAAGAGATGACGGTGTTCAATGGCGGGCTGCGCAACATTACCTTTGGCAGCAATACGACGAGCGACGAGTTCCTCTTCGCCGGCGGGCGCTACGACTGGTCGCCACAATTGGCCACCAGCTACTACTACGGTGGGCTGGACGGCATCTACGACCAGCACAACCTCAGCCTGGTCCATGTGCTGCCGATCGGCGAGTCGCAGAGCTTCAAGACCGACCTGCGCTATGTGCGCTCCACCGACGATGGCGGCAGCAACGTCGACAACGACGCCTTCGGCGCGCTGCTCACCTACAAGCATGGCGCTCATGCCTTCACCGGCGGTTACCAGCACATGAGCGGCGATACAGGTTTCGCCTACGTCGCCGGTGGCGATAACTCGTTGATTAACCTGCTGCAGATCAACGATTTCGGTAACCAGGACGAACGCTCCTGGCAGGTCCGTTATGACTACGACTTCGCCGCCATGGGCATTCCCGGGCTGTCATTGATGACCCGCTACGTCTCCGGCGACAACGTCGACCGCGGCGCCGGCGCCAGTGAAGGCAAGACCTGGGAGCGCAACACCGATATTGCCTATGTCATCCAGAGCGGGCCGCTGAAGAACCTCGGCTTGAAGCTGCGCAACGCCACCACGCGAAGCAACTTCCAGAGCGACCTGGACGAGAACCGCGTCATCGTCAGCTACAGCCTGCCGTTGTGGTAACCAAAACGCTGCAGTGAACCTCCTCGTTGGAATTTTCCGGGCCGTACAGGCCCGGCTTTTTGCGTCGTCCGAGGAGCTGACTTCGGCATTCCGGCGGCACGGAAATGGGACGAACACGAGTCCCCGAGGGGACAGCGCAACTAGTGGAAAGTGGGTCATATGCTGGCTATTTGCCTGCAAGTTGTACGCTTTTACCACTCAATCACCCGTTTGAAAAAGCCACTTGCCGTATACGGAAACTGGTTGTTATCGTTTACGTAAAGGTCATGCAGCGACCTGCGCCATAACCAACAACAACAAATCAAGGTTAGAGGGCACCCAATGGAACCAGAGTTCGTGCTGGAAACGCGCGGCCTGACCAAGGAATTCCGCGGCTTCACCGCGGTGGATTCCGTCGATCTGAAGGTCCGTCAGGGTCACATCCATGCGCTTATCGGCCCCAATGGCGCCGGCAAGACCACCGTATTCAATCTGCTCACCAAATTCCTCACGCCCACTCGCGGCGAGATCCTCTATCGCGGCAAGAACATCACCTCGATGAAGGCCAACGAGATCGCCCGGCTCGGGCTGGTGCGCTCGTTCCAGATTTCGGCGGTGTTCGGCCACATGAGCGTGCTGGAGAACGTGCGTGTCGCGCTGCAGCAGAAGATGGGCAATTCCTTTCACTTCTGGAAATCCGAACGCAGCCTGCGCGAGCTGGACGACAAGGTGATGCAGCTGCTTGCCGAGGTCGACCTGCAGTCTTTCGCCCAGACCCTCGCCGTCGAGCTGCCCTACGGCCGCAAGCGCGCGCTGGAGCTGGCCACCACCCTGGCGCTAGACCCCTTCGTGCTGCTGCTCGACGAACCGACCCAGGGCATGGGCAGCGAGGACGTCGACATGGTCGTCGAGCTGGTGCGCAAGGCGGCCGCCAACCGCACGGTGCTGATGGTCGAGCACAACCTCAGCGTGGTCAGCCGCCTGTGCGATCGCATCACCGTGCTGGCGCGTGGCTCGGTTCTCGCCGAAGGCGACTACGAAAGCGTTTCGGCCAACCCGCAGGTGCGCGAAGCCTATCTCGGCAGCGAAGCCGCAGCACTCGAGGAGGCGCACGCATGAATCCACCCATGGATCGCGATCAGCTGCGCGTCAGTGATCTGCATGCCTTCTACGGCGAGTCGCACATTCTGCATGGTGTCGATCTGGTGGTCGGCCGCGGCGAGCTGGTGACCCTGCTCGGACGCAACGGCGCCGGGCGCTCCACTACACTGCGGGCGATCATGAACATGGTCGGGCGCCGCACCGGCTCCATCGTGGTCAACGGCAACGAAACCATCGGCATGCCGGCCCACCAGATTCCGCGGCTTGGCGTCGGCTACTGCCCGGAAGAGCGCGGCATCTTCGCCAGCCTGAGCGTCGAGGAAAACCTGCTGCTGCCGCCCACGGTGCGCAGTGGCGGGATGAGCCTGGACGAGCTCTACGAGATGTTTCCCAACCTCTACGAACGCCGTTTCAGCCAGGGCACCCGGCTCTCCGGTGGCGAGCAGCAGATGCTGGCCATGGCGCGCATCCTGCGCACCGGCGCCAACCTGCTGCTGCTCGACGAGATCACCGAAGGCCTGGCGCCGGTCATCGTGCAGAAGCTCGGCGAGGTGCTGATCAAGCTCAAGCAGCGCGGGCTGACCATCGTCCTGGTGGAGCAGAACTTCCGCTTCGCCGCGCCATTGGCCGACCGCCATTACGTCATGGAACACGGCCGCATCATCGAAGAGATCGAGGCGGCCGACCTGGATTCGAAGAAGGATTTCCTCAATTCCTGTCTCGGGGTGTGAGCCCCGGACGACTCAGGAAGCAGCAACCGGCCGCAGTGGATGCCGGCCCGAACCACAACAAAAACAATCGAGAGTGGTGAATACATGAGCTTTTTCCGCAAGAGTGCGAGCGCCATCCTGGCTTCAACCCTGATTGCCTCGGCCGCCCACGCCGAGATCAGCAACGACGAGATCCGTATCGGCTACCTGGCCGATATGTCCGGCACCTATCGCGACCTGTCCGGCCCGGGCGGCCTGGAGGCGCTGAAGATGGCGGTGGAGGATTTCGGCGGCAAGGTCGATGGCAAGAAGATCGTCGTCTTTCATGCCGACGATCTGAACAAGCCTGACGTCGGCGCCAACACCGTGCGTCAGTGGATCGACGAGCGCAACGTCGACATGGTGACCGGCATGGTCGCCAGCTCCGTGGTGCTGGCCGCGAGCAAGGTGGTGGAGCAGGGCGGCAAGCTGGCACTGATCTCTGGCGCGGCGGCATCGAGCATCACCAACGAGTTCTGCTCGCCGAACCATATCCACTGGACCTACGACACCTACGCGCTGGCCAACGGCACGGCCAAGGCAGTGCTCGCCGATGGCGGCAAGAGCTGGTTCATCCTCACCGCCGACTATGCCTTCGGTCATGCCATGGAAACCGACATCACCAAGGTGGTGGAAGGCGAGGGCGGCAGCGTCGTCGGCAAGGTTCGCCATCCTTTCCCGAGCAATGATTTCTCTTCCTACATGCTGCAGGCGCAGGGTTCCGGTGCCGAGGTGATCGCCCTGGCCAACGCTGGTGCCGACACGGTCAACTCGCTGAAAACCGCCAGCGAGTTTGGCGTTACCCAGTCCGGGCAGAAGCTTGCCGGCATGGTGGTGTTCCTCAACGACATCCATGCCATGGGCCTGGATGTGACGCAGGGCCTGATGCTGACCACCGGCTGGTACTGGGACATGAACGATGAAACCCGCGCCTGGGCCAAGCGCTATTACGAACGCACCAAGCGCATGCCGGGCATGGTGCACGCCGGCATCTACTCGGCGACTACCCACTATCTGAACGCAGTGAAAGCCGCTGGCACCGACGAGACGGTCGCGGTGCGCGCGCAGATGGCCAAGACCCCGGTCAACGACATGTTCGCCAAGGACGGGCGTATCCGCGAGGACGGCCGCATGGTCCACGACATGTACCTGGTGCAGGTCAAGACACCGGCCGAGTCCAAGGGCGAATGGGACCTGTACAAGATCGTCAGCGCCATCCCCGGCGATCAGGCCTACCGGCCGTTGGCCGAAAGCCAGTGCACCAAGCTGGTCGCCAAGGACTGACCGGCTGATCCGCGCCATCACCCGGCCGGCGGCGGCCGGGTGCCACGGACTTCCTTTGGGTGGTGAACCATGACTCTCGTATTCGGCGTTCCTCTGAGCGTGCTGCTCGGGCAGCTGCTGCTCGGCCTCATCAACGGGGCGTTCTACGCGCTGTTGAGCCTGGGCCTGGCGATCATCTTCGGCCTGCTGCGCATCATCAACTTCGCCCACGGCGCGCAGTACATGCTGGGCGCCTTCGTCGCCTTCCTCGGGCTGAACTACCTGGGCGTGAGCTACTGGGTCGCGCTGGTGCTGTCGCCGCTGCTGGTGGGCTGCCTCGGCATGGCCATCGAGCGCGGGCTGCTGCGGCGCATCGCCAATGAGGACCATCTCTACGGGCTGCTGCTGACCTTCGGTCTGGCGCTGATCGTCGAGGGCAGCTTCGTCAAGCTGTTCGGGGTGTCCGGCTCGTCCTACCCGATGCCGGAACTGCTGCGCGGCGGCTTCAACCTCGGCTTCATGTTCCTGCCGACCTACCGCGCCTGGGTGATCGTCGCCGCGCTGGTGGTGTGCCTGGCGACCTGGTACGTCATCGAACGCACCCGCCTGGGCTCGTATCTGCGTGCCGGTACGGAGAACCCCAAGCTGATGCAGGGCTTCGGCATCAACGTACCGCTGCTGGTGACGCTGACCTATGGCTACGGCGTGGCCTTGGCGGCCTTCGCCGGCGTGCTGGCGGCACCGATCTACGCGGTGACCCCAGGCATGGGTTCGAACCTGCTGATCGTGGTGTTCGCCGTGGTGGTGATCGGCGGCATGGGCTCGATCCTCGGCGCCATCATCACCGGTATCGCCATGGGCCTGATCGAGGGGCTGACCAAGGTGTTCTATCCGGAAGCGGCCAATACCGTGGTGTTCCTGGTCATGGTGGCGGTGCTGCTCATTCGTCCTGCGGGACTCTTTGGTAAGGAGGCATGAGCATGACGAATCCGGCAAACGTGCAGGCCGCGGCGGTGCGGCAGGCCAGCGTGGTTCGCGAGCGCAGGCACGCGGCCGCGCGGCGGCAGAAGATTTTCTATGCGGTGTTGCTGGTGATTGCGCTGCTGGCGCCGCTGGCAGTGTATCCGGTGTTCCTGATGAAGCTGCTGTGCTTCGCCCTGTTCGCCTGCGCCTTCAACCTGCTGCTGGGCTACGCGGGACTGCTGTCCTTCGGCCATGCGGCGTTCTTCGCCACCGGCGGCTACATCACCGGCTACATGCTGAGCAGCTACAGCGGGCTCAGTACCGAACTGGGTATCCTCGCCGGCACCCTGGCCTCGACGGTGCTCGGCGCGCTGTTCGGCATGCTGGCGATCCGCAGGCAGGGCATCTACTTCGCCATGATCACCCTGGCGCTGGCGCAGCTGGTGTTCTTCGTCTTCGTCCAGGCGCCGTTCACCGGCGGCGAGAACGGTCTGCAGGGCGTGCCGCGCGGGCATCTGTTCGGCCTCGTCGACATGAAGAACAACATGGCGATGTACTACTTCGTGCTGGCGGTATTCGTCCTTGGCTTCGCCATCATCCAGCGCACCATCCACTCGCCGTACGGCCAGGTGCTCAAGGCCATCCGCGAGAACGAGCCGCGGGCGGTGTCGCTCGGCTACAACGTCGATCGGCACAAGCTGCTGGCGTTCGTCATCTCCGCGGCGCTTGCCGGCCTGGCTGGCGCGACCAAGACCGTGGTGTTTCAGCTGGCCTCGCTGACCGACGCGCACTGGCACATGTCCGGCGAGGTCATCCTGATGACCCTGCTTGGCGGCGTCGGCACCATCCTCGGGCCGCTGGTCGGCGCCGCCGTGGTGGTGACGCTACAAAGCTCGCTGTCCAATGGCCCGCTGGGCGAGTGGGTGCATGTGATCCTCGGGGTGATCTTCGTGCTCTGCGTGCTGCTGTTCCGCTCCGGCATCGTCGGCTGGCTGGAACGGCTGGTGAAACGCAACTTCAAGTAGCGATCCGATGCGGGACCGTCCAGATTGCGCCGGACGGTCCCGCCATCGGCGAACCCGCTGCAGGGATACATGCCTAACGTCCCAGGCCCCTTTCAGAGGACAGAGCCATGCCTGGCACCGAACCCCAAATGCAGCCGCAACCCACCTGGCCCTGGCGAGCCGACGAATCGCCCCTCAACGACCTCGACGACGCCGAGAGCGATACCGAGTTCGAAGGCCCGGACGAGCTGCCGGAAGAAGTGCTCGAACAACTCGAGAAGGTCGCTCCGCCACCGGATCCGATGCCCGACCCGGGTCCGCTTTAACGGATTGCACTCCCTTCGATAGAAACTAAAAGGCCCCGACGAGTCGGGGCCTTTTGCCGAGTACCTGAAGGACTCAGACGTTGATCGCACGTTTAAACGTTGATCGGTCGGCAAAGGCCCGGGAGCACTAGGTTTCGCAGGGAAATCATGTCACGGCCTTTGCGGGAATCGTTGGAAGTACCCCCAGTTGTACCCCAAGGGGCCATCGGGATCATAGATCAGCCCGGATGACGATGCCAGCCTAGCACGCTCTGTCTTCGCGGCCTGCGGCCTTGACCAAGAGGCGCTGCCTCTTGGAACTCCGTTCTCGCCGAAGGGCAAGGGTGCAGGGGGTAGAGCATCCCTGCACCCTGCCGAAAGTCTGCTGCGCTGCATGGGCGTCAATGGTGCGCTGCGCCGGGTGCTCACCCGTTCGGTGCTCGCCTGCGGCTGCGCTCCGCTGCGGCTTGCGCGCCCGCCATTGACCCCCACTACGCGCGAATCGGCCCCAATGCCGAGCCGCTTCTCCAGATGCCGCTGGATCAGCCTTGCACGCAAGCTGCCTGTGCAGGAGTGGCATGGCTACCATGCCGCCTCTGCACAGGTAGCCGACAAGGCCGAAGGCCGCGTCAGTGCCATAGGCAGGGGATATGTACGCGTCTGCCGCAGCGCCCTTATCCATTGCACTGCTCGGATGCCACGAGATGGGCCGTCACTGCGCGCCGCAGTGACGGCCCCGCCGACGCCGCCAACAATACGGGCGAAAGCCAGATCCTATTGCGTGCGGCATACATGATGATGGCCGCCCTACACTGACCGGGCAGTTGCCAAGACCGATGGGCTTCGTACATCGGCACCCCCAACAGCACAGGTTCCTGCAAGTGCTGGCCCATCAGGGCGGAACCCACCCAGGTATGCCCAGGCTCCTGCTGCATACCGGCCCCTATCCATGGGGCGGAGCCTTCTTCATCTGCCCGCATTCATCCCTTCCCGCGCCCTCGGCGCACTGTCCCTAGCAGCCATGGCCTGTGCGCAATGCACAGGACTGCCGCCGCTTTCCTTATCCCACTCACTTCATAGGAGGACTCATCGACGTTTACAGCCTGTTCATCTCGCACGACCTCCGTCCGGCCTTCCAGCAGGAAGCAAGACGGACGCCTCATCCGAGGCTCTGGTGTCTCCTGAACACCATGCCCTTGCCCTCACGGGATCTCGCCTAGCGAGCTGGCACCAACACTAACCATTGAGTTTCAGGACAACGTAGCACCGACGGCGCTTTCTGGGAGACCGGAAGATGGATGACTTGACCTATACCCTGCGGCAGCTTTGCCACCGCAACCGCGACGGCAGCCACAACACACAGGCCGACCGCATGCGCTCTCTGACGTTGGCTGCACGGCAACTGCGCGAGTCCGGCTTTCGGCAGATGAAGGCATCGTCGCTCAAGGGCAAGCACGTGCAGACGCTGCTGGATCGCTGGCAAGGCGAAGGCCTGTCATCTGGCACCATCAAGAATCGGCTCTCCCATCTGCGCTGGTGGGCCGAGAAGATCGGCAAGTCTGGCCTCCTGCCGGCGGACAACACGCAGCTTGGCGTGGCCGAGCGCCGCTATGTGACCAACGTCAGCAAGGCCCGGAAACTGGGATCGGGGCTTGACCTAGTCACCGATGCCCACGTGCGCATGAGCCTTCAGCTACAGGCCGTCTTCGGGTTGCGCCGGGAAGAGGCGATCAAGTTCCAGCCCAGCTATGCCGACCGCGGTGATCATCTCGCTCTGAAAGGCTCGTGGACGAAAGGAGGAAGGGAACGCACCGTGCCGATCACCACGCCCGAGCAACGCGAGGTGCTCAAGGCGGCGCATCGTCTGGTGGGAGCCAGGTCATTGATCCCGGCACACAAAAACTACATCCAGCAACGGCACGTCTATGATGGTCAGTGCAAAGCGGCCGGGCTGAGCCACATGCACGGGCTACGTCATCAGTACGCGCAAAGCCGTTATGAAGCTCTGACAGGGTGGAAAGCCCCTGCGGCAGGAGGACCGCAGCGTCAAGCACTGACCTTGGCTCAGCACCTGATCGACACCGCAGCTCGCGAGCGCATCAGCAAAGAGCTCGGCCACAACCGTATCGGAATCGTGTCGGTCTATTGCGGCCGATAGTACTTTACATAAATAAGCGATACGCGTAGGCGTTTCCCGGCAGCGTAGAGACATTGGCAATGGTTCTTGCCAGCCGTTGTGAATACCGAATCGTGACCGGAACTGGGTCGTACAGTGCATCGTTGTTCCAGTCCATCTTTGTCAGAGCAAGTGCTTCGAATGCAGTCAGTTCGATCGGCCCGACGCCCGCGTACCGCACGATGTTGATCGGGCGCGGAATGCTTTTACCGCCTTGGTAATAGTCGCCGCGCGACGCGGCGCGGGGGGCATTGCCGGCAACCCAGACCAGCGCGGATTTGCCAGAACGTTGCAGCATGGCACCTCGCGGCACAGGGTAACCATCAGGCTCGCTTCTCCTCTCAGGCGTGGGATTACGGCTTTCCTGTAACCAAACGCCTCGCCATCCTGCATTGCTGGCCACCTCGACACACTCGACCTCCCGAATAGCGGAGAGCGCATCCAAGGCACCTTCCAGCTCCTCTGGCTTGAACGATGTTGTCTTATGGACGACCAAGCGGCGAGGGAGCAAACCGCCGTTACGGCTTTGATACAGAGTCAGGCTCCGTGCAAGCACCGCCCGCATGTCGCTTCGGCTAAGAAAGGGGTTTCGTCGGGCTTCTTCGACATCCTTGACGGGGTCGCGTGCCTCGAAGGCAACGAACTGCATGCCACCACCATCGGCGTCAAATACCTGCGAGCAGCAGGTCACATAATGCGCCTCTTGCGGATTGCCCCTCAGCGCATAGGCCAACCCGATGTATGCCGTATTCTCAGGCACGCCTTTCAATGGGGCCAACTTCCAAGGAATGCCGCCGGCCTTTACATAGAGCGCAATGGAAAGACGCCATGCTAATGATGCCTTGTAGCCGAACGTGAAGACCCGGTCATTGATGACCTGGGTGGGAATGCCGTGACCCGCGCCAATTGCCTTGAGCGCATCGTGCGCATCAAAACCAGGAGCGCGGAATGCGATCTGCCATGCATCCGGTAAATGCACCAACACGACATCGAAGTGGTCGCGTACCAATGCCAGCCGTTGCATCCCTGTACGCAATGCATGTATTAGACGAGCATGCGGCGGGCCTTCCGGCCCCAAAGACCCTATATCATCCGGCAGCTTGATGTGCGCCTCTCCGGTCTTGGCAGCGACCAGAGGAACATTGAATGTGTGTTCAAAGCCACGAAACGCTGGCACATACTGCTTTCGATCCGACGGCGCGTGGCTGGACCGCAGCGTATTGACCAATGTGCGAAGGTTGTTCCACCCACCGGCCGGGCCCATCGTCGCAATACGGAGTTCAGGGGTGTAGGTTGGAAAAACCGAGCTACTGTAGGCACCGTGCTGAACAATCCCCCGCAAAGGATTCACGTCCAGCAAAGTATCTTCCGTATTGAAGGTCAGCAGAGGCTCTTCCAGCAAAGAGAAGGGCGGCAGTTTCGACGTACCATAGGCCGTGTTCATCGCCCGCTCCGTTGAAAGTAATCATGGCCATGGCTGGGCCGGCTCCACGCAGTCACGGAAGACAGCCGAAACTCCGCATCCTGTCCTGGTCCGGAATCTTCTCTAAGGCCGATGGCTTTGACGACGCCATCATTACTGCCCGGCAAGAGCCTTGCCCATCCGGCAATGATCCGAGCCCATTCCTTGTTTCGTCGTCCTGCCCAGCGTTCACGCTGCCAGTCCATGACGGGATTTGCACGTTGTACGAATGATGCGACGTTGTCATTGGCCTCATCATGGTTCGCCCCATCACCGGCCTCCGCGCGAGGCAGTTCCACATAGGTGAAAGGCTCGAACGCACACCACCAGCGATCTGCCACACGATCCAGCCGAATCTGCACCCCTTCGCTGAAAGGGTAGTCGTGCCCCGCCACCTTTCCCGACAACGGTGTTGAATACGCTTGCCGGAGGCGCGACAACTTCTCATTGCGCGAAGCCACACGTTCCGGACTGTCCGTGGGCCGGCCGCATGCCACGATGATTGCATGCCCTTTGCGCCGCAAGCGTGGTAGCAGGGGCTTGCCTCTGCTAATGGCCCAAGTCAAGGCGTCGTAAAGCAACCCCAGCGCCCAGCTGTCAGTATCGGGATGAAGGTCGATGGTGCCAGCGATCTTTCCTCCGACAGGCGCGAAGGCCCTAAGCAATTCCGCGTCGGAACCAAAGGCGGCAATTTCACGACCAATACTGGCTACAACGACCCTCGCTCGCGCTTCGCGAACCAGTTCCCGAGCGCGAACCGTTGTGATGGCAACATTGATTTCAATACGACGGGCCTGTTGTGGCATAGACAGGACTGGGATCGCCGAACACTGCAATACCGGAAAGCTGCGCTGTTCCTGAGTAGGGAGTGGCAGCTCTGCCAGTATCTGGGTCGGACGAGAGTCCTGGACATGCTGCAACAGGACGGGCGGCAGGCTTATTCCGTCGATGATGTCTCCGGCCAATTCATCGAACGTGGGGGACTCGACAAGCGCTGTTGTCACACCCGCCTGGACGGCCCTCTCAAGTAGGTTGCTGACGGCAGGCAGAACGGATCGGGCCGAACGCGTTACCCAATAGATCCCTCCTGGAAAGGCATTCGGTTGCGCCAATGCCTCTGTCAGCGCGGCCATGACCGACTCGTCACGGCCGCTGTAGCCAACTATCACCAGCCCGAAACGCGCGCAGGAGGCACCGAGAGCATTCCGCATCCGGACGTCCTGCTCTCTCAGTTCGTCGGTCGTGTTCTTCAGTTCAACCGACTGGAAGTCTCCATGCAGTTTGGCCAGAAATGGCCAGCGCGACTCACGCAGGCAACGTTCCGCGCGCTCCGCGTTGTCGATGGCGGCGGTCGTCATGCTTGCGCGTTCGTTGGCCGGCACCAACTGGTCAGTCAATGTAGTCGCTGTCTCGACCAACTGGTCGAAATTGGTTGTGAAGACACAGGGAATGCGGCGGGTCGTCAGAAGCGTCGCAAGTACGCGGTGGGCAAAGGACGGCGTCCCCATCGTGACCGCCTTCTCTATGTAGATACGGCGATCTTCTGCAGTCGGATATACCGCTTCAAAGGCCCTGGCGTACTCCGTCGGATCGTCTGGTGCTGGCAACTCCGAACGCGTGCTGAAGAACAGGTCGATGCGCTGCTGCCACAGTGGATCGTTGGCATCCACTTCACGGAGGCTGATTTTGGACAACTGGCAAAATAGGCGCTTCTTGAAGTCTAGGATCATCGAATAACCGGTTGGAATGCCGGCTGCAGCGGAAGCCCCGGCACCGAGGAGCCAGGCAAACTGCTCAGGCCTCAAGCAGAAGGTGCTGGCAAATTGTGGTCCCGTCAGTGTCTTGATCATCGGAGCATCCTTGTTGGCTCTACTTCATGATTTCATCCGCTTGCAGAAGCTCTCCACAGCTCCGTTTCCCAGGCGACGTTCAGTGTGTTAAGTACCAGGTTCAAGTCTGGTTGATCCATTGCTATGACCTCAACACCTGTTCCAAGCGTTCAATTAGTCGCTTGGCCCGGCGCACCTCTTCCTCATAAAGCGGCGTAGCGCTACCGTGGGATGCCGGGTTTAGCACGCGTTCGGTCATTTCCAGCACGCGGTCAACGGCGTCCACAGCCTCCATCTTGGCCCAGCCATCATCGTCCAGCACTTTACGAAGCGCTATGCGCTTCGACTTTAGAATGCCTTTGTCTTTTGGCTGAAGATTCGCATTGGCATCAAGATCGCTGTTATCAGCAGACAGAAGCAGTGTTCGATGTTCTTTGGGAATTCCCTTTAGCGCCCGTTCGTAAAGCGCTACAGGTATGCCTTCGAGAAGCTTCTTCCGTCCGGCGCGCAGGTTCTGTGTCAATGAAAGAAACGTTCCAGGGGGCAGCGCCTTGCCCTCCGCCCATTCACGATAACGTTTCGCAGTGTCTTCCGCTGCTTTGCGCAAGAACATCGCCGCCTCTTCAATATCATGGCCGTTGAGGTAATCCTCGGCTTTTTCAATATCGCCTTTTTCGCTCTTGGCTTCGATATTTTGTGCTGCGTTTCCCTGCAAACGCACAAACCTCCAATCAGCGTGACTGCCGCCGATGCGGCGGCGAAATTCACGGAAGAAACCCAGTTCGTGGGTCAGGATGATTTTCTGGTAGTTGGAAAAGGTGTCGGAAAGCAGAATGTCCACCACCTTCATACGGTTGCTCATATCCAAGCTCACCAGTAAGTCATCTAGCACCAAGAGTTTAAGATCGGAGTCGTGCAGATTGACCAGCGAGGCTGCGAAGCGGACGGACAGCGCCAGTTGGGTTAGCTTTGCTTCGTTCAAGAAGCTTTGAGGCCGCTTGATTTCTTCTCCATCAATCTGGATGCCAAAGGATATTACTGGCTTTGTAAATGTGAATTTATTTTGGATGGTTCCCAAAGCTTGCGGCGCCGTTGTAACTCCGAGTTTCAAAATTACTTCTGCAGGGTCGTCACTGGAAAAGTGCTCGTCATAGAGCTGTTGGGCCTTCACGCTGATTGAGTCTACTATCTCAGGAAGAATGGCCGCAAAAGCTTCCGTTTTTCGCCTGAAACGATCATAAGCATTTGTCCCTGCAACACCACTCAAGCCACGAGGGTTTGGCGTTTCAAGTTTTATGGCATCCCACATCTGCAAAGGGTTTCCACCACTGGTGGAAACACAGAACGGTAGAATTTCTTTCTCGAACAGCGGCCAGAGATCGAACTCTTCCGAGTTGCGAAAATGCGAGAAGCCGAAGAAGAAACGATAGGTGATGAAATCGCTGGCAAGATCGCCTTTCAGAATGGCAGGCTGGTTGAAGGTGCCGTGGTCGGCTTGGCTGATTCGGTAGGTGGTGTCGTTGCGAGTTGCGGTATCGCGCAGGGTCAGAGCAATCTCGCCGGATTTGGGTGTCGTTTCTTTCTGCTCATGCAGGTTGAGTAGATTCTGCTGATTCGCAGGGTCGAAGTATTTAGTAATGCCGTTCTTGGGTTTGCGTGCACTCTGAAGAAAGGTGTAGAGAGCCCAATACAGGGATGACTTGCCTGCGCCGTTTGCGCCATAGACCAGCAGGTGGCGGCCTTCCAGCTTGAGCTGGAACTCACGGAAAGCCTTGAAGTTGGTGATGGCGATGTGATGCAGACGGGCCTTCATGCCTTACCTTCCTCCTTGATGATGGCGAGTAGATCAGGGCTGTCGGCAGAAATACGCAGCAGGCGGTTGCGAATTTCGGATGTGGATGCGTTCAGCGTGCGGTAAAACTGTGCGATGAAATCGCGCTGCTGTAATTCGGAACCGTCGGGGTTGAAGGCTGCGAGATGCGGCGCGAGATCGTCTAGGAACAGTAGCCCGCGCTCGGCCATGTGCTCGCGGAAGTAGCACTCCATCACGCAAGCATCAATGAGGTCTTCTAGGAAACGAAGGCTGGCCGATGCATCTCCTGAACTTTCCACCTTTCCTGAAAGCAAAAGTGTGACGAGATCGGAGATCGTAGCAATATGTGACGGTGCAGGAAAAAAGATCGGCAGTTGCCCAACGGAGCGGGCTTGGATTTCCGAGAATACGCGCTTTGTCGATTTAAACCTCTTTTTGTAGAGATAATTTAAGAGGGATGAATTCAGCACCGCCAAAAGGTATTTTAACGAGGCGGTTTGCCCTTCCCGCAAATTCACAACGACGAGAGTATTCAGCGCGAAGAACTGCTGATCGTCGAAGGCGAACATAAGGTTCTCCGACACGCGCCGAAAGAGGAGTTTCTCTGGTGTGAGAAAAATATCCTTCCTTTTACACGAGTGTATTCTGCTCTCGTCATGTTCGAGATAAACTCCGCTCCATCGAATAGCGTATTTTCCAATGTTGCGGCCGTCGAGCAATCGGTAGAAACAACCAGTAGGGTTTGTTGATCGGAGAGAAAGCTTCCTGTCGCCCTTCAATGCGATCGCTTGATTGATGTGACAGATAGAGTCGAGCGTTGGGAGTCCTCGCGAGAAAACCTCATCCATGATCTCGGCCGCATAGATTGTTATCGCGGCTTTGCGATTGGCGAGAAAAGAGTTTCTGGACTTTGACGCGAGCACATTGGTTTCCGAGAGATCGTCTTCGACGATTGCGATACTGTGACTCTTGCTGGGTTGTTCCTTGCTGGCCACGAAGGTGATGTTCTCCACTACGGCGTTCTCAAACGGCAGCCGCGTGTATTGGACTATGCTTCTGAGTCGGTGATCTAGCAGTAGTCTGCGCGTTTCCTCGTAATAGTCCTGGGTAAGAATCGTGTTCGGAACGATGTAGGACATTGTTCCACCATCTTTCAGTAGCTCCATTCCAAGGTGAATAAAAAAAATGAACGTATTCGCTCTCCCGCCGGCTGTTTCATAGCGAGTTTTGAGTGCGGAGATGTAGTCGCTCGTCGCCCATTCTGTTTTTGATAGTTGGATATAGGGCGGGTTGGCGAGCACGACATCGAAGCCATCCGCAAGTGAACGACCAAACATCCAGTGCGGATCAAAGAAGTCAGAACTAGCCTGAGGATTAAACGGATCCCAGTCTGCAATGTGTTGGGCCTTCTTCGATGAGCCGAGGCTTTCCGCTAGAACCTTCCCAAGTTCTTCCCGTAATCCCTTGATCTTCATCTGAAGCGCGAGCTTTTGGTCGCGTCGCTGGACACTGAAGTGACGGTGGTAAAGGTTTTCGATTTCGTCTTCGATTTCTATGATCCGCCCGGGAAGCAGCTCCAACTGATCCATCTCCGGCAATCCGATGAGGGTGTCGGCAGCAACGAACTTCGTCTCAAGGTTGGGCAGCGGGCGGATGCCGTGGTTTTCCCTTTTGTTGCGGTTGGTGCGCTGGTCGCAGATAAGGGAGATGAAAAAGCGCAACTTGGAAATCTGGATGGCAATAGGCTGGATGTCCACGCCATAGAGGCAGTTCTCGATCAGATAGAGCTTGCGCCCGTAGTCGTCCTCGTTCTCGGCGAAGTCGCGTTCAATGGCCGCAATGGCCGCTTCACGCGCGGAGGAGTCGGGAATCTTTGCGGCGGCATCAATCTGGATTTGCTTCCAGCGTGAGTTGTCCGGATCGAGTCTGTGGATGATGTAAACCAGCTTGTGCAGTATCCCCATCGGGAAGGCACCAGAGCCGCAAGCAGGATCGAGAATCTTGCAGGTGTGGATGGCATTAAGCAGCTTGGCAATTTGCTTCTCATTGAAAGGGCGCGCTTGTTCGGTATAGGCGAAGAGGATGTCTAGGCCAGTCTTGGTGTCCTGCTCGCTCATACCCGCTTTGACAAGCGTTCCAGTGAGATAAGCCTTCAGCGACTCGTCCACCATGTATTCAACGATGGGACGCGGAGTGTAGAAGGAGCCTGTCTGCTTGCGAGCGGTGGTTTTGGTTTCCTCGTTGTAAGAAGCGAGCAGATTCTCAAAGACCTTGCCCAGCAGCTCAGGATCAAGGGCAATTTCTTGATCGACCGGCGTGTTTTCGACAATGGTGAATTTATAGGCGTTTAGGATGTGAAGAAGGCCACGCACCTTCTCTTTCTTACGTTTTTTGTCGCCATAAGCGCCCGAAAGGTCTTCTTCGTGCTCACCGCCGAAGAAGAGGCGGTTCGGAATGGTTGGGCGCTTCTTCGCATTGCGTGAAAAGCCGTCAAGATAAAGTTTCTTGTTCGTTCCTTCCTCAATACGGTCTAGGCACTCGAAAAGACCGCCATTGAGAAATGGCACATCGGCGAAGTGTTCAAGTGCGCTATCAGGATCAAGGAAGTGATTTTCGTAACGGTAGAGGGTATCCACGCCGTAGGTAGCCCGGTTTTTCTGGAAACCTTCATCCTTTGCAAAGGCGCGAAATGGCTGGCCCTTGGTGTCCTTGCCCATGCGCTGATTGAGCGTAGCAAAGAAAAGGTTTTGCAGGATGGCCTCGTTATAAGTAGAGGCCCCGGGCGAAAGGTCTTTGAGAATCTTCTTCAGTTCATCCTCGACAAAAAGCTTGTCGGGAACAAGGCTCTTCTCCTTGAGGAACCAGCAGAAAATGAGACGGGTAAGCAATCGGATCAGGCCGGTGGCACGGCGCTTCTCGTCGTCCTTTTCAATGTCGGCAGGGAAATCGACTTGCGGGAGTGCCCAGAAGTACCAGTTGGCGAGTTCGCGATAGAAACGCTTGTTGAGCAGCTCGACGTTGAAAACTTCTTCCCAAGCGGCATGGAGCTGGTCGAAGTTCTGGATGATTCGGCGGCCCTCGGTCAGCTCGGCGAGCGAGAACGAGGCCAGGATGTCCAGATGACCGGGGTGTGGATTTTCGATGGCGATGTTTTGGATCAGCGTGACCTTGCCCAGCACGTCCTTGCTGTCATCGCGCTTGTTCAGGCGGCGGTTGATAACGGCGATGGAGAGCCGTTCACCCATCTTGAATAGCACCATGACAGGCATGGGAAAGATGCGGTTGATCTGGCGCGCAATGCCAGCGAGTTTGCCGCGCACATAGTCGCCTTCAACCAGCTCGATGGCGATGAAGACGTATGACTGGAGCAGGGAGGTCTTGACGGACTCATCCTTGAATAGTGCGGTGCTGCGGGAAAGCTCTTCGTCGGTAAGCTGGAACAGCAGGTCGGCAGACTTCCAGCTTGCGATCAGTGCCGCCGGGTGTTCCAGCTTGGATTCCGGATCGAACTGCGTGCGGAAATCGGCCACCGATGGGGTTTCCATGGCGCGGTCGGATTCGTAGCCCAAAGTAGCGAACAGTGATAGCCCCGCTTGGCGAAGGGGCTGGGTGGCAAATGCCAGGATGCGCTGGCTGATTGCCTGCTTCAGGTGGGTGTTATTGCTCATGCTTGATCACCAGCCAGGTAATGAGGTCAAAGTCGGTCGTGGCTTTGATGGCGCTTTGGCTGCTCAGTAGCTTGCCGCCACGGCCTGTAAATAGGTTGCCTACGTTCTTGCGGCCGAACTGCGCGGCAATAGCGGCCACGGCCTTATCAAGCAGGCCGCTGTAGCGGCTCATGTCCTGTCCGTGCGCGGTCTCTTCATCGAACAGCTTGCACAGCTTGGCGTGCGGTTCGGTCTGGCCCTGGCAGACGGCTCGGAATATTTCCAGCACCTGCTTGGGTGCGGTGAAGTTGTAGCGCACCTCGCCGTCGTCGCGGATGTAGACGAGGAAGTAAGGTTGCAGCGGGTTCACTGCTTCGTTGCCGGTGGCGTCGATGCGCTGCTTTAGGCAGTAGATGATGCCGGGCTTGATGGTGCTGTATTCCGCATGTGGTGGCACCACTGCGTAGAGGCCGAAGGGGGCTTCTTCCAGCTTCTCGCGGTTGGCCTCGATGTAGGTGGCCAGCTCGATGCGGAAATCGTCCAACGTGAATTCGCCCAGTGCGACGGATTCGTTGAAATCTTCCAGATCCAGCACTTCATCTTTGAGCCGGAGCAGTTGCTTGTCACGGTAGCGTAGGTCCTGCTTGATGAGGTCTTCTAGGTCTTCGGCTTGCAGGATGTTGTCTTCCGCCGTGGCGGCGATATCGACCAGCGCCATGCGCGCCTCGACTCGGTTCTTGAGGTTGATGTACTTGTTGAGGTCGGGCGTGGGCCAGAAGTTGACGAGCTGGATGGCCAGGTTGGGGCTGCCAATGCGGTCGATGCGGCCGAAGCGCTGGATGATGCGCACCGGATTCCAGTGGATGTCGTAGTTGATGAGGTAGTCGCAGTCCTGCAGGTTCTGGCCTTCGGAGATGCAGTCGGTGGCGATGAGGAGGTCGATTTCGCCATCCTGCGGCATGGACTTCATCTTGCCCCGCTGTTTGGCGCGGGGGGCGAAGTTGGTGAGGATGCGGGTGAACTCGGCCTGGCCGAAGGTGCTGCGGTTGGGGCGCGCGCCACCTGACACCAGGGCGATGTGAATGCCCAGCGTGTTGCGTGACCAGTCTTCTAATTCTTCGTATAGGTAGGCAGCGGTATCGGCAAAGGCGCAGAACACGATGACTTTGCGGTTTTCCTCGCCGAATGTGTTAGTGCTGGGGTGGCGAACCTTGTGCTCGATCAGGCGCTTGAGTTCGGCAAGCTTGGCGTCGCGTGTGGCATCGACGGCCTGGGCAGCATCGGCCAGTAGCGAAAGCTGCTGCTTGTCGGTGGCCAGGTCGGCGAGCCAGGCGGCCACATCCATGTGCTCCATGCGGTACTTGAGTTTGGTGCCCGCCTGGAAGGCTTGGGCAAGTTCTTCGTCTTCTTCGGCTGGTTCCGCGAACAAATCGGGCTGGATATCTTCCGCCGTATTGGCCTGGTGTTGCAGGAATTGCTTGAGCCGTTCTTCCAGGTTTTCGATCTTGCTGACAGTACGCTCCATGGTGATGGCGAAGGAGCGTACCGAGCTTTCCAGGCGCTTGAGGAAGTTCACCTTCATCATGCCGATCAGGAATTGCTCGCGGTTCTCCTGGCTGAAGTTCTTGAAGCGGTGGTCTTCGTACTGCGCCTTGAACTTATCCAGCACGTACTTGGATGGCTTGAAGATGGAAAGCTGATAGTTGTCGATCTCGTCGTTCAGCTTGTCGTAGGAGAGAAAACGGCCTTTGAGGTCGATTTCGGAGAACACGGATTCCGGCTTCCTGCGCCTGGGGAACTGGCCGATCTGCGCCATCGAGGCCCGGTAGTACTTCTGGATGTGCTTGCGCGAGCGGGCGATGGTGAGTTCGTCTAGCAGGGTGAAGAACCCGGCGGAGAGCCGTTCCATCAAGTCGCGGGCATCCCTTTCGCCGGAGCGCCTGGCCCATTCCATAAAGGTTTTCTGGGCGACGGTGAGCGTGTCTTTGATGCTGTTGATGCCGAAGCTCTGGGAGAAGGCGGTATCGCGCCCTTCGGTGACGAAGTAGATTTGGTTGCGCAGGTCCTTGAGGTCGTTGTTGACCGGGGTTGCGGAGAGCAGCAGTACCTTGGTCTTGACACCCGCCTTGATGATGTCGTCCATAAGCCGCTCGTAGCGGCTCTTGCGGATGAGGTTGCCGTCTTCGTCCTGCTTGCCTTTGGTGTTGTTGCGGAAGTTGTGCGATTCGTCGATGACGATCAGGTCGAAGTTGCCCCAGTTGAGCGTTGCCAGGTCGATGCCGTCGACGCGCCCGCTGTCACGGGACAGATCGGTGTGCGAGAGCACGGTGTAGGCGAAGCGATCCTTGAGAAAAGGGTTGAGTTCGCTGTTGTTCTGGGCGAGATAGACCGTCCAGTTGTCGCGCAGCTTCTTGGGGCACAGCACCAGCACGCGGTGGTTGCGCAGTTCGTGGTACTTGATGACCGCCAGCGCCGAGTAGGTTTTGCCCAAGCCCACGCTGTCGGCCAGGATGCAGCCGTTGTGCTGGTTGATCTTGTGGATGGCGCCTTTGACGCCGTCTTTCTGGAACTCGAACAAAGCTTTCCAGATCTCGGTGTCGATGATGGCGGTCTGGTCGAACAGCGCGGCGTCGGCTTCCTGCCCGGACAGGAAGCGCTCGAAGACGTGGTAGAGCGTCTTGAAGTAGATGAATTCTGGCGCGTGATCGACGTAAAGCTGCTCCAGGTAGCTCAGAACGTCGGCCTTGACGTCGGCGACCAGTTTTTCGTCGCTCCAGATTTCATCGAACCATTGCTTGAGGTCCGCCCTGTCGCGGTCGCCATCGACGATGAGGTTCAGTTCGATGTTGGGCGTGTCGGACAAGCCCAAGCCGCGCCGGGTGAAGTTGGAACTGCCTAGCAGGGCGTGCTCACGTCGACCGTCGTCGATATGGTAGAGCTTGCCGTGCAGGAGGTTGGCCTGGCGAACCGAGCGGATATCGACCTTGTCGCGCAGCCATGCGGCGCAACGGCGGGCGATTTCCTTCTGTTGCAAGCGATTGGCCAGCTCCAGGCCTTCGTCTTCGATCTTAAAGGCTTTCTTGTCGGTCTTGTCCGGGTCGAGCGAAGCGATGAAACGGGGTTCGCCGAACAGGAAGTTCAGATGGTCGATCTGGTCGAGTTGTTTGGACAGGGCGTCGTAGGCATAGATGGTGAAGTAGGCAGATACCACAGAGAGTTGGCTGCCTGTGGTCATTTTCTCGGCCAGGAAGTCGGACACCTTGCCGCGGCTGTGGTTGTCGCGGATGCCGTGGCTAACGATGTTTCTTTGAGTACTCATTTCTCACCCAATTGATTGGTGCGAAGCCACTTTGCTCCACGCCCCTTGCCGGTTGACTCGATCAGTCCGTCGGCTTTCATCGCCCGCAACACCAGTCGCACCATGTCCCGGCTCACGCCAGGGCAGGCTTCCTCGATCTCCGAAATAGAAAACGGCAGAGTGCGCCCCAGGACTTCTGCGCGCACCCGGTCGCCTTTGCTGCCGCGGCCACGCTCGATGGTGCCGACACGCTCCTCGAATTCGCGATAGGCCCGCAGCAATGCCCCCCAGAAGTAGTCAAGCCAGGGTTTGACGTCGTGCTGCCCTTGATGCCAGCCCTGCGAGCTGGCTTCCAGCGTCTCGTAATAGCCCTCCTTGGTTTCCTCGAAGATGCGCTCCAGGCTGATGTAGCGGCCTACGGCATAGTCGAAGTGGTAGAGCAGTAATAGGGTTAGCAAACGCGACATGCGACCGTTGCCGTCGGGGAAGGGGTGGATGCATAGGAAGTCGAGCATCGCCAGGGGTACCAGCACCAGCGGATCGGCCAGATGTTGGTCCAGTGCGATGGCGTAGTGCCGGGTCATATCGGCCATGGCCATCGGCGTCAGATGCGCAGCGACCGGTTGGAAGCGCAGCCGTGATGTACCGTCCGGATGGCGTTCGATGATGTCGTTGTTGGTGGCTTTCCAGCGTCCGCCGGCCTGCGGCATGTAGCGATACAGGATGGTGTGCAGTTGCAGCGTCACGCCTTCGTTGAAGGTCATGTGCGCGGCCGATTCGTGAATCAACGCCAGGGCATCGCGGTAGCCGGCGATCTCCTGTTCGGAGCGACTCTTCGGTGCTGCATTGCGGATGACCAGAGACTTCAGCCGGGAGGGCGCGACGACAACGCCTTCCAGGCGGTTGGATGACTCGGTGGACTCGACCACCGCGATCTGGCGCAGGCCCTTGAGGGCTTCCGGAGACTGGGCGGCGTAGAGCTGTTGCTTGCCCTGATACTCGCCCAATGCGCGCAGTGTGGCGGCCTGGGTACCATCGAAGCGAAGCGCGGTGAGGTACTCGGGGGTAAGCGAGTGCATGGAAATGTAAGCTCAGGCTGCATAAATGGGGCAATCATAGTCTTTAAATGGGGTATTGTCTTTTAAAATGCCTCATTAAAGTCGTTTGGTTACCCTGTTTTCACGACCGTGGGCCTTGCGGAGAGGGAGGTCGCCCTGTCTGGCAGGGGGCGACCACGTGAATCACGGCCTATAAAGGGGCATTGGCGGCCTAAATTACCCTTTTTAATTATTGGATTGCCCTGTTTATAGCCTCCAGTCCTCCGCAAAGGCGAACAGCATTATTCGGTGCCGCTGTGCTCTGCCGTACTCAGGTAGCCCGCCCAAGCCTGTAGTAGCGACCTTCTCTGATCCAGCAGCAGCGCCTTATTGTAGGTCGCCCGAACCTTGTTGCTTTCCACATGAGCAAGCTGCCGCTCGATCGCGTCGGGTCGGAACCCGTTTTCGTTGGCCCAGGTCGAAAAGGTGGTGCGCCAGCAATGGGGCGTCGTTCCCCGGCCCAGGTTCATATCACGCATGGCGTAGGTAAGCCGGTTGGGCGTGGTGAAGCCTTTGCCGCTCCGGTGAGGGAACAAGTAGCGTCCGCCACCCGTGATGCGCTGCAAGCCTTTCAGTACAGCGATAGCCTGCGTGGACAGCGGGCTGATGTGGTCGCGGCGTGCCTTCATCTTGGCCGCAGGTCGACGCCACACGGCATCCTCAAAACCGAACTCTTCCCATTCGGCATCGGCAGCTTCCCCGGGACGGCAAGCGGTCAGCGCAATCAACCGCAGGCACAGCGCAGTTTCCGGATAGCCCCTGTAGCCGCGCAATGCCTGATAAAACTTCTGGATCTGCTCGCGTGTCATCGCCGCTTTGCTTTCGCTGGCAGGCGCGCGCAGCAGCCCGCGCAGGCTCGGGATCGGGTTGGCCTCAACCAGGCCACGCACGACCGCGAATTCGAAGATGGCCGAAAGGTCGCCTTTGACATGGATCGCAGCCCATGCGCCATGAGTCTTACACTCTTCGAGCAGTGGGCGGATCTGCTTGACGCCAATGTCGCTCATCGGCATTCCGTCGAACTTGGGAGACAGGTACTTCCTGATGCGGGACTCTTTCGTGCGATAGGAGCTGTACGCGAAGACAGGCTTGATCTCGGTCAGGTACGCTTGCGCCACCTTGGCAAACGAGCTTTCCCGGGCGCGTTTGCGTTCTGCCAGCGCCTCAAGATTGCGCTGCTTAACCTGCTGCCGCTCATGGGCGGGGTGGATACCTTGCTTGACCAGGGCGCGCGCTTTCTCTCGGACAGTACGCGCCTCTGCAAGGCTTACTTGCGGAAAGCTGCCGATGGCAAAGAGGTTTTCCTTGCCTTGCAGGCGATACTTCCACCGCCAGAGCTTGCAGCCGGTAGGCTTGACCAGCAGGAACAAACCGCCGCCGTCTGAAAGTTTCCAGTCTCGATCAGTGGGTTTGACCGACTTGATCTTGGCGTCGGTGAGTAGATTCTCGGGCATCGTTGGACTCCACTGCGGGGAAAAATACCCCCACGGTTGAACACGAGTACCCCCAACGCTACCCCCGATTTTTTCAGAACTCGATGAACAATAGGAACGCTCAGCAGACCGTATTGTTAGGCAAGCTATTGATTTCAAAAGGCCTGCCCATTCCATCGAGCGCTATTGAGCGCTCCTGAGTTCAGAAAAAATCGTCAGACGTTAAAGCGGAAGTGCATGACGTCACCGTCCTTGACGATGTATTCCTTGCCTTCCAGGCGCCACTTGCCGGCTTCCTTGGCGCCGGCTTCGCCCTTGTACTGGATGAAGTCGTCATAGGCGATGACTTCAGCGCGGATGAAGCCTTTCTCGAAATCGGTGTGGATCACCGCGGCCGCCTGCGGAGCGGTCGCACCGATTCTGACGGTCCAGGCGCGGACTTCCTTCACCCCGGCGGTGAAGTAGGTCTGCAGGTTGAGCAGCTCGTAACCGGCGCGGATCACACGGTTCAGACCTGGTTCTTCCATACCCATGGTTTCGAGGAACATCTGCATCTCTTCCAGATCGTCCAGCTCGGCGATCTCGGCCTCGATCTTGTTGCACACCGGCACGACGATGGCGCCTTCTTCCTCGGCGATGGCGTTGACCACGTCCAGGAGCGGGTTGTTCTCGAAGCCATCCTCGGCGACGTTGGCGATGTACATCACCGGCTTGGTGGTCAGCAGGTGGAAGGTCTTGGCCAGGCGCTTTTCCTCGTCACTGAAGCTCTTCAGCAGGCTGCGTGCCGGCTTGCCTTCGGTGAGGTGCGGGATCAGCTTCTCCAGCAGCCCCTTCTGTGCGACCGCTTCCTTGTCGCCGCCCTTGGCGGTACGGGCGACGCGTTGCAGCTGCTTCTCGCAGCTGTCGAGGTCGGCCATGATCAGTTCGAGGTCGATGATCTCGATGTCACGCTTGGGGTCTACGCTGTTGGCGACGTGGATGACGTTCTCGTCTTCGAAGCAGCGGACCACATGGGCGATGGCATCGGTCTCGCGGATATTGGCAAGGAACTTGTTGCCCAGGCCTTCACCTTTCGAGGCACCTTCCACCAAGCCGGCGATATCGACGAACTCCATGGTGGTGGGGATCACCCGCTCTGGCTTGACGATCGCCGCCAGCGCGTCGAGACGTGGGTCGGGCATCGGCACGATCCCGCTGTTCGGCTCGATGGTGCAGAACGGGAAGTTCTCAGCCGCGATGCCGGATTTGGTCAGGGCGTTGAACAGGGTGGACTTGCCGACGTTGGGCAGACCGACGATGCCGCAGTTGAATCCCATGGTGATCTTGCCTCGGAGTTAGGTTCAGGCCTTCTGGCTGTGCAGGCGCTGCATGGCGCGGGTCCAGTCGCCGGTCAGGATTTCTGGCACGACGTCCAGTGCGAAGTCGATACTGGCATCGAGCTTTTCGCGCTCGGCCTGTGGCGCACGCCCCAGCACGTAACCGCTGACCAGGCTGGCGTGGCCAGGATGGCCGATACCCAGGCGCAGACGGTGAAAACTGTTCTGATTGCCGAGCTTGGCGATGATGTCGCGTAGCCCGTTGTGCCCGCCATGACCGCCACCCTGCTTGAGTTTGGCGACGCCGGGGGGCATATCGAGTTCATCATGGGCGACCAGGATAGACTCGGGGGGAATTCGGAAAAAGCCAGCCAATGCCGCCACCGCTTGACCGCTGCGGTTCATGTACGTGGTGGGGATGAGCAGGCGGATATCGTCGCCCTGATGGCTGAACTTGCCGACCAGGCCGAAATACTTGCGATCATTGCTGAGCGAGACGCCTTCGCGGGCAGCCAGACGCTCAACGAAAAGAGCCCCCGCGTTATGCCGGGTCTGGTCGTATTCAGGGCCTGGATTTCCCAGGCCGACGATCAGTTTTACGGCAGTCACGACGGAGGCCTCTTCTTAGACTATGCGAGTGGATTACTCGGCGGCGTCTTCTTCTTTCGGAGCGTCTTCCTTGCTCACGCGCGGAGCGTGAACGTTGGCAACCGGCAGGTCGCTGCCGTGGGCCAGGGCGACCAGCTCAACGCCTTTCGGCAGCTTGATGTCGGTCATGTGCAGAACCTGGCCGACTTCGACGTTGGCCATGTCGACCTCGATGAATTCCGGCAGGTCTTGCGGCATGCAGGAAACTTCGACTTCGTTCAGATTGTGCAGGATCTCGCCGCCTTGCTTCTTCACACCAACGGAAGTTTCCTGGTTGATGAAGTGCAGGGGAACGGTAGCGGTCAGCTTGTGGCCGGCGACGACGCGAACGAAGTCGGCGTGCAGAACAAAGCCCTTGGCCGGATGACGCTGCAGTGCCTTGATCAGAACGGATTCGTTCTGGCCATCGACGTTCAGGTTCAGAACGTGGCTGAAGGATGCTTCGTTTTCCAGCAGCTTGGCGAAATCTTTGGCCAGGATGCTGATGGACTGCGGGGCATTGTTGCCACCGTAGATGACGGCCGGAACCAGGGCGGCGTTACGACGCAGGCGGCGGCTCGCACCTTTCCCCAGGTCGGAACGCACTTGGGCATTCAGAGTGAAATCGTTCATGGTGATTCTCCAGTAGCAACATTACCTGTCGCGCTTGCGACCAGCGCTCGGGCTGTTGGGCAAAAAGCCCCGCACGAGGCGGGGCACATTACGTTCAGTGCGATTTGCGTAGCTTTCGCTTAGCGGAACATCGCACTGATCGATTCGGCATTGCTGATGCGGCGAACCGCTTCAGCCACCACTGGCGCGATGTCCAGTTGGCGAATTCGGGTACAGGACTGTGCAGCAGCCGACAGCGGAATGGTGTTGGTCACCACCAGCTCGTCGAGCACTGAACCCTCGATATTCTCGATGGCACGACCGGACAGGATCGGGTGTGTGCAGTAGGCGTAGACCTTGGCAGCGCCATGATCTTTCAGTGCCTTGGCTGCGTGACACAGGGTGCCGGCGGTATCGACCATGTCGTCGACGAGGATGCAGGTACGGCCATCGATGTCACCGATGATGTGCATCACTTCCGACTGGTTGGCCTTTGGTCGACGCTTGTCGATGATCGCCAGGTCGACGCCAAGGGACTTGGCTACGGCACGGGCGCGAACTACGCCGCCGATATCGGGGGAGACGATCATCAGGTTGTCGAAGCGCTGAGCCTGGATGTCGTCGACCAGTACCGGCGAGCCGTAGATGTTGTCCACCGGCATGTCGAAGAAACCCTGGATCTGGTCGGCGTGCAGGTCGACGGTCAGAACACGGTTGACGCCCACGACGTCGAGCATGTCGGCCACGACCTTGGCGCTGATCGGCACACGAGCAGAGCGCGGGCGACGATCCTGGCGGGCATAACCGAAGTAGGGGATCACAGCGGTGATTCGCGACGCCGAGGAGCGGCGGAAGGCGTCAGCCAGCACCACCAGTTCCATCAGGTTGTCGTTGGTCGGGGCGCAGGTCGGTTGAATCAGAAAGACGTCCTTACCACGAACGTTCTCGTTGATCTCGACACTGATTTCGCCGTCGGAGAATTTTCCGACGTAGGCATCACCGAGGGGGATATGCAGCTGACGTACGACACGCCGGGCCAGGTCGGGGTTGGCGTTCCCCGTGAAGACCATCATCTTGGACACGCGCAGTACCTGCCTGAGGGTGGGTCCGATGAATAAAAAGCTGTTCAAAAGGCAAGCTCTTGAACAGCTTCAAGTGTATGGCAGGGGCGGCTGGATTCGAACCAACGCATGCCAGGATCAAAACCTGGTGCCTTACCGCTTGGCGACGCCCCTGTAGGGTCAACTTCTATGTATCCAGTGCGCTTTCGATCATACGAACCTTAGGAGGTTATGGCAGGGGCGGCTGGATTCGAACCAACGCATGCCAGGATCAAAACCTGGTGCCTTACCGCTTGGCGACGCCCCTGTATCGTACAACCTGTGTGCTACGCACTTACTTCCTGCGCCAGTTTTTCAAGGCATCGGTGCAACATCGAAACGTTACGACCGCGGGCCACGAAACTTGGCAAAGTGTCTGGAAGTTGGCGGCGGACTTTATCAGCCTCGCCTTCGTTTGGGAAGCTCCCAAACACACAAGCTCCAGTGCCAGTCATGCTTGCCGGAACGAATTTGTTCAACAAGCTCAAAGCGTTACGAACTTCTGGATAACGCTTCTCGACGATCGGCTGACAGTCATTATGACCGCCCCCTGCAAGAAGGCTGCGAACTGTAATGGCCGGGGTATTACGTGTCAACTCTGGGTCGGCAAATATTTCCGCTGTACTAACAGAGACTTGCGGCGCGATTACGAGGAACCACGGTTCGGGTAATTCGACCGGTTGCAGACGCTCGCCAACTCCCTCGGCAAAGGCCGCCCGGCCGCGAACGAATACCGGGACATCGGCGCCTAGGGTTAGCCCTAGCTCGGCCAGCTGGTCTTCCTCCAGATGCAGCTGCCACAGGTGGTTCAGGCCGAGCAGGGCGGTCGCCGCGTCGGAGCTGCCACCGCCAATACCACCGCCCATGGGCAGCCGCTTGAGCAGATGAATGTCGGCACCTTGCGGGCAACCGCTCTCATGCTGCAGCAGGCGCGCTGCGCGGACGATCAGGTTGCTGTCGTGATCGACCCCCGGCAGCTCGGTATGCAGGCGGATCTCGCCGTCTTTACGCGGGCTGAAGCTGAGTTCGTCACCATGGTCGAGAAACTGGAATAGCGTCTGCAACTCGTGGTAACCGTCGGCGCGGCGCCCGACTATGTGCAGCATCAGATTGAGTTTGGCGGGCGCTGGTAGCGTCAGCATTCAACGGCCCAGCTGGCGGGGTTGCCAGTCCTTGATCACCAGGGTGATCTGCAGATCGTGCCCTTGTAGCCGGATGCGCTCGGGCAGGACGAAACCGTTGTGTTCGGCATAGGCTAGATACTCGACCTGCCAGCCGTCCTGCTCAAGACGCGCCAGGCGGCTCTCACTGTCTAGGCTCAAGCGACTGCGGCTGTCCGGTGCTGGCAGCCCGCGCACCCACCAGAGCAGGTGGGAGACCGGCAACTGCCAGCCGAGTTGAGCCTCGACCAACGCTTCGGGGGACTCCGCTTCGAAGCGACCCTGACCGGCAACTTCCAGCGACACGGCATCCGGTCGGCCGGTGAGTCGCGTGGCGCCGCGGCCTAGGGGACCGGACAGGCGGATGTCAAAGTAGTCTTGGCGTTGCAGCCAGAACAGCGTGCCGCTGCCGGATTCCTGTGGTGCGCGAATGCCGATCTTGCCGCTGATCTGCCAGCCATCAAGCGTCGCTACATGGCTACGGTGCTCCTTCCAGGCCGCGGCATTGCCGGGGCCTTCAACCGATTCGTGTGGGCCCAGGGCGGCACAGCCAGCAAGCAGGAGGGCCAGGCAGGGAGCAAGGAGGTTTTTCAACAGTGACATGGGTCAGAGCTTCTCCGATCCGGTCAGCCGCTTGATCGTCTCGAGCAAGATCGGGCTGTCCGGTTGTAGTTTGAGTGCCTTCGACCAGACCGCGCGGGCCTCGCTGCGTTCACCCTTTGTCCATAGCACTTCGCCTAGATGTGCGGCGACTTCGTGATCGGGGAAGCGCTGCAGCGCTTTGCGCAGCAGGACTTCCGCCTCGGCAAGCTTGCCCAGGCGGAAGTTGATCCAGCCAAGGCTGTCGAGGATCGCAGGATCATCGGGGTTGAGTTGGTAAGCCTGCTCGATCAGCTGCAGTGCTTCGTCATGACGGCTGGTGCGGTCGGCCAACGTGTAGCCCAGCGCATTGAGTGCCATGGCGTTGTCAGGCTCGCGCTCGATGATGAAGCGCAGGTCGCGCTCCAGTTGGCCCAGATCGCCGCGCTTCTCCGCAAGCATGGCACGGGTGTAGAGCAGGTTGAGATCATCGGGATACTCGGCAAGTGCCTGCTCTACCAGTTGCCAGGCCTGTTCGGTTCGACTGTGCTCGGCGAGCGCCTCAATCTCGATCAGGTACAACTGGATGGCATAGTCAGGCTGCTGCTGGCGGGCATCAGCAAGCACTGCGGAGGCCTCCTGATCGCGTTTGCTGGAGTAGAGCAGCTGACTCTGTAGCAGTTTCGCCGGTAGAAATTCATTGCCGGGGCCAACCTCGGCGAGGGCCTCCAGGGCCTTGGTTTTTTTGTCCATGGCTTGATAAGCGCGGCCAAGATTGAAATGAGCGGCGTCGAGATGACTCCCGCGCTCGATCAGCTCTTCCAGGTAAACGGTGGCTTCGCGCCAGGCTTCTGCCTCCATGCACACCAGCGCCATGGAGAAGCGCAGGTCATCGTCGGCAGGATGTTGCTGGACCAGTGTGGCGAACTCGCCCATGGCGTCTTCCAGACGTTCCTGCTCGACCAGCAGGCGCGCGTAGGTCAGGCGCAGGCGTTTGTCTTCGGGGTGCTGACGAAGGCTTTTCTCCAGCAGCGGCAGGGCTTGGTCGCTGCGCTGCAGGCTGTGCAGCAGGCGCGCTTCGAGCAGGATCGATGGGATCTGGCGCTGCTTGTTCGGCTGCTCCTGCAGAAGGGCCAGCGCCTCCTCGCTGCGATCATCCTGCTGTAGCAGAACGGCCTTGCCGAAGGACAGTTGCGGGTTGTTCGGGTGCTTGAGCAGCAGCTTGTCGAAGCTCTGCAGCAGACCGGCGCGCGTGTCAGGATCGGTTTCCGAGGCTGAAAGGGCGAGGAAATCGAAATGCGTGTCGCCCTGACCCTGCAGGACCTTTTCCATGAACTCCAAGGATTCTTCATAGCGGCCGGCGCGTGCCAGCTGCACTGCGGCGGCGCGCTGTGCATCGAGACTCTCCGGCGCGTTGCGTGCCCAGATCAGGGCAGTATCCAGCGCTGCCTGATCGGCGCCTAGGTATTCGGCGATGCGGAAGCCGCGTTCGGCCACGCCCGCGTCCTGCGTGGCGTGCGCCTGCTGGACGTAGTTGCCCAGAGCGATATCGAAGCGATTACGTTGGCCGGCCAGTTCCGCCACCAACAGTGCGTAGAGGGACTGACGGCTGAATGAGCCGTACTCTGTCGCAGTGCTGGCAGCGCTCTCCGGCGCAGCGTCCTCAACCGGTGGGCTGTTCTCGGGAGTTTGCTGCGTGAAGGTCTGGCAGCCGCCGAGTAATAGCAGGGCGGCAAGTGCGGCAAGTCTTTTCATAGGGGAAATATACGGCTGGTAAGCGGTCGCGGCATGATGACACAAGCCGCAGGGCAAGCCCATGGCCCTGGGGGCGCGCAGGCCGGTTCGGTAGCAATCGGGCTACCAATCGCATCCGACAATCGAGGGCAATGGTTGTTCTCCATCTGGCGAAGTAGGAGAATTGCGCGCTCTGTTATCGAATCAGCGATTCTGCATGGCTTTCCTCGCGCTTGGCATTAATCACAAGACCGCTTCGGTGGACGTCCGCGAGCGCGTAGCCTTCACGCCCGACCAGATGGTCGAGGCCTTGCGGCAGCTGTGCCGCGTGACGCCCACCCGCGAAGCGGCGATCCTCTCCACCTGCAATCGTAGCGAGCTGTATTTGCAGCAGGATGAGGTCGAGGCCGAAGCCGTACTCGCTTGGCTGGCCAGCTATCACCGACTCAGCCTCGATGAACTCAAGGCGTGCGCCTATGTGCATGTCGACGATCAGGCCGTGCGCCACATGATGCGGGTCGCCTCCGGGCTGGATTCGCTGGTACTGGGCGAGCCGCAGATTCTTGGTCAGATGAAGTCTGCCTATGCCGTCGCACGGGAGGCCGGCAGCGTCGGCCCGCTGCTTGGTCGGCTGTTCCAGGCGACCTTCAGTACGGCAAAGACCGTGCGTACCGATACCGCGATCGGCGAAAACCCGGTTTCCGTAGCGTTTGCCGCAGTCAGCCTGGCTCGGCAGATTTTCAGTAATCTGCAGCGCAGTCAGGCACTGCTGATCGGCGCTGGCGAAACCATCACCCTGGTCGCGCGTCACCTGCACGAGCAGGGCGTTAAACGGATCGTCGTCGCCAACCGTACGCTCGAGCGTGCCAGTGCGCTGGCTGCCGAGCTGGGCGCGCATGCGATCCTGCTCGCCGATATCCCAGACGAGTTGCACAACAGCGACATCGTCATCAGTTCCACCGCCAGTCAGTTGCCGATTCTCGGCAAGGGTGCGGTGGAGCAGGCGCTCAAGCGGCGCAAGCACAAGCCGATGTTCATGGTCGATATCGCCGTGCCTCGCGACATCGAATCGCAGGTCGGCGAGCTGGATGACGTTTATCTGTACACGGTCGACGATCTGCACGAGGTGGTCGCGGAGAACCTCAAGAGCCGCCAGGGCGCAGCGCAGGCGGCCGAGGAACTGGTCGCGGCCGGCACCGAGGACTTCATGCAGCGCTTGCGCGAGCTGGCCGCGGTGGATGTGCTCAAGGCCTATCGGCAGCATGCCGAGCGGATTCGTGATGACGAGCTCAGCAAGGCGCAGCGACTGCTGGCGAACGGCGCCAGCGCCGAGGATGCCCTTGCTCAGCTTGCCCGAGGCCTGACCAATAAATTGCTGCATGCGCCCAGCGTGCAACTGAAAAAACTCTCCGCCGAGGGCCGCGTCGAGGCGCTGAGCATGGCCCAGGAACTCTTCGCCCTGCACGAGGGCACGGAAAAACCATGAAAGCTTCACTGCTCAACAAGCTGGACATCCTGCAGGACCGTTTCGAAGAACTCACCGCGCTACTTGGCGATGCCGAAGTCATCAGCGACCAGACCCGTTTTCGCGCATATTCCCGCGAATACGCCGAAGTCGAGCCGGTGATCGTCGCCTATCGCCAGCTGTGCAAGGTCCAGCAGGATCTCGAGGGGGCTCAGGCGCTGCTCAAGGACAGCGATCCCGACATGCGTGAGATGGCCGAGGAGGAGGTTGCCGAAGCCAAGTCACAGCTTGAGACATTGGAAGCCAACCTGCAGCGCATGCTGCTGCCCAAGGACCCCAACGACGGGCGCAACGTGTTCCTCGAGATCCGCGCCGGCACCGGCGGCGACGAGGCGGCGATCTTTGCTGGCGATCTGTTCCGCATGTATTCGCGCTATGCCGAAAAGCAGGGCTGGCGCGTCGAGATTCTCTCCGAGAGCGAGGGCGAACACGGCGGCTACAAGGAAGTGATTTCCCGCGTCGAGGGCGACAACGTCTACGCCAAGCTCAAGTTCGAATCAGGCGCGCACCGCGTGCAGCGCGTGCCGGAGACCGAGTCGCAGGGACGCATTCACACCTCCGCCTGCACCGTGGCGGTGTTACCGGAGCCGGATGAGCAGGCGGCAGTGGAGATCAATCCGGCCGAGCTGCGTATCGACACCTATCGCTCCTCCGGCGCCGGCGGTCAGCACGTCAACAAGACCGACTCGGCGATTCGTATCACGCACCTGCCCACTGGCATGGTGGTCGAGTGTCAGGAGGAGCGTTCGCAGCACAAGAACCGTGCGAAGGCCATGGCCTGGCTCGCCGCCAAGCTGCAGGACCGCCAGGACGCCGCGGCGCACAAGGAAATCTCCGAGACGCGCAAGCTGCTGGTCGGCTCCGGCGATCGCTCCGAGCGTATCCGTACCTACAACTTTCCCCAGGGCCGCGTCACCGACCATCGCGTCAACCTCACGCTGTATTCGCTCAATGAGGTGATCGGCGGCGCCGTGGAGCAGGTCATCGAGCCGCTGTTGCAGGAATACCAGGCCGACCAACTGGCCGCGCTGGGCGACTGATTCTTTCCGCTGCGCACCGCGCTAAGAGCATCCCATGCCTACCATCGAGTCCCTGCTGCACAGTGCCGATCTGCCGGATTCGCCGAGCGCCAGGCTGGATGCCGAGTGGTTGCTCGCTGCCGCCCTGGGCAAGTCCACCAGCTACCTGCGCGCTTGGCCCGAGCGTGAGGTGCCGGGCGACCTTGCCGAGCGCTTCGCGGCTGATCTGGCCCGCCGTCGGCGCGGCGAGCCGGTTGCCTATATCCTCGGCCGCCAGGGCTTCTGGAGCCTGGAGCTGGAGGTCGCGGCGGATACCCTGATTCCGCGTCCGGACACCGAGCTGCTGGTGGAAACCGCTCTGCAGCTGCTTCCGGCAACGCCGGCCCGGGTGCTCGACCTGGGCACCGGAACCGGTGCGATCGCGCTGGCGCTGGCGGCTGAACGGCCGCAGTGGCAGGTCAGCGGTGTCGACCGGATCGAGGCCGCGGTCGCGCTCGCCGAACGCAATCGCCTGCGCCTCGGACTGGGCAATGCCCACTTCGCACGCAGCGACTGGTTCGCCGAGATGACGGGGCAGCGCTTCCAGTTGATCGTCAGCAACCCGCCGTACATTCCTGCCAGCGATCCGCATCTGCAACAGGGCGACGTGCGCTTCGAGCCGCAGAGTGCGCTGGTGTCCGGGGTGGACGGGCTGGACGACATCCGTACGATCATCGCCCAGGCTCCCGCCCATCTAGCCGCGGGCGGCTGGCTGCTGCTGGAGCACGGCTTCGATCAGGCGCCGGCGGTGCGTTCACTGATGGCGGCGCACGGCTTCGAGGCGTGCGAAAGCCGCCGCGACCTGGGCGGCCACGAGCGCGTCAGTCTCGGGCGGCTGCCATGACCTTTCTGTTACGCGAGGTGCTCGATGCTGAGTGACGAAGAACTGCTGCGTTACAGCCGGCAGATCCTGCTCGAGCAGGTCGATATCGGGGGGCAGCTGCGCCTCAAGCAGAGTCGAGTACTGATCGTCGGGCTTGGCGGGTTGGGCTCGCCGGTGGCGCTCTACCTGGCGGCCGCTGGCGTCGGTGAGCTGCACCTGGCCGACTTCGATACGCTGGATCTGACCAATCTGCAGCGGCAGATCGCTCACGACACACCATCGCTTGGCCTGCACAAGGTCGACTCGGTCATGGCCCGGCTGGGGGCGCTGAACCCCCATGTACAGCTGGTGCCGTATCGCAGCGGGTTGGACGCCGATTCCTTGGATGCGGCAGTGAAGCGGGTCGATCTGGTGCTCGATTGCACGGACAACTTCGGCATTCGCGAAGCGGTCAACGCCGCATGCGTGAAAGCGAAAAAGCCGCTGGTCAGCGGTGCGGCGATCCGTCTCGAGGGGCAGCTTTCGGTGTTCGATTCGCGAGTCGAAACGAGCCCCTGTTACCACTGCCTCTATGGGCACGGTAGCGAAGCCGAGCTGACCTGCAGCGAAGCCGGTGTAGTGGGGCCGCTGGTGGGCATGGTCGGCAGCCTGCAGGCGCTGGAGGCGCTCAAGTTGCTGGCCGGATTCGGCCAGCCATTGATCGGCCGTCTGCTGTTGATCGATGCGCTGTCCAGCCGTTTTCGCGAGTTGCGCGTCAAGCGCGATCCGCATTGCGCGGTGTGTGGCTCGACCGATGAGTGATTGCAACGCCCCCGTCGGCGTATTCGATTCCGGCGTCGGCGGGCTTTCGGTGCTGCGTGAGATTCGCCAGCGCCTGCCGCACGAATCGCTGCTGTATCTGGCCGACAGCGCTCATGTGCCCTATGGCGAGAAGAGTCCGGAGTACATCCGCGAGCGCTGCCGCATCATCGCGGCATTTTTCGTCGAGCAGGGCGCGAAGGCACTGGTGCTGGCCTGCAACACCGCGACGGCGGCCGGTGTGACCGAGCTGCGCGAGCTGTACCCGGATTTACCCATCATCGGCATGGAGCCGGCGGTAAAGCCCGCCGCCGCGGCCACCCGCAGTGGCGTGGTAGGCGTGCTGGCCACCACCGGTACGCTGAAAAGCGCCAGGTTCGCTGCGTTGCTAGATCGCTTCGCCGGCGACGTGCGCGTTATCACTCAGCCCTGCCCGGGGCTTGTCGAGCGTATCGAGGCGGGCGATCTGAATAGCGTCGAGCTGCGCGTCATGCTCCAGGGCTGGGTCAAGCCACTGCTGGCGCAGGGCTGCGATACCCTGATCCTGGGCTGCACCCATTACCCGTTCATTCGACCACTGTTGGCGCAGTGGCTGCCCGGCGACGTCCGTCTGATTGATACCGGGGCGGCCGTCGCGCGACACTTGCACGAACTGCTGGCCGAACGCCATCTGCTGAGCAGCGGCGAAGCCAGTCAGCGGTTTTATTGCAGCGGCGATCCGCAGCGAATGGCCGAGGTGTTGCCTACACTTTGGGGAGAGCAAGCAGAGGTCGAGTTGTTCTCCGGTAGGAACTCCCGCCGCGGCGGAGTTTCTCAGTTTGATGCTGGCGATAATTAACCAAACAAACGCAGTGTTTTATAAAGAGGAAGTACCCATGAAAAAACTGTTTACCCTGGCTGCGGTAGCGGCACTCTCGGCGGGGCAGATGGCGGCTGTTCAAGCGGTGGACTTCACCGTTGCGGTCGGCCAGACCGACGAGTCGACCATGACCTATCGCCTGGGTGCGCAATTCGACTTCAACAGGAGCTGGTTCCAGACCAGTGTCGGGCGACTGACCGGCTATTGGGATGCGGGTTACACCTACTGGGAGGGCGACGAGTCCACCAGCAATCACAGCATTTCACTGGCTCCGGTCTTCGTCTACGAGTTCGCCGGCCAGTCGGTCAAGCCTTATGTCGAGGCCGGCATCGGCGTGGCGGCATTCGAAAACACCGAGGTCGAGGACAATAGTCTGGGTTCGTCATTCCAGTTCGAGGACCGTATCGGTGCGGGTCTGCGCTTCGCCGGTGGCCATGAGGTCGGCATACGCGCGATCCATTACTCCAACGCCGGTATCAAGGATCCGAACGACGGCGTCGAGAGCTATGCCCTGCATTACCGGATGGCCTTCTAAGCGATAGCGCACCCTCCTGCAGGGCTTTCGCCGGCCCTGTAGTGCGCCTGCTCAGTCATACGCCGTGGCGCTGCCCTTGCGCTCTTCGCGGCAATCCTGCGAACCCAGTTCGAACTCGCGGCAGATCAGCGGGCGATGTGCATAGATAGTGCAGCGCATGCTGTCCCGGTCAAGCGCCGCGCACCAGCCGTCATCCAGCCTACGCATGACTTCGCCGCCCCAGCTGTCCCTGTCGATGAACCGCTGCGGTACACCGGTATCGCCGAACAGCATGACTTCGAGACGGCAGCAGCACGCCGCGCAGGTGGAGCAGCTGACGATGGGGTCTTCGAGTTGCTTGAGCGGGATGGTCGAGTCAGTCATGACGGCAGTCTAGCCAATGTGATCGGCTCGGGCAGAGAGGCGGACGGCCCCAGCGGGCGTGGGGGCGCTAATTTCAGGATTCTTCGCTCAGCTGCTTGTTGCGCCACCCCTTGCCGCCGGGCAGCACCAGGTTGAGCAGAAGCGCGATGATCGCGCACAGCGAGATGCCGGACAGGGTGAACTCGCCGTAGCCGATCGCCATGCCGCCGATGCCGAACACCAGCGTCACCGAGACGATGATCAGGTTGCGTGCTTCGGACAGGTCGACCTGATGGCGGATCAGCGTGCTCAGGCCGACCACCGCGATCGAGCCGAACAGCAGGCAGAGAATGCCGCCCATGACCGGTACCGGAATGCTCAGCAAGCCGGCGCCGAACTTGCCGATGAAGGCCAGCGCGATGGCGAATATCGCCGCCCAGGTCATGATCTTCGGGTTGTAGTTCCTGGTCAGCATCACCGCGCCCGTCACTTCGGCGTAGGTCGTGTTCGGCGGCCCACCGAACAGGCCGGCCGCGGACGTCGCCACGCCGTCACCCAGGAGCGTGCGATGCAGGCCCGGCTTCCTCACATAGTTGTTGCCGGTCACGCTGCCGATGGCGACCACGCCGCCGATATGCTCGATCGCCGGAGCCAGGGCTACGGGGACCATGAACAGAATGGCGCCGATGTTGAACTCCGGTGTGATGAAGTTGGGCATCGCCAGCCAGGGCGCCGCGGCGATGCCGCTGGTGTCGACCACGCCGAAGGCAAAGGACAGGCCGTAGCCCACCGCGACGCCGGCGAGAATCGGCACCAGACGGAACAGCCCCTTGCCCAATACCGCTACCAGCAGCGTGGTGATCAGCGCCGGCATGGAGATGAACATCGCCGTGTGGTACGTGATGAGTTGAGCGCTGCCGTCGCCGGCCTTGCCCATGGCCATGTTCACAGCCACCGGCGACAGCGCCAGGCCGATGGAAATGATCACCGGAGCGATGACCACCGGCGGCAGCAAGCGGTCGATGAAGCCCGGTCCTTTCAGGCGCACGGCGAAGCCCAGCACCATGTACACCAGCCCGGCCGCCACCACGCCACCCATTACGGCCGGCAGCCCGAACTCACCCTTGGCGGCGATGATCGGGGCGATGAAGGCGAAGCTCGATGCAAGGAATACTGGCACTTGACGCTTGGTGACCAGCTGGAACAGAAGCGTGCCGAGACCGGCAGTGAACAGCGCCACGTTGGGGTCCATGCCGGTGATCAGCGGCATCAGCACCAGTGCGCCGAAGGCGACGAACAGCATCTGCGCGCCGGCCAGTACCTGCCGGCCTACCGGCTCCTCGGGATGCGACATGCTCAGATGTCCTTCTGCTTGGTGCCGAAAATCTTGTCACCGGCATCGCCCAGGCCCGGAACGATGTAGCCATGCTCATCCAGGCGCTGATCGATGGAGGCGGTGAAGATCAGCACATCAGGGTGCGCGCTCTCCACGGCGGCGATGCCTTCCGGTGCGGCAACCAGGACCAGCGCGCGAATCTCCTTGCAGCCGGCCTTTTTCAGCATGTCGATGGTGGCGACCATCGAGCCGCCGGTGGCAAGCATTGGATCGATGATGATCGCCAGGCGCTGTTCGATTTCCGGGACCAACCTTTCCAGATAGGTCTGCGCCTGCAGCGTGTCTTCGTTGCGGGCAATGCCGACCGCGCTGACCTTGGCGCCGGGAATCAGGCTGAGCACGCCATCGAGCATGCCGATGCCGGCACGCAGAATCGGTACTACGGTAATCTTCTTGCCGGAGATCTTTTCCACCTGAACGGGGCCGCACCAGCCATCGATGCTGTAGTGTTCCAGCGGCAGGTCCGAGGTCGCTTCATAAGTGAGGATCGATCCCACTTCCTGCGCCAGTTCGCGGAAATTCTTGGTGCTGATGTCTGCACGGCGCATCAGACCGAGCTTGTGGCGGATCAGCGGGTGGCGGATCTCTCGAATGGGCATTATGGCCTCCGGCGGGCAAATAAACCGGCTTAGATTAAAGCATCGCCGGGGCAGCGGCTATTCGCGTGTCATCCGGCCGGCAGACTTGCTGCGCGCGGCGAGGGTGGGTATCTTCCCCGCCCTTTCGCGAACGGCCGAAAACCGGCTGTTCGGTCAGGTTTTCGCTGTCCGGATTCGCCTGGCATCACGGCGATTCAACCGCACGAGCTGCCAGCCCCGGCTGGTGCTCCCAACTAAATTCTCTGGGGAATCGCTTCATGTCCGTCGATCTCGCACATATCCGCCAAGTCATGGCCGAGGCAGACTGCCTGTACACCGAGGAACAAGTCGAAGCGGCGATCGCCAAGGTTGCCGAAACCATCAACGCTGAACTGGCCGAGCGCAACCCGGTGGTGTTCTGCGTCATGAATGGCGGGCTGATCTTCTCCGGCAAGCTGGTGCCGAAGCTGAACTTCCCCCTCGAGCTGTCCTACCTGCATGCGACCCGTTACCGCAACGAGACCAGCGGCGGCGAGCTGTTCTGGAAGGCCAAGCCGGAGATTTCCTTCATCGATCGCGACGTGCTGATCATCGATGACATCCTGGATGAGGGGCACACGCTGGGCGCAATCATCGATTTCTGCCGTCATGCCGGGGCTGCCGCCGTGCATACCGCGGTACTGATCAACAAGGACCACCAGCGCAAGGCGCGCCCGGATCTGAAAGCGGACTACGTTGGGCTCGGCTGCATCGACCGCTATATCTTTGGTTGCGGGATGGACTACAAGGGCTACTGGCGCAACGCCCCTGGTATCTACGCCGTAAAGGGCATGTAAGCGTCTCGGCGGAGCTCATTGTCATGCGCGCCCGCAATGAGTGCGCAGCCACACGGCCGCGACGATTCGCCGACCTGGCGGCAGTCATGCGCGCTGCGATCTGGGAGCTGCGGCAGTTACGTTTCGATTGGCCCCATATGCGCTTCCTAAAGTAACGCAGCGGTGGCGTGTCCGCGCCTGATCCGCTCGTTCTCGCGCTGGCTGCGTTTGGTGTTTCACAATGCCGGCTGCCTTGATCCAGATGGATTGGGCTGCTTATCGGCATGGTGAATACTACTTTCGGATAGCCAGCCGACATTTCTTCATTTCAACCGCACGAAAGGCTCTGCGGCGGGCTTTGCGCTTCTAGCGTTCACGGCTAAGCTCAGAACATCCTTAAATACGCATGGCTGAACGAAATCACGCTGAAAGCCAATGCTGGAAAGGCTATTCATACTAAAGGATTACAAGCTAAATCAAACCTTAGTGCGCTTAACCCTCCTTCTACGTCTGGGTAGGGTTTACGCACTTCGAACCAATCAGGAGCGCCTCATGACAAAAACAACAAGGCAAGGAATCTTCCAGCCGAAGTCCCTAGCTCTCGCCGTAGCGCTGGGCACTGCCGCCCCGGCTTACGCCGTGAGCTTCAATATCGGCGAGATCGAAGGGCAATTCGACTCGGCGATGTCCATCGGTGCCAGCTGGTCCATGGCGGACAGGGACAGGGATCTGGTCGGCATCAACAACGGCGGTACCGGCTTTACCCAGACCGGCGACGATGGTCGTCTGAACTTCAAGAAGGGCGAGACCTTCTCCAAGATTTTCAAGGGTGTGCACGATCTCGAGCTTCGTTATCGCGATAGCGGTGCCTTCGTTCGCGGCAAGTATTGGTATGACTTCGAGCTGAAGGATGAGAGTCGTCTTTTCAAGGACATCAGCGACAGCAACCGGAAAGAAGCCGCTCAATCATCCGGCGCGCAAATTCTGGACGCGTTCGTCTATCACAATTATTCCGTTGGTGATCTGCCCGGGACCGTCCGTCTTGGGAAGCAGGTAGTGAGCTGGGGCGAAAGTACCTTTATCGGTAACAGCATAAACTCCATCAATCCCTTGGACGCTGCAGCATTCCGCCGGCCGGGTGCTGAGATCAAAGAGGGGCTGATTCCGGTCAATATGTTCTACATCTCGCAGAGCCTGACCGACCGGTTGAGCATGGAGGCGTTCTATCAACTCGAGTGGGATCAGACCGTTGCCGATAATTGCGGTACTTTCTTCGCTGTAGATGTCGTTCAGGATGGTTGTGATGCCAACTACCACGTGGGCAGCCCGGCAATCGCTCCTCTTCAACCCGTCGCTGCTGCGTTCGGGCAGGGGTTCGAAGTCACTCCTGAGGGTGTGGTTTTGCCGCGAGCTGGCGACCGGGATGCACGTGATTCGGGGCAGTTCGGTCTTGCATTGCGCTGGTTGGGTGATGCCACCGAGTATGGTGCGTATTTCATGAATTACCACAGTCGGACGCCAAACGTCAGTACGCGATCTGCTGGCTTGGCTACCGCAGCGCAGCTGCCTGGCATTATCGGTACAGCTAATGGGCTCGTGCCTGGTGCTGGCTCTGGTTTGGCGCAGAGCGTCATGCTTGGCAACGGCCGCTATTACCTTGAGTACCCCGAAGATATCCAGCTTTACGGCCTTAGCTTCTCTACGACATTGCCCACTGGCACCGCGTGGTCTGGTGAGATCAGCTATCGACCCAATGCACCGGTTCAGCTGAATACTCAAGACCTCACTCGGGCTTTGCTTAATCCCCTTGCGCCGGGAACCTCTCCCATTGAAAGTACTTTCGGTGCAGAAAATCGCGGCTACAACCGCAAGGAAATCACCCAGTTGCAGACCACATTCACTCACTTCTTCGATCAAGTACTGGGCGCTGGTAGGGTGACCGTGGTGGGCGAGGTCGGCTACACGCATGTCGGCGGTCTCGAGAGCACCAGCGAACTGCGCTATGGGCGTGATCCTATCTACGGCACCCCGGATGATCCAGCCGCTTTGGCCCGCTACGGCCGCCACGGTTTCGTCACCGCCAACTCCTGGGGCTACCGCCTGCGTGGCATCGCGGACTACGACAACGTCTTCGCCGGCATCAACCTCAAGCCCAACCTGTCCTTCTCCCACGACGTCGATGGCTATGGCCCGAACGGTCTGTTCAACGAAGGCTCCAAGGCGGTCAGCATTGGCCTGGACGCTGAATATCAGAACATGTACACCGCCAGCCTGTCCTATACCGACTTCTTCGGTGGCGACTACAACATGCTGGTTGATCGCGACTTCCTCGCGTTCAGCGTGGGCGTGAACTTCTAAGGAGACCAGCGCTGTGTCCGGCCGATGAGGAAGGTCGGCCGGACTACGACGATAAGCAAGGCCTCCGGTAAACAAGATCAAGAGGAACTGGAATCGTATGAAAACAACAAGAAAGCTATTCAGTGTCTTGGCCTTCTCTCTGCTCGCCAGCAGTGTGATGGCCGCGGTTTCCCCCGAAGAAGCCGCCAAGCTCGGAACGTCCCTCACGCCGCTGGGTGCGGAGAAGGCTGGTAACGCAGACGGCACCATTCCGGAGTGGACCGGTGGCCTGAAAACCGATGCCGCGCCGCTCAAGAATGGTCATCTGACCAACCCCTTCAAGGACGAACAACCCAAGTTCGTGATCACCGCGCAGAACGCCGAGCAGTACAAGGACAAGCTGACCGCAGGTCAGATGGCCATGTTCAAGCGCTACCCGGAAACCTACAAAATCCGTGTCTTTCCGACTCACCGCTCCGTAGCGGTCCCGGATGAGATCTACGAGGCAGCGAAGAAGAGTGCGGTGAATACCGAACTCGTCGAGGGCGGCAACGGTATCGCCAACTTCACCGACAGCCGCTATTACGCGTTCCCGATTCCGAAGAATGGTTTGGAAGTGGTGTGGAACCACATCACCCGCTATCTCGGTGGCAACGTCCGTCGCAATATCGTCCAGGCTACCCCGCAAACCAACGGTAGCTACACCATGGTTCACTTCGAGGACGAAGTGGCGTTCCCGCTGGGTATGACTGATCTGGATCCCGAGCGCGCCAAGAACGCCCTGCTTTTCTTCAAACAGCGGGTGACTGCGCCGTCTCGCCTGGCAGGGAACGTGTTGCTGGTGCACGATTCGCTGGATCAGGTGAAGGAGCCTCGCCAGGCGTGGATCTACAATGCCGGTCAGCGTCGCGTCCGCCGTGCGCCTCAGGTCGCCTATGACGGCCCGGGTACCGCATCGGACGGTATGCGTACCACCGACAACTTCGATATGTTCAGCGGCGCACCGGACCGCTACGACTGGAAGCTGGTAGGTAAGAAGGAGCTGTATGTGCCTTACAACAGCTATGAAATTGCCTCTAGCGACCTGAAGTACAAGGACATCATCAAGGCCGGCCACGTCAATCAGGATCTGGCCCGTTACGAGCTGCATCGTGTCTGGGAAATCGAAGCCACGCTCAAGAGCGGCGAGCGCAACATCTACGCCAAGCGTCGCTTCTTCGTCGATGAGGACAGCTGGACCATCGTTCAGTCGGAACTGTATGACGGTCGTGGGCAGCTGTGGCGCGTAGGCGAAGCCCACTCGCTGCAGTACTACCAGCACAAGGTGCCGGCTTATGCCTTCGAAGCGCTGTACGACATCATTTCCGGTCGCTACATCGCGATTGGCATGAGCAACGAAGAAAAACCTCATGAGTACGGCTACCGTGCATCGGCAAGGGATTTCACGCCGGCGGCTCTGCGAAACGCCGGGGTACGCTGATCTCCTAGCATTTCGCCAGTGAATAAGGCGGCCAAGTTGGCCGCCTTTTTTTTTGTTTCAAACCAGTGTAAGCGTTCATTCCAAGACATCCTGCCATCCCGCTGACTTCCGCCCTAGAGTGACCTCGCATTCAACAACGCGAGGTTATTTCCATGAGAAAACACCGCACCGCAGAACAGTGGCAAGTCCTAATCGGTCAGCAGCGTGACAGCGGCCTGTCGGCCACGCAGTTCTGCAAGGAGCACAAACTCGGTTATGCCAGCTTCTGTAGTTGGCGCAAGCGCCTGTTGAGTCAGCCGGTCGGTGAGGCTGCGGATTCTGGTTATGCCAGCTTCCTGGATCTGTCATCGCTGATGGATGACTCGGCCTCTCCCGGAAGCGGCTGGAATATCGTGCTGAGCCTGGGTAATGGTGTTGAGCTAAGGCTGAGCCAGATCAGATGATCGGTCTGGATAGCCAGGCCCGGATCTGGCTGTGCACCGAGCCCACGGATATGCGCAAATCCTTCCGGGGGCTGAGCGCTCTGGTCCGCAATCAACTCAAGCAAGATCCGCTCAGCGGGCAGTATTTTGTCTTCGTTAACCGTCGCAAGACCCAAATGAAGATGTTGTATTTCACGCCCACGGGCTACTGCCTGTGGGCCAAGCGACTGGAGCAGGGGCAGTTCCGGGTACGGCCGTCTTCTTCGGGACAGCGCCCCTTAAACCTGACTGATCTCCAGTTGCTGATTGACGGTATCGAGGTGCAAAAGTACCGTCAGTTCAAGCGTTTTCGGGGCACGTAGCGGGTTGTGTTCCGGTATAATATCGGCCATGAATTCAATGGCTTCCGCGTCCTATTCCAACGCCCCTTCCTACTCGGTACTGGCCGAGGAGAATGCCCTGTTGCGTGAGCAGCTACAGGTCATGCAGCGGCAGTTGGACTGGTTCAAGAAGCAGCTGTTCGGCCCCAAGTCCGAGAAGCAGGTGTATGACCTCCCGGAGCAGGGCGGCCTGTTCCAATCGAATGATGCGGCTAGCCCGGAGAAGCCTCTCGATGCGGAGAAACGCCCGGTTCGGGCTTATCAGCGAGGCACCGGAAAGAAACAGCGGGACGACGACTGCCTGAACGATACGGGTCTGCGTTTTACAGCGGACGTGCCAGTGGAAGTTGTTGAACACCTGCCGCCGGAGCTAAGCGGCCCCGACGCCGACCAGTACGACATCCTTGGCACCAAAACGACCTATCGGCTGGCCCAGCGGACGTCCAGTTACGTGGTGTTGCAAGTGGAACGCCCCGTATTTCGGCGCAAGGGCAGCGACAAGCCCGTGACCACGCCGGCCCCGTCCAACGTACTGGACAACAGCCTGGCCGACGTCAGCTTGTTGGCGGGTCTGATGGTCGACAAGTTCCAGTTTCACCTACCGCTGTATCGCCAACACCAACGCATCCAGCAAGCGGGTATTACCCTCAGCCGCAGCACCCTCACCAATCTGATCAAGCGATCTATTGATCTGCTGCGGCCGATCGTGGATGCCCAGACCGACAATGTTCTGCGCAGCCGGGTGTTGGCGATGGATGAGACGCCGATTAAAGCTGGCCACCAGGGTCGGGCAGGCCCACAAAAAGGCAAGATGAAATCCGGCTGGTTCTGGCCGTTATACGGCGATGCCGATGAAGTGGTGTTCACTTACTCGAACAGTCGAGGCCGAGCCCATATCGAGCAGGTACTGAACGAACAGTTCAGCGGAACTCTGATCAGTGACGGCTATGCTGCTTATGCCCGCTATGCCGCCGCACAGCAGAACATCATCCACGCGCAGTGCTGGGTGCACAGTCGTCGTTACTTCATTGAGGCGCAGAAGGACCACCCGATAACTGCCACCGAAGCCCTTCAGCAGATTGCCAAGCTATACACCAACGAAGAAGAGATCCGCGTCCAGCAACTGACCGGCGAAAAGAAACGCCAGTACCGGCTGCTCCACTCAAAGCCGGTGGTCAGCGACTTCTTCCAATGGTGCCGGGATCAACTGGCACAGGGCGGTCTGCTGCCCAGTGATTTATTGACCAAAGCACTGAACTACGTGCTCAGCCGTGAAGCCAGCCTGACCGTCTTCCTGGAAGACCCAGACGTCCAGCCAGACACCAACCACCTGGAACGGGCCCTGCGCCCCATTCCCATGGGACGCAAGAACTGGCTGTTCTGCTGGAGTGAACTCGGCGCGGAACACGTGGGCATCATCCAGAGCCTGATCACTACGTGCAAACTGCACGACATCAACCCGTACACCTATCTGGTGGACGTGCTGCAGCGCATCAGTCAGCACCCGGCCAGCAAGGTCGCTGACCTGACGCCTCGGCTCTGGAAGACCCGGTTCGCCGATAATCCGTTACGCTCGCTGATCGATCCGCGCCATTCTGATCGACAGACCGCACAGCCAAAGGGCACCCTCCATGCGCATTGAAGACATGAGCATCGATCAGCTATTGGAGCTGAACCGAATGATCTGCCGGCGCATTGATGAACTGCAAGATCAAGAAAACCTGCAGGCGCTGAGTCGGCTGCACGTGGGGCTGAAGGTGACCTTCGAAAGCCGAACTGGCTTGACTATGGGGATCGTCACCAAGATCAACCGCAAGAGCGTGATCGTCCTGGCCGAGAACGGCACGAAACAGTACAAGGTCTCACCGGAATTGCTAAGGCCCCTTCGGGACGTAAAGTAAGTCCAGTACGTCGTGGAATGAACGCTTACAAACCAGTGGATGATAATTTCCGCTTGCCGCTTCGAGTTCCGGGTACTCGAATAGAAGCTAGTACCAAGGGCCCTTTGCTATGGCCCCGGGGAGGGAGCGCTTCGCTGGGGCGGCGTGGTAACCGAGCGTACCGCCTGGCAGTCGCCCCGCTGTGTTTCAATGGATTGATTAGAACAAGAGAATGTTGCCATGTCCGTACGCTTCATTCCTGATGCGCTAAGTGTAGAGGCAGGCGCCGCAGGGCAACTCGCGTCGATTCCTCGCTTGCCTCCTGTACATATAGGACGCCCACGGCTGGTTCAGTCGTTGCTGAGTTCTGATTGCCGCTTGCGTCTGATCTGCGCGCCGGCTGGCTTCGGCAAGACCGTCCTGATGAGTGAGTGCGCGCGGCTGGTGCCGGAGGGCACACGGCTGGTATGGCTGGATCTTGGCGGTCGAACGTGCACCGTGCAGGCGTTGTATAGGCAGCTGAGTAGTGCGCTGGCAGAGCCATCAGACAGCGAGGGCGGCAGCGAGGACGACATACTCGTGCTGCTGCGACGTGTCCGAGAGCCACTTTGGATCATGCTCGATGACTATCCGCGTGATTACAGCCCGGAGCTCGATGCCTGTCTGGACATGCTGCTGGATATGGGGCCGACCCCGATCAGCTGGTGGGTCACCAGCCGTCGTCAGCCGGCATGGAAGCTGCCACGGCTGTTGTTGCAGGGCCACTTGTTCGAGTTGGAGGCAGAGCCGCTCGCGTTTATGGCTGAGGAGCTTGATCGATTGCTTCAGGTTCACCGGCTGGCACTTTCGCCGGAGAGCTTCCAGCAATTGAACCAAGGCACCGAGGGATGGCCCGCTGGTGTCTGCCTGATGCTGCTCAACGCCGACGAGCAGGCACTACGCGAGCGATTGGTCGCCGGCACACCCTTGCTTCGTGATTACGTTCAGCGCGAAGTGATGGGCGGGCTGAGCGAGGATGTGCGGCGTGCTCTAGTTGCCCTGGCACGCATGCCTCGTTTCTCCGCGGAGCTCTGTGATCATGTGCTTGACGGAGTCGGCCGTGAAATTCTCGATATCCTGATGACGCGGCAGTTGTTCATCCGGCAAATCGACAACTGCGGCGAGTGGTTTCGGTTGTGGAAGCCGCTTGCGCTGATGTTGCAGCGTTCGGAAACCGCCGCGCCGACCCAGGTACATTTGCGTGCCTGCCAGTGGTTCGCCAGCCACGGCGAGATGCGGGAGGCGGTGGAGCACGCGCTTTGGGCGGGGCAGCCTGAGGTGGCTGCCAACTATCTGCAGCGTTACGGTCAGGAACAGCTCCTGATCGGCGATAACGTATCGCGCTTTCTGAAATGGCGAAGCGAGCTGCCACAGGACCTGTTCGCCAGCACCACGCGCCTGATCGTCTTGCAGGGCTGGGCGCTGATCATTTCGGCGCGACTTGATGAAGTGGATGACTGTCTGGCCGAGCTGGCCAAGTTTTTTCCTCAGCCTGATGCGCGTAGGCAAGCCCAGCTGCTGGCGCAGTGGCAGGCATTGCGTGGTTTTCTTGCGCGCCTGCGGGGCGAGCCCGAAGCGCGAGAGAACTGCCTGCAGGCGCTTGAGGTATTGTCCGATCATGCCTGGGCACAGCGTGTGCTCTGTTATCAGGTGCTCACTCAGCAGGCGATGGCTGAGGGCGAGCTGGAGCTCGCTCAGCGCTACAACAGCGAGGGCATGAAGCTCGCACGGCTCAAAGGCAGCGTGCTGTACGAAGTGATGCTCAGCGTCGACCGCATTCAGCTGCTGGAGCTGACAGGTGAGTTCGAGCGTGCAGTTGGCGTTCTGAGCGAGGCGCTTCAGGCCCTGCGCGAGACGGTTAGGCACAGTCCACTGATCGGGCGGCTTCAGCTCCTGCAGGGACATCTGTTGGCTTACCAGGGGCTCGATGAGCCGGCCCAAGAGGCTTATCAGCTAGGAAAGGCCGAAACCGAAACCTGCGGCGACTCTTACTGCTTCTTCGGCTATGTCGGGCTGGCCGAACTGGCTGCGCGCAGTCAGGAATTTTCCTGTGCCTATCACTGGCTGCGGGACGCTGAACGGTTGTCCCAGTGGCGGCATGTTCCCGAGGCAAGGTTTCGAGGCATCTTGCTGCTGATCAACGGTGTTGCCTGGTTGCACCAGGGTGAGCTCCGCAAGGCGCGCGGTGCGCTGTGTCAGGTACGAGATTTGTATGAAGGCCAAGGCTACTTATCGCCGTCGGGTTTTTATGAGCTCTTGCCGAGGGTTCGACGTTATCTGGCCGTGATCAATATTCTCGAAGGGCAGCCGGCGACTGCGATCGTCGCCTTGCGTGATCAGGTCGAGCAGAACTTACAGGTTCAGCGGCTGGGTCTGGCGTGTGAATGTCGTTTCAGCCTGGCAGAAGCGCTACAGGCCGACGGCCAGGTAGCGGAGGCGGAGCTGGAGTTGCGTCGGGCCCTGGGTGAAGCGGCGCGGCAGCATCTGGTCAAGCCGCTGTACGAATTGCATCACCGGCAGCCGCAATGGCTCTCTCGCATACTGCCTGCAGGAAAGGGCGAGTCACTGCGACAGCGGCTGCTTAAGTACGAGCGCGAACCCGAAATTTCACTCCCGACAGCGGACGAAACGGTATTGAGCAATCGTGAGCTGACCGTGCTGCGCCTTATAGCGCAGGGTTGTTCGAATCAGGAGATCGCCGAGCAGTTGTTTATTTCCCTGCATACCGTCAAGACGCACGCGCGCAGGATCAATACCAAGCTGGGGGTGGCGCGGCGAACCCAGGCGGTTGCCAAAGCCAAGGCGCTCGCCTGGCTTTGAAGGAAACGGGCTGTAGGCATCCATCGTTGTACCTGGACACGCGGCGTACAGGCACAACGATGCGCTGCGAGTCGTGCGACTTGCAGGGAGAATGGAATTCTTGTTGTTGTTTTTGATGAGTTTCGAGGCGGGACAGTGGCAACCTGCAGGCAGTCAGGCTGATGACGCTAAAGCGTGGCGGAGTGCAATTCACCGCGCGCCACGCGTGATGGCATCTGGTCACCGCGTTCGATGGCGAGGCTGGCCTGCAAGCTGGTGATAAGTCGCTGCAGTTGCTGTTGGTCACTCCACTGTTCGGCACGGATGAAGCGCTTCACTGCGACACCTTCTGCACCTGTCAGCGTCAGCACAATACTGCCGTCCAGCTTCTCGATGCTGAAGTTGACGTTATAGCGTGGACGAAACACATCGCTAATTTTCTGGAATGGACTCGTCATGCCTAAGTACCTGTGTAAGGGGTTGCCAGCTATGGACCCGGCAAGGCAATGACAAGTTTCCAGACGCCGTCGCTCATTGTCTGCGCAAGCGGCCGATGTGTTCTCGGCGTATTGCTACTGTCAGCTTTGTGCTGCCAGCTCCGCCAAAGCCTCCGGGCTGCTCTTGAATGCCTTGGCGAACAAGTCGCGATGCCGGGCCATATAGATGCCGATATCCTCTGCCTGCTGCTCACTCAGTGATGGCGCCGCTTGCTGCAGCACCGCCGCCAGCGCTTCGGCCAGCTCAAGCATCTTGTCGTGACGATCGGCTTCGGCTTTATCCATGAACAAACGCTCCAGGTCCCGACTGCTGCGGTACACCACTTCGACGGCCATTTACCACCTCGGTCATTGGCAGGGTTAATACTGTTTATTTGTACAGCATAAATGCGCGGGGCGAAGATTGATAGTGCTCTGTGGCGCCCAGGAGCTTTAGTTGGCGAAATGTCCCTGCAGGCGCTCGGCATGAAACTCCAGCGTCGCTGCACGATAACCACTGCGCAGCAAAGGCAGTGGCAAGCAGGATTCCCATCGGGCTCCTGGCTGGAGATCTCCGGGCCCCTGATAGGTCGGGGCGTCGAAGGCACTTCGCGCGAGGTTTGTGCGTGAGCCAGGTGAGTAGGCCGCTACTTCCCATTGCAGGCTGCGTAGTGCCTTGTCGGTGTGGTTATGTAAGCTGACGTGAAGCGGCTGGGCGCCAGAGCAACGCTGGGGATCATGAGACAGCTGGATCTCGATACGAGCGAGTAGTTGCTCCTCGCGATGCTCTTGCCAGAGTACCCAGCCGGCGACAAGTACGAGGCCGAGCACCGCGCCCAGCGAAATGGGCACGGCTCTGAATGGATAGCGGATCAGCAGCACCAGCCAGGTGAGGATTAGCAGCGCGCCAATCAACATGGCCGTGTACCGGCGAACAAGTGGCAGAGCAGCATGAAAGTCCTCCGTAACGATGTGGACCATGCTAACCCGAGCTGCCGGACCCTGCGCAACGATGGCGCAAGCATTTGTAGCAGGATGTCAGTCTTCCGATTTGGCGCGACTGGCGAGGCGTTCAAGTGCAGCTCGTAGCTTGGGATCGCGTATACCGTCAGCGGCTGCCTGAATGCTGTCAGCGGCGCTGCTCGAAAGCGGCTGCGTGCGGGCCGGAGTGTGTCTCGGGGGAGGCGGTGGTTGCACTTTGAACTGGATGCGAGCCAAACCAGCGAATTCTTCCAGAGCCTCCAGCTGGCGCTGTAGCCGACGCTGCTGATAGCGCAGGCGCGTGGCCCAGTGGCCATCGGTGACAATCAGCAGCAGGCAGCCCTCGCGCCAGGACGCCACACGGCAGTGTTCCCGAGCGGCGGGCTGCAGCTGGCTTTCCAGCAATTGCTGCAGGCGATCGAGGCGAAGCGCTTCGCCGAACAGCGCTCTGAGCGGCTTTACTTCGCGCAACAGGGCCGCGGGCGCGCGGGCTGGAGATGGGCGAAAGGCCATGATGGTCCGTGAATCAGTTGTTAAGCTTGCATCGTAGCAGATGCCCGCTCGCGCCAGCGTTACCGATACGCAGAGGCGCCGGGCGATTTCGGGGCTTGGGCTGAGCGACGAAAAGGCGGCGTGTCTGGCATCCGTTTAGATCGGTCAGCGCGGTGGTAACGGCGATGCTGCGTCACTGCGCTGCGCAGTTAGGCACCTTTCCTCACTGCCGTTTCCGAGTAGAATGGCCCTTTTGCACGCAGCCGTGACTCCGCGGACGTGCCTCCATCCCCAGCATGGAAGTCTTTGTCGATATGTTTGCGCCTTTATTGAAGAAACTCTTTGGAAGCAAGAATGAGCGTGAGGTCAAACGCATGCTCAAGGCGGTTCAGTCCGTCAATGCACTCGAAGAGCAGATGTTGTCGCTCTCCGACGAGCAACTGCGCAGCAAGACCGAAGAGTTCAAGGCCCGTCTCGAGAAAGGCGAAACCCTCGATCAGATCCTCCCCGAAGCGTTTGCCGTTTGCCGCGAAGCCGGCAAGCGCGTCATGGGCATGCGTCACTTCGATGTCCAGTTGATTGGTGGCATGACCCTGCATGAAGGTCGCATCGCCGAGATGCGTACCGGTGAAGGCAAGACCCTGGTGGCTACCTTGGCGGTGTACCTCAATGCACTGGCCGGCAAGGGTGTGCACGTAGTTACGGTCAACGACTATCTGGCTCGTCGTGACGCCAACTGGATGCGCCCGTTGTACGAATTTCTCGGCCTTTCGGTCGGCATCGTTACTCCGTTCCAGCCGCCGGAAGAAAAGCGTGCTGCCTACGCGTCCGATATCACCTACGGCACCAACAACGAGTTCGGCTTCGATTATCTGCGCGACAACATGGCTTTCAGCCTGCAGGAAAAGAACCAGCGCGAACTCAACTTTGCCGTGATCGACGAAGTCGACTCCATTCTGATCGACGAAGCGCGCACACCGCTGATCATTTCCGGCCAAGCCGAAGACAGCTCCAAGCTCTACCAGCAGATCAACCTGCTCATCCCACGCCTGACCCAGCACATCGAGGAAGAGGAGGGCGTCGTTACTCAGGAAGGGCATTTCTCCATCGATGAGAAAACCCGTCAGGTCGAGCTGAACGAGCAGGGTCACCAATACATCGAGGAGCTGCTGACCCAGGCCGGTTTGCTGGCCGAGGGCGAGAGCCTCTATTCGGCGCACAACCTCGGTCTGCTGACCCATGTGTATTCCGGTCTGCGCGCTCACAAGCTGTTCCATCGCAACGTCGAATACATCGTGCAGAACAACCAGGTGCTGCTGATCGACGAACACACCGGCCGGACCATGCCGGGCCGTCGCCTTTCGGAAGGCCTGCACCAGGCCATCGAAGCGAAGGAAGGGCTGCAGATCCAGCCTGAGAGTCAGACTCTGGCGTCTACCACCTTCCAGAACTATTTCCGTCTGTACAAGAAGCTGGCCGGCATGACCGGTACCGCCGACACCGAAGCCTTCGAATTTCAGCAGATCTACAGCCTGCCAGTCGTGGTCATCCCGACCAACAAGCCGCTGGCGCGCAAGGACTTCAATGACCTGGTCTATCTGACCCAGGAAGAGAAATTCGCTGCGATCATCGCTGACATCAAGGAATGCCGTAATCAAGGCCGCCCGGTGCTGGTGGGTACGGCAACCATCGAGTCATCCGAGTACGTGTCGCGTCTGCTGGAAGAGGAAGGTTTCGAGCACAAGGTGCTCAACGCCAAGCACCACGACAAGGAAGCCGAGATCATTGCCCAGGCCGGTCGGCCGGGTGCGGTGACCATTGCCACCAACATGGCCGGCCGTGGTACCGACATTCTTCTGGGCGGCAACTGGGAAGTGGAAGTTGCGGCGCTAGAGAACGCGACCGAAGAGCAGATTGCGCAGATCAAGGCGGATTGGCAGAAGCGTCACCAGCAGGTGCTCGAAGCAGGTGGCCTGCACGTAATCGCATCCGAGCGCCACGAGTCGCGCCGTATCGACAACCAGCTTCGTGGTCGCGCCGGTCGCCAGGGTGACCCGGGCTCCAGCCGTTTCTATCTGTCGCTGGAAGACAGTCTGATGCGTATCTTTGCCTCCGA
>Ga0189292_10078_pt1 | contig 57196 bp, 62 predicted proteins | sample UW1oraminimetaG_FD_130317 | JGI IMG/M metagenome (GOLD analysis project Ga0189292, IMG submission 130317) | Marine microbial communities from the Costa Rica Dome - UW179A-orange mini metaG | ecosystem: Environmental > Aquatic > Marine > Oceanic > Photic zone | place: Costa Rica: the Eastern...
AAAAACACCACCGTTGCTGGCGATCTCAGCGTGAGCGGTGATGAGTCTGTTGCTGGCAACTCAGCCATTACAGGGAATCAAGCTGTTGGGGGCTCGATCAATGTCACAGGTGCAGCAAATCTGCAGAGCACTCTCGCTGTTGGTTCGCTTGCCAAATCAGACCAAGGAGCTGATGCCATTGTTGTCGCCGATGCTGATGGAAAGGTTGCAAGAAAGGAGGTTGGGGCAGGTGTTCTTGATTCTTTAACGTGTGAAGGGGAAGGCAATAATGCTGTCTGTTATGGACCCGGTGCTAACGCCACAGGAATCAATGCCACGGCGATTGGTGCGGGTGCATCAGCAGCAACAGGAAATAGTTCATTTGATCTTGGAGCAACAGCGATTGGATCTTTTTCCACGGCATCTGCGGAAAAAGCCACATCACTTGGCTTTGATGCCAATGCCTCAAACATTTCAGCATTAGCGCTAGGAACTGCCGCTAGCGCATCGGGAGAACGTTCAGTCGCCCTTGGTGGCAGCTCTAAGGCAAATCAACGTGGAGCAGTCGCTCTGGGAATGGGGGTCGAAACTAATCGACAAGATCAGGTCAAGCTCAGAGATTCTGCTGAGTTGACAATTCCAAAGTTAAAAACGGGACAGTCCCTTAGCCAACTCTCTGGTGCAACCCATGGCCTAATTATCGCCAATGGAGATGGAACTCTTTCCAGGGCGACTGTGCCTAATAGTTATTTTATTTCCTTGTTATGTAATGCAGACTCCGATTCTTCTGTCTGTCTTGGTTACAACTCTGATGCATTTGGAAATCAATCTTCAAGCTTTGGAGCTTTAAGTCAATCAGGGAAAGATGGCGATTCCGCGACTGCGATTGGCTATGCATCGAATGCTGCAAAACTAAACAGCACGGCGATTGGGTCCAGCGCGTTTGCGAACGGCTCTCAATCACTCGCTATTGGTGTTGACAGTCAAGCTCTTGGAGCTCAAAGCATTGCTTCCGGTCAAGGGGCAAGAGCTGAAGGAACAGGTTCCACAGCGGTTGGTACTGGATCAAAATCGCGAGGAGTCAATTCCATTGCGATTGGAGCAGGCACAAATGCAGTCAACGTCAATGCAATAGCAATTGGTGGTGGAGCAAAAGCTTCAGGAGTTAATGCCATTGCTGTTGGCCAATCAAGCTTGTCGGTCTATAACCAAGCCGCTGTCTTCGGTATAGGGGCAGAAGCTAAGGTCAAGGTTGCAGAGCAAAGCAAAACATCACTAACGCTTGGCCAAGCTCGAAATTCCCAAACTGGAGCTGGAACAGATTACTTTTTGCCAGGTTTGTCAAATCTGCAATCTGGCGGAACTCGCTACTTAACAGTTGACCAAGACGGATTGCTTCAAGTTCAGCCAAGTGCTGAGATACTTGATCCTGTAACCATTGCATATAATGGTACTAATTGTGATGTATCAGAAGCTTCGTCGATCTGTCTTGGTAATGAATCTAAGGCTTCAGGCACCAATGCATCTGCTTATGGTCAAAGCTCTTCAGCTTCCGCGATGGGAGCTACTGCATTGGGGGCTTATGCGAAAGCAAATCAAGAATATACGACTGCTTTAGGCGCTAATTCCAGTGCGACCAACACCTCTGCTTTAGCTCTAGGCCGTGATGCAAAAGCGAGTGGTCGTTTCACGATTGCCAAGGGAACCAATGCCTCAGCCTCCGGTAACAATTCTCAGGCATCCGGAACGAATTCCTTGGCGAATGGGAGTAACGCAATTGCCACAGGAACATTATCCATTGCCTCCGGTGGTGGATCAACTGCGATTGGTAAAAGTTCTAGATCATCTGGTAGTTGCTCAATTGCTATAGGGGTCTCTTCCAGATCCACAAATATCAGTTCAATAGCGATTGGATCTTGTGCACGAGCCACTGGTAATTATGCAATCGCTGGCGGGGACGACTCCCTTGCTAATGGTGAGCAATCTGTGGCATTTGGCAAAAACAGCAACTCTGCGGGTAAATCCAGTCTTGCATTTGGTGCCACATCTAACGCTTCAGCAAATAACTCTGTTGCAATCGGTCTTTCTGCCAACGCGAAATCTACAAACTCTATTGCCATCGGTGCAGCAGCGAGCTCCACTGGAACGGAATCACTCTCTGTTGGAGCAGGTTCTCAAGCATCAAAGACAGCCTCAATTGCTTTTGGTCGGCAGGCAAAAGCAACTGGGATTAATTCCATCGCGACGGGTAAGGGTGCGAAGGCTTCCGCCGCCAATAGTTATGCCATCGGAGCTTTGGCGAATGCGAATAATTCAGAAACGATTGCACTAGGAAGCAGCAGTTGTGCTCTCGCGAATGGAGCTATTGCGACAGGTTCAGGGGCAAAAGCTTGCGGTCAAAACTCAACAGCTTATGGCCGTGCATCAATTGCCAATGGATCAGCCAGTATTGCCATTGGTGCGAATGCCTCTTCCGGAATTCAGAAGGGAATTCAGGTTCAAATTGGTACTAACACTCAGTCTGGAGAACCGATTTTTGAAACACAATCTCGTCATACAGAGAACACTATTAGCATCGGATATAGGGCTTCTACTGGCTATTATGATTCGACTAATCAATCAGCAATAGGCAATAATTCAATTGCTGTCGGTACTGAAGCACAAGCTTTGTCTGATGGTGCAACCGCTCTAGGCTTCTCGGCCAACGCAGCCGGCACTGGCGCCCAGGCATCGGGGTATCAAGCAAAAGCATTGGCTAATTACTCCCAGGCATTGGGGTATCAAGCCACTGCCAACAGCTACTCCTCCCTGGCGGTGGGTCATAAAGCCACAGCTACTGGTAGTAACTCCACGGCATTGGGTGTAGAGGCCAAGTCCTCTCGTGATAATTCGCAGGCATTGGGTTATTACGCCGAAGCTTCGGGTACTAACTCCATGGCATTGGGGTCTGTAGCAAAAGCATCGGCTAATTACTCCCTAGCGTCGGGGTATAACGCCAACGCCTCAGCCGAATCTGCAATTGCTATAGGTCCGAATGCGGGAGCATCTGGAGCATCGTCGACCAGTATTGGAGCCTCTGCCAAATCAGCAAAACAAGGGTCAATAGCAGTTGGCCATTTGGCGAATGCTAATGCTGATCGATCCATTGCTATTGGATCAGGAAGTACTGCGAATGGATCATGCTCAATGGCACTTGGCTGGAATGCCAATGCCACTGCTACTAATTCCATCGCAATTGGCCACACAGCTAATGCAGTTGGAATTAACTCCACCGCAGTTGGTACATCTGCTCAAGCAGAAGCCGACTATGCCAGTTCTTATGGAACATTGGCGAACGCCAGTGGCATTGCCTCGATGGCTTTTGGAGCAGGTGCCAGTGCCAGCGACACTGCTTCCATCGCCCATGGTGTGAATTCAACAGCCTCCGGTGCAAACTCATCGACCTTCGGCACAGCAGCCAATGCAACAGCAGAAGATGCCATCGCCGTTGGTCATCTTGCGAACGCTTCTGGATCGGATGCCATTGCCATTGGTAAGTCTTCAGTTGCAAGCGAAAGCAACTCAACAGCTATTGGTACTGATTCACAAGCAAGTGGAGAGAATTCCACTGCTTATGGAGATAGTTCAAAAGCTACTGGGAAGAACAGTTCGGCATTTGGCTTTAAGTCCATAGCCTCCGGGAACGATTCCACCAGCATCGGTATTACGTCCAGTGCGACACAACAAGGTTCCACAGCAATCGGTCACTTAGCGCAGGCAACTGGCGTTCGCTCAACAGCTTTAGGCACAGGAACTAAAGCCGATGGCCGCTGCTCATTGGCTGTGGGTTGGAAGGCCAATGCCACAGCCATCAATGCAACTGCAATTGGCTACACAGCGAACGCACTAGGAATCAACTCCACAGCAGTTGGTACCTCTGCTCTGGCACAAGCCAACTATTCCAGTTCCTATGGAACATTGGCTAATGCCAGTGGCTTGGCCTCGATGGCCTTTGGTGCAGGAGCGAATGCCAGTGAGACTGGTGCCATCGCGCATGGCGTCAATTCCATAGCTTCTGGAGCTAATGCATCAACTTTCGGAACAGCATCCACCGCCACTAAAGAGGATGCCATCGCTTTTGGATATTCAGCATCAGCTTCAGGACTGGATGCGATTGCTATTGGTACATCCTCAGTAGCAAGTGAAGCCAACTCAACAGCGATTGGTACGGAAGCCAAGGCAACAAAGGTCAATTCCAGTGCTTTTGGTGATGCCGCTGAAGCGTCAGGCAATCAAGCAACTGCATTTGGTGCTGGCTCAGCAGCAACGCAAGAAAATGCCACAGCAATCGGAGAGAAGGCGAAGGCTTCTGGCACTCAATCAACGGCGATTGGCAGGCAAGCTTTAGCCAACAAGCACGATGCCACCGCTCTTGGCACAGTCAGTAAAGCAACGAATGAGCGATCTACTGCAATTGGTGTCTTAACAAAAGCCAGTGGTAAGTGTTCATCTGCTGTTGGTGCCTTAGCCGTTGCTAATGGGTTCCTTTCCCAGGCTTTTGGTGCCAATGCCACCGCTTCTGGTGAGAATTCATCTGCCATCGGTAGCTATGCCACTTCAAGCAATGACAGATCCACGGCGATTGGCACCGGTGCAGCTACCACGCGTGATGATCAAATACTGCTGGGTAAATCAGCAACAGAGGTAACTGTCGCCAACCTCAGTGGTACCGGCACCGCACTCATTGTTGCCAATGGCGATGGAACACTTTCTCGTTCCTCTATTAGTGATAACGGGCTTGAATCTCTTAATTGCGAGAGTAATGGTGCGAATGCTGTTTGTTATGGCCCTGGCGCTAATGCCACTGGCAAAAACACAACAACGATTGGTGCCTACGCCAACGCAGCGGCTTTGAGTAATACAATTGAATTTGCCGCAACGGCTATTGGAGCGAATTCAAAAGCAGCTGAAAGTCACTCCACCGCGATCGGAGCCAATGCCAAGGCACAAGACAACAGAACAACAGCTGTTGGTGCTGGAGCATCAGCCAGCAACAACGCATCTTCGGCATTTGGATTTAACGCCACTGCATCTGGCTACCGAAGCCAAACATTCGGTGCTTACACAGAAGCCACCCAAAACGCGACGACTGCCTTGGGATATTCGGCCAAGGCTTTGGGCAACCGCTCAATTGCACTCGGCAGCTTTGCGAACGCATCTGAAAATGCTGCCATAGCCATCGGTGTCTCCGCCAATGCCTCGGCCCTTCAATCACTAGCTATTGGTTCCAATGCCTCTGCGTCCTGTCAGAAAGCAACTGCGATAGGTCGAGGATCGGAAGCCAGTGGTTTTAGTGCAACGGCCATTGGTGTCGACAGCATTGCCAACAAGGGGAATGCTCAAGCCATAGGCCACAGCGCCGTTGCATCTGGCATCAACGCGACTGCCATTGGCACAAGTGCCGAAGCCAGTGGCAAGCACTCGAGTTCCTTCGGAACAGAAGCCAATGCCACAGCAGAAGATGCCATTGCTGTTGGTTTCCTGGCTAGTGCCTCAGGCGACGATTCGATTGCCATAGGCACATCAGCTGAAGCGAATAAAGCCAACACAACTGCGATTGGCACCGAAGCTCAAGCAACAGCAGAAAACTCGATTGCAATCGGTGATTCCGCCAAGTCATCTGCTGGTAATTCCACTGCACTTGGAACCAATTCCAAAGCTTTAGCCTCTAACGCGACGGCTTTGGGCGTTAGTGCAAACGCCTCTCAAGCCAATTCAACTGCATTAGGTCGCTTAGCTCATAGCAATGGGGTTAATTCAACTGCAGTTGGATCACGCGCGAATGCCAATGGTTCTACATCTGTGGCAATCGGCCGTGGGGCTGTGACCGAAGGCTTTGGATCTGTTGCGTTAGCTGCCTGCTCTAATGCGGCTGGAAATCGCTCTATTGCCATTGGCGTGTATTCCAATGCCACAAAAGTATGCTCCATGGCTATAGGTTATGGGGCGCAATCAACAGCTGAAAATTCAATCGCGATAGGAGATTTGGCAAATACATCGGCTGCTAATGCCACCGCTGTTGGAACACTGGCTGTTGCTAATCAAACTTCTTCAAGTGCTTACGGAACAGAAGCTGCCGCCACGGGTGAACGTTCCATGGCCTTCGGTGCATCAACTTCAGCTAATCAGCAAAACACCACTGCTATGGGCACTTTTGCGCGGGCAACTGGTGCCTATGCCAGTTCCTATGGAACCAACGCTAATGCGAGTGCCACAGCTGCCATGGCGTTTGGCTCGGGTGCTAAAGCCACTGCTACAACGGCGATCGCCTTCGGAACCAATGCAGCTGGTTCTGGTCCCAATGCAGTGGTGATGGGTACGAACGGTATTGCTTCTGCCGAAGATGCCACTGCTTTGGGCTACGGAGCGCAAGCCACAGGAAATGATGCCATTGCCGTAGGTAAATCGGCTATTGCAAGTGACAGTGATTCGATTGCGATTGGATCTGATGCGAAGGCCTCGACCGCAGGCGCAATAGCCTTAGGAGATAACGCAAATGCTGCTGGCACGTCTGCAACAGCATCGGGTTATCGAGCTACTGCGAGCGGAGCAAACACCACAACGATTGGTGCAGATGCCTCTGCTAATCAATCAGGAGCATCTGCTTTTGGTGCAAATGCCACCGCTAATGGCGAGGGCTCTCAGGCATTGGGTAGGAATACCTTCGCGAATGGCAGCAACGCCGTTGCGATTGGCACTGGCGCTGAGACGCAAGGCATCTCCACCGTTGCTTTGGGTTCTGGAAGCAAAGCGATTGCTGATCGCACCATGGCACTGGGCCGCAATGCTCAATCGACCAAAAATGAATCCACTGCAATTGGTTTTAGTGCTAACGCACTTGGTGAAACCTCATTAGCAATCGGTGTCCGTGCACAAGCTTCAGGTGCCAACTCGGTTGCCATTGGCAATGGAAGTTCAGCTACTCAAAAATCTTCGCTTGCCATCGGTACTGGCGCTCAATCGCTTGCTGACAATGCAACTGCCATTGGTGTTGGAGCTGTTGCTGAAGTGGCTCTCGGAGGATCGGAAACATCCGTGACCCTCGGCAAGGCGGGCAATGGCTCTACCGATTACTTCTTGCCAGGATTAGAAAACAAGCCTAATTCTGGCCAACGTTATCTTTATATCGATAGTGAAGGGAAAGTCGGTGTTGGGATTGCCAAAGAATCTCCAGGCTATGAAATTATTGCGCCATCTTTTAATTGCAATGGCTCAGGAACTGGGTCAACTTGTTTTGGAGATCAAGCAGTAGCTATTGGTGATTACACCTCTGCATTTGGCTCAACTGCTAATGCAACTGGTCTAGGTGCTACTGCAATTGGATCTAATGCAACTGCTTTAAGAAGAGCTGTAGCAGTCGGTGCTTTCTCGAATGCTGCTGGCAACGATTCGATTGCCATTGGAGGCTTGGCTAACGCGACAGGTGACAGCTCTCTTTCCATTGGGGAAGAGGCTCAAGCTCTTGGTGATCGATCGTTTGCCTTCGGCTATCAGGCCAATGCTGCTAAGGACAATACGCTGGCTCTCGGTAGTGGCGCCTTTGCTAATCACTCCAGCTCTGCTGCATTGGGTCAGAACGTCGAAACCACCCGGTCCGCTCAGGTTGCTCTTGGCTCTGCTAGTGCTGAAATCACAATCGCAAATGTGGGGGGAACAGGTCAAGAGATGATCTTTGCCAATGGCGATGGCACGCTCAAGCGTGCTGTCGGGATTGGAGTCAACGATGGCTCGCTTTCGGTTTCCAAGGATCTAACAGTTTCTGGTAGCCAGTCCGTCTCTGGTGATTCCACGATTGGAAAGAATCAGACGATCGCCGGAACGTTGGGCGTGGCTGGAGCCACGACGCTGAGCAGTGATCTAACGGTTAATGGCACCACCAATCTGAAAAACACGAACGTCACCGGCACGTTGGCAGTCACTGGCGATCAGACGGTGTCAGGTGATTCAACGATTTCAGGTAATTCAACGATTGGAAAGAACCAGACGATCGGCGGAACGTTGGACGTGACCGGAGCTACGACGCTGAACGGAGCGACAACGATTAACAACTCGTTGACAGCGACTGGTGCAACGAGTTTGAACACGCTGACGGCGAGCGGAGCAACGAATCTGCAGAGCACACTGGATGTGCAGGGAGCCACAACGCTGAACGGAGCGACAACGATTAACAACTCGTTGACAGTGACCGGTAATCAGTCAGTTGGCGGTAACCAGACAGTTTCTGGTAACTCAGTGATTACCGGTGATCAGAGTATCGGCGGCACGTTGAGTGTGACTGGAGCCACGTCGATGAACGGTGCCACGACTATTAATAACAGCTTGTCAGTTACAGGAGCGACGAACCTCAAGGACACGACGATTGATGGAACATTGACAACCACTGGAGCAGCAAATCTGCAGAGCAAACTCACTGTTGGATCTTTGGCAAACAGTTCACAGCAACGTGATGCACTTGTTGTAGCCAATGCCGATGGAACGGTTTCGCGTCAGGAAATTGGTGGGGGTGTTTTGGATTCACTCAATTGTATTGGTAACGGAACCGCAGCTGTTTGTTATGGTGAAGGAGCGAATTCCACTGGTAAATACACAACAGCTATTGGTGCTCAGGCAAATGCGTCTGCGGCTACAAATTCCATAGATTCCGGCGCGACAGCTGTGGGTTTCCTTGCCACGGCAACAGCTAAAAATGCCGTTGCCATTGGTCGTCGTTCCTTGGCAAGTCAAATCAATACAACGGCGGTTGGTGTGTATGCCAATGCCACTGCAAAGTTTGCGATTGCTCTCGGCTATGCATCAACAGCGAGTGATGATTATGCAACTTCTTTGGGATTTAAGAGTGAAGCATCAGGGCTTTCTTCGGTTGCATTAGGTCGTTCGAAGGCAACAGATGCTAATTCGATTGCGATTGGCAATCAGGCGAAGTCAATCCAAAAAGGGGCAATTGCTATTGGCTTTGAGGCTAATTCAGCAGCCAACTATTCACAAAGTATGGGCTTTAGGGCCAAAGCTACAGCGAATTACGCTCTTTCTCAGGGTGTTGATGCCACAGCGTCTGGAAATAATGCAATAGCGACTGGCCGAAGTTCTTCTGCCTCGGGTACAGACGCCATCGCCATGGGCCTTGAAGCCATCTCCTCAGGAGAATCATCAACGGCGATCGGTCGTGGTGCCAGAGCCACGGCCAATTACGGAACTTCGTTTGGTGCACTGGCGAATGCTTCCGCTCTGCAATCAACAGCTGTTGGTTATTTATCCAAATCCTCTAATACGGATAGTTCAGCATTTGGTTCAAATGCTCAGGCCACCGGAGATGAATCAACAGCCGTAGGTGTGAGCTCAGCTGCTTCTGCTGATCGATCAACAGCTGTTGGTTATTTATCCAAGTCTTCTAATACGGATAGTTCAGCATTTGGTTCAAAGGCTCAGGCCACTGGAAATGAATCAATAGCCGTAGGTGTGAGCTCAGCTGCTTCTGCTGATCGATCAACAGCGATCGGTGGAAACTCCAAGGCTTCTCAATCTGGGGCTATCGCCGTTGGCTTCAATTCCATTGCCTCGGGTGCATCATCCACCGCATTAGGACTTAACTCCAACGCGACAGAGTTGCAATCGCTGGCCGTTGGTTATTCATCATTCGCCGCGAAACAGGAAAGTTCCGCGTTTGGTTCAAGGGCTCGTGCAATAGGAGATCAATCCACAGCGATTGGTGTGAATTCCATTGCTTCCGGAGAAGAGAGCTCTGCTTTTGGCCGAGCCTCTGTGGCATCAGGGAAGGAATCAACGGCTGTTGGCTATCAAGCCATCGCTTCGTGCGAAGACAGCTCCGCGTTTGGTAAAGCAGCAAATGCTTCAGGGAAAGAGTCAACAGCTGTGGGTTATGAAGCCATTGCTTCTGCAGAAGACAGCTCTGCGTTTGGTAAATCAGCTGTTGCTTCAGGTGAAGATTCAACTGCTGTGGGTTATGAAGTGATCGCGAAGGGTGCGAATAGTGCTGCCTTTGGATTTAAAGCCAATGCAAGTTTCGATGATTCCACAGCCATTGGCTCCGGTGCTATTACCACTCGCGCTAATCAGATTCAGCTCGGTAGAAGTGGAACAACCGGCGAGACAGTCACCATCGGTCAGTTTAATGATGGTGCAATCAAACTGCTTGCAGCTAATGCTGATGGCACCTTGATGGTTGCCACCGCTGGGATGCTTCCCAATGACACGGTGTTCTGTGTCACCGGTGATGCCACTTCTGCATGCTACGGCCCCAATGCTTCAGCTTCTGGCAGTTTCAGCACAGCCATCGGTGCCAACGCAACAGCCAGTGTGAACAGCACGTCTCAGTCCACCAGTTCTTTGTCTTCTGCTGGATTTGGCGCGGCCTCTGCACCAGCAGTGACTTCACCAGTGACTACTGACTCTGCAACAGCAGTGGGATCTCAAACCGCAGCTGCAGGAAGAGGTTCATCGGCCTTGGGAGTGAATGCTTCTGCCAGTGGAACTGGATCGCTTGTCTTAGGAGCGAATGCGTCCGCTACAGGCTTGGGTTCGATCTCAACCGGTCTGCAAGCGAATTCGAATGCCACGGGCGGAATTGCGATTGGCTACCGCACGGACACTGATGGATCGAATGCCACAGCCATCGGCACCTGTTCCGTTGCCAATGGCACTGACGTGATCGCCGTGGGCAACAGTGCCCAGGCCACAGGTGTGAATGCCACTGCGCTGGGTTCTGGTGCTGTTGCGTCTGGAGATGGTTCCATCGCTAAGGGTGCAGGTGCCTCGGCGACTGGTGTGAACGCTGTGGCAACGGGTTCTGGTGCTGTTGCTTCCGGACAAGGCTCTGTCGCCAAGGGTGCAGGTGCCTCAGCGACTGGTGTGAACGCTGTTGCAACCGGCTTTGGAGCCGTTGCTTCTGGAGATGATTCGATTGCCGACGGCCCAGGCTCATCAGCCACTGGCCATAACGCTGCAGCCTTTGGGGGTGGTGCGTCTGCGACGGCTGAGGCAACGGCGCTTGGTGCGGGATCCAGTGCCGACGGACAGGGTGCGACAGCAATGGGCAGGAGCTCCAGCGCCACAGGCAGAGGTGCGTTGGCTTCCGGTTACTCCGCAACAGCAACAGGTAGCAATGCCATTGCAGTCGGTGCTGATTCCAGCGCATCAGCGGAATCAACAGCCATCGGTGGTTCTGCTACGGCGAGTGGTGAAGGTGCCCTCGCGACAGGTCGGCGTTCTTCTGCGTCGGGAAGAGGTGCTATTGCATCTGGTTTTGCAGCCCACGCTTCGGGGAAGAATGCACTTGCAGTGGGTTCAGACGCCAGTGCCTCCGCTGAAGCGATGGCCGTTGGCAGTTCAGCGAGTGCCTCTGGCGAGGGAGCGATTGCAACGGGTAAGAATGCGTTAGCGACCGGGGAAGGCGCATTGGCGTATGGCCCTAACGCCATCGCCACAAACGACAACACGCTGGCAATCGGTAGTTCTGCTTTTGCCAATGGCACCAACTCCTACGCCATCGGTGCCGATGCGATTGCTAACGGCCGGCAGGCACTGGCCATTGGTGCAGGTGCTCGCGCTGAGGGCTTCAATACAGACCTTGTCGCCGTTGGCACTAAGGCAACAGCGCTTGGCACGAACAGCACAGCTCAGGGAGCCTATGCCTATGCCGATGGAACCAATGCGATTGCGATTGGTACTTCCCGAGCCATCGGAACCAATGTTTTAGCACTCGGCGCAAAAGCGACTGCGACGCATGACGGTTCAAGTGCTGTTGGAGCTGGTGCATCCACCACACGCAACAACCAGATCGTTTTGGGGACCGCCAACACGGAAGTGACCGCCAAAAATCTTGCAGGAGCTGGTACTGCAATGATCGCCGCCAATGAAGACGGCACGCTCAAGCGCACATCGGTGTCATTCGATCAGTTAGATGATGCTGTGAATAAGCACATTCCCAAGCTGGAGTCTGCAGCAAGGGGGCTTGGTCAGGCCGTTCAATCCAGTGGTGCGATTGCTTCTGCGATGTCGGCGATTCCGGAAGTCACCTTGCAGGAAGATGAACCAGCGCGTTGCGGAGTGGGCACGGGTGCCTTTGGTTCCCAATACGCCATTTCTGCAGGTTGCGCAGTGAGAGTGGGGGATCGTTTGCACCTCAACGGTGCACTGTCTTACACCCCTTCAGTCGATTACGAATATGGATCAACGCCTTCTGTGGCCGGCCGTTTGGGTTTCTCCTTCCCCATTGGCAAGAAACAAGAGTCAACCAAGGTGAGCTCTTCAGAGATCTCTGAATACCGCACTGAGATGAATGCCAGCTTCGTGAGGCTCAAGGATGATCTCCAGTCTCGTGATCAGCAGATTGATGCCTTGAAAGCCAAGCTTGAGGCACTGCTGGAGCAGCAAAATGACCCCGAAGCAATCAATGCTCCAGGGTCCGAATCAACCCGTGAGTTGGTGGCCTTATTGCGGCAGCGGATTGAACAGCTCGAAGATGAGAAACGCCAGTCTCTTGCTGAGGACCACCGTCAAAATTTGGTGATCGAAAAGCTTACGGAGCGTGATTCTCAGAGCCAAGAGCAGATCGAGGCCTTAGAACAGAAGCTCGATGAGAGCGACAAGCGTTTCGGCAAACTGAAGCGTCAATTTGACGCGATCATGGAGAAGCTTGGAATGGGCAACAGCGGTAATTCGAATTTGTAAATCTCAAAGAGCATCGGCCTTTAATGGCTGAAATTTTATGACTTTTCTCTATAGTGGTTTCACTCTTAGCAGGTCTAATGCGATTCATTTCTCTGGCTTCTTGCCTTGCAGCAACCGTGTTGATCCCTCAGATTGCTGTGGCACAGACGTCTCAGCGACGGCCTTCCAATGCTCAATTGACGCGTCAATTCAATGATGGTTTTCTGAAAGGATGCATCTCGGGTAAGACTGAAGGTGTGACCAATCAGCGGGGCTACTGCAATTGCATGGTGAGCAGTTATAACTCTCGATACGATGGTCAAACGTTGTCTGCAATTTCTCAAATCGCTAATGCCTCGGGCCAAGGAGGCCCTGCACTTGTGAATTTGATGATGCAGCCAGAAGCTAAAAAGTGTGTGGCGCGATTCTGATTGACAGCCTTGGCAGGCTTTCTTTTGGAAGAGGCAGGCTCTGCTGCCCTTGGTTCAACGGCATCTTGACTGCATCACTGAGTGGCAGCGTTTCGTGATCGATTTGGTTGGTGTCAGCAAACTCAAGATTGAAAGATGATGCTGAAACCTCCACAAATAGTGGACCTGCATGCCTGGTGCCCAGGCGCAGCTTGATGCCTTCGCCGGGGTTCACCTTTAAAAGCCACGCGGCTGAAGCATCCGGCACCTGGCCTTGGGTCTCGGGCTGTGCCAACAGCATCCAGAAGGGTCGGCCTTCGGCGGAGCTCAGACATTGGGTCGCCTTTAAATGGCGTGTCATCGCTGTGATCGGTTGCGGCCGATGCTGGATGCGCATGCACTAGCGCAACTGGCCAGTGCCGCAGGAGTTGAGATGCGGATCCAGCAAGGACCCCGCTTTCAGTGATTCATGACTAATCATGGTCACACCTTCCACGCTTTGTTCATGCTCGCGCTGCGTCGTTTGTTCTGCACGTTGCTGGTTGCCGTCATGCTGCTGCTGCTCACGCCGGCAGCGGTCAGCGCCCAGGTGCATGAGCATCAGGATGAAAACGGTGCCCCGATGCTGCGCAGCCTGGAGAGCTTGCGAGATCTCGATTACCAGAGCTGGCAGGCGGTGGCCTATCGCGTTGGGAAGCCCGGTAGTCCAGTTGTCCTGCGCATCGTTGGCTACCCCGGCAAGATGCGTCTCGAGCATCCCACTTCCCTTTTGGTGCAGGCTGGTGTGAAGGAATGGCAGCTCGAGGACATCACCCTCGATAACGCATTACTGGCCACGGATGGCCGTGAAGCTGCAGCTGAATTTGCCCTCGATCCGTTGCTCAATGATCTCTCTAACAAGCGTCCGTTGCGCCTTTTCCTCCCCGGCGTTTTCAATGAAATGCCCGTACCTCCCTATGTGGTTGCTGAGTGGCGTGATGTACAGACCGAGCCTTTGAGCTGATGGCGGGTCTGGCCACACCGGAGCAGTGCTGGATTCCCTGGATGCGCCGTGCGCTCCAGCTTGCTGCCCTGGCGGAAGGACGCACCAGCCCTAACCCTTTGGTGGGTGCGGTTGTGTTGGATTCAGACTTCCGCTTGGTGGGAGAAGGCTTTCATGCTCGAGCAGGACTGCCTCATGCCGAACCTGGGGCCCTCAAGCAGGCTGGCAAAGCCGCAGAGGGCGGCACGATTGTGGTCACCCTGGAGCCCTGCTGTCATCAGGGCAGGACACCTCCCTGCACCGAAGCGATTCTCGCTGCTGGTATCCAGCGGGTCGTGGTCGCCCTGACTGATCCTGATCCGCGCGTTGCCGGTGGTGGTTTGCAGCGTCTGCGGGATGCCGGTTTGGAGGTGATCAGCGGAATCCTGGCGTCAGAGGCCGCTTATCAGAACCGGGCCTTTGTCCATCGTGTGCGCACTGGTCGTCCCTGGGGAGTGCTCAAATGGGCGATGAGCCTGGATGGGCGTACGGCGCTGCCAAATGGAGCCAGTCAGTGGATCAGCGGTCCGCCTGCGCGGGCCTGGGTGCATCAACTCAGGTCTCAGTGCGACGCAGTGATCGTGGGTGGTGGCACCGTGCGGGCCGACGATCCGCTGCTCACCAGCCGTGGTCATCGCTCGCCAGAACCGCTGAGAGTTGTGCTCAGCCGCAGCCTTGACCTGCCCTTGTCAGCCCAGCTTTGGCGACAGACCACAGCTCCCACTCTGGTGGCCCATGCAGGCTCTGGAAACATGGAAACGGCACCCCAGGCCAACCATGTGGCTGCCTTGCAGGCCCAGGGAGTGGAACTCCAGAAGTTGGATCACTGTGACCCTGAACACCTACTGCGGGAACTGGCCCGCCGTGGATGTAATCGGGTTCTGTGGGAATGCGGCCCGGGTCTCGCCTCAGCTGCATTGCAGCAGGATTGTGTTCAAGAGATCGCTGCGGTGATTGCACCGAAGCTGCTGGGAGGAGAGCTGGCTCGCACGCCACTGGGTGACCTGGGCTTCACGGCGATGGATCAGGTGTTCAGCTTGAACTGTGAGCCAGGCCTGAGCCTTGGTCAGGACATTTTGATGCAGGCGCAAGTCAGTGCTTTCGCAGCTCCGAACTGAAACGGCCGATCAGGATCCCCATCACCACAGCCAGATACAGCTGACCGGCCACACCGGTACTCACCGCCAGCATGCGTGCCATTGGATGCACCGGAGTGATGTCGCCGAATCCCACGGTGGTTAGACAGATGAAGGCGAAATAATTGATCTGTGCAAACGCTGGAGTCCACTGCAGCACGTTGGAGTTGCCCACCACATCGTCCCCAGGGAGACCAACTGGCTCGAAGCTGCCGGGCAGAATCGTTTCAACGCCAATCATCACCAACCCAGAGGTCAGTCCAAGCAGGAGGTAGCCGGCGGCTGCACCCATCAGCACCTTTGAGGTCACACGCTGTTCGTGTGCCAGTCGTTTCACTAGGCGCACCACGCTCCAACCCACCAGCAGGCTCCAGCTCACGACCAGGGGGTAGCCGCTGAAGTGCCACTGAACAGGGGTGAACAACCACATGAGCTGAGTCACAAGAGCAACAATCCCCAGTGCCTGATACATCCGGTCGTGCAGTCTCAGCACCGGTTTGTGCAGCATCACCAGCTGGGTGAGCAGCAGGGCGATTAAGGCATAACCAAGGTTGCCCAACCAAGTGATGCGCGGAAAAGCAAAGCTCGCCATCACCAAGAGGCAGAGCAACAGCAGCAGCTGGTAGATCTTTTCCTTCGTTGGTGTGCGCCCTGATAGCGATTGCATCGTGTTCACCACGCTGAGCTCGAGAATGGCGAGGTTTGCCCGTGATGGCGAGCATCAACGCAATGATGTGTCGTTCGGTTCTCCGCCATCGCGCTGCGACCAGGCTTGGAATCTCGGCTTTAGCCTGATATGAGCACAGGACGTGATTTATGCCGATCCGCGAGGACGACAACCGCCCCAACCGCCGCTTTGGAATCCTCAACCTGGTGCTAATCGGTTTTGGTGTGTTGCTGCTGATCAGCAGCTTCATTCCCAATCAAGGGATGCAGCAGGTTCCTCGCGTGCCCTACTCCTTGTTTATCGACCAGGTGAACGACGGTGCCGTTAAGCGCGCATACATCACCCAGGATCAGATTCGTTACGAGCTCTCCGAAGCCGAAGAGGGAGCACCATCGGTGCTTGCTACCACACCGATCTTTGACATGGATCTGCCTCAGCGCCTGGAGACCAAGGGCGTTGAGTTCGCCGCTGCTCCTCCGAAGAAGCCCAATATTTTCACCACCATTCTCAGCTGGGTCGTTCCCCCGCTGATTTTCATCCTGGTGCTCCAGTTTTTTGCACGCCGCTCCATGGGAGCTGGCGGAGCCCAGGGCGCCCTGAATTTCACCAAGAGCAAGGCCAAGGTCTACGTGCCCGATGAGCAGTCGCGCGTCACTTTTGCGGATGTGGCCGGCGTTGATGAGGCCAAGGATGAACTGGCCGAAATCGTTGATTTCCTCAAGTCGTCGGATCGCTACACCGAAATCGGTGCTCGCATTCCCAAGGGTGTGCTGCTGGTGGGACCTCCCGGTACCGGTAAAACGCTCCTCTCTAAGGCTGTCGCTGGAGAGGCGGGAGTGCCTTTCTTCATCATCAGCGGCTCGGAATTCGTTGAGCTGTTCGTTGGCGCAGGAGCGGCGCGCGTTCGCGATCTGTTTGAGCAGGCCAAGAAGAACGCTCCTTGCATCATCTTCATCGACGAACTGGATGCCATCGGCAAAAGTCGTTCCGGCTCAATGGGCGTTGTAGGGGGCAACGATGAGCGTGAGCAGACCCTCAACCAGCTGCTCACCGAGATGGACGGTTTTGCCTCCAAAGACAAGCCGGTGATTGTGCTGGCAGCCACCAACCAGCCGGAAGTGCTGGATGCAGCCTTGCTGCGTCCCGGTCGCTTCGATCGCCAGGTATTAGTGGATCGTCCCGATCTCTCTGGTCGTAAGACGATTTTGGAGATTTACGCCAAAAAGGTGAAGTTGGCAGAAGGTGTCGATCTCGACCGCATTGCTCAGGCCACCAGCGGCTTTGCCGGTGCGGACCTCGCCAATCTTGTTAATGAGGCAGCACTGTTGGCGGCCCGTGCCAAGCGCACCAAAGTTGAGCAACAGGATCTTGGTGAAGCGATTGAGCGGGTCGTTGCAGGTTTGGAGAAGAAGAGCCGTGTGCTCCAGGACGATGAAAAGAAGGTGGTGGCTTATCACGAAGTGGGTCACGCCATCGTCGGTCACCTGATGCCTGGTGGCAGCAAGGTGGCCAAGATTTCGATTGTGCCCCGTGGCATGAGTGCGCTCGGCTACACCTTGCAGCTCCCCACCGAGGAACGGTTCCTTAATTCCAGAGAAGAACTGCAGGGTCAGATCGCCACGCTGTTGGGTGGCCGATCAGCGGAGGAAGTGGTGTTCGGCAAGGTCACCACTGGTGCATCCAACGATCTGCAGCGAGCCACGGATATTGCTGAGCAGATGGTGGGGACCTACGGCATGAGTGAGACTCTCGGACCACTGGCCTACGACAAACAGGGCGGAGGCCGTTTCCTCGGGGGCGGCAACAATCCTCGCCGCACCGTCAGTGATGCCACAGCTCAGGCCATCGACAAAGAGGTGAGAGCACTTGTCGACACCGCCCATGATCAGGCCCTGACGATCCTGCGTCAGAACATGGCTCTGCTAGAGACCATTTCTCAGAAGATTCTGGAGAAGGAAGTGATTGAAGGTGATGAGCTCAAAGAGATGCTCGATGCCAGCGTCATGCCTGAGGCAATTGCTGCCTGAGGCTTGACGGATTCACTGTTTGTCTCCGATAACACTCCTTTGAACTCAGTCCATGACGTCCGCCACCACCAGCGTTGCTGCCGTCCTTTCGGCACTGAGCGGCAAAGACTTCCTGTCGTCGGCGGACACCACCGCTGAGCAGACAGCGGCATTGCTTGAGCTGGCAAGCCAGCTCAAGAGTGGTGACCGCAGGATTGATCTCGGCAACCGCGTGCTTGGCCTGATTTTCACCAAAGCCTCCACACGCACCCGCGTTAGCTTCCAGGTGGCGATGGCCAGACTGGGTGGGCAGACCGTAGATCTCAATCCCCAGTTCACCCAGTTGGGACGTGGGGAGCCCTTGGAAGACACCGCCAGGGTGTTGAGTCGCTTTTGTGATGTGCTCGCAGTCCGCACCTTTGCCCAGCAGGAGCTAGCTGATTACGCCTACTGGGCCTCGATTCCGGTGATCAATGCTCTCACTGACCTGGAACATCCTTGCCAGGCTCTGGCCGACTTTCTCACGATGCAGGAAGCCTTCGGTGAGCTCCAAGGTCAGACGCTGACTTACGTGGGCGATGGCAACAACGTGGCGCACTCCTTGATGCTCTGTGGCGCTTTGCTGGGCGTCAATGTGCGCATCGCTTGTCCTGATGGATTCGAGCCACTACCAGGTGTGCTTGACCAGGCCCGTTCCCTGGCGATTGGCGGTGCTGAGATCAGCGTCACCAGTGATCCATCGGTTGCGGTTGCAGGCGCGCAGGCGCTCTACACCGATGTTTGGGCCTCGATGGGGCAGGAACAAGAGCAGCTGGAGCGAGAAAAGGCCTTCCAGGGGTTTTGTGTGAATGAAGAACTGCTGGCTAAAGCAGATGCACGCGCCATTGTGTTGCACTGTCTTCCTGCCCATCGCGGCGAAGAGATCAGTGCTGGGGTGATGGAGGGCTCCGCTAGTCGGATCTTTGATCAGGCAGAAAATCGCTTGCATGCGCAACAAGCTTTGCTTGCTGCATTGTTGGGTGGTCTTTAGGTAACGACGCCAAGCCTGTTTGGAGATTTCAAAAAGCTGAATACCGAATTTGAATTCGTTGATTCGTTGTTAGTGAAGCTTGACTATTGGCTTTTGACTGCGCTTTAATGCGCTTAGTTAAGCTGCTTTTTAGAGGCTGATTTGAGCTGTTTTAGGAATAGTTGACTAAAGAACAATTCGCGAAGGAAGGGACTAATGCGATGAAGAAAAATTGTTTAGATTGATCGCAATTAGGGCATGAGTTGGCCCTTGCTCACCACCAAATTATTTGAGTCATAGCACTTGATACAGCCCGCTACACCGCCAGCTATGTGTTCCAGTTCTTGTTCATTGAGCAGGCTTATTTTGTCAGCAGTGAATTCATGACCATGTTCTTTAGCGATGTCTGCGACTTCCTGAGCTGAATTCGCAGCTTTGAGTTTCTCCTGAAGATTGGAGTCGCCTTTGGCTTTGGCAAGGAAGACTTTGAGTTGCTCTAAGGACATGAATCACTGCGCATTGGTGAAATTATAGATCTTGTTTGATGTGCTCGTTAGTTATTTGTTCACTCTCGGCTCCGCTTTGAAAAACATTCTTGCGGAGCCACCACCACTGATTCCTTTTAGCTCTTCATCAGACAGCTCAACTAAGCCCTTCAGTTCTTCCTCTGAGAACTTTTTGCTGTCTTTATTGGGTTGTGCTTTGGCCATTGAGATTTTGGGCTCTATTCAATGGTCATAGCAATAATCTGTAGATCGCACAGAATCGACAGAGATTACAGAAGAAAACTCAGCGCTTGGCGGGGTTGGACACTGGTTTTAAAGCCTGACGAAAATCAACCATCTACGAGATGCTTTCTCCCGAACTTTGTTTGTTGTGATACAGATTCACTTGTTAAAGCTTGATCCGGGCATTGGCTGCCCACTATTTATTTGATATTCAGGATGATTTGACTCATTCGCATTGCAAGAAACTTTGAGCAAGCTTTTCCACAAGTGCTATATGCAGGCACTGGTGAGATGTGGATTAACGACACATGAAAACAGTTCCTACATGTATAAAGATCCTTGTTTTCTTTCATAGCCATTAAGAAAAACTCTCTACAACTGATCCTATTGTCGATGCAAGAATGAAAAAAGTGCTTACAGCAATGAAAATACCAATGAGAACTGTTGGGTTTACGTTGCTTACTGCTTCGTCGTCTAACGCTTGAACAGTGTTGTCGATTACTTTATTTGCCATGGAATTAATTTGTAGTTCTCTCATTTTATGCCAAAAAAGCCTTAGCAATTTCGGGAGACAGAAAAAGCCCTGAAAAACGGGCTTCTTGTTAAAATTAATGTTGCCAAAAGAAGCATTTGTGCTGAATTGATGTTCAATCTTGCGCAGCGCTTCAAGAATTAACAATAAGCCAGCTTATTAAATGTTTAGCGTTCTTTGTCTCGGAGGAAATTGTTGCCCGTAGGGAAGTGGTTTCTGCAGACACTGCGATAAAGCACTTTGATGGTTTTTCATTCTCGCCCAGTTGATTTCTCGTGATTGAATTGGTCAGCAAACTCAGCAAAAGACTTGCTGATGTCGAGTGTTCAGACGACGGGTTCGATCATTTGATTGTGTTGAATTAGCAGGATTCAATTTTTGCTTTGATCAAAGAAAAGCCCAAGGCATCTTCATGAAGCCTTGCCGAATCAGAACCGCTAAATTCTTGCACGCTATGCACTGAAGGATGGTTTCAGCGAGCCAGGATGAATCAAAAAGAGGCTGGTAGCTCCAGCCTCAGGGTGAGTTTGGTTTGGAGTTGTCGTGCCCGATGAATTGGCCGATCGAATCCGCGTTGAGGCCTGCGTTCCTGAGCCGGTCAGCTGAAGAAGCTGAGAAGACCAGAGAAATCGATTCCTTTGGTTGACTCGTTGAAACCCCAGACCTGTTGAATAATTCCTTTGCCGGTTACGGCTTCAACGGCTAGACCAATAACAAGGCCAAGCATAGCTGCTCGCCCGTTGAGCTTTTCGCTAAAAACCTTTTGTGGATCAGGGGTGTTGGAGGATGAAGAAGTCATTGAGATAACAGCCACTGCGCAAATATTAACGAACGTAACGATCGGTTGACGTGCGTCTGGCGATTGTCTGCCTTTGCCAATATTTCAGCCCTTCTCGGCCCTGTTGCTGAGATCGGTTCAGGCGTTGAAGAGCGCTTGCGGGGGCCAGCCCTACTCAAGCAGCAGATTTCAAGGCGACTCGTCTTGTGCTGCAGCTAAGTGGTGATCATCTCTGTTTGCGTCGGGCCTATCGGCTCATGCTGTCGCGTGATGGAAAGCACAAATGGGAGCTGACATGCCAGCTGGTTGTGGGTATTACCCGAGTGTCGCGACACATCTTTGACTGTGATCTGCACTGCTTCGGCCCAGTCAATCGGCACAGAAATTACAGACGGCAAGCGCCAGCCGTATCGAGCACCGGCTTGTTCTTTGAGGGCCATTGATTACGACGAGTCTCAAATGAAGGAAAGCGACGGAGCCAGACGTGAACAGCAGTCGGAGTTGATTTACGACTGTTAGTCAAGCCAGTTCAGGATCCGTAGCGACTTAGAGCAACCACCAGCCAAGCAGTAAGCCCAGGATCAGGCCCTTCAGCCAAATCAGTGCTGCCATCTGATAGTTCGATAGCCCTAGTTTTTTCTGAATCCAGTTGAACGCCTGCTCATCAGCGAAGAAGACTGCACGGATTGGGCGGATAAACCATTCCATCGAGAGAAGCACGGTCGACTCTATTTTCATTGCCGGGATCCCTGTGCAGCAACAGACGGTGGTCAGCCGTTTCGTCTCAACTGATTTCATCAGTAGCTGTTTTTGCCCATGGCAGTGTTTTATGTCTACGAGCGGAGCAAGGCAGAGTTGAGCACTGATCGGGATGATGCAACTTTTGAGAACTTGCGGGTTCATGCCCTGGTGACAACCTTTAAGTCAAATTGACATTCTTCAATCAGCGATGAAATGCGTTGCACTTCTTGCTTGAAGTTCTTTGTGAGGACTCAGGACCTTTGAAGCCATCACTGGAGAATTGAATTCCACTTGGCGGGTTGTGGATCGCTGAAGGCACAGAGCAATAGAAAGTTGAACGTCAAAGATCTCTGTAGGGCCCTTGCGGCTGATCACTGCCTGCTGGCTTTCGCTGATCCATTCGCGATCAGGTTTCGACTTAGCTGTTAGCCATTGTCTGCACAGGAATCTGAGGTGTGTTTCAACGTTCCAGGTTGCACTGCTTGAATCTTTTCTGCCAGTTGTTGCAGAAGATCTGCGCTGCTTGAAAGGGATTGTCCGTAGTCCCTTTCCAGCTCTTCACAGCACCTCTTCAAGGTTGAATGATCTTGTGTGTTCAGTGCATCAAGGGATTCAAGGATCAGAGCAAGATGGCGGCTGGTTTCGCGGCAGCGGTGACTGCTCAGAGCGAGGAGTTCAATGATCAGGTCGCTGTCGTAGACCGCCGCTTGCAGCAGGTCATCTGCTTTCACCTCCAACAGCTCAGCAGGCCCACGGCTCACCGTGACTGTGGCGCTGTGAGTTTGGTCGCCCATCAAGGCCATCTCCCCAGCCATTTCGCCGGGGCCAACCGTGGCGATGAGCCGAGACTGGCCTCCGGCTTCCGTTCGTTTAACGCTTAGTTCTCCAGCAAGCACTACCAAGACGCGTTCCGCAAGAGTGCCCTGTTGCATGACGACTTCTCCGATGGATGGGCGAAGTGTTCTGTGATTGATTGCAGCGAGATGGGTGCTTACCAACATTGGTAAACGAACGCGCATCTTACGGAGTTCTCCAATCTTGCGCTCGTCCACCGACTGTTAGCGGTTGGAGGCATGTTGACTTGCCCAGCCGCAGGAGGCAGCACACTCTTGCTTAGCGTCATGTTCTGATGTGGACCTTCATTGAACTTGCTTAGGGGCTTGCGGTGTAAGGACTTCGGTCTGATTGAAGTGGTGACCATCTCTGTGAGCGAGATCACGGTTCCTGTTGAGCTGGGTGATGAGCTCAGCTTGTTGTTTCGGCGACGGTGGGTGCGTCCAAGCGCATGGCTTTCCACCGCGTTTGAGCACCGATGCTCCAGTTCACTTCTTTCGAAGAAGGTCGCTTTGCAAAATAAATCAATGTAATTAGGACTCAATTACAGCGTTTTGACTTGATGGCGCGTTTTATTGATATTCATTCTATGAATGAGTGAATTGACTCAATAGGAGCTTAGAAGTTGGTGGTACTGGACATTGTCAACCTTGTCTGGCGAATCCATTGATCATGCTGGATGGCATTGATGGGGTTTTGATGAGTGGGCTCTGCTTTGTATTGGTTCTCTGGTACGAGTTGATGTCAACGGCAGTGTCTATTCCAGTGATACATGAGTGGTATGAAATCGGACCTTTGATGTCATCAGTGGAAGTGTGAATGGTTATATTGAATGATAGCATTGGCCAGAATCAGTTCCCCTGTTAAGGCGCAAGTGAGTTGATCTCCGTGGATGTGTTCGCGCAATCTTGGAATCATTTTGTTGATGTGACTAGTAATGTTTTTGATCGGTTTCTAGTTTTTGTGAGTGTTCTGCTTGAGTGAGCTTTAGTTGCAGTGGCTAAAGATCTGATTTCTTGCGCTCCACCGCTACAAGACCACTCCCTTTCTTCAATGGCTCAACACCTGCTCTGTTACCCCTAGGGCTCCGCACTGTCGACATTGTTCACTGCTGTCTCGCGAGTTATTTGCTGGTGCGTTGATGTTGCTGGCACTGAGGTGCTCGTAGACGATGCTCCTTGCGCTGATCGGCCTCTTGCGTTGCCACCATTTTTGTTTTGCTAGCAGGGTGCGCGTTGTTGGGCTTTGTGCGCTCCACATCACTTCTCTGCTCGAGCCATCAAGAAAGCTTTTGCTTCTTGGCTTGGCTCGGCTTGGCTTGGCTTTGGTGGTGGAGCCAGGTCTTCAGTAGCGGGTAGCTCACTCCAGTGCTGCTATGAGCCGAGTTCGGTTCGTCGTGAAATGGTCCTGATCGGGCGTGTTTCACGGCTTATGTGGTGGCATCTTTGACTGATGGTCGCTGTGAAAAGACGCTATTGCTGGAATTGTTGAGGCTTCAGCTCTCGTTTTCTCCAGATCTAGTGTTTTTGGGGAATTTGTAAAGAGCTGCTGGAAATCATTCCCGCAGTTACAAATTCAAGCGGTTGCCCTTTGTGCTCGTTAGAAACCGTTTCCGCTGAACAATCAACTGATGACGGACGGTTGGCTAAAGGATCCACAGAAATACTGGGCTGTGCGCTTTCACAGGGAGCCACAGAGTGGGCATAGGGATGTCCGGGTTCTCGTTGACCATGGCCGGAAGTTGTCTCAAGACCAGCCTGCAATGTTGAAGTCTCGCAGAAATATGCGCTACGAGGACGCTATCTCGCTTTACAAAGAGCTTCAGCACATTGGCTGGACTCATTGTGAAGCGGTTTGGTAATTGCTCTTCTTGAGTGATCCCTGCCGGCTGTTGTGATCCGTTGTTAGCGAATCTGATGCTGGTGTCACTCTTTAATGAGAGGCAAAAGAGTTGAATAATCAAGCGATTGTGATGATCCCTTGAGGAATTTGGTGATCTTCCAATTAAGAATGCTTGCCGCAATATTGAATTGTTTATAGTGCTTCGTGCAATGGCAGTTAATGATCAGGTGACCCATCTGAGACGCGTCTTTGATGACTGAAAATTTTATTGCTTCGATGTTGCCAATGATCTCACCGGTTTGTATTTTGCTGAACTGTAGTAAGTAATCGAGTCCAGAGTTTGCCATGGCAAGATTTACTTTTTTAAATCTTAGCTTCAGTCTTTTGTTTTCGCGCAGGTTGTCCTGGAGTTTGATGCTTGAGCGATCTAAGCGACCACCTCGATATCCATGGATCGATTGAGCTTGCCGTCTTGGCTTCAGCGTTCTTTCAATCAAGCACTTCGATCTCAACAGATGTCTTGCCGTCGTCGACAACGTCGAGGGCTGTGGCTGAGCCATGGGCAAGATCAATCACGGTGCCTTGTTTGAACGGTTTGCGGTCATTGATCACAACAGTCACGGTTTTGTTGTTATCCAGGCGTGTCACTCTCACTTTGGTTCCCATCGGCAGGCTGCTGTGCGCGGCAGTCATCGTTCCTTTTTTGAGAATTTCACCGCTTGCTGTCTTGTTTCCGTAGTGGCCAGGGCCATACCAGGAGGCTTGGCCCTGCACGGGCTGTGATGCTTGCTTGTTCTCTGACGGCGCACGGTCTGAATCGATTGCTTTGCCGCTGACAGCGTTGTCGGCGATGTTTTGTTCAGTGTCTGCTTGGGTGGTGACGGCCTTTTCTGTAGCGGCTTTCTCTGCGCCGGCGTTGTCGCTGACGGCTTCTTTCCCGCATCCAATGGTGCACAAGATCAGCAGGATTGACGCGAGCTTGTTGAGTCGTGGCATGGATTGCATCTGCAGCTGAAACCCCTTGGTTGGAGATAGCAAGAGTGGTGGCTCCTGCCATGGCGGCTTGGACCTCAGTCGCAACGTTGTTGTCCCATGGATGGAGGCTCATGGGCTCGCCAGAATCCAGGCACCGCATTGTTCCCTGAGGTGATGGCCGCTTCTCCTGAACCGTTCTCGATGCCGGGCGGGCCAATCACTGTTGTGTTGTTGCACGGCTACACCGGAGCACCGGCTGAGCTTTCTCTGTTGGCTGAGGCGCTGCATGAGCAGGGTTTTGGTGTGGAAGCGCCTCTGCTTGCAGGCCATGGAACCTGCCTTGAGGATCTGATGCCTGTGCAGCCCAGTCAGTGGTTGGAGCAGGTCGATGTCGTCGTTGACCGGCTGCTCGATCACGGCCAGCGCGTCGTGGTCGCCGGCTTGTCCTTGGGTTCGATCCTTGCGATTCAGGCTGGAATACGGCGTCCGGGCGTTGAAGCAGTGATTGCGTACTCCCCGCCGATTGTGAGTGGTGACCCTCGAGCGCTGATTGCCCCGTTGTTGTCTCTTTTTCTGCCTTCGGTGCCGCGTCCTGCTGATGATTTCGTCGATCCAGCAACCGCTGGGCGTCTTTGGAAGTATCCATGCTGGCCCAGTCGTTGCAGTGTGCGCGTGCTGGATCTAATTGCCTCCACCCGCAGGCATCTCGCCAATCTGCATCAACCCTTGATGGTGATGGCCAGCACGCGCGACAAGGTGATCACGCGCCGTGGTGTGGAGTTACTCCTTCATCGAACCGGCTCTGAGCGTGTACAAATTCACTGGTTGGAGGGCAGCGGTCATGTGATCACCGCAGATGCTGAGTGGCAAATGGTGGCTGATCAGACCCTGATTTTTTTGAAAGACCTTTAGGGTCAACGCATTCAAAAATACGACGAATGGACCAGCAGGAACGAGACAACTGGCAAAAGGTTCTCGACTCCCTTGAAGCTGCCGGCGACACCGAAAGCGCCTTCTATGTACGTGCTCTAGCCATCTGCAATGGTGACCCCGATCCAATGCTGACTTGGGAGGCTGAATCTTGAGCATTGATCCTCTTCAGCAGGGACTTGAACAGTCGTTTGAAACGGAACGATGGGGACGGCTTATTCGCGATTGTGACGACATCGAAACCCTCAGGCAAACAGCACTTTCTTTGCTGCAACAGGTCACACAAATGAAAGTCGCCAGCACCTGGATGGCGTCGAGAGCTTCCGAGTCTGAAAATGCCAAGTTGGAAATTTTGGCGAAACTGATCAAAGAGCGGTCCGAGCGCCCGCAGGAGCAGACAGATCATTGAGCAACCTGGTTCGATTCGGCGCCCTCGCGTTGACCTTCACCCTTGGCAGTGCTGCTGCACGTGCGGAAAGCTGGTCACCGTCTCCGGAACCGCCGATCTGGTCACAGACCCGGCAGACACTGCAGAGTTCAGGCAAGTTGTCCGATCGCACTTGGTTGTTCATGGAGGCGATGGATTCGCCAAGCCTGAAAGCTGGGGAGTACCTCAGTAATCCTGCGCGGACGCCACTCGGCGTGGAATTTGATGCTGCGCTGTTGATGCGGCGTCAGGGCCAGGATGTTTGGAAAGTGCGTGAACTGCGCATGCGTGCACTCTGTAACCAGCAAAGACTGCAGCGCAGCAGCGCTCAGGGGCAATGGCTTGATTACGTCGGGCGTGAGGACACATCGGCCAAGGTTCGTTGGATCTGCGCTTTGCCAGAGCCAGACTGAGCCCTTGCCATCTCCAACAATGACCGGTACACATGTATTGACGAACAAATGAATTGCCGGTGTCTGCTGGAATCCCCGAGCCGCTAACCACTGCTCAGCAAGAGCTCTATGACTGGCTTGCCGACTATATCGGTTGCCATCATCACAGCCCGTCGATTCGTCAGATGATGCAGGCCATGGGTCTGCGTTCACCGGCACCTGTCCAAAGTCGTTTACGGCATCTTCAGCAGAAAGGTTGGATCACTTGGCAGGAGGGACAGGCTCGCACCCTCCAGCTGCTTGGAGGGATTGCTTCCGGAATTCCTGTGCTCGGCGCTGTTGCAGCTGGTGGCTTGGTTGAGACCTTTGACGACATTCAAGATCGATTGGATCTCGCTCCTGTTCTTGAAACCCGTGGTCTGTTCGCGCTCACAGTGAATGGTGACTCCATGGTGGATGCCCACATCGCCGACGGTGATGTGGTGCTAATGGAACCGGTCGTTGATGCGGCTCGTCTGCGCCAAGGCACCATCGTGAGTGCTTTGGTTCCTGGCAGTGGAACCACGCTGAAGCATTTTCATTGCGACGGCCTCACGGTTCGGTTGGAAGCCGCGAATCCGGCCTACGAGCCGATTGAGTTGCCAGCCGATCAAGTGCAGGTTCAGGGCAAACTCGCTGCCGTATGGCGGCAGATGTAATGGATGGCTGTCTGGGGCCGCTGTCGTTGTAAGCTTCCTCACGACGAAGGCAGGGTTTAATCCTCGTCTGAGTTACTGGGGCCATAGCTCAGCTGGTAGAGCACCTGCATGGCATGCAGGGGGTCAGGAGTTCGAGTCTCCTTGGCTCCACTGGATTTTTACCAAGGGGTCCGTCCCGGTTAGTGCACGACTTAATGGAAGGTTGATGCCTTGGCATGGTTTTGCACGAATTGCTTTTGCGGCGGTAGTACAGAGGTGCCTTTCGAAAAATCCCGCTGCACTAAATGAAGCCCACATCAGATCACTGTGACCCCGTAAGCAAGGTCGTGCTCAGCGATGGCTTCGTACGCATGGGCGATGGTCAGATGGTCTGCCCATAGGCATTGATTTCTCTCAGGTTTAAGTGTGGCGACTTCACGCAGGCTGGTTTTGCCGTCGAGGCGTCATGCCAAACAGGGACCGCACACTTGTTGATCGCCATGCACCGAAGAACTGTGTCGGCTGGTTGATGAACGATCAGGAAGGAGAGGTCTGCAGCTTCACCAACGCCAATCCAACAGCTCATGCCCAATGGGTTGTTGCTGAGTACCAGACCATTGCGTGGCAGTGGCCAGCTCGTGGTCAGACGGATGCTCAGGCACAACGCCATCGAGGCATGGGAAACGATCCAGAAGTCAGGCATCTGGAAGCGGTGTCATCCCAGGTGGTGAAGTCAGCCCAATGCTTCGCCGCCTCTCTGTCGGACTGCTTGCTTAAAGCCGGTAATTCAAATGAATAGGCGAATTGTTTCTATAAAGACGATCACCTGCAAAGAGCGGTAAACCCACTTGTTGGCATGCTCGCTCATAGCCAGCTGAGCACCAACAAGTGAGCCAGGAATACTCCCAAGAACCATGGGGATTGCAACCTGCCATTCCACTTTCCCACTTCTCGAAAAGATCAGAAACGTGGCAATGCTGAACAAAAAAATTAATCCTGTTTTTATCGGCACTGCTTGGCGTAAGCTCACTCCTCCGATTAAAACTAAGCTTAGTAACAAAAAAATAGCAGAGTCAACAACAATCAATCCTGCCCAAAATCCGCAGAAGGAAGTCAATAGCCAGAGTTGAGTTGATAAATTGGGATTCCTTTTTAGGTGATCATCGGTGCATTCTTTAAGCAGATGTTGCGGTCGAACGAAAAGAAAGACCATTGCGACAAGTACGGCGACACGTACTAGCAACAAACTGGTTGGAGTATTAATGATTGTGGCTAATTCAGCTCCAAACAAGCTAAAAGGAATAAAGACAATTGCAAGCTGGAAAACCGATCTCCAGGGAATGAGTTTCGCACGCTCAAAAGACCACAACGCTGTCGTACTTCCAAGAAGAATTGGTAATCGGATCGTTGCATTGGCAATATCAGCAGGCATGCCGATTGAAAGCAGGGCTGGCAATATCAGGGTCGAACCACCCGAAGCAACCGCATTGAAGAAGCCAGAGATGGCTCCAAGAACAAGCCCTAGCCCGATCAGTGTCCAATCCAGAGTCATGGCTTGATCAGCGACAGGAAGCGCCACTCCAGTCAACAACCTGACTGAAGAGAGACCAAGGGGGCGAAGCACAATCAACATTTGGTCATGGTTCAACTCACGATCACAACCAGATCAGCTGGTCCGGTGTGGTTCAGCTAGGCCAGGCAGAAATGATGAAGAGTCAGACCTGTACTGCTTTCACTGCCATCAGTGGAACAAGAAGCATGAAAAGGAGAAAGGACCTCATCACCGCTTTAGATCGAACGCCATGACAAGCGCAGCCCTGTAGAGGACGGCATCATGCGCGGCCTGACGACAGCCCTAATGCTCCGCCGTCTCTCCATTGGATTGCTGGCTTCTGCTGTTGCCATCGCTCCGCTCCCGCTGGAAGCTCAGGACGGCAGTGCTGAGGATCTAGGGGTGATGAGTATCAGCCTGAAGGATGTGGTCAAGCCGACCATTGGCTTCCAGGGCGCACTGCAGGGTGCTGGAACACCCAATCAGGCAGGTCTTGGAGGGTTCCTGCCGCTCTCTGTTGGTGATAACAGCGTTTGGTTCGTTGATGCTCTAGCGAACGTCAACTTCGCTGACCGTCAGGGCTACAGCAGCATCCTCAACACTGATGTAGCTGGCTCCACTGTCAGTACCTCAACGCGTGTGGGCTACCGCTGGCTCAATGGTGATCGCAGTTGGATGTTTGGTATCAATGGTGGTTATGACGCCGACCTGATGAATACAGGGTCGACCGATACAGGGATTGACGTCAGCGGCACAGAGAAGAGTGCATTCTTCCAGCAGGTTGCAGTCAATGCAGAAGCTATTTCCAATGACTGGAACTTCAATGCCTATGCATTGATTCCTATGGGGGAGGTTGATCAAAGACTCAACTTGTTTTACAACGGTGGCGCTCTGGATACTTATGGACTGGATGTTGGCTACTTCATCACTCCTGAACTGAATGCCTCTGCTGGTTACTTCTACCAAAGTGGTGATTCAGGAGAGGCTGATTCTTCAGGTGTACTCGGACGTTTGGCTTATGAAATCAGCAGTGGTGTAACAGCAGGGGCAAATATTACCTACGACGAGGCTTTTGATATAAGAGTTTCAGCTGATATTAAAGTTCAATTCGGTAGTACAAGTGAAACAGTACAGCGCAAAGAAGTTCAACAATTTCTTGTGATTAATGCACTTATATCAACTCCAAGTAATCGCAGCGTTAGGGTTTATGACCACGCCCTTTTTAATGATTGTGCAGAAGGTGCTGGCAAAAACTCAGGCACTTCCTGTACTCCCACCAACAATGCGGGGTTGCCTATACCTTTGCCCCCGGCTCACCTAATAAGAACTCTGTGCAGATACATCATGTGAACTAGAAAGCGATTTGCCCGTGGACGAACGTGATTTTATAAGGCTCAGACAACCTTTACGTCCTCTGCTGCCTTAAATCGGAGGCTGTCCGCGTATAGCTTGACGATCACGTCGGCCGAAGTGGTGAGATTCACTCACATACCCCAACGCATACAAAGGTACCTGGATCATTGAAGGCAAGAATCATCAAAACAGCCACGAGGCTTCCAGCGATCAGCACAACAGGCCAGAATTCCTCTTCAGCACGCATTTCGAGAAGCACCATTAGTTGATTGACAGCTCACACCCTCGCTGAAAGGGTGGTGAAGGCGCATCCCCCAAACGAGCCAAAGACATTTCCGCCCATAAAGCTCGACCCAATCCACCGCGCCGACTTCGCTGGTGAGGAGCTGATGGCATCGTTCCTGTGCAGCAGTGTTCTCCTCGACTGAGTAGAACCTTTCGTTCTCTCGAAGCTTGCTTCAGCAGCCACGCTCTAGAGTTTTCACACTTGCTTGAGTCCAGGCTTTCGGGGGTGGTGGTTGCCTGCGCTGGATCTAATTCTGCAATTGCTGCCTGCAACATTCCCGCTGTCATCCCTGACTTCTCAAACGGATTACTAGGGCTGATCTTGCTCGAATCAATGCCTGCCATCTTGCAAGCTCGATTCAATAATTGAATCTGCTTCGGTGTCATTTTCATGCGGGCTGCAATGTCCCAAATCACTACCCCATTCTAAAAAGTTGGTTTTATCTATCTCTGCTTAACTGCGCTCAATCGTGCCAGGTATTGAAGGCTGATTGTTGGTCTTTTTGGAGTGATTGAAGTAATAAAAAGCCCCTGCGTTTGCAGGGGCTTTGATTCATCCTTAAATATACTAAAGTCGCTAGGCTCTAGTTTACCTTACACCACCCATCACTGAGTTTTATCTTACCCACGCTAGTCCTATAAATACACTCCAGACACCACGCTCCGCCAGCCACGGCTTCCAGTTCCTCTTCACTGAGTTCAGCGATCTTATCAGCAGTGAATTCGTGGCCGTGTTCTTTAGCGATCCCTACGATGTCTTCAGGAGTCTTTGCTGCCTTTAGTTTGTCTTGAAGACTTTTGTCGCCTTTGACCTTCTCAAGAAAGGCTTTGAGTTGTTCTTCTGACATCGGTGATTGAGCAGTGCAAAAGTCATAGCACTGATCTGAATCACCACATAGGCGGGCAACGCTTTCACCCGCCTTACTCCCCCGTTTGGGTAGCCCTCTGCTTTAACCCCTCAACGAATCGGCATTGGCTTAAACGTCCGTACGCCTCCTACATATCGTCTCGGCTTCTCTTCCTTACCCCACATCAGCGGATGCGCTCCACTTCGCTGTGATTGCCGATAGCTGTGCTGACCCTGATTCGCTGCAGGCAATACATACCTGACAGCATCAGCAGAGTGATCAGGCGCCGCCTTCTCCATGTCCTCTGGATTGCGATCATCACTGATGCAATAAGGCAACGTCGCCCACAAGCTCTCGCACCGCTCTGAGATAAACAATCCAGGCTCATCACTGCCTGCCTGCCACAACAAACTTTTCATCAGTTGCCAACCGACAGCCCTTGAACTCTTAGGGCTGCCAGTGACCTGCCATCCGTACTTCTTAAATTCAGTGCTCAGCGTCACTGGATCTCTATGACCGCCAAAGCCAAGCTGTGCAGTAACTGCTGAATCCATAATCACTCTGCGGTGCGGAATCACCCAATCAGTGAACCTATTGCGCATGTAGAGCTTTTTCACTCGCTCCACAAACTGCGGGGTTGTTTGTGATTGATCTGTTCCGCTTCGTGCCATTTTGAGATTTGAAAAAATATGAGTGAGGTTCAATTTATACCAACAATATGCTTTTTGGTTTGTCGTTAATTCTAGTGTTTTTAGATTATGATTCTGCTAGTCTGCACATCTCGACACTTGTAGTGTGATAACTTCTCTATGGACCTTGCTTCGATAAAAACTGGCTTGTTGGTTGTATTAGTTTTGCTAGCATCTTGTTCAGGTAGGCAAAATATCTATTCTCCAAGTACTGGTCCACTGAGGAAAGTGCTTACTCAGGACTTGGACTTTGCAAATCCGATTATCATTATTCCCGGTATTGGCGGGTCAAAGTTTATTGATTCGAGAAATGGAAAAGTTGTTTGGGGTGCTTTTGGCTATAACTCCTACTGGCCGGCTACAGAGCAAGAAAATAAGTTGCTCGCTCTTCCTTTAAACCAATCAGCAAAAAACATACTGTTAGCTGATAACAATATTACTACCCAATCTGTTTTGGATACAGTCAAAATTGAATTCCTCCCGCCTCCTTTTGTGTCGATTGAATATTCGGTTTATCTGAATATTTTTAAATCTCTTACAATGGCTGGTTTTGTGCCTGTAGACGAAAGAGATCATCATCTGCATATGCCATCCTCGAAGGGGAAGCCTGTTTTTCAGTTCGCTTATGATTGGCGAAAATCTAATGCTTCCAATGCAAAGCGCTTGGATGCATACATTAAGGCCATATCCAAGCAATTGACGGAGAATAAAGGTTTAGGCAGCTACCCAAAAATTGATATTGTATGCCACTCAATGGGTTGCCTGATGGCTAGGTATTATCTTCGCTACGGTGATCAGGACTTAGGCACCCTAGATAACCCGCCAGTTCTTGATTGGCGAGGCGCCAGTAAAATAGAAAACTTAGTTATGGTTGCTCCACCGAATAAAGGTTCTATCAACGCATTAAATTATCTTATTCATGGTTTCCATATTTCCCCATTCAAATATTTCAAATATCCATCTGCTGTGGTCGGAACAATGCCCTCAGTTTATGAGTTGCTGCCACGTAAGGACATTGTTAATGCAGTTAACCAGGATGGTTTTCCTGTTAATCTTTTCGATCCTAAATTGTGGCTAAAGATGCAATGGGGCCTCGTTGATCCAAAGCAAAAGTCTGTGTTAAGGCAGATTGCTCCTGAATATCATCGTGAATCTTATCGATATAAACAAGCCAAAGCTCTTCAGCAGGAACTTTTGAAGAAGGCATTTTTATTTCATTCTTTGATTGATGCTCCTGCCACGCCTCCTGACGGCTTGAAGTTTTGGCTATTCGCAGGTGTTGGCACACCCACGGTTTCAAAAATTATGATTAATACATCCAATCGAACATATTCGAAGCTTAAGAATGATGCTGGGGATGGCAGTGTTCTTAGAGAGAGTGCTTATGCCATAAAGAATACTGAGCTTCCAAGAGAGGGCTCTTTAATTCACTGGAATAATGCAATGTTTTTTTATCTTCCACATATAGAACTAGTCAAGAGTAATGATTTTCTGGTAAATTTCTACTATGTTTTGTTCTGGCGTAAGTTTATTCCCGTTGATCGTTAATCTTGATGTAATTTTATTTGTCGTTTGTTGATAGTTCTGTGCTGACACAACCGTAATGATTCTACAATTCAGAGATGATTGTGAGCTCGTTTCCTAAATTCTAAATTCTAAATTCTAACTTCTAACTTCTAACTTCATTGAGCAGCGTATTCTGCGGCAATTTTTTTGGCAGTGCGTTGCATCGGCGACGTAGCTAATATTTTATTTATTAACGGATTCTTAGACTTGACTTTGGAGCAATTAACAGCCATGTCTTCAATAGTCTGACTCTGCATTTTGATTTTGTTTGCAGACATCTTATGCAGGGACTACACCATCTCTGATGTCAAGCGAAGTTTGCTACTTTGATGCTTGTCTAGTAGCCATTGGATATTTGTTGGCGTTTCCATCTTCCATGCAGCTATGCCGAAGCATGCACTGCAGAAGTATGGTCTGTCTAATGCCGTGCGACAACCCATCAGTGCTCAGCGAGTTCTCATTGATTTTCAAGGTCATGGACGGCTAGCCCCCATCAAATAGGAGGGTACGAATAGTGTGTGATGACCAGTGCGATCAAAGGTTTTGGTCCTTCAGACAAAAATCAAGCTTTCAAGTTGATGATTTACGCCGTAGTTTGTGCCTTGGCTTCTCCTTGTATGGTTGCCATTGGCCTCCCTCAAAAATTGAACCTTTGGCCTAAGCAAGAGGCCCCTTTCAAACTATGGTGATGCCTGTACGAAGCTGCTCGTCATTGCCTAATATCCAGCCTTTGTATTCCTTGATATTCGATATTTTGACGTGAGCATAATTTGTTGTTTGGCGGTATGAAGACCCGTCCCAGTAAGACACTGGTTGCTAATTTTATCAAATCACATTGGTATCTTTCCTGGAATGTGTCTCCAAGGATTAAATGGATTCCGTTTGTCACGGAAGCCAAGTCTGACGTTGGTTGTCTTTTAATGCTTTAAATTAAGCCTCATATCTTTTGCTAGGATTTAATCAAATCTCCATCAAAGCTCTCTGTAATTCAGATTAAGAGGTCTTGCTTTGCATTAATTATCAGCATGTCTGTCTCAGCTGTTTACTTCTGGATCAAACCAACTCCGGCATCAATTCAGTGACGTTGGGCATCGGGTCCGGCTTTCCGTCAGCAATGGCTCTTGCACGTAGATAAAACCAACTGTTGGTGTTTCCATTGGCCTCCATCTTCGCTGCGATGGCCTTCCAGTTGTTGATTTCGTTGTGGTCCATTGAAGTGTCTCATTCCATACCATTTTGGAAACTATGACGATGGTTCTGTGACTTCATCAGGTCGTGATGACCGTCACTGAGATCAGATCGGAGCCAAAGCCCTCTGAGCAGCGATCACTCCAGTACTCAACAGCGCCAAGTGGATTGCCAACATCACCAGGAGAGATTATTAGGCGTTTAAACCTGAGTTGACAGTCCTTCTGGCGACATCCTCCGGGGACGTCGTTAACTTAGGCCCCGGGAATAAGCTGACAGCCCTGTTTTGTTTCAACCAATGTCTTTGAGTTGGTAGACATTCTGATGTGCTCGTTCTGATTCGTTCGGTTCTTGCTTGGTGTAGTCGTTGTGAATGCGTAGCTGCAGTCGGCACGTTGCTTGTTTTGGGCTGTAAGCAGATCTGGATGAAGCACGTGGATTGATGCAATCCCTCTTTTGGGTGATGCACTCCGGTGCCATCCCGGACGAGCTTGTGATGGTGGAAATGGCCGATGAACAAGTGCACCAAACGTTTTGCGATCTTCGCGTGTTCTGTAGTCATCGCTGCAGGGGCCGGGGAGGTGATCAGTCCAATCCTCGGAGGTCTGGCTTATGAGGCAAAGATGGATCGGTGTGTTGAGGCGGCTAAGGAAAACGGAGTGATTGCCGGTCCAAACCTGCTGCGTAACTGTGAGAAAGGGGTCTACATCGGTCAATTTGATTACTGATGGAAATTCTCTTCCGGCAAAGAGCTGATCGAAATAGCTCATATGGGGGACAGGTCAGGATTAATCCGGCTGCGATCGTCGAGTACCTTGCGATCCTCTGCAACCCTGCACCGAGGCCCACTCGGCTGCTCGTGAAGTCATTGAGTTCAGCGCTGACATCGATGACATCGGCAGTGGTATCCGATCAGGATTCCGATTCGCGAAGCTTGGCCGCTGCAGCCGAGTGCTTTCCAACCTGCGAGCAGAAGATACCGAGAATATGCGCTGGTTTTGAGCTAGCTCGGAGCCGCTAGCAGAAGTGCTAATTCTCCGGTCCCACAGTGACAGCCGTCCTGTTCACCGTGGCAGGGCTCCATGCTGGGATGTCCCTTTGCGCAAGCCTCAGAGCAAAAGTGCTGACCACCAATCCTGATTGATAGCGATTCTTCAACGCTGCACTTGCACAGTGAGCAGTCGCATAAAAGCAGAGTTTCAGTCATCACAAAACTCTCAACAACGATTCATTTGTTCTACGACATCCAGTGCTCCATTTCTTGAGCGGTTAACCGAACATCCAATCTGTTGGCTCTCTACCGTCTTGTGGATACCTAGCATGTGTTCCATATTCGGCCCTGCTGGTGTTTAGCCAACACCTGAATTGCACGGGTGGCACTGATCCCTGCTATAGGTCTAAAAACAAGGCTGACTCAATTGATGAAGGACCAAGAACGGAGAGAAGCTGCCCTTTCAAGCCTTAAGCATCGGAGGGGACTAGAGAGACAGCTCAGGATTTACGCCATAACCAACATCACGCTTGTGGTGATCTGGGCGCTGTCGGGACGTGGTGAATTCTGGCCAATTTGGCCGATCGCTTTTTGGGGTCTAGCCTTGATCTGGCAAGCCATTTCCTATAACTATCGACCAAAGCCGATTACTGAGGATGAGATCCAAAGTGAAATGAGGAGATTGGACTCTTAATTAGCAATCGGGGTTGATCGTCCCAGATGTCCTTTAGGCACCTCCCCTATTGGAGAATTCACTTGATCAATTTCCTTTGAACACTTTCCAGATGGCTGTTCACGAGGTCTCCTCCATCTGCCTTATGTAGGCTCAAGTGTTTTAACGTCCTTATTGCGTCGATCAAGCATCATCTCAAAATTGTGATCTCTACGATAATCATTGACTTTCGCTTCGACTTCTAAAGCGAGATGCACAAGGTGACCATTTAACTTGCGGAGGTTGTCTGCTGATTGACGAGTCATGGAAATGCTTTTGTCTTAATGAAAAATAAATGAGAGAACCCAGTGGTAAAGACACGCTTAACTCAATTTAAAAGGTGTGCTGTTTGTGTATTTTGCCGAACATAATCTCAAGAGATTTTGGTTGTACTTGATACTAAAACTGCTTGCCGGCTGACGCGATGAATCGGCTTTGTTGGAGTGTTGATGTCTTGCCTATGCATTTGATCCCAAAACAAATCCAGATATTTGTTGATGGATTGGCTGAGTCGTTAGATGCTTCAAGCAGCACTTCAGTATCAAATGGCTACTTTCACTGTCACGATGGTCACGGATGCAGGCGAGCAAGCCTTCAGTTGTGATGACGACCAATACATCCTTGATGCAGCCGAGGAAGCAGGTCTTGATTTGCCTTACTCCTGCAAAGCTGGCGCTTGCTCAACTTGTGCAGGCAAGGTCTCGGAGGGAACTCTCGATCAAAGTGATCAGAGTTTTCTTGATGACGAGCAGATGGAGGAGGGCTTCAGCCTTCTTTGTGTGGCCTACCCCAGGAGCGATTGCAAAATCCAGGCTGAGGCTGAGGAACTTCTCGCTTAGCTGAAGGACAACTGTCCCGCCCGGGCAAGGCCAAAGTGGCTCAAGATCCAGACGATGGCTTGGAAGTGATTTCATCCGAAATGGTGATGAGCTTTAGCTTGTAGCAATGACCCATTCCCATCTCTTTGTTCTGTGCTGTTCCCTAGTCGTCTCCTCGCTGCATGGCCTGCCTGGATCTTCTCAAACGAACGAACGACTTCTTCAGGAGCGCATGATCAGCCCGGCTGTGTATGAGCTTCTTAATCGTCGTGGTGCAACAACCAGGCAAAAGCGCATTGAGGTGCTGCAAGAAGCTTGTGCAGCGGGTGAATTGCCTGCTAGTGACTGCGAACCGATCAGCGGAACAACAAGGTTGTATCAAGACTGATTGATTCGAAGCATGGCTGCTTGGTCAGGACAAAGTCATGGTTTCCAATTCCACTAACCTCCTGCACTGGCGGCATGACAGAGCTCAAGTTCCCGGTGGTTGGCTTAGTCGGCTGTTGCGGGTCTGCTGACCAGAGTTTGGTCGATCTGCAACAGTGAGCGACCGTCTGCACTCACAAGAATTCGTGTCATCACTGAAGGTGAGCCTGCGGACTGTTCCCAACCCGGAGCACCTCCAGGAATCTCGAATTCAAATCCTTCCGGCCCAGCGTGGACAAGGCAGGGATTGTTGGATGCACTTTCATACATGCAGATTCCAGGGCGATAAATTCTCAGGCTGCCATTTCTTCGGGTCGCTGCACCTCGGGCGAGATTCATGGCTCGCCGTGCGGCAAATGGATCGTTGCGTACATATCGATTCACGACTTCTGGATCGGGAGACGTTTCGGCGTACGGGCTTGGTCCGCTACTGACTTCCGGATCTATGAATGGCTGTGCAGCCCCTTCTGCAGAGGCTTCATCAGGCGACGTGATTGTGGCTTCTATCGGAGTGATAAGTTCACAACTCACCTCAGGCGTACTGAGATCGATCAAACTTGCTGCGACTGGGCGTCGAGTCTCCCTGTCGAAGCATTGATAGTTCATGACATCGCTTTGCGCGGTCTGCGCTGTCGTGATCAGCAAAGCGGCCGATCCCAAGCAAAGGCTCAGCCGTTGCATTGACATCCTGGGAGTTGTTTCGTTCAAAACGTAGTGACTTTGAGCTGTTTTGGTCAAAAGCAATGCTGATTGGTATTGCAGCCGTGAAGTCATTCCTCCTGCGGGCATGTTGTCAGCCCCATCGCCTGTGGGTTGCAATGGCTGTTGGGCAACTTTGGCTTTTTGGCAACCGTGGCCGTTTGGCAATGGTGGCTTTTGGATGCTAAAAGCTGTTGCCTGTCAAAGGCTGTTGCAAAAAATGGTGGATGGCATCAGCTCGCTGATCTCAGAAAAGGGCAGGATCAATCTCAGCTTCAGGATTCAGTTTGAGAACCATCCATAGCAGCATCGCGACACAGGCTCTGTCATCGGCTCCATAATCGTATTTCCAGTCGTTCACCATTGCGGTTAGCTCAAGCTGTGCGCTGGTGATGAATTCATCTGTCCATTCCATGGTCACTCCCCTAGTGCTTGGGCCACGATCTCAGGTATTGGAGGAGTTATCCAACACGACTCTGTCAATTGCCATACATCTCTGCTCTGGCCAATCAGGCAAGCGTTTTACGGTCATTGGTCCGTCGCGGTGCCTGTAAGCAAGCCACGGCTGCTTTCGCTGATCCTCCGTTTACATTTTCGCAGTAGGAAGCGTTACCGCACTGATTTAATCCAGCTCGTCCTGTCTTAGAGCGGATGAACTTCAGCAGAGAGGAGCGATCAAGGAGTAAGACTTGATGGATGAACGGTAGCTGCAGAACTGGAAGGCAACCGGATTTGTCTGACTTGCCAGCACTGAGGAACAATGGTTGCCGGCAACTTCCGTCAGCAGCTGTTTCAGCAGGACGATCTCCTCAAGCATCCGCCACCCCATCTGGACACCTTCTCGGCAGAACCAGCCCGGATGGTGTCCGAACCAGGGGTAAGGCATCATGCACGCACTCACCCCAGTCCAATGCTCCGTCGCCTTACCATTGGATTGCTGATTTCTGCAACGGCCATCGCACCGTTTCCATTGAAGGCACAGGACGGCATGCCAGAGGATCTAGGCGATGCGATCAGCATCAACCTCAAGGATGTAGTCAAGTTCAATTGGGGTTTCCAAGGTGCATTGCAGGATGCTGGAGTAACCAATCGAATAGGTGCTGGTTTTTTCTATCCTTTCTCTATTAAGCCCAATAAAATGTGGTTTCTAGATAGTAGATTTGATCTAAACTTGGGCGATTATAATATAAATCCTGAATATCTTAGTTCCAGTATTAATGATGTGCAGGTTCAGGGAGTTTCAATATCAACATCAACTCGTATCGGATATAGATGGATTGATCGTCATTTGAATCGCGGCTTTGGTGTTTCGGCTGGATATGACAGTAGACCTTTGATCGCTGGCTTTCCGATGGATGAATTCATCAAAGAAGCGACAGCTTTCCGTGGAGGACCGCAGACACAGTTTTTTCAACAGCTAGCACTAAGTGCAGTAACAGCAGGTGAAAAATCGAAAGTTTCAGCGTACGGCTTATTCCCAATTGGTGACTATGGAATTGGATCTAATAAGGTCGCGGCTATTTATGGCTTTTACGGAGCGTCACCACTCATGACGACTGGAATTGATCTCGAGTATGAGGTATTCCCATCAATCAAAGTTTTAACAGGCTTTTATTATCAATCGAATGAGTCAGAGCCGCCACTCTATGTTGATCCCGTTTCGGGATTTGGGTTTAAAGCACAACTGACAGGAGACATAAACGACTATTCCAGTATTTATGCCAGAATGACACGCGACTTGAATTTCAAGACAAGGTATTCAGCAGGGTTTATTGTAAGATTCGCGAAAGAGACTGACCAAAATATAAAGAGTGGCCTTGCAGATTTTGCCAATTCTTCCCCTGATTATAGATATGTGAGAGTGAACTGCTCTGAAGCCAATCCAAGTCGTGCAGAAGATGAGCAGTGCGGCGATTAATGATTACATATTTAAAAGTTACTCTTAACGCGGATAAATTGACTCACCATTCGATTTACACGATGTGTGCATCATCATCATCATTAATTCAGTGTAAGTCGTATTTATTATTGGTATAACCGCTATTGATTCATTGATTCATCTTTTGGAGTTCTGACTTGCTAATCTTAAAAAGATAATAAGCTAAAATAACCTATACTCTTCCATCTCTGTTTTGCCATTTTCTGGCAACTTTGGCTGTGTTGATAACGGCTGCTCGTGACCGGTGTTTCTCTCATCTTTTTCAGGATTTTTTTGCTGTGATGTTTGAGTATTCAAGCTCTGCTCGTGATCGGCATCGCTCGCACCTTTTTCAGGAACTTCTTGCTGCGTTGTCGTTGGTATTGCCGTGGGAGGCTGCTTATCAAGGATCACTCCGTTGAAATAAACTACTCCACCAATGATTAATAAAATCAAAGGTGGCCAGTATTCAAGCTTCATTGTGGCTTTTCTGCTTTTGCAGAAGGTTGATTGCGCTTGGGTAACGCTAGATTGCTTATTCTAAGGCAAATATCTTCCGCCATGTAAAGTAGCCTTCAAATGGCTTATTTCATTGTCTGATCTCAAATTTAGCAGTATATGGGATTTTCAGTTGCCGAAGATTCGTTTTTGTAGCTATATTTTTTAAGTGCAAGAGATCGCATAAGTAGTGTTTGAAATACCTTTGCTTAAATTTAGCTGTTGCGATCTGATAACCTTCTTACATGTTATTGCACCAAGCGCCTTCTCTACTTTTTAAATATTCAGAGGTCCCTGTATAGCCTAGCGATGATGCCTTTCTTAAGTCATTGCAGGCGCTTTTATTTTGTCCAAGTTTATGTTTTGCGCGACCACGTGTATCTAAGGTTGCACCATTATTTGGATTTAATGCAAGTGCTTTGTTGGCGTCCCTAAGAGCGCCTCGAAAATCTCCTTGTTTAAATTTAGACCATCCACGATTATTATAGGCAATTGCGTACTTTGGGTTAATTAGGATAGCCTTGCTTGCATCATCAATTGCTCCCTGATAATCTCCTGAATAGATCTTTGCAAAAGCACGGTTGCTGAAAGCAGCGGCATCCCTTCGATCAATCTCAATGGCCTTAGTGTAATCAGATATTGCCCCTTGATAATTACCTAGGCTTCGTTTTAAAATGCCACGATTGCTATAGGCACGACCAAGCTGTGGGTTAATCTCTATTGCTTTGTTGTAATCTGCCATTGCACCTTGATAGTCTTTTAGGTCATACTTTGAAATGCCGCGGTTGCTGAAGGCATCTGCGTACTGCGAATTAATTGCTATTGCTCTATTGAAATCAGCAATTGCTTCCTTGTTATTACCTAATTCGGCTTTGGCATTGCCACGGTTATTGAAGGCAATGGGATATTTCGGATTAATTGCTATTGCTTTGTTGTAATCAGCAATCGCTCCTTGATAATCTTCTAAATCATACTTGACAATACCCCGATTCATGTAGGCGGGCGCATACTTGGGATTCATTGCTATTGCTTTGTTGAAATCAGCAATTGCTCCTTGATAATCCTTGGACTTCTGCTTGGCATTGCCACGGTTGTTGTAGGAAACGGGTTTCTGCGGATTAATTTCAATTGATTTCGTGTAATCAGCAATTGCCTCTTGATATTTATTTAAGTCATATTTGGCATAAGCACGAAGAAAGTATCCCTCAAAACTTGGTCGTAATGCCAGTGCTTGGTTTGTTAGCTTAATTACTGTCTGCTCTCTTCCCTTTCTTGTCTGGGATGCTTTTGCTTGGGCCAGATAATCATCAACACTAGTTGCAGCATTCTTGATAATCACCACAGGCTCGCCATTTGCAAAAAGCTTGTAGTAAGTAATTGGAATACCTTGATTGATCCCTGTTTTCGTAACCAACTCTTTGTCACTGTATGCCTGCTCATCTCGCTCTCCCCTTCCATGCAGTCCTACCAAATCTCCATCAGAATTCAGCAGTACACCTCCACTCATTCCACTCTCCGTTTTGTTGTCATATAGCAATTGATATCCCTGGTCAATTCCGATCTCTGCATTGGCTACAACCTCTCCAGTTTCATAGCGAAGGTTTTGTGAGTTATTAAAGGGAAAACCTGCCACATAAATGGGCTGACCATACTTTACTTTTTTGATATCCCCAACTTCAGCGACCTCATAACTGCTACCACTAGTGAATGACAGTACTGCCATATCAACCTCACCTAATCTTTGGATACTGCCTTGTTGTAATTGGTGCTGCTTTCCATCAGGTGTGTAGATTCCAACCTCTTCTCCAGGTCTATTGCCACTCACCACATGCCATGCTGTCAGCACTGTGTAGCGATTGCCCTCTCGTTGAACGATCACACCTGAACCCTGGGTGCTTCCTTCTATGCGGACTGTGATTGCTGCTGCAATGCGTGCAACAGAAGCATACTGTGCAACTGCAGCACTCTGTTGAAGAACAGCTGCTGTTGTCGCTGTCGAAATACCAAGTGTTCCTACCAGAAGAGGTTGCCCGAACGGCAGCATCGATAGGGCTACCGCTAACGCAGAAACATTCCGGCTCATCTTATAAACCCTGCTGAATAAATGATAGGACCTCTATCCTATTTGACTGTCCAGGTACTGACTGTCCGTTTTCTCTTTACATATCGACGCGCTGATCTATCAGTTTAGATGATAAGCATATTAATAGAGCGTAAATTGCAATTGGGGATGGTTTGTCTTGGCTATTTTGGCCAGTCGGCAATGGTTTATTCAGTGGGCATGAGCAAAGTCTGACTAAAATAATCTATAACTCTCGTATGACTGTGCTTGATTGAATTGATTCATTAACGCAATTAATGCTTGTTTAATGTCTGGGATATTGTTTGATTCAAGAGCCTGGGCAAGTTGTTTGAGTTCTTGCTGTGAAAGGTTGTCTTCTGCCCACGCAAGAAGTGCGTTCAAAGATTCTTTGCCTCCTACAATAGAAAGTATGCTTTCAGCTGATTCACCACTAGACTGTGCTGTTGATTGTGAATTCTGATTCGTAGGCCTAGTACAATAATTCACAAATAAAGATATCACTTCTGAAGCTGGTCTCAGTTCCATATCAAAAGCTTCGAGCTCCATCATCTTGTCCCAGCCATTGTACTGCCGAAGAATCTGTGCATAATGAGGCGCCTGTTCTTTTAAGCCTCTAAGCATTCTTGGGTGATACTCCGCCTTCCATAGCAAACCGCCATTGCAGGCCTGCATGACATGAGCACTTTCATGAGCCAACACTTCCCAAACAGCACTAATATCATTGAAATCAATATTGTTTGAGCAAAAAACAAGCCGATCTCCACCTCCTCCTTCGGTGGGTGCTTGATAAAAACCCAGTGTATTTGAATCACAAGTAGTCTTTTCAACTTTTGTGCCAGTCTGTTGAACGTAAGTAATCAGCAGCTCAATATCTTTTGGTGAATCAGCATAGGCTGTCGGGGGAAAAGCCAATAAATTCGCTGATTGGATGAGAGCGACTGTGGTAATGAAACACTTCAGTTTAGTCATTTTATTCAGAAGAGTGAGTATCCAGGCTTTGATGGTGTAGGCGCTGGAGACATTGGAAGTGGATTCAATGCATCACCCATCTTTTGTTGAATTATTGAGTCAACGTTCACATAGAGTCGTGCTGTGGTTTCTTCAAGTGGCGCAGATCCGGGTTTTCTTTGAATATTGAATAGCTTCTTCAAAGTGGAAGTGGCGTTTTGTCCTGGTTTAAGTGTGTAGAGCAAACCAGCACAGGCTCCACCATCTGAATTGGCAACACAAATAACAGGCAGTCCATTCATTCGGCCAGTCGTAATGTAATCCAAGCTATTTGATGAGTGAAATTGTTGAAAACGCGCTGAGACTTCTTGGCACCGTCGCTCAGGCGTCCAGCCGGACCCAGAGAAGGTGGTACTTTTCCAATAAATAATTGGTACACTTTTGCCAGTTTTTGTTTTTACGACTGTTACCGGGATGCCTTGGTCGATCATGCAAGCGATAGATGATGCCAAAGCTGAACTCGCTTTTGCGTGATGGCCAGCCAAAGCAGTAAAGACAAATACCGCGGGTACCAGGTAAAACACTGCTTAGGACGCTTTAAGTTCTTCTACCCTACATGGAAACTTGATGATTATCATTTCGTCATTATGAAAATTCCTTTTGCTAGACCCCAGACTTGCAGCAAGTGTTTCAGCAACTGCTTGGAAAAGATTCTGTGATACCTGATCAGCTTTTTCTATGTTAGTGAAGAGACCATCCAAAAGCTTCAAATCGGCTTTAACTGAGAGGGGTTTTTTGTATCGTTTACATTGTTTGTTCTAACCTCTGACACTGTCTTTTGAGATATCAGTGAGCTGGCCGTAGGCTTGAATTGATTCAATAGAGTTTCGAAGAATTCTGATGGTCTTGCCGTTGACTTGTCTAAGAGCTGAGCAGCCGTGCGTTCTTTCGCGACACGGATTTGATTGTCTCTTCTCAGTATGCTGGGATTTGTTTTCTAGATGTCAGTGTCTCATAGATCTGATCAAGGGGAGGATTGTTTTGCTCTCCAGCAGTTTTTGATCGTGTTATCAGGAGATCTGAAGCTTGATGTTCATCAACTCGCTTGGTTTAAGGGGCTCATCGCTTCTATTGACACTTACGGCCGCTCTCAGTTCTGAAAGGTTTATTGTCCTATGGATGTGCAGGCCAAAGAAAGAAGATTGGTTGACAGTCCATTGATCGATTAATCAGCAGCACAATTCATAGATTGCGAGAGGGGAAGATGCAGGCAGCTCGCAATAGAATTGTCTTGACAAGTCGAGTCGCCCAAGGCTGGATTGTTCAAATCTCTTTGCGGTGATTTACTACTGATGCTGTCCCGACCCTTGTCTGCTCTGCAGTAGCTCTGCAATCCGGCAGTCATCAGCGCCATTTGCAGGCGACTGGGACTTAGCAGGTGATGCGTGAGGTTGTCTGGATGACCCTCATCGAACTCGTTAACATCCATCTCTTGATCAAGTTCTGGTGAGCCGGTGAGTGACGTCACTCGGAATAAATAAGTCAGCGCACCGGCGCATGGCATCGACGCCAGCCGATCAATTGCATATTTTTCCAAGCTTCCACTGCGTTTGCCGCAGCATGCGTCTCTGGCTTTGTGGGACCGGTGGATGGTGTCTCACCCAGCGCTATGAGCTCAGGATGACCACTGGCCATGCCCTGTTGGGGTGTCGTTGCTGAACTCTCACCAGCAACTGTTCATCACCATTCAGCTGCCAGACTTCTCCTTCAAGTCTTGGTGGGGATTCGTGAGTGGCGCGATAACGATTCGTCAGTTGTTGAGTCTGGTGGTTATCCGGTTGAATCCGGGGCCGAGGACGTCCTTAGGGGAGGTCGCCTTTGCGGTTAATCAGCAATCGGTCGGCTAAATCGAGCTTGTTCATCTCTTTGAGCAGCTGCGCGTAGACAATCTCTGGCCTTGGCCGATGCTTGGTTGATTCCATTGGTTGCTCCAAGTGGGATCCAATCGGTCTACGCCCGCTCGCCCGTGCCTGGTAGTGGGTTAACCGTCCTCTAAGGTTCGGTTTTAGCACCCTTTGTGGATTGGGCTTCTAGAACTCAATCTCTTTAACACGTATCTTGTCGATGTTTTGTCAATTACTGACTCGATCACTTGTGTTTTCCCATATCTTAAAATCTGTATTTGTAGACTTTGTGATGCAGGGAAAATTGGCTATGGATTTTCATTCATTTTGTTTGCTCTGACAGTTGGCTTATGGTTCTTTTATTTGATGGTTGAAGCCAGCGTTGTGGGATGAGCCAGGTCATACTTTTTGAAAGTAAAAGCATCGATGCACGCTGAGTCTTCCCACCTAGGCATCATCCAGCTTTTTCAGTGCGTTTCGCTCAAAGAGTTGTCTGGCCTTTTTTACAATTCGCCATTTTGGCGAATCCCTCAACTAGATCAGCACTCGATTCCATGCAGCTATGGGCTGATCATCGGTCGGTCGCATATTTCTGTCCCTATGAGGCAGAGTCTGTCCTTGGGAGCAGTTCGATCGACATAGAGTTGAATTGTGTATTGAGGCCTTGTCAATAGGCCCTGCATCGTCTTATTCATTGGCGTTTTGGGTCTAGGGAAGGCCTTTCCTCAAGCTGGGGAGACTCGTCTTCAAATTGTCTCAAGGCTTTGAAAAGTGCATTGAAGTAGGGAAAAACCCAGATCACGATTCCGACAATCGTCCCCCAGGCTAGCCAGGTTCCTATTAGGGCTGTAAAGCCCATTCCAGGGTTTCCCTCGTAGAAATGATTGAGAGCTAAGGGCCAGCCAAAAGCTAGTAGAGCAATTTTAATCAGTGCACTTTTCTCTGATTTTTTCATTGAGTTTCAGCAGTTATCCATCTTTCTAGCAAGGTTAGATACTCAGAGCAGCTAGCTTGCCGTCTATGAGAACAAAGAGTTCTCTTTCTTTGCTGCCTTCAAAGGGCTTTCAGTCATGTTGTGCTTGGGGGATGGTAATAATTCCATAAGCTGCTGCCAAGGGCTATGTGCGCAGCAATTGCCAGTTTGAATAACAATTGGTTCGGAGAGTTTAGGCGTCCTCCGTTGACATGCAATTCTCGCATGATCGTTATCTTTAGTTAGATATGGACTGCTTGGTTTGTACTCTGATCATCTTTGCCCTAGAGATTAAACATTTTCCTGCAGTCTCGTAAGGTGATGATGCATTGCACATTTTTTGACTGTGTGTCATAAACTCGATATGTTTTGCCTGTGGCCATGCACTTTGTGCGAGCACTGACAAATGCCTTAAATTCTGTCTTGTATTGGATCTCTGGAACCCACACCTCTTTTTCGGAAGAAGCTTCCTTTAAGCGCTCGATGGTATACATGAAATGATCGCTAGACCTTCATCTTTGCCACTAACGACGCAAATAGGTGAAATTCACAGCTTCTTGTTGGGATCATGGACCCAACCCGTCATGGACTCAGAGCAAACTCTTTGAGAGATGGAATCATAAGTTGGATGCGCTGTGGCTGTGATTGGTATGCCTTTGGATACCTTCTCAATACACACCACAAGCCTGTTAGATCGCCAATCCTGTACACCATCAAGCATGCATCATGCTTCTCGGCAGTCTTTGAAGCGATCCTTGTTTTGAACCGTCGTCTGACCTTCCGACGTTCGTGGCTGAAGCCCCATGTCAGAAGCAGTTCGAGGCAAATGATGGTTTGGTCGACTCATTCACTCTGGTGGGTTTTTTGTTGGCTGCTTTGGCTACTCGTTCCCAGAGGAGGAACCCCCTGAACTTTCAGAGGGTAACTTCTCCTTGTGACGTCCTTCCAATCCGCTCTCACTACAAGCCTTGTGATTGTCGGATTGCCCATGCACTTGCAGCTTGCTGTTGCTGCCAAGCCATCAATAGATCTTTGGCAATCGAACGAAGCTGCTGCACATCTTTGGAGCTGTCGATCTCCCTGGAGAATTTTTCGATTTCAAACTTTTGGCCCAGAGTCAAAGCAATTGGTTCCATAAGAGCTTTCGGCTTGGCGCCCAGAACTTAACCCAGATGGTCCTGTGCAGCAAACCTCAAACGTAGTCGTTGCAACCATTTCGAGAGGTCTATGCTCGAGTGAATACATTGTGTTGATTACAAAGCGTTGCCTGAATTCGCTAATGATTGCCATTTGATCTGCTGACCCGCTTAAAAAGGATTACCCCATCTGAATTCGATGCATCTCTCCTGGCAAAAACATCTTGAACTTTCCAGGATTGTATCGAACGCTGCAGACAAAGATAGTGGTATTGGCCTTGCTCTTATGGGCATTGCACTCACGATTCTCGCTAAAGATCTATTGATGTACGAGACGCGGTCGTCAGTAACCAATACTTGGCGGGAAATTGGTCTCAGCTAAATGACCATGCAGGCCACGCGTTGTGTCCTTGTCCGTGACGTCCGCCTATGAGGTTGTCTCGTAAACAGCAATGATCAAGTACTGGATCAACAAGACAGGCTCATCGACGTTGCTGTCCTGAGCAGTTGGTAATGCCAATCCGCGAATAAGCCTATGCTCCTCTGCAGGCTGTTCATTCAGAGCTGTAGGCCAAGACCATCGGAACCTGATCCTTGCATCATTTCCGTGACCAGTGGTCCTGCTTCTGCAGATCCAGCTGATATCCAGGCAGACGACCAAAGCAGCCTTGTCGAAGGGTGCTTTGCAAGTCGCGCCGTTGCAGCGATAGGTGTTGCAGTTTGGCGTAGACGCCAGGAGATCCTGGCGATACCAGCGGTAACGCATCGGACTTTGAGATTCTCGCGGTGTAAGTTAGTACTGAGTGCCCATGGAGCATCCCAGGGTTAAAGCCAGAACGATCATTCGCATGGATAACGTGAAATCACGACTTTCACCCACCTTGAATCTTTAGATGCGATGGATCGGTTGAAAATTTTTTTCTTACGAGAAGCAATGTATAGCTTGTCTTTTGAGAAGTGTTTTTCGTAGAATAAGATTGATCAACGGCATCAGATGAAAAACAGACATTCTTGGCGCTTCTGGTTGTTGATCGCTGCATCTTTTAGTCTTGGTGCCATTTCGGTCGTCGTTTTTGCTGTATTAGCTTACGTGGGCGCAGGAGCATTCAATAGTGATAATCGGCTGGCTAAGCGAAACAACATTGCACAAGCTGAACTGATTCAGCGTCGGAAGCAGGAGATGGCTGAACTGTTGGAACGCAAGCGAAGGTCTTCAGAACACTTGGTTGATCGAATGTACAGCAGATATTTAGATAATCCAAATGCAACGATGGATTTCTTGGTGATCTCTGGAGGGGGTGAAAATGGAGCCTTTGGATCTGGGTTCCTTGTTGGTTGGTCAACAGTCACCGACAAGACGCAATCAATGCCTGTATTTGATGGCGTGACTGGAGTTAGTGCCGGCTCCCTGATTGCACCTTTTGCGTATATTGGCACGGATGAAAGTCTTGAAAATATTAATCGTTTCTTTCGGAACACCACGGCTGATTTTGTTGTTTTAAGAAAGCCTATCTATTTTTTGCCAAGCAACATGAGTTTGGCGCGAGTTCCAGGCCTGGAAAGGGCAGTTGGCGAAGCATTCGACCAATCAACCGCTCAGAAAATTGTCGAAAAAACCACACCGGGAAGGCTTCTGCTGCTTCAGTCAACAAATCTAGACTTGGCATTTCCAGCTGTTTTTGATTTTGCAGCAGCAGCCAAGAAGTCGGTCGCCGAAAGTAATACAGAATCAATGACTAACATTGTTCTCGCCTCGGCCGCGATTCCAGGGATGTTTCCGCCACGTGAAATGAATGGTTTTCTATATGTAGATGGAGGCGTGGAAGGTAATTTTTATTATGGTGGTCATCCCTCAAAACCAGATAATACTTTTGGTGGGATTTGGAAAAGAAAGCATCCGAACATTCCAATCCCTAAGACTCGTTACTGGGTCATCATCAACGGTAATCTCAGGGAGTCGCCTAAAACTAGTGAAACTGGATGGGTAAGTATTGCTACTCGAAGTCTTGAAGTTTCTGTAGGCTCAGACCAGGTCGTAGCGCTGAGACAGCTTTACTCAATTGCAGAGTTAACTCAACGTCGTGGGCTTGGTCAAGTTGAAGTTCGATGGATTGCGATTGATGAGCCTCTCAAAGATGGTGTTTTTCCAAAAATATTTGATAACAGGGAGATGCGGCGATTGTCTGATTTGGGTGAAAGTTTAGGACGGGATCCGAATTCCTGGAATTTAACTTCACCGTGAACTCTTGAAGTACTGATCGTTGGTTTGAAGGTGGTGGTCTTGAGTCTTGATATCAATACCCCTCGCTTTCAATCTTGTTGTGTGATTATTCAGCAGCCGATGAATCTCTAAAACTGTAGGAATCGTTACGACATGTCCAGGATCGCCGGTGCCATGACAAACAAGTCGTCGCTAAAACGCAATGGATTCCCAAACTCTTCTTGCAAGAACTGCCAGAGGAACCGTACTTCATAAGTACAATGACGGATTTTTGGTTTGCGATCCTGACGGGCAATGCAATTTTTGTGTTGACCTATACAGGGCTGAAGAGTTGGTTCGTGAACTAGACCATGGATTTGATTATCCATACTCCTCAGGTTTTCACGAGATCATGCATTAAGAGCAGCAAGCAGGACGCCCCAATTGTTTAGTCTATGTCTAGGTATCTTCAGGACTTGAGTTTCTGGTAACTTATGCTTTTGCAAAAACAGCAAAGAGCATCTGCAAGAATTGAGTTCTGGTACATTTCTAACAACAACTGATGTCTAGATATGAGCCGATAAGCTATTGGATTAGAAATAATTCTCATATATGGAATTTATCCATTCTTGTCATAATCGTCTAAAAGTGATCTAATGATCTAGCTCCTGACTCAATTCAATTAATAGTCCTTTGTTGATAGGTAAAACGCAGCGAATAGGACTGCAAGCAAGACAATAGGTTCCATGAAGCTTTGTCTGAACTTGGTTATGGTGCAGCTTTATTGATTTTGAATCCGTCACCTATGACACTTTTTAGGAGAGATCCTTCATGCAAGCAAAGGATAGAGGCCGGACAAATCCGGTCTCTATCCTTCCATGAACAAGAGTTTCGCTCGTTAATTTCTGTCTTGCATCGGGCAGGCGGGTTGGGGCTGAGGCATTGGACAAGCTGGTTCTTGTTGTTGGCTCATAAGAAACATCGATAGAAGTTGACCCAACCCTTTGAAACGTAACTGGCAGCTCTTTCAATAGGTAGAAGTTCTGCTTCGACCCTGATTGGCAGATTCTGCTTAGTCAGTATTGGCCGCCGCTTGGATTTCTGGCCACATAGCCGCAAACTCCTTGTCAGAAACTACAGGTGTTATCTCGAATTTGATGCCGAAGCCTTTGATCCAAGGGGCAAGGTGTGCCCAGACTTTGCCAATGTCGCTTGCTACGGCAATGGCCATTCCTCGACCAGCAATTGGATCACATACGCGATACTTCAGTTCAAATCCTTCGAATTTGTCGCCCGGCCCCCCTGCATTGATGTACTCGGCAAAATGAGGGCATGCTTCCCAGGAGCCTCCAACTGTTGGAAAGTTCCAAACGATCAGATAGTGCTGCACGTGGTTTCGTCAAAGACACCTCTTCGTAGCAGATACCATGTTTTTGCAGAGTGGCGGTTGATTCATCCTTGTGTGATCCGAGTTAGGCCTGTGAAATCGACGTCTGCTCCAAGATCAAGCTTGATTTTTTGAATTTGCCGAATTGCCTTGCCCAGCATGATTAATGCAATCATTGGCATTGAATGGTTGTTTTGGTAAGGAGACAGGCCAGCTTGGGCGTCAGCGAAAAATAAATGCTTCAAATAGCAACTTATTTACGGTTATGCTTTTTGGAGATTGAGTATTGGATCCATTCAAGAGCAAATTGAATAGCTACAGCTGCAATGCCTAGAATTAAAATGAGATCAAGACTGTGACGTGAAAGCTGTGCTGTTACAGACGAGAAAATGATAAAGCCTAGGGCGCCGATTGATGTGGCAATCGACCAGGACCGACGTTGTGCATCTTCATTGCAGAGTTGTCCGAGTCGGTCAAATGTTAGTGTGCCAGTCATCATATCCCATACTCCGATTAGGAATATTGAGCTAGAGAGTGTGAAGACATTCTCTGAAACTCCGAAAAGGATAACTCCTATTAATCCAATTATTGAGATTAAAGGCAGGAATAGTCTTGTTGTTAACTTTGAGGGAGCTATTGATGGAAGTAGTCCGCCAATGATTAAGCCGATTCCGAACAGACTGTCGACGCTGCTTGACATCATTGGGGTCAGTCCGACTTGCTTTACGGCAACCAATGGCTCGTAAAGAATTGCAGGCACCTGGCCAACCTGCATCATGGCAAAGCCCAAGATGATGATTAATATGAGTAGTTTTAATTCAGTTCTACCAGTCTTTGTTTGCCCGTTTCGACCAAGCTCTGCAGCAGTTGCACTAACAACTGTTTTCTGTCGTTTGTTGCCTGTTACCAGCTTAAATGTTGGCAGACTGAGAACGATCGTTAATATTGCAAGAATGTTCCAGGATGAGGGTGCAGATGTTGGAGAAAATAAACCGATTGCGATAGCTCCGAGTAATGATCCGACTCCGCCTCCGCACATGATGAATCCTGTTGCTTTTCTTCTCCAATGATCTGGGACACGCTCCAGTGCTAACGTAGGAAGACCTGAGACGACATGTGCAGCCCCCCATCCGCAAAGTAGTCTGAGGATTGATTGGCTCGTAAAATTGATCAATCTTCCTTCCAGAATTATTGAAGTAATGATTGTGATTAGCGCTGCAAATACATACCTGATTGATGCTTCCCGACTTTTCACGTAGGACTGTTGAATGCATCCAGCCAGATAGCCGAACATGTTAATGGCTGCCAGTTTGCCGATGTCTTCGACAGCGATCCATTTTGCGTCTGCCATCAGACTTCCAATGATTCCAAAGTCAAACCGAACCAAACCAAGCGCGATCGCAATGCCGAAGCATCCGCCAAGTAGATCAATCCACCAATGCTCCCAATCGAGTTTCATTTGTTGATGCTCATAGTTTCACTGATGTGAATCTTGAATAATTCATTAGAGCTGATCAGAAATAACAGTTCTGTCCGATCTCGCTTTTCTTATAAATGTCGACAAGATTTGCTTTGCTCCTTGCCCTTTGTTCAGTAAATTTTTACTTTGCCAGTCACGACGATTCGCGTTTGATTGGCTTCGTTTCACCCTTGTTTCATGAGATTGGTTGATGTGCTGCGTCATCAGCTTGATGCAGCGTCTGATCCAATTCCTGAAGACTGATTCGTTGATGCCCTGTCTGTGGTGTTCGGTAGGTGTAGGCCCGTGCTGTCCTGAAGTTGTCGCAGCAAGGTGGCGATCGAGAGGTTCATCTGTCCATCGCGTTCTCCTATTAAGGAAACCTCCTCTACTTCGATGGGCTGAACTGTGTCACTCAGCATCGTGAGGAGTGGCTCCAGCTTCTGCAGCAGAAACAGCCGTTTGGCATCCGAGCCGGATCGTTTGAGTGAGGTCACGAGTTCCTGAAGGCCCTCTGCCTGCGACCTTCCCTGCTCAATGATGGAAGCTGCTGCCCCCTTTGCATCCGCCATCATCGTTTCGCACTCGGATTCTGCGGGCGCGATCACATCGGCTTCGAGCTGCTGCATCACCTGTTTGATCCGCTCCTCTTGGACTGGTAACTCAGCTTCGGCACGAGCTAGTTCTGCGCCCACCTGGGCGTCGACTTCGGCAACAAGTGCCTCGCGACGAGTGAGTGCATCTTTGATGCGCTTTTGAGCATTAGCAGTGGCTACGGCAAGTTCTTTATCGAGACGACGCAGCGAGGTGATGCGTGCATTCTCAGCTTGCTTCACGGCTGATTGAGATGTGGCTTCCGCTTCTGCGATGCGAGAGTCTCGCTTTAGTTCGACCAGTTGTTTGCGACCGATTGAATCCAGATAGCGCACATCATCTGAGATGTTCTGGATCTGGAGAGTGTCAAGGACTAGTCCTAGCTTCTGGAGATCATCCTCAGCTTCCTCTAGCAAGGTTCTGGCAAATGTGATCTTGTCTTCATTGAGTTGCTCCGGAGTCAGGCTTGCCATTACACCACGTAGATTCCCTTCCAGGGTTTCTTTGGCAATGTGGCGAATCTCATCCTGATTTTTGCCAATCAGCCGTTCGATCGCGTTGTGGATGCCTGGTTCATCCCCGGAAATCTTGATGTTGGCGACTCCGGCGACGTTCAATGGGATTCCTCCTTTGGAGTAGGCGTTCTCCACGCGTAGCTCGATGATCATGTTGCTGAGGTCGAGTCGCATCACTTCCTCGAGAACTGGGATGCGTAGAGCACTGCCTCCCCTCACGGTGCGATAGCCCACCTTGCGTCCATCTCCGGTTGTTTTGCCTAAGCCAGCAAAGATCAGTACTTCGCTGGGCTGACAGATGTAATAGAGCTGACGCAGAAGCACGACAAATGCCCAAAGTCCTGCGGCTCCAGTGAGACCAACTGCAAAAAACATCACTCCACTCCAGTTGAGGACAAGGTTCCTATCAGATCAACGCCAAGGATCTCCTTCACTTGCTCGAAGAATTGACGCACGACTTTGTGGTTCAAGGCCACCAGGCTGGCCAGGCTTGACGCGTCATTGCCATCGAGCGCTGTGATGCGTTTCAGCTGCAACTGAGCGGGTAGTCGGGTTGCTTGCTGAAGCACCATCTCAATCTGTTGCAGCAGAAAGACAAGCTCAGCTGTGCTTCCGGCCTCTTCCCAGACCTGAGTGAGCATGTCGTTCACAAGGGCACTGGCTTTGACATCCTCAGCAGTGGCTGCCGCTTGACCACGAGCCCGTAGCTCCTGCGCTTTTTGCTGAGCCTTTGATGGAAGAACCGCCTCAGCTTTCAGGCGTAGACGCTCCAGCTCAGCACGCACCTTCTGCAGTTGTTGTTCTGCACGAGCTCTGGCTTCCAGTTCGGCAGCTTCTGTCCGCTCCTCCTCAGAGCGGGCCTGTTTCTCCATTTGGGCGACTTTGGTGCGAACGTCGTTGTCTTTCTCAAGCACCACTGTGTCGGCTTCGGTACGAACCACCTCAGCCACCTCTTCCATCTCCGCTTCAATCCGCTCTGCCTGACCGATAGCCTCGGCTTCAGCGATTTCAGCGTCTCGCACGATCTGTGCCACTCGCCTGCGGCTGATCGAATTGAGATAGTCCACATCGTCGTACACACTCTGAATCTTCAGGGTGTCGAGCTGCAGTCCTAGCCTGCGCAGATCCTCACCGACTTCATCGGCGATCTGTTCAGCAAACCGAAGGCGGTCTTCATTGACCTGCTCCGGGGTTAGCTGCGCCAGGACACTGCGCAGGTTGCCCTCCAGATTTTCTTTGGCGACCTGCACGATCTCCTTGTTGTCGCGGCCCAGAAAACGTTCGATCGCGTTGTTGCGGACCTCTGGGTCAGTGCTGACCTTCACATTGGCGATTGCCTGAATATTGAGAGGAGTCCCGCCCTTTGAATAGGCGTTGTTCACCTCCACCAGCACTGGCAGCAAGGTCACGTCCATGCGGCGGGCTGTTTCAAGAATCGGTTTCACAAAGGTGCAGCCGCCATTGGCAACGACGCGGTAGCCCTTAACGCCCTGATTTCCCTGATTGGATTTGGAGCCGGTCACCACCAGCATTTCATTGGGTCTGCAGATGCGGATCATCCAGCGGCTGATCAGGGTGAGGGCGACGATCACCACAAAGACGCTGGAACCGATCGTTACCACTGCCGCGGCAGGGTTACTGCTGGGTTGTCGTTGGGCAAGAACCGGGACCGGTTCGATTGCCAGGCTGTTGTGCATGCCTGGGAATGCGACTGACCTTCCTTAGCCAGGCTGCAATCAGCTGACCATGTCCATGGCATCCACAACTAATGTATTGCCCTCACAACGCAAAATCACCACACTCTGGCCCCGCTCTAAAGGACCACAGGCACTTCGTGCTGCTCGTCGCACCAAGCTACCGCGCACCGATGTCTCCACAAACCCACGCTGACGTTCACTCAGGGGCAAGGTCACTTTGGCTTCCAGTCCGATCAGATCGTCGGCGAGCACGACAGTATTGGCTTCGCGTCGAGCCAGGAAGCGCAACGCAAACGAAGCACACAACCCCAGGCTGACTCCTAGCAATAGCGCTATGGGCAGGTTGAAGCGGGAAGCCGTTGTTTCTTCAAACAGCTGCAGTAGTAATCCGCAGAGCCCAAACCCGGCCAGTGAAAAAGACCAGAACGATGTGCTGAGCAGAACAGCCGGGTTGCCACCTTCAGCGATTCCGCTTGCAGCATCGCCATCAATCATGCTGTCCGATTCACCAGCGATCGAAAGCATGATCAAGACTCCGCCTGCGATCAGGCAAAAGAGATAGGTCCAGGTCATCGCCATCGACTGGAAGAAGTCTCATCATGAGCGTGATTGCTATTCGGCAACAGGAGGTTGTTGCTCATTTCAGGTTTTTCGTTGGAGGATCTGGCTTGTGCCTGACAAAAGCCCCGCTCAAAGCGAGGCTTGTTGCTGAGCTGAGAGATTGATCAATTGATCAGCCTTCGAGCTTGGCGGGTTCGGCTTCGCCTTCCCTGAGTTCAGCGTCGATGATCATCACCGCAGCAGGGTTGCCGGCAGCGAACTTGACGCGGCCCAGCAGATAGGCAGCCTCGTGCTCAGAGAGACGCTGAGCATCAACGATTGCGTCGAGGAACACGGTGGTGCGGCGGTCAATGTCCTGTTCAGCAGTGCCGTAAAGCTGCAGCACCGAGGCAGTCACGTCAGCTTCC